>MDSV01178365.1_pt1 | contig 112572 bp, 98 predicted proteins | sample 810851 | NCBI WGS metagenome assembly MDSV01 (sample SAMN05326640, study PRJNA326480) | marine metagenome | isolation source: seawater | place: Atlantic Ocean: North East | collected 2012
ATTTTCCTTTCGATGGTAACTCTACAAACTCAGTAGGAGTCACATAAGACAGCGGCGCAGCTTGAGTAGCTGCAGCAACTGGAGGGTGCATCACGGGCGTTCCGCCTAAGCGGTCCTGATTGTTTCTCATTTTTACCTCTTTTGGGGATTATTATCCATTATAAGGCACAACAGTGTCGCTGTAAAGAGCATAATCGTATTTTAGTGTTAAACTAACAGTAACTAGCTCTTCGCCGCCGTCGTAGCTTAGCTCTCCAAAATCAGTCTTAGTGATGAAAGTATTTTTTAAAGTCCACTCTTCTATAACATTTGGAGTAACGGGTGCACCGGTAATGTTGGCCGGATCAACTTCTCCGCCGACAACAGAGCCTCCGTCGAGTTGGCGGATCACAACGTCACCGATGGTGCCAACTGATTGAACCTTAGTAATGCCCTGAAGCGCGTTTGCGAATCCTGTTGGGGCAACATATCCTGAGTTCAAGAGCGTCTTATAAAACTTTGATCCCACATTTGGCTCAACTGCATCAATAAATGAACACTCCACGTCATCCCAAGTAAGTATGCCAGGAAATTTATACTGGTGGTTCATAAACTGATGAGTGGTGTCTGATAAGGTATAGGATGGCTTTTTGATGTCTTTGACCATGTAAACCAAATCTTGGCCTAAGTTTTTAAAACTCACCGTAAAACGAAATTTTCTTTTAGGCTGAAATCCGCCTAGGCTTGAATCTGAAAAAAATGGCATCTACATAGTCTCCTATACTTCTCTAATAAGTAGTCCTTTTAAAAATTAATCGTCAAAAGACGCTCCGCTTCTGGTAATAATAAAGTCTAGTGCGATAAATTCAATTGCTCTTGCAGGCTTAAGGAAGATCTTCGCATACATGATGTTTCTATCAACAAGATCTGGAGTTGTGGTGTCGCTATCGAGCACCACTCTAAAGTCGGTCAGTCCTAGTCCAGCTTGCACACCTTCTAAGAAGGGCACTACTTGGCCAGTAAACCTATCCCACGTAGCTTGGACGTTTTGCTCGAACAAGATTCTAGACGCAATTCTAGAAATCTCCTTCTTGACATAAATGAGCAATCTGCGCACATTAATTCTATCAAGAGCAGATGGGGTCACCTGGAGAGTCTTTTGTCCAAAGATAACCACACCCTCTGCTGGGAAAGAAGCAATTGGGTTAATATTTGCGGCGTACAGATCGTCTCGCTCATCAGAGGTAAGTCTTTGTCTTACGCCAACAACCGAAAGTCCAGAAGAGCCTTCGCTTAAGCCGCCGCGGGTAAATCCAGCAGGAGCGAACCAGACTGCTGATTTGCGCTGCGAGCTAGAGAATGTACCCAGGGCAACAACTGATGGCGGTACATAAAGCACCGAATCATTAACTGTGTCTCTAATCTGCACGAACGGGTAGAAAGTGCAGCCGTAGCTGGAGTTAATACCCATGTTTTTAAGATTGGTGACTGTCGTGGAAACACTACCGACGCGGGAGGACTCTGCGGTACCAGCGGCCTCGTGAGCAGGAGTGTATCCGCCTGCGACGTCAATAATTGCCAAAGCGTCGCCGCGATCTTCACAGTTATTAACTAACTGCTTTGTTAGCTTAGAACGTGTAATGCCTGGAATAGTGACGACATCGTACTCAACATACTCTGTGTCCGAGACAACATCAATTGCCTTTTTTAAGGAGTGGTATGCGTAGTTAGTTCTGTCTGTTTCGCCACTTTCAATAAAAGTGTTTCGGAATGGATCACGCTCAGTAACGTCGTATCCATCGGACCCTCCGAACAACGGCGAGGTGAATCTCTTGTATCCTGCATCAAGAACCCCTGTTGAGCCAGATTCGGCTGTGTAAGAAGATCCGTCCGATCTGGAGCCAGAGACCCAGACTGCATGGTTTTCGTTGTCTGAGCTTTTCTTAACATCGTCCAAGGTGAACACCCACGAATACTGTAGCTCACTACCGTCTGAGATTGAGTCTGCAGGGTTAAGGCCTGCGGGTGCACCGCGCAACAGATCCAAGTTTTCGAAGTCAAATCTTCTTGTATTTTCAATAGAAGAGTTGTATCCAAAATAGGCCTGTGAGCCGAGAACGAGATCTCCTTCAGAAGAAGATACTCTAGCTCTAGTGACTGGCCAGTTTATCGATGCAGTTATTCCGCTCTGGAGTTGGCTCATACTGCCACTGTCTGAGCCAGCAAGGCGCGCTGCGTGGTGCGCACTACCTAAGTTGATTAGGAGACCACTGCCGTGAATTGATGCGGTGCTGTGGCAAACCTTAGCGGTAAATGTATCAGCGCTCAACACTGAGGCCGAGCCAATCAAAAGCTCGTTGGGAATCGTACCAGAAGTGACAACATAGGACTTGACATCGGCACCATCGTCAGGGTCGACCCGTGCCCCGGGCGGGCCCGCTCCGCCAGCTCGATAAGTTTTCAGATTTGCTGCAGTTGAACCACTCATAAGAGCAAAAGTTCTTGGGACAGCAGGGCCATACACACCATATGGGCGCAGGCCTTCGCCGCCGCCGCGCTCTACGAGCGCAGAGACTTCAACCCTAATTAATCTAGAGTTGTTAGCGTAGCTTCCGTGCTCTCTCACAACTTTTGAAGTTGTGTCGTACGAATAGTGCTTGTCGCCAATAACTCTGGCAATATAATTGTTAGATCCAGGATTTAAGTTCAAATTACTGTATCTTTCTACAATTTCAGGCTTGTGGTCATGGTCGGAGTGCTTTCGAACTACAAGTGTAAATGTTCCATATTTATTGAAATTATCAGTCGGAGCTTTAATGTCTTGAATTGAAATTTTATAATCTCTATTCGCCGACTCTCCTGAGTCTAGCGCGTGAACTTTAAATAGCTTCTCTGTATCGCTGTCGGGGCTGAAGCCGCTGGTCGTTTCTCCGCGAGTATCTTGCGAAATAAACCAGCCGGTCTGCGCTGCAACGGCATTTCGACGGCGATCATGCCAATCGAAACTAGCCTCAGAAGCTGCGCTCTCAAGACCAAGGATGACGCCTAGGAACTCTCCCGTAGAGGAGACAGAGGTGCCAGTAACGGCGAGCTTTGTCGACACATTAGTTTCAAAAGTTTCACCAAGCCAGTAATATTCTCGGACGTCCGAGGTTACTAGATCGCTGTTAGTTTTTGTTGGGTCTGTGTTGAAGACTTTACGAACAAACAAGCTAGAATCTCTATCAAAATTAAACGTAGCTTGTTTTATAACATTGCCTTCAGTGGCGCCGTCTCTAAAGATTTTGGCTGTGAATTTTTGATTTGTCGACTTAACTAGCGTTCCTGCTGCTTGACATGCTTTGCCATATCGGTCACTACCGGTCAAGACAATACCGCCGTCTTGCATGTACCAAACTGCTGCAAGTGTGCCGGTCACGACTGTCGCGCCACCTTCGAAAGCGTTAGCTGCGACGCCGCCTGTTACGTGGTTGTCAGGATTTGGAAAAACGAAAAGACCATAAGCGCCACCAGAAGTCCCAATGGTCGTTTCTAAGTCCTGGTCTGTTTTCCAGCCAGCGAGGGCTGTCGACACGCTAGTGTCGGCATTTGAAGGATGCTCGCCTAGGACGCGGTATACTGTGCAAGGCGAATTGTTACGTAACCAAGCTTGCACTGCGTAAGCTGCATAGGTGGGAGCAGTCATCTCACCTTCGCGCCAAACTTCTCCGCTGGGCTGGCCATCGTGAGGGTTTCCATAGATTTGCACAAACTGTTTAAAAGAATCAACTCTAATAGGCCGGTTGGAAGGTCCTTTTTGGAATCTTCCTATAACCAGCGGTCCCATTCTTTCTGGGAGTCTTGGCACGCCAGACTCATCGATTTCATCGATAAAAACTCCAGGAGATACAAATTTAAATTTATCGACTGCCATGTTTTCATTCCTCACTTATAAGTTAGTTCAAAATTTTGTGAACTTTTTCTTTAATAAATAGTCTGTCTGGATTTGAAAGTCCTTTAAAATCTAAATTCACCGTCTTCGCCGTCAACTACGACCCGTTCCCTTGCAAATCTAATTTGCACCGCGTTCTCTCGCCGCACGACGCGGGGTTGAATTTGGTTTTTACCGTCGCCAATTAGATAGGCCAAAACGTTAATTGTGAACTTAGATTCATATTTTCTTTCATCCATCTCATAACTAGATATATTATTTTCAAAAGACACGTCGTCCTCGTAAAAGGCTTCATATTGATTGGAGTTATGAGATACCAGTATTCTTCTGTGTGCATTTGAGCTTCTTATAAAAGGAGTCAATAAGTCGTTCATTTGTTCTTGATACTCGGTTCTTAAAGACACTTCATAAGAAACATCGACATATATTGGCAACGGAACAGTTAAAGTCTCATAAACTATTTTTTTATTTTCGCTGTTTTTATAAATCGGAAAATTTAATTGATCTCTGAGCCTGTGCGCATCTGCATTGGCAAAATTGCTAGTTTTATCTTGTTTTATGACCTTATTTATAGTAAGATAGCCACCCTTTAGGTCAGACCTAGGGTCGACTTGAGCATAAGGAATTGTTCTCTTGTCAAGGTCTTTTCTAACAGCCGTGCGTTCTATTGATATAACAGGCAAAATGATTGTGCCGTTTTCGCTTCTCTCTATTTCTTGATTTTTGATATTGTGTGCTCTTTCTGCCCCAGACCATATTACAGGAACTTTTTTAAATCCTTTGTTGGTTGTGGTGTGCACGTTCAAGCTGTCGTCGACAAAGTTGTACATTGCGTAGTCGACGTCCTCCAAGGTAGAGTTATATCTAGGCACATCTCGTGATGTTGGCTCTTCATTTTTAGCTGCCATCAAATAAGCCCTCCCTAGCCCTGACGCACTCAGCAAGAATTTCAATTCTTTTGTCGGCTTGGCCAAATAGCTCGCTTGGCTCTTTAAGGGCGACAATTTCATAATAAGCGTCGCCATAAAGAATAAAGTCGCCTTCTCTCACAAACAAGTCTTGGTCTTCCGTAAGTCGCCGCTTGTGAAAATGAACGTCAATTTTTGTCATTTTGTCTATACCAAACTTATCGCTTGCAGTTTCTTGGCCTTTAAATTCAATCAAAGCGTGAATCCTTACCGGCGGAAGAAAGGTCTTTACCACAGCCTCGTTGTACAGTGGGTGGAAATTAGTATGCTTAAGGTCTATCGGATAATAAGCAATAACCTGCCCAATAACGCGCTCAATTAGCTCGTCATTAACTTGCTTGACAAGGTCACGCTCCTTTTTACCAAGAAAAAGAGGGGGCGGAGGATTGTCCGGTTGTGACCATTTGTTTCTTTCGTTATTAGACATCTAGCTCACCCCGTATATATAAAGTATGGATACGTGGCAGCTAGCTCTTGCGCATTCTTGTTCATGTTTTTTTGAGTTTCAGTCATCTTTTCATACGTTAACTCATCTAGAACTTTTTGTAGCTCTTCTCTGAGTGTTTTTTGCTCTTCCCTCGCCTCAGATATTAAGGCTGAGCCATTCAACTGTACGTTCGCTCCGGGAATCGGTATATTTCCAAATTTTGATCTAATTTGGCCCAAAGTCTCTTTAAGTAAAGAAACTGCGAATCTACGAATCCACTGCTTGCCGACTGAATTGATGCTATTATAAGGAATGTTAGCTAAAGGCAGGGTATTCATGTTGTTGACGCCATCGGTGCCATCTTTCATGTCATCCTGCTCGTCCCAAGGATCTTCTGTCAAGGTGAACTGAAACCATATCTTTTGCGGGCTAACAGTTAAAGGAATTGGGTGTATTCTTAACTTGTTGTTTTTTATCTCATAGGAGTAATGAGAATTTCTTGTGTAAATTGAATCCTCATATTGCATAGCCTGTAGTTTATTCTGCCATGGAGGCACAATTTCATACGTTGAATCGTCTGCGTACATTCCGTATGTCGACATGTTACCTACGGTATTCAATCCGCCATAGTAGCCATAGAATCTCCACATAGAATGTGGTGTTTTGTAGAAAACCCTTCTTATAGTGGCTCTTTTGTTTCCAACCTTATTGTAAAAGTCGCTTGAAGCAGTCAGCGAGGCTGAATATATTACACCCTGAAGATCGTAATCTTGTTGCTGCGTTGTCGTATCGAGAGACGCAGAATAAATTGGAGTCATGCCGCCCATGCCAACTTCCGTTGCATGGTCATCCATAACCTTTCTCACATATCCAAGCTTAAATTTAGGATATTTTAACTCAACCTGGCTTCCGGAGCTAGTATCTGTTCTTTGTCCATCGGAATCAAAAGTCCCAGTCGTGGCGCCAAGTGAACTGTGAAGAATGTTCTTAGCTTGGTGTACGTTAACTATATATGAATATTCGAGGACAGCTTCCTCGTACGCAGAATAAACATTTTTTTGGTCTAGCTCAATATCAAGTACGTCGCCGCCAAGTTTTTTGAACGTAAACGCAACCTGTTCTACCGCGCCGGTGACGAAATTAACATCGTAAAGCTGACTATCAGAATCGGCGTATACGCCAAACGGGTAGTTAGTTGACCCGCTCGCTACAGAGTAGCTGCCGGTCGACGGCAGGACGACTGTAGACGTCTGCGATGTTGGGCTCAGTACTGGCTTTGCCATTCATGTTATCTCCTATACACTGTAATTAGTTTAAAGAGATTGATTTAGCCATCAGAGTCTTTTTTTGAAGCCGGCTTGACAGACTTTCGAGTTGTTTTTTTCGCTGGTGCGGGGTCTTTAGCCTTAGGGGCGGCTTTCACAACTTCTTCGACAGCATCAACGACAGCTTCAGCAACGGCGGCGACTGGCCTTGCAACAGCTTCAACAACAGCTTCAACGACCTCTTTAGCAGCTTCTACGGGTCCTGGACCTTCGGCCGCTGGATGGTTAGAATATTTTCTACCAAATTTTTGAGGATATCTTTTAATTCTTGCTTTCTTGCCCATGGTAATATATCTCCTATGACCTTTATAAATAGTATTTGGAAAACTCAAAATCTCAAAAATTACCTGCGAAAAAATTTGACGTAATTTCATTTTTTCAAGTCGCGCTTGTTTTTGATATAAAAAAACCCCCAACCAACAAAGGAAGGGGGTTTGATCATTGAAGAAGCGAATCGCTATTAAGCGATAGTCGCGACGATCGTGTTCATGCTTCTAACATAAGCATGCCACTTTTCGGCTGCGCCGCCAGCGCAGTTGATAAGCTCAATTCTGGACCCAGCCAGTGCGTTAGTGAACGTCAAAACGTCGTGGTCGGCACCACCAACATCAACCTGAACAATATCAGCAGCAGTACTCGATTCGATAATGTTGTGCACCGTAATATTGTCGTTACCGTCTTGAGCGCCGGTCTTAATGGTAAAAGCCTTGTTAACATTCGACGCGAGAATGATGTCAAACCAGATGCCTGTTTCTGTACCGACAGTAGGCAAAGTGAGGCTAACTGCATTAGTCGGAGTCACATAGATAACGGCGCCTGAATCAGCAGCCGTCAACGTAAGAACATTGTCGTCGTTGCCTGAACCCAGAGTTAAAATTCTTCGGCGCGTTCCTATGCCAGTGCCGGCCGTAAGAGAAGTTGAAGTTCCTGAAGCAGTGGGGACGACACCGCCGTCATGGACCCTAGCGACCTCAGTTCCGTCAAATTGGCTTACAACGAGGTCGGTGGCATCTATAGAAGCCTGTAGGTTGGCTGCCTTGGTCGCACCGGTCAAAGTCACTGCGTTAGAAGTGGTAATCGTCGGATTTGTTAGAGTCGAGTTGTCCATGTCGAGATCTCTATCTAGAAGCTCGACTAACGCCTCCAGCCTCGCTAAACCTAATTTACCTGCCATTGTTTTTGTCTCCTTGATTTATTGAATAGGCTTTACGCCATATTCTTTCATTGTGAATCATAATAAATAGTACGCAAAGACTATAAGTTCCAAATAAGTTCCAAATAAAAAACCCCGCCAAGAGAAAACTCAAGGCGGGGTTTAGTTAAAAGCCTCTATATCGACTTAGCTAGTAGAACCAGCTTCACCAAGTAGGCCGCGGACAATTACAAGACCATACAAGTCAGGACGTACCATCTTCTTGGCGTAACGGGTCATAACGCCCTTACGTGGCACGAAGTCTTCCGGCCCAAAGATGGTCGGAGTGACCTGTAGCGGCACGTACGGAGCGTACACAAACCCACTTTCCAGGAAGCTATTGCCTTTACGTCCAACGAGAAGAACGTTTCTCGGGAAGTAAGGATCAACGTAAACGTCGAACTTACGGCTTAGGCTACCAACGTTGACAGCACCAATGGTGCCTCGGTCATCGTCGTGAGTAACGCTAGCGCGGAATCCACTGGTAAACTCAAGGATGTTTGCAGCTTCAGGCGAGCACACCACGAAGTTAGCACCACCACGGAGAGTCTTCCGGTGAATCTGAGCCGACACGTCGTTGATTGTCTCAACGAGAGTCTCGTACCACTCACTTACCGTACCGGTGAAGTCCGGAGCAGCCGAAGATGCACCAAGCTCTAAACCAGTATCCTTCTTGACGAAAAGACCAGGGGATCGCGACCAGTAATACGTACCAGCAGTAGCACCCTTGACAAGGTCGTTAAGAATCTCACGGTCGATCTCTAGAGCAATTTGCTCAGAAAGGATCTGAGTTAACTCAACCTCTGCATCAAGATTGTGGTAGGCGTTGAGGTCTTGGCCCAACTCCGGAGTCCACTTAGCCTTGAGCTTCTTGGTCTGCGCGGTAACAGCAATGCTATCGACCTTAATGTCGATCTCTTTGATGTCATCTTGTCGACCAGCGTTGCCATCAGTAGCAGAGTCTCCTCCGTCCACACCAGCACCTTCAAGCCCCCATGCAGGAGCGCCGACGACAGCACCGAGCGTATCGCTAGCGGTGAAGTTGTCAGTCAAAGGATAGGTAAGACTTAGCTCACCACTGTGAGGCAAGAGGTCGCCTCCACTGTTCTGCAGAATCATGGTAACAGTGTTTCCACTCTTCTTGGTTAGTCGACGCACAACATGCTGATCCGAACCAGACAAAGTCAGGTCGAAAGCAGTCAGATTGTTGAAGTCTGCCTTGTCAAGCCCGCCGGCTGCAGAGCCAGTAGCAGTGAACGTAACCTCGCGGAAAGTATGCGTGGTCGCAGCTAAAGCATCAGGGTCGAACTGCATAACCTTCTTTTGAGCCTCAGAAAGAGCGCTACCGGAAGTCTGTGCACTAAGAGTAGCGCCATTAACAATATAGACGTTCTGCGAGCCCGTCGGAGACGAGTAGCCGTTGTTGAGGTTGTAGAAACTACCGGATTCCTCAGTGATATCAGTAACACCACCGGTGATCTCCGACCCAACAACGCCACCGCCGAACAGCGACTTATCTGCATTTGCACCCGCGTGCACCATATTGTCGGTGTACACGAAGTCCAGGAAGAAGATAAGCCCGGAAGGCAGGCTCATTGGCTGAACCGAAATAAGCTCATTAGCGATTAGACCGCCGAAAACTCGACGAACGATTGGGAAAGCGACAGAAGCGAAGCCCTCCACATCACCAGACGACATTGCAGAAGCTTCTTTTAGAAGCTGCGCAGCCTGGTTTTCCAAAAGCCGGGCCATACCCTGCTTTTGTTGGTCATTGCCTAAACCCTCAAGTAATCCGGTTGCTTCCCATTTTTCAAGTAAGGCAGCACCCTCTTTCTTAAGATTTCTATCGACAATGCCTTCAGTTAGTTTTTGTAAAACAGACATTTTTTAGAATCCTCCTATAGATTATTTGTTTTTGTCAATTCCAGCTAAGAATTTCCAACGTTGTAAAGTTGGATCATCTTTTTTGTTCTGCCTAACAGAATTCCTTCTGGCAGATAGAACGAATGATGAAGACTTTTCAACCGCTTCGCCTAGTGACTTTGGCTGCTTTTTACGAGAGGTGCTGCCCACTGTGCTTTGAAGTGTTTCAAAAATTACTTTTGCTTCATCAATTGTGTCGGCACATGATATAGCTTCGACAAGTTTTTCTTTTTGCCGCTCATTTAAGGAGTCGCTATTTAGTGCCTTATTTTGGTATAACAGTTTTGCATTCGTAAGACTGCTTGAATCAAGCTTTTCTTTCAAAACCAGAACTGTATCCCGCAATGTTAAAATCATGTCTTTTGCCTCGTGCAAAGACTCTTGTAAATGTTCTTTTTCGCTTGAAATGCCCTCATTGACATTCTCCAATGCTTTAACTGCTTTTCTTAGCGCAGCTTTTTCCTCACGGACGTCTGAATCTTGTTCTAAAGCCAGTAACTCTTCCTCGGCTATTGAAATTTGGCTTGCAGGAGTTCCCGCCCAGCCGCTTTTTTGAGGTACGTTGTCAACAACCAGGCGCTCGACGATATCTGCGAGGTCAAAATCCTCGTCTAGATCAACATATTCTTCTGTTAATTCTTCCTCTTCAGAAAATAATTCTTCGTCTAGGTCAACTACATCAGCGTCTTCGGTTGCATCGGAATCAGAAATTTGATCCTCGTCAACCAACAGATCGTCGTCAGCCTCTAGGGCCAATTCTAATTCTTCGTCAAGAATTGAATCACCATCAAAGTTTATTTCTTGATTCAGCGTACGCATCTGCTCAAGAAGTGCGTCAAGAGGTATTTCGATAGCTTCGTCGGCCTGGGTAGTCGCTGCGTTGGGTATGTGTTCCATTACAGACGACTGTTGTGGATCGACCTCATCCAGGTCTGGGCTGGGCGATTCGACTGAAGACATAGGGTTGTCAGATAAATTTAAATCCTCCAGGCCTGCAGGGTCGTCCTGCTCTAATAACGATTCAACGGCGTTTTTAATCTGACCAGAGAACTTTTCCAGTACTAAGGTTTCTGCGTTCTTCACTGCAGCTTCTCTCAAAGCTTCTGCGTCGACTATCGCCTGCTCTAACATATTATTTGCCATCTATTTTCTCCCGGGAAGGCACTTTTCATCAAAAATAAATAGTAAGCCATTTGACAAAATTCCAATTTTACTTTGTGGGTCGCCTCTATACCCCAATAATCTTTGAAATGCTTGCCCTAGCAACTCCCAGAACGGTGCTTATACTCCCCACCGCTAGTCCGGACAAGTTTGATCCAGCAGACCAACCCGAAGCAACGGTCGTGTAGCAACCAATATTTGGATTGCTATCATCAAAATCATTCCCATCAACATCTTTTCCGTCACTGCCCAGTTCTGCTGCCAAGCCACGCTGATAGGCGATACCAGAAGTGTTAATCGTATAATCATCGTCAATGTCAGCGTCGCCGAGGGCCGTGAAAACAGTCTGACTGGATGCCGCAACTTCGGTATTAGTTTCTAGCTGAGCTGATACAGTTGGAGATCCTGTGTTTGTGTAGGGAGTGCCAATGGCGCCGAAAGCAATATTATTTTTAGCCTTGTTGGCTGAATTTGCTGATTGGAATCGGAGGCCGAAATCCACGGAGGATGCGCCACCATAAAAAATTGAATTATAAACTTCGACATTAGTACCGGACCAATACATCAGATAAGAAGTGGACTGATCGCTCGCATCGAGAACTAAAGTGCAGTTTCTCACGATACAATATCCTCCGGACCCATTGATGGTCCACTTATCCCATCCAACAAACAAGCAAGCTTCAATGTTGAATACAGCGTCGCTAGCACCAGTGCCGTTCTTAATTGCATATACGTTAGAGCCGTTGTCGCCGCCGTTTACAAGAAACTTTGTTCTCTTGATGGTGCAACCATGCGCATACTGAATCGCAGTGGACTGACAATCGAAAATACAATCCTCAACAGTAAAAGATGCTTTGCTGCCCGAGCCCCCGTTGGCACCGTAAATACCGTTATCATTAGTGTCGTCGTCAGTGTTTTGAATAGTTAAGTGTTTAAAAACGTTGCTTGTCGATCCTTTAGCTAGCTTGATGGTGGATCCACTGCTTTGCGCAATAATCACAGCCGTGCGGTCTTCAGAAGTGCTTGTTATAGTCAAGTTACTGTTACTGTATGTAACCGTTTCGGTATATGTTCCATCGCCGATTGTAATCGTGTTAGTTGTCGCGCCCATGCCAATAGCTGTATTTACATAGGCGATCGCCTGTCCGATTGTTAAAAGCGCTGTGCCTGAGCTTAGTCCATTATTGCTATCATTTCCAGACTTGGATACGAAAAACGTGGCCATTTTACGCCACCACTACCCAAGTAGGGTCAGGATTAAAATATATAGTTGAGTTAGCAGGGTCTATTGCATAGCCTAAAACACGCACAACGTTGTTGGTCGATGCCGGCTTTGTGGCGCCAGCATAACCTGGCGAGCCGCTTAAGTAGACAACCGAGCCAGTCTGAGAAGATCCAGTTCCACCGACCCTGCCTGCTAAGTATGTCGACTTTACGAGGCCTCGTATCAAAACGCCTTCCCCGGCTTGAGTGCCTAGAGCCACCCCGAGGAGTCCTGTTGATGCAACCTCGGTGGCGGCAGAGGCTGTCACCCATGTCGGGATCGCGGCGTTGTGCACTCCAGAAAGCATGTAGATCATTCCTGCAACCATGTTGCCGTCGTTGTTACCTATATGAACAATGTCCCCGGTGCCTTTGTTTGACGAAGGAATTTGAGAAGCGCCTTCGGCAAACATTTGACCGCTGGCGCTAATAACAGTTTTTCCGGCAGTTCCACTAATAATAATTGGCATTTTTAGCTCCTATTCCTATAATAATTAGAGCGAAAGAAGAGAATGTTTATTAATTAGTGTACACTGTTTAATCATTCGTCGTTCCCAGGGCCGTACTCGCCTTCAGAAAGCTCTTCCATAACCAGCTTGTATCTTTTACCATTTTTATTATTTCTTAGCGTCAAATAAGTTGGTTCCTCGATTACGGTCCAGTCGCCACGAGAGTTCGCCAAGTGAAGGTCGCCAGTATAAATGTTGGCCCACCTCTTGGCGGCACTACCTAAGTCTCTTGCATTATCGGTAGTCGGTTCTATATTGCCGGCTGCAAAGAATCGGTTTGCAGTAACAGACGTTCCGGTTATAAAACTAACTGTCGCAGTTGTTCCCGAGACTGTGGTTATAGCCGCCGCTGTGGCCTGGAGATTCCCGTAAAATCTATTTGCCTTAATCGCGGTACCAGTAATAAAACTAACTGTCGCAGTCGTTCCGGTAACAGTAGTTAACGATCCCAGGCGTCCTGTGACCTTGTCAGTTGTAGCGGTGTGCGCTTGAACAACGGTACCGGATACGAGAGGCGCAGAGACCATAACAGTTGCACCGACTCTATTGAATCCAAGAGTTGAGCCAGACAGAGTATTGTTGCCTCCGATCACTTGCACATTGCCGTCTAGTCTAATGACAGATCCTGATATACCAACACCCGAAGCTGATCCTGAGATCACCAAGAAGTCGTCACCGGATTCATCATATTTAACCCAAGACTCTTCACTGTCTCCGAAGAATAGACGCTTGTCATCTTTAACTAACCCGCCGAGGGAGGCAGTTAAATTCCCATTGAATATATTTGTACCTGTGAAGGTGTTGTTGGCGTCTACCGAAAGCGCTCCGTCTAGAGTGCCATAAAGCCTATTCGCTTTAATTGCGGTACCAGTTATGTAACTAATGGTCGCGACTGTTCCAGAAATTGGAGTTGCGCCAAAGTTAGCAATTGTGCCTGAAACGTCTATCTTACCATGAGAATAAGAAGCGGTTATTGAATTTACGAAAAGTGGCATACTATTAGGCCTCCTGCTGTCGTCGTTGTCACCTTTAACTAGTGATCAAACACACTAAAAAGCAGTTTTATTCAATTTCTTTGAGCATCATTTCGTACTTCTTGCCAGAACGATTATTAATTACGCAAAGATAGTCCGCTTCCTCAACTATGGTCCAGTCGCCTTTTTCATTTCGCAAGTGGAGGTCACCTGTATATATATTAGCAAATCTTCTAGTTGCACTACCTAGATTGTATGTACTATCGGCCGTGGGTTCAATATTGGCGTCGACGCGAACTAGAGATCCTGAAATGCCCACGCCGCCGGCGTTCGATCCAGAAATAATTAAGAAATCATCTCCCGCTTCGTCATACTTAATTGAAGACTCTTCACTGTCTCCAAAAAATAAACGCTTGTCGTCTTTTATAAGAAGGCCGTGGGAGCCCGTGAGCCTTCCATTAAATATATTTGTGCCTGTGAAAGTGTTGCTCGAAGCTGCTGCAATATCTCCTGCGCCGCCTGTAAGAAGATTGGAGAGCTTTTGTATCGGAAGGACGCGAGTGGAGCCGGAAGCATGTCCGTCTTGGAACACCATTAGGTCCGTGATGGCCATATCGCTACCCGAAGGTAGATTTTTAATATCAACAAACAACTTACCAGCATCATGACGTAATCCGCCGAGGGCGCCTGTCACGTCATGTTGTACTTTTGTGGCGCCGTCGCCGTCTAGAAGCACAGAGCCGCCGATATCAATCGCTGAAACTCGCAAATCCTCATATGTTGCGGGACTTATTGCTGTGTCCTCTGGATTGTTTGCTGTCGTACAAAAAGCAAATTGAGTCTCGCTATTATCCCATATCATCGCTACTGCATTAGAGCCAGACAAGCCCATAAGCAGGCCACGATCCCCTGCTGATCCTGTAGCAGCGTCAGTATATCCAGTTACGGAGCCTGTGGTGCCGTAACCTAGGCCTATAACAGCATCTTCAATAATCAAATTTGTTACGTCTTGTGTTACTGTGTTGCCGTTAACAAGTAAGTCGCCGCCGACAGTCAGGTCACTGGAAGCGGAGATCGTTCCAACGACTGACAAGCTGCCGCCAGACACAGACAGGCCGGTTATCGCCTCCAGGGCCCCATCAACTCTAACGACAGAGCCAGAAATACCGACGCCGGAAGCTGAACCTGAGATTACCAGGAAGTCATCACCTCCCTCATCATATTTTATGTACGACTCTCCGGCCGAACCAAAAGCCAGTCTTGTATCGTCAGTAAAGCGCATCTGACGACCATATACGCCAATCATACTTGAAGCGCTTATATTAATCTGGCTTCCATCCGCGTTGCCATACATCATGTTGCCAGGATTAGTCCCAAAGCCTACGTACCCTTGCTCGTGGCCAAAAGTTAGTAAGGAGGGATAGTTTGCATCTGCTTTGTTTGTGGCGATATTAACAACTGAGCCGGAGAGTGAAATGCCGGCCTTAGTTCCGGAAATTACCAAGTAGTTACTATTGTTCTCCAAGCCAATGGTCGCCGGTTGGGCACCGAGTGCGCTAAGACTTCCAAATTCAATTCTTGACTGGTTGGCCATCATGAGCTTGTGGCCAAGAATGTCGATGCCTTCAGATGCGCTGACTTGTAAAGTGTTTCGCCCGGTTGAGCCAACAGCGCCCTTAATGAACGATCCAGTCATGTTTCCAACGCCGCCGGGGCGTGCATCAAATGTTAGCTTGCCTGAGACGCTTGTGATCGAACCAGACAACGCTATCCCGCCTGGCGTGCCATCCTCGCCTTGTGTTCCAGAAATTTCTAGTAGGTTGGAAGAAGTAGAATACTTTATACTACCAGACGCGTTTGAGCCAAAATTCAAGCTTACGTCGTCTTCAATTGTCGCAGCCTTTATATTCGGCAGGGTAACCCAAGAACTAGAGACCGCAATTCCTGAACCGGAAATCAATAACTGCTCATCAGTATTGTCCCATTTAATGTGTGCTTCTGCGTCTCCACTGCCAAAAGAAAGCTTTTTATTATCAGGAACGTTTAAGCCTGCGCCGGAAGCGGTGACTTGTGCGAAAGTATATACTATATCAGACGCGCTTCCGCCGAACAGGATGGGAGAGCCTTGAATGCTCGCGCCGCTGGATGCTGTTAACTGCGACGCGATAGTGGTGACAAAACCATCATTATTGCCAAGTTGATTGTTAGCAAGCAACCTAGCTTTTTTAAGAGTCTCGATTCCTTCTGAAGCTGTTAATTGTGAATTCGCCGTGATCACGTCTGAGTCAATAACACCAAGAGTCATGCTTGAGCTAAAGTGCGCGGCGCCAAGCTGCTGCAGCACGCCATCAACGCGAACGGCGGATCCTGATATGCCGACACCAGAAGCTGAGCCTGATATTACTAGAAAATCGTCACCTGCTTCATCATATCTGATTGAAGATTCCTCGCTGTCTCCAAAAAATACTCGTTTATCATCACTTACAAGGGCGCCATGGGAGGCGGTTAGTTGACCTCCGACGGTTATTACGTCAGAGGCGCCGTTGCCTAAATTCACGTTACTATTAAAAAGCGCGTTCCCTGCAGATGTGAAGGGCCCGGGCCCGAACCTAGCTCCATGAGCAGCAGTAAGCTGTGCTGTAATGTTAATAACATCTGAGTCGGTGACACCCAGCTGGACAGAAGAGCTAAAGTAAGACTTCTTTGCAGCTGCGATGCCTTCAGATGCAGTTAATTGACCTGTAGTCGTTAAAACATTTGAAGCTGCGTTACCTAGGGTGGTGTTACCACTTACGTTAAGCGCTCCGCTTAAATAAAGCGTACTATCAGTATAATTGTACTGAAACTTGGAACTACCAGTTAAAACAGATGTAGTGCCAGAAATTTTACCAAAAACGACATCGGTGTCGTATTCATGGTCTCCAACGTGAAAACCAGCTTTGCTTAAGTCTCCAAGAATAACACTAGCAACAGTGTCTTGGTGGTCGAGTCGCATCCAGCCAGATCCGCTATATATTAGCCAGTCATTAGCTTTCCAATCAGAAACACCGCTAATAACCATATCAGTGGAACTAAACTCGATGTCTGTGCCGTCAATGGATAACTGCCAATAATCACCCTGAGACGCAGTGATGGCTGGGTTTACGCCGCGACCATATCCGCCGTCGCCGGCAGTTCCTGTTGGAAAAATAGCGCGGTATACCTGCGAGGACATACTTGATGTTGCATCATTATGTCGAGGGTTCCACCGCCCTTTGAACGTCGCTGCTCCTAAAAATGATATACTACCGGTTGCTGTTACGGGCATTCATAGCTCCAAATAAATTTTAAATTTTTCAAACCGGCCTCTTAGAACGTACTGCAGGCGGCCCACGCATTAGTGCCGACGTCGCTGCCAACAAATGCCACACGATCAATACCAAGTATTTCATACGTTCGATACTCTCTTTCATCAGGAGTAATGTCTGCCGCATCAGCATGCCCACTGTCGGCTGGTGCCGGTATGGTGACAGCTGTAGGTGCTGAATTGGCGCCAACCTGATTAAAAGACTGTGGAAGCTCAAACCATCTCTGGAAAGCATGAGTGTACCCATACACCTTTATAGTCCCGGGCGCGTCAGCGTTATTGTCTTCTGTTAACACGTGCAGATATCTTTGATTTTCAGTGGCGTATCCTGTGGTCGTTGCTGTAATTCCAAGCAAGTCCCCAGCGACGCTGAGTGTGACCGCTGTTCCGGGCGTGCCCGCCAAGTTCTTGGGGCTTCTTGTTCTCCCCCAACTGCTATATATATGTGTCGACATCTTTTACCTCTTCCTGGTTTTAATACTTAATTTTTTGTTTTTCTCTTCTCTTCTTTTCCAGCTTTCGAGCTGTCTCTTTTCTGAGAATTTTTTTTCTGCGGCGTTTGGCCGATGGTTTTACGTACCTACTTCTTTCTAAATAGTCTTCTATTATTCTTTCTTTTTTAACCTTTTTAATAAATTTCTTTATTAACCTTGTTTGATTCCCGCCAACTTCAGCAAGAGAAACCTCGACATTAACACTTTTGGACATCTTTTTTCCTATATTAGTTGTTTCCACTTGCCGTTAACAATATTCAATATACCTGATATATCTACGCCCTCATCCGTGTTGGAAACACCCGACATTGGGCTTTGCGCTGCTGATTCAGTTATTGGCTCAGTGCCCTTGAACACGTCAACATTCATTTTTGTTGTTTCATTTAATCTTCGTATCCTTTCCTGTCTCTGTTTTTCATACTGCTCTTCTTTCTCAGCCTTGTCACGTCGGGGACGAGTCTTGGATTCAGCAATAGTCTGTTGGCCCATACCCTTCACAACTTCAGAAACAACGCTGGATAGGACACCCTCTTCTAATAAAACCTCTTTAATAGTTTGTTTTATCAACGGTTTCAAAATTTGCTTAAATTCATTAGCTTTCATCTTCAGTCCTTTAAAATAGAATCGATTAAATTATCAATTTTGTTTTCTTTAGATTCTTTTATATACATGCCTATTTCAGAGCCAATATCTGGAGAGCGATCTGGTTTCATGTAAGCGCCTGGCGTTGATGGTTCCGAGACCATATCAAAACAAATAAGCTGGAAATCGTCTTCGACCATTATAACACCGTCTTTGCCTTCATTAACTGAACCTAGGCCTCGCGAGGAGATTCCAAGTTTAACCCCTGCTTTAACCAATTCTTTCAAAATTAAGCCAGACGGGGTGTCCAGAACCTTTATCTTCCCCATCACATTATCGCCATCCCACCAAACTTTTGTTACAAAGTGTGAAGCGTTCTTCAAATTGATTACGCTATCGTCGGGATGGTCAAGCTCGCCCAGGGAACGTCGATCACGGATGGCGTTTTGATAGTTTTCCAATTCGCGCTTTAAAGTTTCTTTGCGATAAACTCGTCCATTGCCGTTCTTGGTGCCTGCTTTTTGACATATACCAACAAGATAAACCGCTCCGTCGCTCATCGCTTCTTTGCGCTCTGATTCAGTTAAGACATCGACAGGGCATCGTCCTTCAGGACAAAGCTCAAAGTACTCTCTTAGGAGTTCTTTTGACATTAAACTAGCTCCGTCGGGGTTTTACCTTGAGTGGGTCTGAAGCCACTACTTTTCCAAGGCCGCCCTTTCCGGCGTTGCTTGGGGCTTGATTTGCACATTTTTGTGGGTTCTTGACCCCGTGATTTGGCGGGCTTTTTGCTCCGCCTTTATCTGCTAAACTTTTGCTTGACATGATTTTTCCTCCATTATAAAAAAATCTTTTAGTAAATTATGTTCTAAGCGGCCTCCAGCCGCATGAGTTCGCTGCCGTTGCAACAACGACGCACGGCGGGCGTATTACGTCGCTTCATTGTGATCACCTCCCTTTATATAAAATTTTATTCCAAAATCGTTCATTAACATACTCAAGAAATAACTTGTGCCGGCTGATAGCCAGCCTAATATTAGCGCATTTGCTAAACTGTACTCATACGTAAATAGTTCTGTATTGCTATTGATGCTCCATAAAAAAACACCTGTCCAGAATCCCATGCAAAGCGGGCATTTAAAAAGCTGGCCAAGCTGACCTTGCTTGGGTCGTATACGATTGAAGATCGAGCCGTATAGAAGAATATAAGTTAGCCCGTACGATGCCAGAATAAAATAAACTAAATCCAAAAATCACCTATAAACGATATATTGTGTTTATTCCGTACTGCGTCAGTCTGGGAGGTAGCGAACCTTTTCGATCACTATGATACTTATCAGGATCATGTTCAGTGTATTCATCGATTTCAGGATCTAGCAGCCTCTTCTCCATGCCTTCCTCATATTCTTTCTGACTATCATAGAAAGGCAAGTCCTGGTCCATAAAATCAGAAACAACATAGAGAACATATTGGATCTTGTCTCCTTGGGTTGCCTTCGGTATGGTGCCTTCCATGGACATAAAAAGATTGCCTGCCTGCACGGACTCATAATCAATAACACCGCGCCGCTTTAAAAAATCAAATAATCTTTTTTGAGTCTCGTACACTTCATCGTCTAGCTGATCTTTTGGGAAAGCCACTAATCGACTCTTGTTCGGAAAAACGATTATATCTAATTCTGGATGGTCAGAAACAATGATATTGCCGTCTATTGTCTTTTTTGCCTTTAAAAGTACTTTCTCTATTTCTTGCCCTGACTCGGATTTTATTTTAATAACTAACGGCATTATTTATTTAACTCGCTCGCCAAAGATTGTATTTGCATCAATTCTAAAATGAATTCTTTATCTATCTTTCTTTTGTTGTAAGAAGACATTCTGTTAAGAATCTTTTCAACTTTTCTTGAAGTGCCTGAGTCGCATTTCTGTTGACTTTCAGTTAGCTGGCCCTTGAGATTCTCAATCTCTTCATACAAAAATGCTTTAAATTCCAAGCCATTGTCCATGTATGAAAAAATATATTTATTTAAGAAGTCTTTTTGTCGCTCGTTTAGCTTTTCTGAATACTCAGAATTAAAATTCTTGATGAACGTCTTAATTGCAAGGTTGTTGACTTTTGGAAACGTAGCCGTCGGTTGTGACGACGGAGACAGTAACGACAGTAGGCGTTGTTCTAACATTACTTGTTTTTTAGGCGGCGCAAGTTGCTGCAGTGCCTGGTTAATAGAGGCTAATTTTTTGTAATTTGAGACGTAATTAGCCCACACTTTTTTGCCTAAATTTTTGTTGACCTTATCTATTACTTTTGTTTGCTCGCTATAAATTCTGTCTTTATCAAGCTGTAAATATTGTTTCTTTGCCTCAGAAAGTATCTTTGTGGCCAGCGTCGCGTCTTCGAAAACAGACTCATCAAAAGAATTGTATATCTCTAGTTCTTTTCTTAAGATGTGTTCGTTGTGAAAAAATTCTTTTATCACCCTCACTAAAAATCTCTTCTCTTCGTACTTTTTATACAGCGTAGCCCTAGAAAGCTCGTTAACGAGAAGTTCAAAAATTATAGCTGTGTTTCTTTTCTTGTTATGATTTAATCTCATCTGTAGACTTCTCCAGTGAGTCGATCAGCTTTTTAATTTCATTGTTTTCTCTAAAAAGCTTTTTCTCTTCTTTGTCGTAATAATTAGATGTCAGCCCCTCGGAAAGACCTCGATTATTTCCAATCAGCGAATCAAGGTCTTTTTTGCCTGGCCATTTACTCCTCGTAGAGGTGAGTGCGACGGCCTCTGGGGTGCCTGAACGACTAATTGCTCTTGAGCGCGCTCCGAGATCTCGCTTGTCTGATTTAACCGGAGTATAAACCTTGCCTTTGTCCCGCTTGCCTGGAGCCTCTTCACCAGCTTCTGGGCCGGGGGCGCCTCCTGGGGTCGCGAGTAACGGGCCCGCTTCTTCCGGTTCTCCGCCGGCCTCGTCTTCAGCGCCAGGAGTTAGTTCAGCGCCAGGAGTTTCTAAGTCTTCAGGTGCGCCTCCTGCTCCTTCATCGCCAAGCAAGTCCATGCCTCCGCCGCCGCCTGCTTCAGCGGCCATGGCTTCGCCTACCTGCTCTAGAGCAAAGTCGTGCTTTCTATCATAGAAGGCCTCTACCTGCATTCTCTCAAACTCCTCTTCGTTGACATTGAGTATGTGCTTAGCAACCCATCTTCTACTGAAATAGCCCTCATTTGCGCTTTCGGCCGCGTCAAAGCGAGCTTTCCAGTGCTCTAGCTCCTGTAGTTCTGCTAGTTTTGAAGGGTTATTCAATGAAAGTTTAAAAGCCAGAAGATCGTTCCCGCGATAACCTAGAGTAAACAAATGTATTATGCCTACCTTTTCTAGTTCACTAATTATAGACCGCTGCAATCTTTGTATTGTTCTTGCAAAGCGTATGTCTTTTTGAGCCAGAGTAGATTTTTCTTCAGCCGTGTCCTTGTCATGACTAAGATACGACGCAGGTACTTTTAACGCGCTAAAAAGCTTGTCCCTCAAATATTTAACGTCGTCTATGTCTCCGGTGTAAGTTCCGCCTGGTACATTCTCAATTTTGGTTGCGCTGGCGCTGCCGCGGACCGGGATATAATAGTCCTCCTCAATGCTGAGAGGGTTGTATCTTAAGTCGACCCGACCTGAATTGACATCTACGATTTGATTTCTTTTCATCTGTGTCATGACTTTTTGCATATACTGCTCGACCTCTTGGGGAGGAATATTGCCAACATCGATGTAAAAAACGCGGCGCTCTGGAGAACGTACAATACGATATGCCATCACCGCATCTTCCAATAATGTCAATTGACGCCAGATTCGGCGCGCAGGCTCAAGAATGGAGGTGCCATACGGAGCGAACTTGTCATTTCCTAATATTCTGAAATGGGAAACTTGCCAGTTTTCTAAAGTTAGGCCAGCGCTGTTCCATTGATACTGTACATAATTCGGATTATTATTATCCTCGCCCTCTATTCTCTCAATTTCGTTGGGCGGCAAAGGAATTACGTTTTTTACCCCCTCGTCTTCTTCTAAATCGAGATATACAAAATAGTCCCCATACTTACACATGCCGCGGCACCAGCCGTAAAGATTAAACTCTATGTTTAAAACATTGTAATAAAGGGTTTCAAGAACATTTTTAATCTCTTGGTTGCTGCAGTCGACATTAAGGATAGGCCTGTACACAGAAGAGGTCGTCATCTCGTCCGCGTATATGTCCATCGCAGATGCTATCTCTGGAGTGTATTCCATTTGATCAAAATCTACATATCTGTCCATTCGATTTTGATTGGCGTAATACTCGGCCTGCAAAGAACCATATATGTCGCCATAAGTCGACATTTTAAATTCTTGACCGCTTGAAGACTTAAATCTAGATTTATATTTGTCCAGCTGCCGTCTTTTAAGTTGCTTCGAGTCTTGTCGCCGATATCTCGTGACGGGACCAGAAAGAAGCTTTGTTAACTGGCGGTATAGTGTACTTCCAGCGTTTCTAGGATTTTTCTTGTTTGTGTTTTTTTTATTTGGTGGAGCCATTTCTTAACCTTTGAGCAGCCATAAAAAATCTTCGTAATTTTTCTTTGTTTGTTCGAGAGAATTTTGCTTAGCAATTGGAGCATGAGCTATCATGCCCGGGATGGAGGTGTTTAGCTGGCGGCCAGTAGAAGTGGCCGATGAAAGAAAGGCTCTTTGATACGCAGCTTGGCGCCGGTTTGCTGTAAAAGCTGTGTCGCTTATCCAGCATCCAATGGCGCATGCCATAATTATATCATCGTTATGTTTCTTCATTGCCTGTGGCTTTCCGCTTTGCCAAACAAAAGTTTTCATCTCATTATACAACCTTTTTGATTGTATTTTAATTAGTTTATTTCTAACAAACTCTTCAAATTTAGATATTATCAGAGGCCGAGTCTTTTGGGTGGTGGAAAAACCAGGGATGATGCCTGCCGACTCTGCCAAGTGAGGTTCTATATATTCGTGAGTTGATTTTCTAGAAAAGTATATATTGCCATATTGATATTCTTGAAGCTTCTCCAATACGGCCCAACCTACAGAGTTGTTTTCTACCACCAGCATGCACTCACCGAATTCACGACCAACTTCATTTAACATGTTAGCAAAAACATCTGGAGTTGGCTTACCTTGATATTCGGCAACAATTTCGCTCGTCTCTATTTTAAGTATCAAAAATGTGGAGTAATCATTGCCGTCGCCGCGGGCGACGTCTGCTGATATAACATATGAAGCGGAAGGATCATACTCCTCCCATATCCATAAATTTCTGTCAAAGCCAGTCTTATACTTTGGCTCGGAAAGGCAAGATTCAATATACTGCATATCTTCTGGATGGAAAACCGTTTCACCGGACATGTTAAAATTACATTCTAGTTCCTGGGCAATCTGTCTTCTCGACATGTTCTTTGTCTCTTTGTCGAACCAAGCGCGATCGCGGTCTGGGTGGGCATCCCACGGAAGAGTTATCAAATGAAAGTCATTCTTCTGCATCTCCGCGTCGATGCAGGTTTGATGAAACCAATTTCCGACGCCGTTTGGGGTAGAAAGGGCAATACATCGTCCACCAGTCGAAAGTGTTGGATATAGACCGGTCCATAGTTCCTCTAAGCCCTCGACGTGGGCAGCCTCATCAATAACAAGAAGCGACAATGCCTCGGAACGGCCAGCGTCGGAAGACGTAGAGGAGGCTTTTATCTGAGATCCATTGGAAAGCTCAAAAGAAGTTCTATTGTCAATAGATATGTTTGCAATTTTTAGCCAACTCGGCAGGTGTTTATGAATCGCTTTTACTTTTTTTACTAAATTTGCGGCTGTCCCAAATTTCGTTGCGATAACCAAAACATTTTTATCTCTATGAAACAACATCATCCAAGCTACATAAGCCGCAGTAATAGTGGATATACCCAACTGGCGCGCCTTCAAGACTACGTTAAATCTGTAGTCGTTAAAGTCAGAAATTAAGTCTTCCTGATAATCGTACGTCTTAAAAGGTATTAAGCCTTGCAGAGGGTGGGAAATTTTTGCATAATTGTTTATAAAATATGAGGGGTTTTTTCCTGACCTTACAATTTCTTTTAAAATTTCTTCTCTGGAGAGGGAGAAACTCATGCTTCTTTGCGTCGAGTGTCATTCTTTGCCTTAGAAGGCGAATCGCCAAGCTCCAAAAACTTTTTGAAGCTTTTTTCTAGCGAGTCTTTGTTAGATTGGCCAACAGTCTCCACATTATCCATGCCAGATATATCGTATAATTTTTTGGCCATAACATGAACTCTGTGGTTGTTTATCTTTTCAACCCTGGCATCAACTTCGCCTTTTTCTTTTAACGACAATGAATCTCCAGTAATTTTACGATATCTCTTTTTTAAGTGTTTAACAATATCTGCTAGCGTCTGCTCAATTTCATTTTCGAGCTTTCCTACATAAACATCTTTTAGAGAAATTTCAGAATGGTAGTTAAGTATCAGTACGTTGCCACTAACTTTACCATTAAAGCCGTCCATTCTGCGCTTGTCAAGAAGAGGATTTCCTTCCTCTCTCTTAAGTCCGATCTTGATCGGGTTGCCGTCTTCGTCAACCGCTCCGTCGTATGACTCTCCTAGAGCCTGAGAAATACCGTTTAAGATTTTAAGTGTTTTTTCTGACATCTTTTGGTCTCCATCCTTTCTTCCAGCGCTGCTCGCGATGTTCAACGTGCTGTATAAAACATTTTTCGCAACAACTAAATTTAATCATGTATATATCATCATTTATAGTGTTTATTTTGCTAAAGCATACCGGACAATTAAAATTTACCTCTTTATTAAGTAGTTTGTGAGTTATTAAAACTCCGTCTACATTTTCAGTGTTGAGTTCGTCTTCTTGACCCCGCTGAATTGTAACCAATTCCTCTAGTTGCTCTAGATAATTTTTTTCTTTTTCCTCATCCCAAAATTTTGCAGGGTTGTCTATGGCCTCGGAGCCATACTTTTTTTTTATTGCTTTCTCAACCGCTGCAATGTAGTTTAAATCTTTCTTCACTTTTTCGCCACTTCAACACTAGCATAGAAAACTGCGATTGATAATATTATTCCAACTCCGACGCCGGCGCTCATCCACCAGTGAGAATTATTAGATGACTCTTCTCTTAAAGTAACTTGAAGGTCTGATATCTGCTTTTCTTTTATCTGTATAAGACTATCATGCAAAGATTTAAGAGAGTCGTGCTCAACTTTTAGAAGGTCATATGCTAGCCTCTTGTTGGCTAGCTCTTGTTGAAACTCTTTTCTTAAAGAAAGCTCTATCTCTGATTTCAAATATTTCTGGTCAACTAGCATTTTAGATGCGGCTATGGGATCAAGAAGCACCCCGCTATATGGGGCTTGGTCGCCTGATGAGAGTCCCGTAACTTTGCCTTCTAGCTCAGAAGCTTTGACATGAACGGGGATCAAAATTAATAAAATCGCGATAATCGAAGAAATTATTTTTTTAATCACTTTTCTCTTCCCATTTGATTCTTGTATACTCAGAGCTTAAAGCGGAAGCCACAGCTTTCGCAAGATCATCTGGACGATCCTGGTATTTTCTAGCTAAAGAATCAATTTCTTTTTTTTTAGTTTCTTCAAGCTCTTCTATTTTAACATTATACTCTTTTTCTATATTTTTTATAGCCTGTTCATGTTTTTCTTTCAGATTTTCTTTTTGCTTCTTTTCTTGCTCTGCTGTGTTTTTTATTATTTCTATTTCTTTTCTATAATTGTCGCGCTGCTGCTCGATCAAATCTAAAAGACGCTCGTCCGGGGACCGGCGTAATAAAAAATACAGCCCTATAGCGAGAAAAATTAGCGGCAAGTACCAATGATTTTTGATCCACGTCCAGGCTTTTTTAAAAAAAATAATGCTCATTTTCACCACCTCTTAGGGTAGGCGAGGGGGTCAGGAGCCTCCTCCGTGCTTCCATCGCACAGCTAAGTCCACTAACGCCTCTGCGCCAATATAAGTTAACGTAACAGCAACCCAATCATCACTTGTCAAGGCGTGGATAGAAACAAGATATGTGGCAGTCAACCACGCTAAAAATTTTCTAGAAATAAACTTCTCTATGTATTTGTCTAAAACTGCTTTTACTCTAGCCATAGTATAAACTCCTATGTACTAAATAGTGTTTTATATTTTATTCGCTCACATAAGCCATGCCATTTCTTTTTTCAATTAATAGCTGGTGGTCTACAACATCTTTTAATCCATCAAGATGTGAAATCAGCATTACCGTTCTAAATTGTGTTTTGATCATGTCTAAAATTCTAGTGAAACCTTCCATGTTTTCTGCATCGAGGGCCGTGCCAGGCTCATCTAATATGAAGATGTCTCCCTTGGGAAGGGTCGAAACGTTCAACAAGGCCAGACGAATGGCCATGGACGCAATTGTCTTCTCGGCGCCTGAGCCCATTTCAATAGGTCGCGGTGCATGCTTCGGATGACGAATCAATATGTCAAGCTTTTGCTCATCATTTTCGAAAAAAATTTCGAAATCAACGATGTTAGTGAGAATTTTAGAAATCTCTGAATTGATAATCGGCAATCTCTTTTTAATAATATCATAAGATATTCCATTTGGATGCATGCACTTCATGTAAAGATCTAGTGTCGTGTGTTCTTCCTCTAGATTACAGAAATCTTCCTTTTGATTAGATATTTCAGTAAATTTTTGTTCAATGCTGCCCTTGTTCTTATAAAGATTCAGGACCTCCTCTTTCAAGAAATTAAGCTTGTTATCAACACTGTCCTTTTCGCGGCTCAGCATTGATTTTTCTTCCAACAATTTTTCAAAATTTTCAATTGATTCTCTGTGTTGTTCATACAGTTCCTCTTTGTCCTGCAAGCCGCCTAAGTTCTCGCGAAGTTGATATATTTTAGTTTTATTTTTTTCTACTTCTAGTTCTAGTTCCGCGACGGAAGCTCGGTGAGCCGCTTTCTTATCTAAAATTAGCTGATACTTCTCAATATACTCGTCGACCTGTCTAGGGTTCAAGTCTTCAACTTTTCTCCCTATTGTCTTCTTGTTCAGCGAAAGCTGGTTTAGGTTCATAGTAGCTCTTCTAATATCAACCGTTGCTTTAGACGCGTCTTTAACAAAAAAGCACTTCTCTCTTAATTTATGGCCGCATGGCACCTGTTGAAGAAGGCTGATCTTTTTATCTCCAGTCTCTTTTTCTTTTTCAAATCTCTTAATCTGTTCTTCGATGTTAGACAACTGCGTCTTGTATTCATCAACCTTCTCTTTCTTCTCATCGAACGTTTCAATATCAAAATTGTCAACAAAATTAGAAATTTTTTGTAGAAACTCTTCTTCTTGTTCTAGCTGCCCTTGCTTCTGTTTGTTGATATCTTCTAAAAAATCAATATTGCTAGCGCAATCCTTTAAAAGGCTCTTGACGTTCTTGATATCAATTGCCTCTTTTGGTATAGAAATTATCTGCTCCTGCAGGCAATTAAGAGTGCTGCCAAAATCCTGGGAGAGGAGTGTCAATCCGTCGACTTCCCTCTCTTTTACGGATATTTCTGTCTCATTTCTGGCCAACTCCGTGCGAATTTCTGATAGTTCGAAATCGTAATCTCGACCCGATAGTCTTTTCAACGCAGCAGTGAGGTCAGTTGTGTCTTCCTTAACCATTTTGAACTTTCTATCAAAAAACTCAAGATCAAGAAACTTAGCTAATATTTCTTTTCTTTTTGTTGAGCCTTCATTGAGGTATGCCAAAGAATCTAATTGGCTAGCCATAGAAGTCATAAGAAAGTCCTCAACTGTGCCGAAAACCTTGCGGATGTTTTTGTCTGTTTCCATCCGAGAAACTCCGTTTAAAGACTGTCGTATCCCGTCTGCTGTGTCCAACACAGAAAACTCTACGTTAGTCTTGGCCTCTGCTGTTTCTTTACCCTTGAGTCGCTTAGTATATTTTTCGCTTGTTCTCTCAATGGTATAGGTCTTCGTGCCGACCATTATTTCAACGTATCCTCGACAATCTTGCTTGTTTTGGTTGATTAGGTTCAAGTTTTTACGATTATTTTTTGAAGTCGTGTTGTACACGGCGTAAAGAAGACTGTCGATAATACTAGATTTTCCAGAAAAATTCTTGCCCAGAATACCGACAATGCCATTTAAATTTTCAAAATCAATTACGTTGCTTTCACCGTAATTAAATAAGTTATCCCACTCTAGCTTTTTAAGACGCCAATTGACATTGCGATATACCTCCTCGTCTTGTTCAGCAAGAGAGTTGTATTTTTTGTTCATTTCATAAGTTTTTCGAAGAATATTTTCACTAGGCTGAAAGTCTTCCAGATACTCTTTTATCAGTTCTTCTTGAACAGCCAGATTTCTTAAATCAGATTGCTTAAGCTTGTTTGTGAATTCTTCAATATCACTTCGCTCGCCGGCCGATCTACTCAAGTAGGTGACAGATTCTGGAGAGAATCTTGATTTAGCGGCGTCGATAGCTTTTCTCACTACGCTAAGAGGCAAATTGTTTTCAGAAACTAAGCGCAGCCGGCAGCCGGGTGATGTATCTAACTTGTTGGGAAGTCGACCTTTGGGGGTTAGTTTAACAGTTATAAAGGGTCTAGGGTTTTTTAACGCAACATGGTGACAAGTGTAAGTATCCTTATCCGCAATGTCCCAGACTAGGTATCCTTTATCGTTTGTCTCACCGTGGTTTTGCTGTATCGTGGAACCTGGGTATCTAATTTTTCCCTTCTTGTCGATAGTTTGGTTTGTCTTATGTATATCTCCCAAAAATCCATAATCAAATTTAGAAAAAGCGTCGACATTGTCTTCTCCGCTCTCCATTGACCAGCCGGTATCAGTTTTCACACCACTAATAGCGCCGTGATACAAAGCAATGTTAACTCTATTTGAGTCGGTTGGAGACATCCAATTATCTCTGTCAAATACTGATAAAACATTAAGGGTAAACTCCTCATTTAAAACTAATTCTCCAGAATCCTTCAGTAAGAATAAATTTTTGTGGTCTAGCGCGCGGGCGATGGGGGTCAGCGCGTCTTGTCTATTAGAATTTCTTAAATTACCATCGTGGTTTCCAAGTATTATATACGTTGGTGCAATATCTGCTAAGTTCTTCAAAAAATCAGAACACATTTCTACAAACTCAGGACTAATCTGTGTCTTAGTGTGTGCAATGTCGCCGCAGTGTATGATACAATCAACCGACTGCTTGCGAAGATCTTTATATAATTCAGAAAATACTTGTTTGTATTCGGAATGGTATTTTAAATTTCGTATATGCGTATCTGCAATGTGCGCAAATCTCATAGGTACTCCTCGGCCTAATAACTACTATAGTAACTTAGCCTAGAGTGTAAATACCAATTTAAGCTTTAGAGTCTTTCTTTTTGGGTTTTGATCCAGAATCTTTCTTTTCTTTGTCGGCCGTTTGCTTGGGCTTTGGCGAAGACTTTTTCGCTGCACCTCCAGCAGATTGGCTAGCGCGGACATTTTTTCCTGGACTTACAGTACCAACAAGGTCGTCGACGCTTAAATCGATGTCAGATAATCCAGTTGATAATATGGTACGTATGTCGGACAGCATCTTTCTCATATCTGCTAGCTGCTGTCCGACACGCTTGTCGACCACACTAACATCTACTTCTTGGTCTGCTATGTTCACATCCTGGTCAACAGCTTTACCGGCCGCTGTGCCTACGAGACCAGCTGCAGCGGGCGCAACAATGCCCAAAGCCTGGCCGGCTTTTTTACCAAGCCACTTCAAGCCCTTCCAGCCCATACCGAGAGCCTTTGTAATCTCTTGTATGCCTTGTGGCATTTGCATTTTCTCCTCGGCGGCGAGGAGTTCTAATGTTTTGAGATCTTCTGCATTAAGGTCCTTCATGGCGGATTGGAAAGCGCTGGTGGCTTCTGATTCTCCATGCTGGTCTATAAATTTCTCAATCTTCAAGTTTAAAATTTCAAGTGCTTGTTCTTTGTCCATGATCGTAACCCCGATATTCTATTATATAAATAGTTATCGTGATTTAAAAAGACAGCTTTACTTTTTTCCTGCAAAAACTGCTCTTTTGACATCTCGCCGACATCAGCAAAGCCAGTTGTGTCTACTTGATGTACTTCGATGTCATACTTCAAAAATAATAGTGCTATTTTGTCAGACTTTTTGCTAGCATCGTGGTCAAGTGCTAAATAAACTGGGGTGTCGTTTTGAACTATCTTCTCGAACAAAGGATGGTCCTCTGTTAAGGTCGAACCAAGTAAAGGCACAGCGTTGTCGCCACACACCAGTGCGTCAAAGACGCCCTCAACAATAACAAGATCTTCGTCGAAATCCAAATAAAGCTCGTTAAAAATAATGTTTTTGCCCGCCGTAGGATTTAAATATTTTCTCCAATTATTATCATAACTTCTAGAAACAAAATAATTTGGCTGGCCGGTGCGACCGAAAGAAGGGACAACGATTCTGCTAGCATACTTGCCTGTTGCGCAGTATCCAATTTTCCACTTTATAATATCTGACTTCTTAACGCCACGCGATTCTAAATAATTTATTGGATATATCGCTGTTTTCGGCAGTTTTTTATTAGCCAATGAAACAAACTCATTTGGCAAATCTACAATTTGCTCAACTTCTGCTTCCGGTTTGCTAAAAAGCATATCAGCAAAATTATTTATCTCTACTTCTTGGAAAAATCGCTTCCACTCTTTTCTTGATTCGTAATCAGCGTATCTTCTTACAATTCTGTAAATATCGCGTCCGGACCAATCGCAAACCCAACATTTAAAAACGTTTTTTTCTAAGTTTATTGAGAGCTTTTTCTTGTGATGATCACACTTCGGACAATGAAAAAGAGTCTCTTTACTGTTTGTATAAGAAGCGCCCAAAGCGCGATGAAGAATTTTTAATTTTGCTTCTTCTGACATCTCGACCAGCCGGCGTTTGCTATAACCCAGCTGTCTGCTTTATCGTAGCATTCAGCTTTTGGGTTGCCATATCTAGTATATGATATAGAAACATCCGGGACATTATCAAGAACATATTGTAAAACAACTTGTTTTGCTTTTGTTCCACGAGGGATTTTTATACCACACTCCTTTCTAGCACTAGAGGCTGAAATATATTCAGGCTCGACACCTAGCTCACGATAGCACAGCCACGAGACCATGCCATTGAACCTAGACAGAAGAGAGAGTGTCGATGCAGAAGAAAATCCACTACGGAAAGATTGCAAAGATTGTTCAACAAATATCTGCTTGGGGTACTTGGGGACATCTCTAAATTTTTTTCTAATAAAATCAGCTTTCTGAAATATATTTTTAATTTTTCTGAGATCCCAGGCTTCGTTAACGACAATTGTACCATCGTCATCAATCGCGGTGAAGCCAACAATGCTTGTGCTTATGTCTAAACCAAAAATCATGAATAGATTATATTATATATCTAGCTTTAGTTTAAATGTAAAGTTTCTATCTTCTGTTTTTTTAACAGGATTCGCGAGGCCTGCAATTGCGATCAAGTTCTTGTCTTTGTCGTATATACCTATTTTTGATATATATGTCGTTGGCTGGAAACTGGCGCTATGTGCTTTATAGCTACTAGAAACTATATTTTTAATATTTATATTAGGATTTTCTATATAATGACGGCTACCGGTGTGGGCACTAAGCGAGCCCGTGCTTAAATAAGACAGATTGTTTGAAAAATTTAATTGATTTTTCTTGGCATGAGCAAACATTGTCAGTGTTTCCACATAGTTTACGCCGTTAAATTTGACAACAAAGCTAGAACTCAATGAATTCGCGTATGAGCTTGTAGCGCCAAAATACTGCCAAGAAGAAGCATGTTTTGTAGCAGACCCTGGCAAATAAGCCTCCACGTGATCTGACACTGCTGCGGAAGATGTAAGTATTATAAACCCATGATCGTACATCACTAGACCGACACTTTGGCCAGTTGTGCTACCTGAAGTCTGTATTAATTCTCCGTTCCTTTTTGTGTCAGAGGCCTCGGCTATTAAGTTACCAGTCACATAGTACTTTAAGACAACACTACCCTTGTCAATACTAGAGCCGTAAAATATAGATGGAATCTTAACGACATTTAAAGTTTGAGTTTCTTTGTCTCCAAAAGAAGATGAGTATGCGTAACGTGGGTTTATAATAGTGTTGTAGTTTAAAGCATTTTTAATAGCATATAAGAAGTTTGTCTTCCCAGTGTCCATTGTCGTGCCATAACGATCAATTACGATACTCGCTGTATTGACATAATTGCCAGCTATTTCATCTCCAGCTGCAAAATCTTGATTAAATTCTGAAGTACTGATCGTGCTAAAAGAATTGAAAGACCCATACTTTGTGATAAATGGGTATATTAGCTGCGCACCGGACCTATTGACGTTAAGCTCGTGCAAATTAACATGTCCACGCGGAGTATTAGGGTTAGAAGATAACTGATTTTCATTGTTGTAATAAACTAAGCCAGAGTAAATAAAAAACTCAGCTTTTGGCTTAGTTTTTATTCTATTAATGAAAACATCTTGATCTTTAAACTTAAAAAAGTTTCCTTTCTCAGAGTCGTGTGAAGGCATACTGATTACCTCTTAGTAGTCTAGTCGCACCCTCAAAGTCAACTCTGTGTTTGGATCCTTTCTGAGAGGTTCTGATAGTTTTGCAACAGCCAACAATTCGTTGTCTGCAGAGTATAGTCCAACAGTCGTTATGTAACTAACAGGCAGGTCCGTTGGGTTGTTTTTGACCCTTATCTTGCTGCCTGATACATAAGTTGGGTTAGAGCTATAGTTAAATTCGTTATGGTTGACCCTGCAGAAATAAATTGAAGAATTCAACTCAATTGTGTTGTTGAAGGAGAGGTTGTGAACTCTCATCCTCAAGCCATCAGCTAGTTGATTAATAGAGCCGCTCTTGCCCAAGTCATAGACAGATGCTGTTGTCGGGGTTGAGGTGTAAATACTAGCGGTCGCGAAGGTGCCGAACTCGCCGACGAAGAGCGAGGATGTAATTACTGCTACTCCAGCTTGATAGAAGAGTAATCCAACGCTGCTGCTGTCAATCAAGCTCGGTGAGCGGCCTGATGATGCATCCGCAGAGCTTGTATATAGCAGCCCATAGTCGCCGCTGGGCGAAGTCCTGAATTCAGTCCCAGCTGTGTAATCCCCAACAGTAACTGGAGTGGCGTTTAGTTCGTCTTTCACCGTAAACATCGATGTCGCGGATCCTGATTTAATTCTACCTGCAGTATAAAAAGTGCTAGCGAAGCTGCCCTTTTTTACCTCGTCTTTTGTGAGCAACCTAGAGAAGTTCAAAAAGAAACACTGATCCATTCTTTTGTGACGATGCGGGTTCGCATCAAAATCGTCGCCAGACTCATAAGTTCCAGGAGATTGTGGGTCTCCAGTAGAATCAAAAAGCTTAATATTGCCACTAACGTCATACCCAAGCAAAACTTGTGCCATCTGATTGTAAATATTCCACTTCTTGCTGTTTTGAGTCATCCAATCGGAAGTCGATGAAACATAGTTGTTATGACCATATGTTACATCAAATATATGATTTGCAGAAGAGCTTAAAAAAGGATAATCGTACACAGACATAAACATGCCATGCGAGAAAGTTTTTGTATTAGTATCAACGCCGGCTGCGTTGACATAGGTACCAGAAACTATTGTTCCAGTGATTGGAATAGCTTCGTGTAGTAAGGTGCGGGTACTAACCACATCATCATTTAATAAAGTTTTAAATGTACTTGCCATAATTTTTACCTTTTAAGAAGTGACTTTTACGTATCGTACTGGTATATCGAGTCTATAACCAGTATTAGCTCCGACGACACGAATTGTTGTATCAATATAATACACAGTAGTAAATCGGGTATCGGAAGAATGAAAGCCAAGTGTGTTTGAGGCTAGCGCCTCAGTTGTGCCTATCTGTTGGAAGAGATAGGTTGATTGAGCTAGCTCTTGTGACGCGTTTAATCCAAACTGTAAAACACTGCCTCTTGGGCCATCGAACACCTGCGGATCTGTTTTATCAGCGTCTTCGGACGAATCTGTGACAGTGTTTTGTTGAATGAAAGCAGGGTCAGAGATGTAATAAGATGCGATATTATCATCGTCAATAAAATTAACAGCTTTGTCAGCTTTAACATTAGGCCCTCGAAGTCGGCCTAGGCGGTAATCTAGCTCAACAATATATGAACTTTCGTATAAGTCAGAGTCTAGCCCTGTGGCCGGCGCGATTGCGTTTGTTTCCATTCCTTGATCTACGCGTATGAGCCCACCGCCCAGGACGGTACCGGGCTTGTGGCCGCCTAAAACTCCGCGGTTCTGGGTCGAGAGGGCTTTGGCGTCTTTTGTCAGAGTAAGCGCATCAAACGTGTCTTGATCAACCGCCACCAGATGTCGTGGCATGCTCGTCGTCGTTGCACCGGACTCGTTTCTAAAATAAGTATTTGAAGGCTTTCCCTGGACGACGGGCGCGCCGGGTTGGCCTGCGTCAATCGGGGCGCGACGATTTAATTTAAGAATTGGCATGTAAAGTATGTTGGTTCTTGAAATCGACATCAGTTTTGTTGTCAAGTTCGAAGTGTTGTTTGTGAACGCTTCAAAAACTGGTGTTTGTAAAATTTGAAGATCGTAGTATGCGCTGCCAGAAGCGTGACTAGAATTATAAATTTCGTAGTTTATTTCGTCGTCGCCTAAAGCAAACTTTGTTATCTTGAAGCTTCCATCGCCTTGGGCTAGCCTCATCCTTCCAGTATCTGTTAATACTGCGTCCAGAATAATGTCTCCAGAATTATCTAAAAATGCCATTTTTATGCTCCTTCACTATAATTAGTCAATTACTTTAATTATGTTTCTTCAGTTTCAATTTTCTTATGAAATGAAAAATTTACATCTATTTTTTTACCGCTAGAACGAGAAGTTATTCTCATTTTAAATTTTTTCTTTTTTTGTTGCGAAGAAAACACGCTATCAACCTGACCATCGCCTGGGTCGTAAAGCTGCTGAGCGCTTGGGATTATACGCAAATATTTTCGAAAATGTTTAATTGTGTCTTCAGGTTCCGGCGGAGACATGTTGTAAAGCCTTATATTAGGCTTCACTGCTCCTTTTTCATCTATTAATTCAACTTGGTAGACAGCTGTGGGGTTTGAAATATGACCATGTGTGTCAATTGCTCTAAATGTATAATAGTATTTTGTATTTGGTAGTATCTTATCATCTAATACATTATTGTTTAATAGAGGATTTGTAGGATGTCGAGAAAAATCACTATATTGCTGAGGAGCGTTGGTTGTTCTAAAAACTTCAAAACTCTTTACAACGTCATCGGAGCCAAATTCAACCTTTCCATCTAAAGACATTTGTGCTTTTAAAATGTCACTAAATTTTTTGCCATCTTGGTCAGTAATCAAAACAGGAAAATCTCTATACCTGTCGCTAAGGCCGTCGAGCAGAATCTTCACTCTATTGTTAACTGCTCGAAATGGCACTATATCAACATTTGGCGCCACCGGTGGTTTGTCCATTATCATTATATCAGGTGTTGTGAAGATCAAATCTTCCATAATCTTTATTGATGGTTGAACTCTTACTTTAAAAGACCCAGCAAACATTCTTGGAACCGGTGTCTTGGTTAAGCCATCGGGCTCATCGACAAAAACATCTCCCAGGGGAAGTGAAACGCCTGCTGTGAGAAATGATTGTGTGTTGATTTCTAAATTGTCGTAAAGATTGTCATAAGACGGTGCTTCAAATATGGGATATTCTCCCTCAATAACGCTCTCGCCTGCGGTTGTCCAATAGTATGCATATTGGCTTCCGAAGATAATTCTTTCTGCATAGATCTCGTACTTATATATTGCATCAGAGGAATATTTCATTTGAGTATCAACATATTTTACTATATCAAGATCGGAAGTGTTCGGTATTAGTATACTCTGCACAAATTTATATTCTGTTTCTGGTGTGCCATCCACTATGTTTTTTCTAAATTTCTTTATTCTATAGAATAAATCTTCTGTATATGCTGGCTTGCCTTCAAGAATATCTTTATATGTTCTTTTGTGCGCTTTATATGTTTCAAGTATCTTAGAATAAAAATTACTACCCAGTAGCAACTTCCAAAATTGGTTCTCATCACTGTCTAGGTTGGCAGGCTCCGTTAAATCATTCCTAAGAAAGGTTGTGAAGTTTCTAATATCGTCTGGCAGCGGCTCGTGTGAGCCCATGTAGTTTTCTTTCTTAATATACCCAGGCGTGTTTTCGTCAGGCCCACCAAAAACTTCTACCAAATCAAGCAATTTTTTGTCATTACCCGTTGAAACGACTTGCCCCTCTTGTTTGGATACAACTTCAAAATTAGCAAGATTATCATATACATTTTCTACATAATAGTCGACAAATGGCAACTCTATTGAATCGTTTTGTTTTATTTTTGTTTCCGAGTCCATAGCTGATGGAGATCCTGAATCGCCGGCTAAAGCGAGGAGGCCTCCGCCTGTATGTGAGGCGCGTTCAAAACCAGCAGAAAGCTTTTCTGACATAAAGCGAGTTAAAAGTGATTTTTTCATTAAATCACCAATTTCAGTATTAAGCTTGGCTTTAAAAGTTAATTCACAATAAAACGGAAAATCTTTTTTGTATTTTTCAACCTTGTCCATGGTTTTTATGACATTTGGGCTAAAACAAAGATTTGTCATAACTCTTTCTAGCGCCATTAGTCTTTCAGATATTTCTTCTTCGGCGATGCCAATATGCGCAAATTCAGAAGAATTGGCGAGCAAAGAAGCATAACCATCATTAACATATCTTTCATAAAGCCCAGAGACGTCATGTATTTTTTTATTAAAAGTTATTAAGTTTTCTATAACTTTCTCTGTAGTACTTCCATCTTTGCTTATCTGTCCGTATAGTGTAGCCACAGTCTCCAGGGGATAGGCTTGAAGCAATTGAACGTACATGTTTGTAATCATCGCAAACGCGTCAAAAAAATCATCCGCAGGTTCAAAAAATTCGGACATATAATTGAACAGCTCAGTCAATGAAAAAGAAGAATTTTTCGAAATATCCTCATTGCCCAACAACCTTAAAAAAGAATATACAGAGGGTAAACTATTCTGGACATGGCTCCTATTGCCAATTATAGTTTCAAAATACTGACTTCGCAAGCGCTCATTGTAATAAGTTTCCGCCTCTGCAAAGTAGAAAGGGCCCGCGGGCTTCTTGATTAAAAGCTCTTTCTTCGAAAATGGCAAACTAGTTTCATGGTAGTGGTCAAAGAAAGGTGTATTAGTTTTGATTAATGGTTCCGCTTTTAGACCATCTTTTAAATAATATCCAGTTTTTAAAAAATAAGTCCACAGTTGAATATTTGGCTTTTCTAATGATGTGTAATTTTTTAAATGTGTTGTGTCGCTAAACATGGCATGGACACTCATCTTCTCTTCTGTACCAATTTTGCTATGGCTGGAAAGCGCGCCGACTCCAGAAATTTCTTTTACTTGGTCTGGGGTACAGTATTCTAAAACTACAGGGCTAGAATAAAAAACGCCAACTGGTTTTTGATTGCTAGAGAAAACTTGCGTTTCTTCGTCTTTTTTCCAGTAATTCCCAGTTGAAACTCTCAACGTGTCTTTGCCGGTTAAGTTCAACTGTTCAATAACTTGAGTTGTCGCCTGTTGCGCGGTGTCCGTCTCAAAATCAATAAGTACATCAACTGGGCTATCAACATCCGGATTTACTGGTGCAGTACTGTTTAAAACCTTCATACCGTAAAGCTGGCGCGAATGGTACTGCTTTAACAAATCGGTAGAGGGCGGAGACTCAGGATCGACTGGTAATGTCGCGTAGCTTGCCGCATCAATAATTTTCTTTTTTTTGCCTATTAGTTCAGACATTTATAGTCCTCTTTATCATAACTAGTCTAGTAACCGCCGCCGCCGCCGAAACCGCCGCCGCCTCCTGGGCCACCGCCGCCAGGCGCGCCTGTATTAGGTGTCGGCTGGCCACCGGGTGCAGCTTGTGGGACGCCTGGCGTCGGCGTTGTGGGGGTGCCAAGAGTTTTAACGCCTGGAGGAGTGGATGGCTGTCCGAGCGAAATGCCTATATTTAGCAAATTACTCAATTCTGACAATTTTTGTTGATTCTGCTGCATAAAGAAGTTAAGATTAGAAGCGAAATTATCAGCATCTGTACCAGGAAGAGCGGGGGTGTCAGTTACGGAGTCAACAATAGCAGGCGAAGGCGGCAACGGTATTTGGGCCGAAGGCGTGAACAATGAGATAAAAAAGTATTTATCTAAAACCGGTATTTCGACCCCTTTCAGAGAGTCCTCGTTATAATATTTTAATCTGCAAAATAAATTTTGCTGATCTTCGATTGAGCTTATGTCAGATTCTGTCAACAAAGACCATGATGCATCATCGTTTTTAGGAAAACTTGTACCTCTAAACACTTCAATTGAAGAAAGCATGTTGTAGTGTATGAATTTAAATGCCTCAGCAGAGAACGAATTGTCTACCAAGGCGGAGGAAAACGTGCTTCGTAGGACCTCTGCCGATGCTTCTGCATCACCAGCCTTTGAAGTAAATATATAACTTAACTTATAAGGATTAGGCATACTAGCTAAAGATGTGCCTATAATTTTTGGCGGCCCGTACGGAGCTGGTTTTGCTACATTAATTATACCTTGCTTATCGCTTTTTATAAAATTAGAAAAATACCCTTGAGTTGACAGAAGACCATCAGAGAATTCTTCAGGCAGTTTAGATGGGTAATCTTTAGTAACGCTTAAGCCGCCCATAAGGGGGTTGACGAAAGTTAAAGCCGGAAAAGGAAGACCGCCGTCATATCCAGAAGGTTTGTTGAAAAAACTATTGTATTTGTCTCCGGGCTCATGTAGAGTTAGGTTGAGGTTGTCAAAAAGTTTTTTATATGGCTCTCGCCGGCTCACCGTTTCTTTAAAAAAGCCGCCTGCCACGGTTGATATCCCCGGCATATTTTGGCCGATGTCGTGAAAAGCATCAGACAAGTTAGCAAAATCAACATTGCTTTTGTTCATAGTGTTGTTAATCAAGCCGATTAGCAAGTTTTCATAATTCACGTAGGCTCCGAGGTCCGGAGCAAGAAAAGCCACAGCGTTGTCTGTTAAAAATTCTGCCGCAGAAGGAGAAAAAGCAATATAATTAAAATCAAAAGAATCGTTGTCGCCGGGACTGGATAGCTCTATAATTGAGGGAGTTATATAACTGTAAGCTTGGTCTGCCAAAGTGCCTCCAGCCGTGTTCGGGTTCGCGGCGTCATCGCCCATAGCCAAGGTTGTGTCGTTAAATTGTTGAAGGTTTTCTCCTAGCGGAGAAAATTTAGCGGCGTCTAGTTGACACCTGTTTTTAAAAAAATCAACAGATAAAGTTCGCATGCCAAAAAACTCTGTTGGCATAGTTTCACCAATTGATAAAAAGTCCACAAAAATATCTTTGTTAGCCGTGGGCCGGAACAATTCCATGGGATGATCAAAAGAGTGGTGCTCGTTAATAACCGCCTGCGCGGGGGAGGAATCATATGCGCTTGTGTTTTTAACGCTTACTGCGGTGACATTATTAAGCTCGTTGCTAGATTTTTTTCTTTGTGTGGCCTTCAAATTAGATTGCAACTTTTCTACAAAATGCCCAACAACTCGGGTTACAAATTCAATCCCTTGTGGAGTGCCATCTATAGGACTTAACATAGTTAAAAAGTTCAGTATCGCGTCTGAAGAGGCTTTGTTCGCTAAAATACTCTCAATCTCAACTAGAGCGACCGGAGCGCGGAGCCAGATAGCATCCATTGTTTCTCCAGCGGGCATTTTATGTGCAACCTTTATAAACTCATCTCTAAAAGAGCCGTTAACGTCGTCATAATAAGATTTAAAGTACGCTTTGTTATACGCACCAGCCTTTATGTTGCCTAAATTATGATAACTTTGAGGCGTAACTGATGAATCGTTGTCTCCAGACATTGACAAGCGATAGTACTCGTCTAAAGTCTTCTTTACATCGTTTAAGTTATTTAGTTTTTCATTCAAAAACTCGTAAGTGCCATCTTTAAAGCTTAACTCAACGCGATATCGATATAAGCCCGACTCATGATTAGACACATCCAGGTCTGAAAACGAAAAGAATCTTGTATTATAACTGTCAGCTAATCCCACTTCTACTTCTTGTACGCTAAGATTGCTGCTAGGTGTTTTATAGTTTTGCACATCCGAAATAGTTCCAACCAAATAAGGTGCCCCTTCATATATCTGGTCGTTCATAAAAATTTCGTTCCCACCGGGGTTTCCGGTTGTGTTTTTCTCAACGCGATCGCGATATATTTTTAATTCTAAAATTTTAGATTTCTTTAAAATTTGCTTTACGTATGATTTTTTAGCCGCGGAGGAAAGTAGGCGGAACAAGTGAGAGTTATTATTTAACATGTTTTCAAAATTAACGAAAAACAAGCCGCGGGCGTTATTGTCTTTATCCCTGGAAATATAAAGCTTAGAATACTCGTCATCATTGTCGCCTGGAAATAAAAACTTTTTATTTTCTTTTTGAAAAGGGCTTAGAACAATATCCGATCCTATTACAGAACCTATAATCGCCTCAGCCTCTTCATAGGCAGGGCCAATTCCGAGAACCTTGTCGTCGCCTTGCAGGTTTATAGCTTCGTCGGGCGGCTCCTCATGTGTTCCGGTGCCTCTGAAGTCGACTATTTTGGTATTCGGGACGTCTTGTACTAATTCTAATTTTTCTTGATTTTGGCCGGGGGCGTGTCGTTCACCGACCATCCACCCTTGATAACCGTCAGGGCCGGGGTTTGCTTCACCATGATAATGTACTGCGCCGGTCCAGTAGCGGCCTCCGGGAGCTACAAAAGCTTCTCTTGTTTTTGCTACCTTAGAGTCTCTAAAAACAATTTCTGTGCTTGGAGGCCCTTCTATTATTAAAGATTCGTAAAATTCGCCGGCATCGGGCACATCTTGGCCACTTGATTTTAACCAATCAGGAAAACTGAGAAATGTGTAAAATAAAAACCCTAGGTCTTTCATTCCGTAAGTCTTGTCCTCTACTTGAAAAGTTGGAGTAAAAGTCATCTTAAATTCAAAAGGTATTACATAGTAAAGCTTTCCATTTTTGTACTCTTCTCTTATTTTGCCCTCTGTGACAGCGCTAGCTAAGGCGTCTGCGGTGTCCAAATTACCAAGCAAAGAAGATGTTGAGACTTTTATGGGATCAAATTGATTTTTTTCAAAAACGCCGGCGTCCTCGTAGCTACCTTTTTTGCCAGGGTGCAGCGCTTTGAGTTTTCTTGGAAAGATAGAGCCTTGTTTGTAGTTATCAGTTCCTAGTTCTGCTCTTGGTAGCGCGCCATCACCTAAATGTTGTCTTGCAACGAATACGCTTCCTTTTCCTTTAATGTTCGAGACTGATTTGAATTCAGGGTCGTTTGAAGGCAGAAGAGACGTGATGTTTCTTTTGTTGAAGATTGGAACAATTTGTATAAAAAAGGAATCTAAAAAGCTTGTGGGTGTATCGCTATCACTAAATTTCAAGCTAGAGAGCCATTGAGAATTTAAAAGTTTATCTTTTTCCTCGTACAAGCGCAATTTTACTGTTACACGTGTGCGATTTTTAAATTCTGAATCACTTTCTAAAATAATTTTGTGACAGTGCACATACGGCAGCAGACCACCGCCAACGAACATATCTAGAACACCTTGCTTTGGTAATTGTGGTATCGGCATTATTAACAATCCTCCGGTGAATCAGACTCGTCTTCATAAATATCAAACACTTTCGTTCCTTCATCAGAATCTTCACAAATTTTTGTCTTAGAGTCAGCAAAAACTCCAAGTTTTGTGTCTTCAGAATCAAATTCGCATATTGTCTCTTCATTAATTTCTTCGTCAACAAAAATATCAAAATAATAATCTATAAAGTTTTTGTCGTATACAGGAAGCTCTTTGTCTAAAAATGCCAATTGATCTCCCTCAGCGCTAACTTGAGAAAAAGAAAGCGGTCTTAAGAATTCTAATGTTTCGTTATTTTTTATTTCTTCTGTAACCTCGTAAATTTCTATATCAAAATTTTCTTTTTGAAAAACGCCATTTTCTTCAATTATTTTTAAGAAAACAGTATAACTGTCCTCGTCATCTAAGAGAACAGTTGCCGAACTCATCTCTGTTCCGTCCTCCATCTCTTCTGGTTCGATCTCTGGCGTATCTGTTGATTCGAATTTTATAGTAACATCTGTTTCTAGCTGCGGTATAGGCAGCACTGTTTCTCCGCCATGCGAGCCGGTTAGTTTTAAATTTTTGCTGGATCCTGACAAATGTCCTTGTAAAAACTCTACTGACCAAGCCGGCGCATGAGGGGAATTAACCTTGCTGGTTCCAAGTGCAGCCGGTAAAAAATAGTTTCTTTCTGCTGTTCTTTGGAACGATTTCTTTTGCGCGTTGACATTCTCTTCGAGAATTTGACTATAATTGTAGAAAAATTCTTTTTCCAAAGAAGTATTTGTGATCTGTGGCTTCATTCTTTGAGTAGATTTAATTCGCTCTTCGCTATCGTTTTGTATCTCGCTACCTGAAAGAACTCTCGTGTCGTATACGACATTGTCATCGAAAAAAGCATAATATTCTGGCTTAAATAAACCTTTTGAAAGCACATGTCGCCCAAACTGAGTGAGTTCTATGTGAATAACATCTTGTTTTTTATCAAAAAACTCCATTATCCATCCACCTCTATTTCAATGTCAACCTTGGCTGCTTCGACTAAAGAAAAGAAATCGTAAGGCCAGTTTGAACCATATACTTCTTTCGCTTTGACATTTCTTGAAATTTCTTGAAATTTGTAACTCAAATCCTCCCCCGAAGGGAGTACTATTTTTTGGTTAACTGCTTGAGATATAGATCTCTTTCTGTATAAGTCATAATCTGATATGCCTTTTTGTTTTATCTTAAAGACCATAAAATTAAGATTTTTGTAAAAGTCTTTAGATGAGTCGAAGCCGTGAGTTGCGGCCAGTCCCGCAGGTAGGTTACCGCCAAAGAGCGATGACACTGCCCCAGGCAACGTTGCTTTTGGAGACAAAAAGCTAGCAAGATTCAATCCGGTCATCGATATTCTTTGAGGCGCCTCAAGGGACTGGATGAGCACAGAAGAGCCTTGAGTTTCAGTCTGTTTAACGAGAACGCTTGGCATAATAAATTCATTAGTTATGTCGCTCCTAGGATTGATTGTCACCTCCTTAATCGCTTTTGAAGCGCGAATACTAATGTCTGGCATAATTCCTTGATAAATGTTTACTAAATCTTGTTTGTCTAGTTCGTGATCAAATGGAACAATAATCATTTGAAAGGGATCGACCGCAGCATTATTAATAAAATCAAATTCAGGTGGTAGCTGGAACCCAGGAGTGCCAGCATCGGGATCCCCCATCAGTAAAGAGATCATTCTTCCAGTATCAGACAATCTTGCCTGCTCTCTGGTTTCAGAGTCAGTGCCAAAAAGCTTAGGATATATTTTGTCAGTTGGGTCGTAAAACCTATCTGCGAGCGCTACACTTAAAATATTCTCAAAAATTGATTTATGCACAGGCAAAAAATGCCTTCCAGGAATTACTTCTCTTGTTGAGTATATTTCTTCGCCCGGGATTTGAATCTTGTCTTCAACAGCATTTGCGGCGGCGCCATGTTGAGCGCCAATTTTTACAGTTACTGGGCGGTTAAAATAAGGAACTATTGCTATTGCTTCATGTATTTTTTTCTTACTTGCGAATCTACCAATTTCGTATTTTGCCTCTTCAAACCCTAGCAAGGTGTGCAATGATGATGTAATCACTGGAGTGGCGCCGGCGGTGTCGCCAAACTGATACTGTCTTCGTCTTATTTGGCGCGCAGTTTCGTCGCCTAGTCTAGTTCCGGCCGGTGGTTCATACTCTGTTAAATATCCTGTTTCTGAAGGGATTCCGGGCATATTCCTAGTGGTTTGAAATGTTGGCCCTAGTGAAAAATAAATCCCCTTTTTCATTGTATTTTCGTTAAAAGCACTATTGGGTGACGCATCGTATACCACTTTCATCGCGTCGGGGTCGTAAGGATCTGTGCCATACCCGCCCCACATTGATTTTCCGGTTGTCCAGTCGTGAAACGAGTTAGTCACTGCAGTGAACTTTTTAAGTCTTATGTCGCCAAAATATCCTGTTGTTTCGTGAACAGCAGCGACTGAAGATGAAAAATCTAGCACCGGTGCGATCCACTTTGGCATGATGTACCATGCATGTTGCTTGCCTCCGGCAAGCTGGCTTGGTGTCGAGAATTCAATTAAATCGTCGAACACGTCTACTGACGCTTCGATCTTCATTCTTGCTATAGAACCTACTGACACCGAGCCGGTTGACGGTATAGAAAATGGCGTAAGAGGAGAATCAGCGATGGTGCCAGAAAGGTCATACACATCAGAGTAAAATGAATTATTTAATATTTGATTCCGTATTGTTGGTAAATCAAATGTGTTGTTGTCCAATCCTTTCTCGACAAGTGCCGCGGCATCAAGACTACGATATTCAAGTGTCAGCCGGCTAGCACCGTAAAAGTAAGGAGGAGTGTAAGCATGGTACGCGGGGTCTTGCAAGTTAGCTGCTAAATAATTGCTTACAAAAGAAGCAGATGCTACATGCTCCCTCCCTGAGCCGTATTCGTCCCCAGAGTTCATTGCAATTGTTGTTCCTGTAAGCGGATTAACCACTGCGCCCGTGCTAATTTCGGTAGAGAAAGCAAACGACCCAGATGGCGGCGCGATTTCAATCGGAGGACCATACAAATAACCCCTCATTGACGACTTTCCTTGAACTAAGTTGCCTTTTGTATCGCTAGCATTAGGGTCGGTATATAATCCAGCTTTTCGAGGGCCCTCGCACATTACTTGGTGAGCGCCCATCTCTAAACTAACATTCATGTAGTAGTTTGTGTCTTCCTCAGTCTCAACGGTTGAAATTTTATCTGATAAAAATATTGGAAACTTACCGCCGTAAGACTGGTCGTCTAAGAAAAACTCCATTGTTTCTGCTAGATAATTGTTTATTGCTGTTCTATATCTGTTTAATCTATAGCTGTCTGTCAGTAAGTCAACAATATGCGCGCCGAAGCCAAGAGACGCATTGGGTTGGTACATGTATCTAACTTGATTTTGTCTAGTTCTTTCAGGTATTTCAGACAGCTGGTACGGAGTTCTATAATCTGTACGCATACCTTTTAGTGTCCCCATAAACATTTTAGTGTTGCCATTAAGGCCGGGCGCGCCATCCTCGTCTAAAACAGAACTGAAAAGAGCGCCGTTCGGAGTAGCGCCTGTCAATATTTTGCCTAAATCAACAAAATCTGGTACGAGATAGTTTGATGCTGCTTTTTTACCAAAAACATTGCCAAATGATAGTTTTGTAAAATCATAAAGAGCTTCAAAAGGCAAACGATGATCAGGCAAGCTAACCAGAACTGTTGGAATTGCACGGGCTGCGCCCATCATCTGTAATCCTCCGAAACCAAAAGATTGCGAAGCGGCAGCGCCAGTCAAGGTGTTCATGCAGAACATGGTTGGCGCTTCGTTATATATAGGGTATTCGACTGCAAGACCGGACTTAATTGAGTTATACAACAAGCCAGGGGCCATAAGCGGCTCTAGAAAAGACTGCAAGCGTGCTGCAGCTAGAGATGAAGTCAAAGAGCCGTATCCAATACCGTCGCGCCCTAGGCCAACATATTTTCTAAAACTTGGATTATAGTAAGCTCCATTTTGCATTCCGTATTCTCGGTCCATCATAGAATAATCAAACAGAAAATCTCCAAAGGCCTGCGACAAGTACGTACCAATTTGCACTGTTCTGTTCACAGGATAAAATCCATTGTATGGCAACAGTTTTTTCAAACCACTAATATTGAATGTGATGCTTCTAGGTACCGTGCTAGCGCCGTCAACAAAGCCTTGTTCAACACCATCTTTGTTTTGTTCAAGCAAGTGTGTGAATTTACGCAAATCTTCAGTATGGGAATATTTGCTGTAAAACTTTACTGCTGTTGAATCTGACGCATAGTTATATCCTTTTGTCAGGGCAGGAAAGAAAACTTGGGTCGGGTCGTTCGAGCCTAATAAATTTTCTTTAAAAATTGTATTTGTAACCTCAGCATCTTTAAGGTTTACGGCCGCGGCGCTAGAAGTTACGTCTGCGCCATCTAATTTTAAAAAATTAAGCTTATGATATTGTTTTTGCGTAGGAGCAAACGGAACGTCAATCGCTCTAAAAAATTTAATCTTCGTATTTTTTATGGCGTCAGCTTTGGAATCAGTAATACCAGGAGTAATGTCGACAAACTTTCTACTAAAAACGTTTGCATCTTTTCCTTGTGCGCCCTCGTACTTTCTAAAGAAAGGCCCATAATAATCCCAATTATCATATAGGCGAAATTCTGGAATATTAGAGTGATCACGTGCCAGATACTTAACTTCTTCACCTATGAACTTGTCATAGGTGTCAAACATTGGATTTCTTTTTATTACTTTGTTTGTAGCGTAAAATGGTGAGTTGTAAGGATATGTGTGCCTTAAATATTGTAGTGAAGCTGTTGCTGAGCTATATCCTTCATTTGGTCTAGAGCCGCTATAAAAGAAAATTGTCGGCTTGGTGCTGTAAACTAGCTCTCCGGCGCTTCGAGTGTGTTGCCACGCGCCGCCGACTCCATCGTTCAAGTACCAGCCTAGCTCATTCCATGGGTTAGTATACACCTCAGGAAAAACACTGGCGACAGTAGCGATATCTCCATCGCCGTGTTGACTTTCTGCAAAATCGGTGACACTAAATGAACCAGTAGCAATACTGTGCGGGGTCAAGCCAATTTCTACACCTTGACCTCCTCTAGAAGATGTCAGCCAAGTAGAATTCTCTACGTAGACGTCAGGCCTAGGGTCTAGCGGCCACATACTAAAAAGGCCAAGAGGATAAGGCTGGTGTGCTTCTTTCTGTATAAAGCCTCCAAAAGCATCAGTAAGGCGTGTGCCATCTCCATTCCCATCTCCGGTGCCTGTGAGGGAATTTTTTGCATTTATAACTATACCGCTGTATACATACGCTGCCGTGTGTTTCATGTCGCCAGCACATAGCGAACTAGTAAGCTCTGCTTCGTCTTTTAGTGCTAGATATATTGATCGATATGCAACAGAGCTAGTTAGAGGCGCGCCTCCAATGTAATTTGAAGGCTCTGCGGTCTGAGCGAATCCTTGCGAATTGCGGGCCTGGCCTGGAGTACGAACACGAGTTCCAAAAGTTTCATCTGCCGAAGTTTTTAATGGGGCAAATATATTTCCGTAATAAGTGCTTCCAGGGGCGCTGGTGCCTCTCCAAGCCAAAGTGGCGCTGCCATGGAGATCTCTCCAAAAACTTCTATATTCGATTCTATCATACCCGGTCGACCGGTCAGCTGTAGCGGCGCCGCCTGCTGGTTCTTGATAATTGGCCTTCGCAAGCTTGTATGGTCTGTATGTGTTGACTATCCTTGGAAAAATAGTTTGAGAATATATAAAATTATGAGCGCCTAAATCTTTTGCTGTATGCACAAGCTCGTACATGTTTTGGTTTAAGCGTAAATATGGTGGAGACGCGTCAGATCCAGTAACTGGGTCGGCTGAAGCGATATGTAACCTTGAATTTAACTCATCGTTGACAAAATATGTCATTTGGTTCATCAAGGTTTGGCGCGCGATTGCTGATTGTGGTATACCTAACTCATTTCCAAATTCTACTTGGTATATAAACGGTTTATATGCAGATACAACTGATGGTTCATAATATTGTTCAATTGACGATGTGTTTGATTTAAGAGTTCCTTTGTGCCAAATATTCTCAGTAAAATTTTGAGGCACTCCGCCAATAATCTTGTCGTTGTTAAGAGCCATCTTAAAAAATGTCTTATACTTTGGCACTATGCGATTATTTGGATGACTCGTATCAATTGACATTGTGTTGTTCAATCTTAAAGCACGTGCGATCTTATGGTTGGCGCCACGTATCTGCTTCCAAGAAGGCCAGCCATATGGCCCTTGACGATTCAATATCATAGAGTTAAAAATCGTAGCGTCTGTATATCTTAAGTTGGGAGCGTTACCATCGACGGGTAATGCTAACCCCAAGGCCGAGTTGAAAAAAGGTCTTCGGCCATGAGAACCAGCTGCATCTATGATGTTACCGGCTAATCGGCCGGCTTTCGACGTAGAAAGGGTTTCTCCCTGCATGCGGCCTAGTTGATTGTGAGAGGAAGAGATGACGTCAACAAAATTTCCGTTTAGACCAACGAAGTCAGTGGGATAGTGGTCCTCATCGAAGCCGGCGGTGCTTCCCGTCTCGCCAGTAAAATAAGCAGGCAAAAGGCCACGATTTGAGCCGCCATGGTCGTTGGCCGTCGAATGATAGCCACTAGCACTTATAAAATTTAATGATCCGCTTAAAGCCATTTTTTACCACCAATCCGTTTTATAAATAGATTATATATCAAGTTATTGGTCTTGTTACGGTTATTTTCAAAATGCATATTTTTCCTAATCTCTTGGGAAGTTGCCTGAATTAAATTGTGACCTGTGGTTTTTCGGAACTTCTAATGACGCAGTTATCCAACTGTACTGTTGAGGGAGCCTAGGTATTGCATGTGAAACAAACGCGTTGTCATATACCGATGCTGTTATCACAACACTACCCTCAAAATCATTTTCGGGGTCACTATGAATAATTCTTTCCATGTTGTTTCTATGGTATTTGTGTACGGAAGCGGAGACAACTTGATAATTTCTTGAATTGACCGTGCCTGTAACCTCGTCATTGTATACTCTAGCTGACGGAGAGAAACTTGAAGCAATAACCTGGCTTGTAGCTAAAGAGCCGGTTGCACCAAGCGTGCTAATTCCGAAACGACCAGTGTGCGCTTGCAAGTGCGCGTTGCTTACTAATCGATTACTGTAGTTTCTCCACGGCATTGAATTGTAGACAGAATAAGTTTCATGCTCTGGGTCCAAGAACCCTCTAGACATTACTTCGAATCCACCAGGAGCAGAAAAACGATTGGCAAAAATTGTTCTATTTCTTGTTGTGCCTGAAATAAATGTTCTGTCTGGCAGCCCAAGATCGTCTCCTGGTTTAGGCGAGGCGCCGTCCATATCAGTAGCGACTCTAGACGTTGCATTAGAAAGTCTAGCCTTTATAAAAGAGGAGCTTAATGGTATACGTTCAGCGCGAGAAGTTCTGCGGACGTCTCCAAGCATGTCCAAACGAAGAGATGATTTTAATACAGAATCTGCATTTACTCGGAACCAGGGGTCATTAGTTTCTCGACTTACAGAATTAACAACTTGATATCTATCATGATAGTTGCCGGCGACTGTTGGGCCAAGTGGCGGAGTAAGCGTCATTGGTATATTTTTGATCACCACGGGGCGCTTGGCGTATTCTTCTCGCATGTAATCTGCATATGGCAAATTATGATTATCGTGTGTTGGGTGAAGAAGCCGGAAGGAGCCATGGTCGCCTTCTAAAGTATTCTTTCTGTAAACTCTTATGTGGTCAATTGCGCAGTCGCCGCGAATAGTTTTGCCAGCGGTGTAATGAAATCTAATATAAAAGCGTGAACCTTGATACGAAGCAAGGTTAACTTGAGCCGATTTCCAGTCGGAGTCCGACGCCACCTGTTGTTGAGTGCTTCGAACAAAAAGCCTTTTGGTTTGACCGGAACTAAATTGCCTGTCTGTCGAGGCCTCAACCTTTAGTGTGCCTATGCCATCACCGTACATATGATACATAAAAGACATGATAAGCTGTTCGTCCGATCCTGATGGCGCCATATCCAGGGCGTCAATTATTGGCGTAGCTAATCCAAAAGTTTTATCGCGTCTGTCGGTTTCTTCGGTGCCACCATCGATAACGTCGCAGAACGCGTAGTAAGACCCGCTGTTTGCTGCAGAAGGACCAGTGTTCAAAGTTCGTGTTGGGCCGGTTTGATTTAAATTCCATTCGAATTGTGCGCCGGCTGGAGACATCCATTTATCGTACTGACTTGGCTCAGTGCGCGAACGATCATCAACAACTGAGCCAGTCCTAGGTGTGTATGGATTGCTTACACCATTCGCAGAAAAACTTTCAACTAAGAGTGTCTCCTCAGTTGTGTTATCGGTATCGATAGGCAACTGCAAATGCCAGCCTTCGACACGCGTGGCGCGGGTATCAGTTCCACGATTTAATGCGACATGACGATGCTGGGCGCCGCCGGCGTTTCTTTCAGAAAATGGGCCTTGCATTGGTACTTCTGCGTCAAAACCATACTTGTCTTCATGTATGTTAGCAAAGTCCATCTTTAAATAATTTTTGTATTGCTGAGTGTAGCCAGTCTCTAGTGAAGACGAGAAAATGCTAAAAGGCAGGCCAAAAGCACTCTTTACATCGGAATAATCTTCAGAAATGTCAGATATATCCGCTGCAATTTTTGTTAGAGATTTAAAATTAACTTGCTTTTTCTCTAATTCTGGCGGCGTGACTCGATCGTTGCAGACTTCCTGGTCGAGAATATTAACCTTGTCTATGAAGAAGAAATCGTCGTCGCTTCCAAATTTAAGTATGCCCTTGTAGTAGTCTGCTCTATTCGCACTGTTCGCATTGCCGGCAGAGCGCACAACCAAAGATTGTTCAGCTACAACGTCAACTGGTTTAGAAAACGCGCGAAGTTTATAGTATGAGCCTTTATACTTAGTGCCTGCGGCTGTCTTTAATATTGGCTCGCTACCCGTAACCTCAGTAGTCACTATTTTTAATATATTTTCTTTATTTGAATCGATTTGCGAATCGCCCGAAGTAAGCGTTGGATCGCTTCTTTTTGCTCTTTGTTTCCACCAGACACACGTCTCTTTTTCGTCTAACGTAAGATTAGGATGCCCAAATTTCCAGTTATATTTTAATTCTCGTATACCTTTAAGAGAGCCTTCCGGAGGCACAGACGCGTCGTGAAAAGTTGGAAATTTTGTCCAATATTTATTTCTTTCAAGCATATGGCTTTCAACCATATTTCTTAAAAGATCTACAGTGTTCGATGAGGCAGGAATTAATTGAGCGATCATCATTGTCACTGCGTCGTCAATCCACTTAAAATATTCAATAAATTTATCTAAATCAGGTTCATTTTGAACTTTTGAAAAGAACAAGTCTCTTAATTTGCCCATTTTTTTGTAATGCGGGCGGTATCTATTTACAGGCTCACCAACTAAATTATTAAAATCTGCCACAGTCGCGAAAGTTCTTAGCATCTCGTCAGATATAACCTGATACATGCTTTTTTCGACTGAAAGCAAGTGTTGTACGAAGGTTGTGTCTTTAGTAAATAAAACATCATCCTGAGGACCTAAAATTTTAACCATGTCATCGCCGGAGACAACTTCTGGTAGTTTTCTTTTTGCAATTGGCAAAAAGTTAACGTCTATCGCATCCGCTCGATAATCAGTTCCTGTAACGAAATTGTCGCCGCGACCTGGATAGTGATATTTGTTCACATCACTTACCCAACCGTACGCGGTGGATTTGACCGATCCGGGTGCGGATCCGGAAGAGAAGTCTCTAATTAAAAATCGACCGTTTGAATCAGAGCCCGTAACATCACTAAGTTCCCAGTTAAAAATTAGCTTTTCTATCTGTGGTATGTTTATGCCTGCTAAAGATTGGTTACTGGCAGCGATATTGAAATTTTCATATGGATGCATAGTGCCAAAACTGTCTCCACTTCTAGCGTGACCTCGAATTGTTTCGTCTGAAAGGTAGTCCATCCAGAGCCTTACTGAAGACACTTTTACATCTGAATTTCTAGTAACGCTGCCTGTAAAATGTTGTCTTCTTGCCCCTGCATACACGCGCTTGGCTGTTGTGAAAAAGTTTTCTGCGTCGTCATAACTTATAGTGCCGCTGATAGTAAATTCATTTTGCAGCACATTTGACACATAGTTTACTCCATATAACTCGTATGTGTAGCTGGAGCCCGAAGGCGCTAAACTTCCCGTTGTTAGATTTGAAACTGGATATTTTGTTGGGCGCAGCCTATAGGCAAGATTCCATTTCTCGTTATCGTAAACGCTAGAAAATGAATTAGCACTTTCTAGATCAGACATAGCGCCACTTTGGCCATCTAAGAAAAACTTGACGTTTCTTAAATCATTATCAGACTTATGTACGCCAATGTTAAAGCCCATGTTGTTTACAGAAGCAGTTGTCAGGTCGGTGTTAGACTCTAATACCAAGTTCATGCCAAAGATAGAAGAACTTACGCTTGGAAAAAGTGCATAGTTGCTATCGCCAACTATCGATCTTTTTGGAAAAATTACTTCGGCTTCAATTGTTGCAGCTGCGCCAGAAGCTTCTGTCGCGGTTATTTTTGGAACATAGGAGAGTGAGTTTGAATTTGTAGAGTCGTAATATTGATATGCTGTTGCAGAATAGGACTCTGCTAACTGTCCATTTGATTTTCTTCGTGATTCTGGATCGTCAAAATCTAAAAATCTTTTTCTTACTGTTCCTGCAGTGGTGTTATCTTTAAATTCATATACATCATTTTTAGCGTATATGTTCAGCTTTATAAGCTCTTCATCTACACCAAAACAACGAAGAAAGTTTCTTAAAGATTTTTGTGTGCCCTTACTTTTTTGTATATAAGTTAAATTATTGTAAATGTTTTGATATATCGTATTTTTTACTTCATACAATTTTTTTTCAAAAAGTACTTTTTCGTCTCGCTCCATGTAATGTGACAAATTCTTAGCTGATGCGAAAAGACTCGGCGCATCGAAACCTCGTGATGTCAATAAGCGCTCGGCGAATGGAAGAGGTTTTTCGTAATGATTGTCGTATGGATAATTTACATCTCTTAAAGTAGGTAATTTTCGAATCTGCAGGTATAGATCGTCTAAATAACTTGCCATAATCTGCGTAAAATAACGCAGGTTGCTAGAAGTCTTCTCATCCTCTTCCATAATCCATCCTGGCATAGATTGATACAAAGAAGAGGGGTTTTCGTAGTCATGCATCGAACCAGAAGCTTTCATAGCGACTTCCAAGCTAGAGACTTCGGGATGGCTAGCATATATAATCGGATCTTTAAATTCTCGTAAAGCGTAGCCAGAAAGAACTAATGCTGATCCTGTTGACCTAGAAAAAGTAGAATCATAGCCAATATATTCACCATTTGATATTCTTCCTGAGTAATCTAGAACTACTCTATCTGTGGTCAACTCTGTAGTTATGCCTTCGTTGAACTTATAGTATACGCCTAAATCAACAGGGTTTGACACTTTGTCATGTTTAACGTCGTCAGTGTTTGTGCCGCCGCCGACCTGCGCGCGAAAGTCTCTGCCTATTTCTTTTGCAGTTCTTGCTTTTTTCCAAAAACGAAATTCGTCGAAAGAGGAAGAAACTAATTGGCCATAAGCAGCGGCGCCCCCTAAGCCGGAGGAATATATTTTTCCTGCTGATGCACCGATGGCTGCAACATGAGCAGGCCCTGTGATATCGCCGAGATCACTCAATTTGCTATTATTTTTAAAAACACCATCAATATACACATCTTGTATTAAGTTCGAGCCATCAGATTTGGCTACAAAAGCATAATGATGCCACTCTCCATCAGCAATGGTGCTTAATCCTGTGTTGTGGCTGTGTGTTCTAGATGTAGAGCCCGATACAAGCGTAAAATTAATATCAGTCGTGCTAGTGTCGCCAGCTAGATCGATACGAACCTCACCAAAATTAGGATTTGCCGATAAATCGCTAGAGCCGTTCCACAAGTGAAAAAGAATTTCTTTTTTTACTTCACTAGTCGAGGCAAAAGAGTCTTTTTTTAACCAGAACTCAACAGTAATCCCATTTGATATATCAACTTCTAAGTTATTTGCTTGACGACTACCAGTTAAATATACGTTTGCTTTTGAGACGCCAGCCCTAGAATTCCCAGCAGAAGCTTCATTTTTGTAATCGCCTGAAGGGTCTGCGTGGGGGCCTCCCTTAAAAAAGACATACTCTGGTGCACTAGAACTATAAAAATTGTCATGATGAGTTTCCGAATAGGCAAACGATGAGCCCTGACCGACCGTAATAAAGCCATTAGTTCTAGGATATTCATTTTCAAGAATAAAAATGTCCAGATACGTACTGTCGTTTTCCCACTCAATTTTTTCGGCTAAAGAGCCATCATATGGATAAGTCTGGTAAACCCTCTTAATAGAGTTTTCATAATACAACTCCGCTGATCCGAATCTAGCAAAGTTTGATGCAGTGGCAAAATCAGTATCAGGAAAAAATCGATCGCGGCGGGAGTTGTACGCATCAACATACCTATAGGACTCAACGTCCTCTCGTATGTCATCTTGAGCCTTGTCCTTTAAAAGGCTTAAAGATTGTCCTTTGTCAAATAAATCTTTGATGCTCATATACTAGCCCAACTATAAAATTAATTCTTTTCTACTCTAAATTTGTGGATTTCCTCTTGCGCGCGCCAACCATCAGAATCGTAAAAAGACAATTTGACTCCATACATATAGCCAGGCTCCAACAAGGACATATCTAAATCAAAATAACTGCCTGATTTGTCGTAAGACAAGTAAGTGTGGAAGTCAGCACTACCAGTAGAATTTTCTATAACTACTGAGTTATCCACAACACGCACAACCTCAAATGAAGCGCTTGGAATCACAGTGTTTTGAGCCTCGGCTGTTGCAACTGTGTATACACTGGGTGTATAATTTCTCGGCCTAGTAAAAACTCTAAACCTCGCGTTTTCTCTGTTTGAGTAGGTGTCTTTTAAATTTGTTATTTTTGTTGTAAATTGATTGTAGTCATTGGCAAAGAGCGCTGAAGAATCGTTGAAGCTTTTAACATCAATCGATCCAGTTTTGTAAACGCCGCCGACAGATCCTGACCAAACATCATGGAGGAAAGATGCAGTTGTGTCAACCGCGACCTGCGCTTTATATATACCAGTGCTTACTTTTGATGCCGTCGCAGTAGCTAGTGCAGACCCCAGTGGTTTATTGGCGTCACTTAAATACAAACTAACTGTGATTGTTTCGCTATTTTGAGAATCTCCCGGAATGTCCTTGAGAGTGCCACGAATATAGTTATACAAATAAAGGTTGTTGTTATTGTCGTCTGCTGGCGCCAGAGAACTACTAGCATAGAAACCTCCTCTGTCGTCACTAGTTCTAGAATCCCATCTAGCCTCAAGAGAAGGTTGTTTAAAGAAAAACTCCGTAGATCGAGCAAAGAATCTTTTAGTATAAAAAGATTTTTGTTGGCCAGCTGTGTTGTGAAGCACCTCCGCCTCGTCGGCTCCAGTAGAGCTACTGTAGTACGCTTCATCACTGGACGTTAAGAAAATTCCAAAACCGTAGTTATGTAAAATTTCTGTGGCTCCGCCGACATTTCCAAGAATCCATTCTTCTACTAGTTGAGTCACATCTAATTCTAAATCCTCGTCTCCATTTGGAAAATCGACTGTATACATTACTTCACTGTTAGAACTAGCTGTGTGATAGTCGCCTCCAATTTTTTTCCACGTAGCAAGAGGAACAGAATTTCTGTTCATCCAATTGGAGCCTTGAACCTTATCTTTGGTTTTGTCTGTATAGCTTTCCATATCCAGGCCATGGCCTTCTTGCCAAGATTGAGACACAGCCAGTACATTCATTGTGCAGTTTTTTGGAAGTTGTTCACTATGTCTCGCATTGTGTAATTTAAGATAAAAACTGACACTACCACTTGCTGGTATGTCTCCAGAAGTACGGTCTGCTTCGATGCTGTTCGAAGAGCCGGTTACAGGAAACTTAATTAATACGCGAGAAAGTTCTGTAGAGGAGGTCGTCTCCTGGCCATAAATAGAAAAGACCTCTAAAATATCAGAAACACCCATATTTGAGCCAGTGCCTCTGTTTTTTAAACTTAAGTCGAAAGCGTTGGTTATGGTGTTGTCAGCAATAGAGTAATATCTTTTAATTCCCATTACTTAATAGTCCCCCTGATATCTCTACTTGGATATCTTAATTCGTATACCACATTGTTCGGCGCATACAAGATTCTTCCATCTGCTGATATATAAGACTTAATACTTAAAGAAGTGTCTGAATAAAGTCCGCCTGTTTTGTTAACAATCTCCACATCTGTGACATCAACAATCTCTTCCAAATTATTTAGCTTATCATAAATGTTTGTTATATAAATTGGTTGTCCGATGTCTAGGTGCTGGTCAAACATATTTTGAATCTCTGTAATCGCTGCGTTTAAAGCCTCAAGCTTGTCTTGACTATAGTCGACAACCGCAGCAAATTTAATACCAATATTGATAACTTTTGGATCAACTATGTCTATTGTATCATTTATCATCTTATAGTTTTGTATCCAAACTTTTACATTATTTTTCAATGTCTCATTTGGTATCACCAAGTGACCTTCAGAGTTTTGCGATAAAAGATGTAAATTCAAATTTTTCTTAAAAGAGTCGTCATCTCTAGATATTTTTGCTCTTTTAATAGAACCAAACCTACTAGGCATTCTATAAATTATTGCCTCATAATCATTAGCTGTGACTGCTCTATTTTGTGTTGCAAAAACGTCATTTATTCTTTGCTTAAGTTCTTTAATGGTAGGTTGTGCTGAAGACCCAACAATCGGCGAATCATTTGTTACTTCGATGCTGTTTTTCACGGAATTAATAGTAGCTGAGTTTGTCGCCGCCTCTCTGAACACGAACAAAGGCTCTACAACATTTGTAATAGACCGCGATGCGACGTTGGCATTTTCATTTGTTGAAACCCTATAGGTTATTGTTAATGTTGTGTTTGCTGGAGAGATACCAAACTTGTCATTTTCTAAAAGCTTAGAAGGGTCAAAATTTAAATCTCCCTCAAAATCTTTTCCATGCATTTTTAGCGCTACATTAGACGGATGACTAAGCACATCTGTTTTCAATGAAGATTCTGAACCGTATCCAAACTTTAAAGACACGAGGCTATTTCTATTTGTTACAATAAAGCGACGAGGAACAGTAGATGTGACAATTACGTTAGGCACAGTTTTTCTAGTATCAGCATCTTTATTGACGACTGATCTAAAAATAGTGTCCTGTGATAGATACTCTACTTCAAAAAACTCATGACCTTCGTCGTCTACAACTGAAACAACCTCGGTCAAATCTGAATCTTCTACGTCGACACTTAAAAATCTTTTGAAGTTTCCAACAGTAGTTTTTTGCTGTCTAGTTTCTCCTGAGATAACACGGCCATGTGCACGGATAGCAAAGCTCGTAGGTGACCCATCTGATTGTTCGCTGGTCGCAACAACTACTTGATTATTTGGGTTTGCAAAGTCTATATCATCAAGAAGGGTGAATAATTGGCCCTCTGCTGATGAAAACTTGCTGTCTTTTGCTAGTATTGGTAAGTAATCCGTGTCGGGAGCTGTCCCTGCTGAATCCGTGGGACAGAGAATGTACATTGTTAACAAGCCAAAAGAATTAGTTTTTAACGGCTCTCTGTAGCCAACCTGTTCGCCCAGTCTTAAAATATTGTCGTATTCAGTAGCTGTGTCTAAAAAAGACTCGTTGGTTTGATAATCGAGGTAAAAAGACAAAACATCTCCGACATAAGAAACTGTGTCTAACATTAGTGACCCGAAAGAAGCTTCAGAAAAATCCCTGTATGAGTCAGGATAGTACCTTTTGGCATGATTTATTAAACCCTGCTTGATTGTGTTAAAATCTCTGTCTGTGTATCTGATAAGTTTTTTATCTTTTTTTGCCATTTAGTTCATGTCCTCGTTCTGCAAAATTAATTCACTAGAAAAATTTAAGCTTGGCACATCATATTGCACCTCTATAGAAAGAACCGGGCTTTCCGCTGCGATCTCAGGATCTTGGTGCGAATCGAAAAAGATATTATTTATTCTTATAAAAGGCATGTATCTGTCGACTTGCTGCTTTATCCTTTGTTTAATTTTCGGTACAGCAATAAATCTAGGCTCAAACAAGTAATTTCGCAAACCTACACCAAAGTCGCCATTCATAATTCTTTCGCCCGGACTTGTCAAGAGTAGGTTTTTAAAATTTTGTTTAACTTGATCTTTAAAATTAGTGATTAACCCAAAATTTCCAAACTTAATATCGCTATTTAATGGCAGCTCTGGTCCAATTCCGTGCATTGAATATTCCTTTTATAGTTCGTCTTCGCAGTTAGGTTCGCTATTGCTCTTAGTTGATTGATCGTGCATTTTTTCTTCGTATGCATCCATAAATAGTAGCGCAAGATAAATCAAACCTGGGAACGTGGATGGAGGAGTGCCTGGAAATGGATTAATCCCAGCGCCATATGGGATGACCGACGGAAATAACGCGGCCCAAATAGCCGGGAGCATAAACGGAGATGAAAGAGCGGCGTTTGCTTTTTCTTTTGCTTTTTTAACTTTCTGCTCAAGATCTTTGACTAGATCTTCTTTTTCTTTTTTTAGTTCGTTTATCTGATTTGCTAACTCAACATAATCATTTCTGGTTACTTTAAGAGAATCAACTTGTTCTTTGAAGGTGTTGTAGGCCTCTTCTGTCTCCTCGGTCATTACTTCAGCATCTTCAGCGCTCAAGTCACTAAGAGGGCCTAATTCCAAAGTCCAGTCTTTTAATTGTGAGGCTGATGTGTCGATGTCTGCTAAAGACTTTAAGTCTGGTGAAGAAGGTAAGTTATCTGCAGTCATCTCTAGCATACCCCCAGCGAGGCCGGCCTGTACTTCTATTTGTATCCGGGCGCTCTCAGCTTTGGAAATTGCAGTGTCAAGCGTGGCTTTAGCTTGACGAAGTGCTTGTTCGATTGAGCCTATTACAGCTTGTTGAATCGCGTTAGCAACATCAATTATAGTTTTTGCTATGATAACAGCAGGGTCTGTGACCTCCACGAACCCTTTCAAAATAAGTAGAGGGGTGCGAACAACAATTTTTAATAGTTCTTTTGTTAAATTAGGTTCAAGACCGCGGGTACCTATTTGTGAATCAACTAAAATCTCTGCTAGTTGATTCGCAAGAGGGTCAGGTACAAAAGTATAGTCATCAGATTGCAGCACGGAGTGGAGCGCTAGGGTGGCAGCGTTTTTTGTATCGTCTAGCACGTCTGTGGTTTCAGGAATAAATTTTGAAATGCCTTCGCCAGCATATAAAAATGCTGTTGCCATGTATCTTTTCATTGGAAAAAGATATTCATACATAAGTTTAAATTCTGGTGTTTGCTGCAGCTTGCTCAATAAATCTTGTGCGAGATTTTTATAAAAGAATTGATATGGTGTGCTTAGAGCAGCGCGTATTTTTTCTTCATTTTGCAAAGCCTTGTGGACACTCAACCTTCCGAGGCCGTCGTTGCCTATTTGCAAAATGTCAGGCAATGTGCTGCCTTGAAATGGTATGAAAGGAACGTAAGCACCCAACTCATCGTATGGAAGCACAGTCTCTCCGTTATAAGAAAAACCTGACTCAAACAAACTTAAACTTTGTTCTACTTCAGCAATTGGCACTTGAAACTCATTTAGCAAGGCCCATCTGTCTTCTCTTTCTTTGTCCGATTTATTGCTAGGCCCAGTAATTCCTGTTGTTGCGGTAGTCATATTATAATCAAACTCACCTACTAAGCCGCTACCAATTTTGCCTCGGTCGCCGACATAAAGAGAGTAAAGTCTTGTATTTATTAAAGTCTTGCATTCTTTAACGCCGTCTGGGTTGGTAATGTTTGACATAAGTTCAGTATAATATTGGTCTGGTGCGTCAAAAACAGGATAGGCCGTCGAATACGATAATCGCAAACCAAAACTAACCTCTTTAAAAAATATGCCCAAACCATAAGTTTCAAACAATGCTTTTAATTTTAATTTATTGTCAGTTTTATGATTGTTTATCCAGTCTAAAAACACATTATTGTAGAAGTGAGACCACACTTCTAAAGGAACGTATCCAAAAATATGTGCGTTATAGGAGTTTCCTTCAGCCTGATCGCCAACACCACTAAGGTGAGAAGAGTCTTTGTGTTGTTGCCCTTCGTTTCTTCGATATTTTTCTAAAAATGGGCCGTCGCCAAGAAGCTCTTCAGCGCTAGTTTCGAAATCAACTTCAGTTGGATCGCAAGGAAGGCCTTGAGCATCGACGGTAATATATTTTTTTAGAGTCTTGCCCTTACGATCTTCGGCTGTGGCGTCGACTATTCTTACATAAGGTTGTATTGTCACATTTCCTAATTTCGCATTCAGAAAATTACCGACCACTGTCTCATATGAATTCTCGAATAAACTGCCTGCGTGTAGTGTGTGCGCAGCATTATTCCTGCCATATCTGTGATCTGACACCGATGGGCCGCCGAAGCTCCAATCGCCTTCAAGACTAGAGTCAGCCTCTGTTTGATACAATCTATAAGAGGTTTTTTTGTACCACTCTCGGAATCTAGGCTCAAAATTGTAACTATTTGAGCGCACGATGCCTTCTTCGGGACTGTCTCCTAGGTCGCCTGGTTTTTTTTCATAGTATACATTAGCTGGCATAGAATACAAAAAGTCTTTTTGTGTTTCTTCATGAACCACTCCATTGTCACGAATAGTTTTTGTTGGATTAAAGCCGTACAAGTCACAAGATAATCTGGTGCGAGCAAAAGCATCGTCTAAATCTGTATTTGATATCTTAGCGCGCTGTGGCGCGCCGTAATTAAGGGTATATATGTTATCTGGCAGACGAGCGTCTAATACATAATCTATATTGCCACTACTATGTAACATTGCTAGTTTGTATGAAAAATTCTTATCATACCAAACGGGGCCCATGGTTCTCGCATGGTCCTCTATAAAATCCGGATCTGAATTTTTTAACACATTAAATTCTAATTTTGATGAAAGAACTTTATTGTTTTTAAAAAGAGACCTGGCGATTTTAGCAATACTTTTTCCTTCCTGCTTGACTAATGTTTGCAACGAGCTTTCAGCTTTCAGCGCTGTAAGCGATTGAACACCTTTATAATTGTTTTGCTTATTTACTATTTTATTTGCAAAATGAGAAAGCCAATCTGTGCCACCATCGAGGCCACCGATTTTCTCTGCTAGTTCTTTTCTCATGTTGTTGATAACAACTTTGCTTACAAGGTCGTCATCAAATATGTCAGAAAGGTCAAATGAGTCCCACGCTATTATGCTGGCTAAACAAACTTCAAGGGTGTATATTTTTACTAGTAATATCACGCACCCTTCAACAAGTGCATTTTTAACTGAATTCTCTCCTTCAGAATTACCATCGTAAACATCTCTACAAACAGATTTTTCATAAAAATCTAAGATATCTTGCTTTACACTACTAAGATCAAAGAAATCAGTTTCTGCTTTTTGCAAGCTATCGTTTGGTATCACACTAAGTTCATCAAAAACTTTTTTACATCTTGGATCTATATCGTCGCTAAGCTCACTTTTTAAAACTTTAGACCACAATTTTCTTAAGAACTTTCTAGAGTGCAAGCGCGAATTTTTAAGTTTTTCAAACATTTGGTTTGAATAAGCAAACTGCAATGCTGAATATCCATAAGTTGATAAATTTTTCCACAATTGAGCGTGAGTGACCCCCAACCCAAAGGCTTCAAAAAAACCAGCTTCTCCAACATATTGTTCATAATATTTTTGAAACTTGTAAGTCATTAACCTTGCAAAAATTTGAGATTTAAAATTCAGTGGGTTACTGTCTATATTTTTTGCTACAGCAGGAGGAGTTAAATTAGATAGGCCTGATTCTTCGAGCAAGAAGTTCATCTTTTCAAACTCTTCGGATACTTTAGACCAACTTCCCATGCCAATTTCATCCAGTAGATTCTGGACGTCCTGCGGCACGGCTTTGCTGTGATTAAAATTAAACTTTTCCTTAGCGATTTGACGATCGTTGATTATTACGCCATATTTATCAATTTCATCCTCACGAGGCAAGCGCCCTTTGGCTATCTTAAACTGGTCCATTATGGACAAAACTTGCTTATTGGTGTTTGCCTCTAGAGGTGTTGCAACATTTTGATAAATTAATTTATTTTTAGATTTAACAGCTTCTATATTTTCAACCAAAGAAGTTATTTCAGGAGTTGTAGTGTTAAGATCTTGAAATACTTTTGCTACTTCATCGACCTGCTTTAGTCCAGTTCCTTTAGAAACCATATCTGTAAATGGAATATCATAAATCAAAATATTTGGATTGAAATTTTTATATTTTTCAATGTTGACTTGAGTTCTGTCCGCACCTGACATATGCTTGTCTTTATTGCTAAGCTCTTCATAAAGTTCAGAATTCACATATGCGTTGTCCATGCTGAAATGGGCAACTACTTCTTCTGGAGATTTATTAAGCAAGCTGTCTGGGTCTCTAAAGTTTTGTTTGTAGGCGACCATTAAAGGCATGTACCCGGGATGATCATTTTGACGTTTATTTACTTTAAAGTTTGCAAATGTAACCCCTCCAATTGTGACTTGATTACCTCTGGAAAGTATTTGATCTGCTGGTGTTCCAAAACTGAATATAACGCCATCAATAAACGTTTTCCCAGGAAAGTTTGGATATAGTTTTTTGATTCTTTCATCTGTCAAGCCGAGAGCCTCTCCGACCGTCAAATAAGAAAAAACTTTTACCAGTCTAATTTTTGAAGACTCACCCACGAGATCTCGGGCTCTTTCCATTAGGTATTTGTATCCAGGAGAATTAATCGAAAGCGCTCCATTTTCTTCAAAGTCAGCCGCTTTCATTCCATTCGCGTTTTCAGAAGCCTCCGCTAAACGGTACACCGCAACTGTGCCATCGTTGACGCTTTGAGCATAGCCGATGACATCGTTGTGGGAAAAATCATATCCAGTAAAAGACCTCAAAAGGTGAATCCAAACATCGCCGGATCCGTTTTGGCCGGCGTCAATATCTCTCAGCCTAGTGTCTAAAGAGTAATGATTTAAAGCTAATGTTTTTCTTGATTTGCCATTTTCATAAGAAGTTGGGCCCCATGGCACTCCAGAGGAAAGGTGCTTTAGTTCTTTAGTCGGATTATCGACAGTCGACTCATTGGCTCCTACATGTGTATTTACGTCGCTCCCTGTCTTTCCTATAGAAGTGTATAACATTCTCGGCTCATAAACAAAGTCTTCAAGGCCCATGGGGACCAGCTCGCTGTTTTTAGCGTCCAAATAGGGAGAAGTAGTTATATCAACGTTGTTGTTTGCTCGCAGCCATGTCGCGACTTTAATATTTAAATCGTTAAACGACTCTAAATCCGCTCCGGGCGCTTCAAAATTATTTTTTTCGCTCTCATAAGAACTTAAAATTTTCTGTTCAGCAAACGACAAATTTTCTCCTGCTTGATCAGCATCTTTGAGCTTTTTAGCTACATGGCGGACGACAGCTTTATACTTTTCTGGGTGGTTCGTCTTTAGCCATGCTTCAGCAGAGCTGTCAATAAAAAGTCCGTGCACAGTTATTGGCAAAGGCAAGCTTTCTTCTAATAAATGATCTCCGCCACTGTGATTTTCAGTGTGAAGAGGCAAAACTCCAACTGTTTTGTTCCAATTCGAATCACCATATACAACCTTGTTAGAAAGCTCGCTGACAACAACCGCCGTGGGGGAAGTTTCTAGTTTGAAATATTTGTATTCTGGATCTTTTAAAAATGCAATCCCATCGAAAGGCGCGACGACCTGCACATCCAAGCCAGCATCCAAGTGTTCAACTGCGACGAGACCACCATAATGAATTCTGCCATTGAATGTTAAAGAATAATTAGGAAAGTAGCCTTGTGGGTGGGTTGCTGCATCTCCAATGTACGCCAAGCATGGTTTTTCATAAGGGTTGGATGCGACGTCTGTGAACAATTTGTGAGCTTTGTTTAGCTCTTCTCTGTCTGTAGCTGCTAAAAGGGCGCGAGGAGGAAGTGAGAAAAACTTTAGCGAAAGCAGGTCTCTTATCAAACTGCCTTGTATTGAAACCAAAACATTGTCTGTTATTTCAGCCATAGTGTTTCTAAATGCTTCTGGGAGTTGAAAAAATCCTTCTGGGCTGCACATTTCTGGCATTGAGTCTTTTAGCGGATTTTTGTCCGGAAACAGAAAATCTGCCAAGGCAAGAATACGATTCCGCATGTCTTCGAGTTCTTTCTTGATTTGTTCTTCGCACTCTTCGTCAGACAAGCCAGCTTCTCGTAAGTTGGCGCAACGCGTATCATAATCAAAGCCTGCAGTACATACGTCAACAACGACCGGAGCGGCTAATTGTATAGTGTCGCATATATCTAAGTTTATGTTTTCTCCGATGTCAACGAAAAAAGATTTTATATCCAGGTAGGTTTTTATTCCAGAGTTGTAAACCAATGGCCAATCTTGCCTTGTTCTTACTTGACATGCTTTTAAAGTCGCTTCGGTGGCCACGCCTCTCAAAAGAGAACATGTCTGACCAGGAGTTAAATTGTCTAGGATATCTTTCATCCATGCAGCCATATCTGCCTGGGGCAAGCCTGGGCGCCTGAGTCGCGGTGGGACCGGTCCAATAGAAGGTATGGGCACCGACCCAGGAGATTGACCCAGTGGCCCAATAGGGCCGGCCGGATTGTCCTCTTCAAAACACTGCCTAAGAACGCTCTCAAGCAGTAAATTTAAAATTTGTCCCAGCATCGAACCAATCATAGCAACAAAAGCTTGTTTAAGCAATTTGGAGTAGTCACCGACAAGACTATCTGTTTTTAAATTAAAAGGAAATCGTATGCGTGGCGATGGTGGCCCAAAGTGCCTTTTCATTCTTTCCAAAAAGTCATCACTCCAATTATCCCAACTACCAGCAATATCATTGCCTGAGAGCAGAGCGCGAGGGAGTTCCAAAAGCGGCCCGACGATCGCTTCGCACATTTTTTGGATGTCTACCAGTCTTTTCAAATAATTCAAAAAGTCGCGCGCACTCTGCACACCAGCTTGGAGAGCGGCGCCGGAAGTCTGCACACCGTATACACTCACTGAGCTATCTCCAAGATCTGTTGCTAGTCGATCAAGCGGATCGAGGAACGCGTCAGTTATTGATTTATATTGTCGGGGGGTAACAACCAGCATCCCTTCTTGTATTAAAATTGATTCTGTCTCATCGTAAGAGTAACCAGCTTCAAGCAAGTCTTCTCTTGCGTCTGCAATTTCGTCCCAACTATAATACTCAGTCGAAATATTTGGCGCTTTTGAAAGAATCACAGCTCCAGGAGTGCCGTTAGGAATTGTTACTTCTGCCTGGTGTCCTGGTGGACGTTTTCCAGGCACTAATTCTATTGTTACTCCGCCTTTTTCTAAATTCTTTAAAGTATTTGCAACAATAGGGTCACCACCAGACAGAGCGTACGCCAAAGCCTTTGGGGCTGATGCGAAGTCAGGACTTAGACGGACTTGAATTTCAGCAACTTTAATTTTATTTTCGCCATCTTTCGTGACATATCGCCAACCTTCAGGAGCGACTTTTGCTGCTCCTTGATTTTCTTGAAAAACAAAAGTATTTGTTGCCTCAAAGCGGTATTCTTGGCCGTCGTCTGTTAATAGCAGGGTCTGATCTTCTAAAGAAGGCAAAGGCTCAATTTCTGTTGCAAATGGATCTTTTTCTACCAAGTATAAAGGTACTGGAAAAGACCACTCGGGACTCGTACTCAATTTGCCGTCGGTGCCCAACGCTAGGCCGCCTGTTCCAGTTGCATTGTCGCTTTCTAAATCTTCAATTATAGCTGCAGCCTTGGCACTCATTAAGTCAGACGGGCTGGCAAGGAAAGGTGCAAGCGAAGGAATATTCTCAATTATCAATGCTTTAATATTTTCAACACCTTGCGACTCAATTACAGCCAATATAGCGGCTTCGCACAAAGCTTCTTTTGTAATAGGAAGGCCGGCCTTGGCTTCAATGCACGCCAACAAAAGGGTCATCAAGCTTTGTGGATCTAGATTGTTTAGTATAGACGTATACATTATCTTTACGGCAACCCTATCTCCAGATTTTTTAGAAGCTCTGTCTAGATTGCGAGCTTTCTCCTCAATAGCTTGACGAGAGGATGCCGGGTCAGAAGCAGGCGTTGGTTTATCCCACTTTTCAAGCCATATTTTCTTGCAACCTGGATTAGAAAAAACTTTTTCTTGTAGTATTTTTGCTTCAGTATTTGTTTTTGGGCCAACTTTCTCTAGTTTTTCTAAAAGATCTTCGCAATCGATTTCTTCTGGTGGGACGTTAGGGTCTCCAGATAGTGGTATTTTTAAAGGCGGTACAGAATATTGTTGCAAAAGTTCAACCCATTTATCTGCTTTTTGTGAAGTATCAATTTTGCTTTTGTGTGCAATCATGGTGTCGTGGGCCCACAAATAATGCAAAGTTCTTGAACCTTGTATTGTTTCAAACCTACTGCGAAACCAATTTAAACCGACCTGCAAATTAATAGCAGATCGCTTCATGGCAACTTTACCTTTAATTTCATCTTCTGTCAGGTATGGGTCAAACTCAAACATTCCAAACTGAGTGTTTGGGTCTTCCAGAGCCAAAGCCTGCGGGTCAGGGGAGAACAACATATAAGCTACTGTTTCGCGTGACAGGCCTCCGACTTGATTGTTGTCTTTCAGGCCAAACTGCAATATGTGATTTTCATTTTCTGGATTTGTTCCTTCAGCGACATATTTGCTTATATTATCTGAATTTGTGGAAGACGGAAACGCTTGACGCGACATAAAGTCATCTAACAAATCAGGAAAAGCTTTCAAGGAATTAATTTCATCATCTATTTCAAACTTAAGGTCGTTTGGGTTTCTAACATAATTCTTGGCATTTTTAGAGCCAGAAGCATATTTTTCCAATTGAGGCTTTATTGTTTCTAGCAGCTTTACCAAATTGTTTACTTTTTCGCGAACTTTATTTGGACGTATTGTAAAAATAAAGTTTTTTCCGGTTTTAAATTCGGACTCGGGATCAAAATTTTCATGGAAAGGCAATTGTGAGTCGGGGAGCGCATCGATATAGCTGGCGGGAACAGCAAAAAGAACTTTTTGATTATTGGGATTTACGCCGCCGGTTCTTGTCAAAGTATCAACAACGACAAAATTATTTTTAACGGCTGGATAATCTTTCGAAAGATCCTTGCCTAGGTAGCGAAGCATTTTTTTGTAAGCATTGTTTTTTATGATAACTGTTGCTTTTTTTAACGCCTCTGCTTTTGCTGCATTTAAATCCTTTTCAAATTGTTCTGGATCTTTTTCTTTGGGGTTTTCGTCTTCAGGTGCATTTTCCAAAAGCTCATTTTCTAAATCTTTTGATTTTGCACGATGACCTTCGGCGGCGATAAAATAAAAATAACCCTCAGAGAATCTCAAACTAGGAGAAGCGTTCACCGCATTTGTAGTAAACAACAGATCATCTCCTAATCTGTTTTGGTTAAACTCATGAAAATTAAAATAAGCCAAACGCACATCTAGTGTTTCTAAGTTTGTCCAGTTTAGATTATATCCTGGATTGATGAGTTTTACTCCAGGCTTTATCTCGACTGGAGGGTCGTTTGGCAGGCGACCTAATACAACTTTTTGTGAAGTGTAGGGTATTTTTTCTGTTTCTTGGCTGTGTTTCCTAACATGTTCCAATTTTGTGTAAAGGACACGCTTGTAATTATCCGTAAGTTTTTTAAGCTTTTCTAGTGGACTTAAGTCAGTAATTGTATTTGCTGGAATTACTAAGTCGTCTATAAAGTTAAAACCAACCCAAACGCCTGTGTCGCCGTGTACTACTTCGCGAATTTCAATTCCAGCGCCAAGTCTTATCTCAACTCCATCTGACGACGGCCGGGTGTGAGCATGTCTTTCTTCTACCAAATCTCCATTATTGTTAATCAAAGAATAGCCAAGATCGCTCCATCCAAGCTTTAGTGGTGTTTTTTCAAGTGTCGGCATGGTGCGTATAGGCAAATATGGACTAGTTCTTTTGCCATTAGATTTTTCAGGGTCTAATAACATTCCTATGTAATATCCAGAAGTTATGCCTAAAGAGTTTTCTAGACCAACATCATCAAAAATTGTAACAGGGCCAAGTTGTTGGGTCTCAGGGGGCGGATCTATTTGTTTTTTTGTTGATAATTGTACTTGAAATAAGTCAGTAAGTTCGAGCAGAGCTTCTATTAAGCTTGGGATATACTCTGACGTAAAATTATCTGGAAGTTTTCCGTCGTCCTTTGCAACAGATTCTACAAAGTCCTGCACTGTGCCGTCAAAAATATCAGGGATATCTGTATATTGGTTCGTGCCGCCGAAACCAAAATAACCTTCAACATCATTAGTTGCTGCGTCGTAAAAATTATTACCCTCAGAGGCTATTATTAAGCTTTCTAGCAAGCCAGATAAGTCAGGTATAAGGCTTTCTTCTATTACTTCTACTGTCAGGACTGGCGCGCCGTCGAGGCCTGTGAGTTCTTGATAATTGTCCGCTTGTTCTAAAACAGGAAGTATGTTTCTGTAGAAATTAACGAATGGCTCAAGTTTGTTCTTGAGGTTTGCTTCGGCAAAGGGGACACTTCCTACGCCGTAGCTAGCAAGGTCAAAGAACGTATCATCGTCGAGAATCTTCAGGGCCCTTTGGATAATCTGCAGCGTAGTTTCGTCAGCGCCGGGAGCTTTGACAAAATTAAACAGCGCTCCTTCGAATTTACTATATACAGGCTTTACTTCAGTAATATTTGGCATAGTTTATTTCTTTTATTAGTTGGTCTTGTTGTTATCGCTATTAATGTAGAACTCGCCACCATCGGTCAAGAAGGTCTGTTCAAAACCTTCATTGTTTGTCATACAGGTCAATAACGAAGTCTTAGTTTTTGATAAGGACTGTACTCCCATTTTGATGCCTGATGGGATGAGTGTTTTTGACGGCAAAACAGGTATGCCGAAAAAAGGTGAATGGTGGGTGTGGTTCTGTATTGCTATGTTATAACTATTTTGATAAGTCACAAATGCATCTACGATTTCTGCTAATTTTGTAATATATTTAAGTATTTGCAGAAGCGCCTGTTCAAGGTTGTCCCCAAGAGGAATTGGTTGTAAAGCATCTTCGTTGTTGTTGGCCATCAAATTAATGCCGAACTTGCCATGCATTTGACCACCTTGTGAGTTGAACGCGTCGGTGTTTGTAACCAAATTTAAACTTTCTCTTCCTATTATTCTAACGTTATCTGCTTTTATCGCTACTGCAGATTTTGCATCGCTTTTTCTATAACTTTCAATATTTCCTAAAGCAAAGTTTCTGTCTACGTCTGTTTTTTGTGACACATATATCCGCGCGGCATCAACAAAAAAATTAGGATTTGTATAAACTTTTGTGCCGTCATCTTCGCTTTGAATCGGGCTATAGCCCCCAGTGCCGACCGCTATATCAATTGCATCGCACTGTGTATGTCCTCGCCCTCCGTAGCCTGTGTGAGCAAGGCCCGAGCGATCGTTGCCAAGAATAATAAACGCATTTCCATCGATATTTCTCATTACTTTTTCGTAAGAGACGTCGACGCGATTGACCATCGCTTGGAATCTCTTGTCACCCAAAGCCCCAGTGATACCCTTCCTGCTTTTCTCTTTAATAGACATCTTCAGGTAGCCATCGCGAGCTTTTTTAGAAACACCAGCAAGATCGATTGCTTTTTTCATAAGCAAGGCGGCTGGATTGGGGTCGGGCGGGCCGAGAGGGTTCATGTCTGTCGCGGCTTGCGCTTTTTCACTTAAGTTGTTGTTCGTATCAGGTGGCGGTGCATAAGATTTCTTTTTTTCAGCAGGCGGCTTTGATACTGTTCCATCTTCAAAAGGACTCGACCCAACTTTGCCATTTACCGTAGCGTTAGGGTTTTGACTTTTGGCTTTGTCGTAAAAAGTCTTTGCTTTTTTAGGATCGGTTGTCGTTAGCGAATCTGTAGTTTGACCAGTCTGCTTGTTTTTGACAGAAACATTTATCCTTTGCTTAATCCCGTCGGTAGTCGCAATATTATCGGTCTTTATTGTTATATCGTTAGCCATAATTTAATCTCTATTATTTATCATTTCCAGTAGCTTTGTTAACGTCTGATATTTCTTTCCACGAAATAAGGGCCCCTTTGCCGTTCCAAAAACTAAAGTGCATGTGATCATCATAATTGTCACCCCAAGATATCGCATTAACTCTAGACACAAGATTCGTAATTTCATAAATACTTGCTATCTCTGCTTTTTCTTTATCCGACCAGCTTTTTCCGCCTATCCATCTTTTTTTCAAAAATTTGCCATTACCCCATTTAAACTTTGTCTGCTCGCAAAACTCCAAAACCCATTGTGTTGGGCTAGCGTTCGGACCAACAATTACACAATTTTTTGCCTGCTCAAGAGCTTTTATATAAGTTGGTTCGCTTGGTTTGTATGCTCCTGGAGCTTCAAACCATTTATTTGTGGTTCTGTTTTGCGTATATTCATCATCTTCATAAATTCTTCTTTTTGCCTCGTCGATGGCATCATCAATTTTTTGTCCTTTTTTGCGCCAGAAAACTCCAAGCTCATGTAAGCGCTTGTTGTCTCCGATTCCTGGAGTCCAGGCGCCAGAAAAAACACTTAAGACACCGCGGGTGCCGGATGCATATCCATTAAAGAAAGGATCTAGCTCGAAGGCCATGCCAAGAGAGTGTAAAGATAGTCCTTTTCGATATGCAGTTGCTTGCTTGAGACCGGCTCCATGAGAACCCCGCAAGCCAACTGTGCTATAAAAAGGATAATAATTGTTGCTTATTGAAACATTGTTTATCGCTCTAGAGGCTCTTTCAGCGAGGCACTCCCATAAAAATACATTGGACTGCTGCCTAGTCTTATCATTAGCTGATCTAGAAATGTATACTAACTTTGCCGGCTTAAATTGTTTTACTTCCTCTAAGCCGGTTTTTACAAGAGACCTCTTTTTCTTACCTAATTTAAAATCTTTCTTTTTTGGAAAGTATGGAATGTGGTCGGTTAGTTCTGCAAAAGTAGCAGGAGGTTTAATATTATCAGAACAAGATGTGGTCGGCGTAGTTGTTGGTGAACTAGTTGCTGATTGCTTTTCATTCAACGATTGAGGCTCGGGGCCACACTCCTCTGACGCGTTTTCGTCAGGGACGATCTCTGCTGTTTTTTCTAACTCTGTTAATCTAGATAAATATTGTTTATAGGAGTCTGTAAGGACGTCTGCTCTAGCCGCTTCAGCTAAAACGCCTTGGCCGGCGCTTTTAAGAACAAACATTTGCTGATCGCTTTTCTTAACAAGGTCTAGAAATTTTCTTGGCGATTTAAAGTCTTCATATAATCTTTTTTGTTCTGCATGTTGCGTCGGTGGGTTTTTGTCTTTTTCTTCAACATCTTTATTTATAGCAGCAATTTCTTCTTGCAGCTTTGTTTTATTGTTTTTTATTTTTTTTAGAATTTTTTCTTTTTCTATCAAAATTTCTAGCTTTTTATACTCTCTTTTATTTTTTAAGTATATTCCATATATATTGTGGAAAGTTGAGCCTTCGCCATATGATAAGGCGCCATTTTTACAATACACTTCGTAAGGCTTTTGATTTGTTTTTGGATCTACATATTTACAAGGAAAGTTAAGGCTCTTGTTCTTTGATATATCTGCTAGCATAATCTCGAATTCTTCTATTTTTGGATCTAGTAGATCTTTTTGTTTATAGTAAGAAGCTAATGCAGCGTTTTCTTTTTTAGAAGCGACAGCTTGAGCATGGTCTGGAAGTTCGTTTTGCGGTGGTCGAAAAACTGACGCGTTGTCAGAAGAATTAGGAATAATAGAGCTTAAGCCGAGCGAAGTTTCAGGCGAAATAGCAAAAGCATAATTTGCAACACGATCGTCTTGTACAGCGTGGAGAGATATAAAATTCTTACTTAAGCCAGACGGATTTGTCGCAACTGTAAAGCACCTTCCAGCTTTAAAACTAGAATTAAACTGATCTTCGTGACCTATTAAATTAAAAAACTTTACACTTGAGTTTTTGCTCTGCAATCCAGAAACATAATTAAAAACTATCTCGTTTGTCAAAAGTTCTGACTTTGGTAGAAGATAGTCGTCAAAAATAGTATAGGAAGGCACACTAGGAAAATTAAAATAAGTGTCGTTGTCCAGGCCTGTGTTAACAAAATCTATTTGATTTATCTTTATATTTTTAAAATCACGAGAAGCTTTCTTCTGCGTGGCATCGCTAGAAATTTCTTTTACCATCGATGCTAAATTTAACCCGCCGGCTCCTTCGGCCAAAATAGAAATATATCCTAAATTAACTTCACCAAGATGTTCTTTGAGCACATCCAAAACCTCATTATGAAAATTTTTAAAATTTCCACCGGTATAAGAACCATCAAAAGTAGAAAACTGTCTTTCTCTGAACCTTGCAACTTGACCAAGACTTTTGTTTTGCTCAGTTCTAATGTTAGATAGATATTGTTTAATTTTTGGAAGTAGAGGTCTATTTTCGGTAATAGTTGGGTTGGTCCTGATGGTCGCGCCTGTGGCCTTGCCGGCCTGAACTCCTCGAACACCTTTAGCAATATCATCAAAACGAGCAGTGTCCCCGTACGCAGTCCCAAAGCCTCTAGAGTGCATCATCTCTGGCATGACTAACACCATATTTCTTCCGTCTCTAATAAAGTCTTTTATCGCAGGAGCTATTTTTTCTCTAAAATCGTTTCCTGTGTTGTCTGCTGCCTTAGTTGCTTGGTCGACACCGGTACCAGGGCCGGAGATCCACGAATGACCAAACCCAGCAATGTCATGAAAATAATATTTAATTTCTATTGGCGATGTTGTATCTAGCATTCTCGGTGCATATATAATCGTTTCTCTGCCTGGAGAAAGAGGGCGATCGAGAAGATCCATATAGCCATTGTTTTTTAAATGACCAATCCAGATAAACGCACTGGATGGGCCGGGAGCGGGCCCTGGTATACCGTGTTTGTAGGAAGTTCTAGATTTGATCAATGCGCGTTCAAAATGTGCTTTTGTTTGTGCCGTCCCATTACCAAATACCCCTGTTTTTATCTTTCCCTTTAGCTTAACAACTGGTGGGCCTGAAGGGCGAGGAGCAAGAGTGTTTGAAACATACAGACTCTCGGGTTGGTCTAGTTGCCTTGGAAGCTGACAGGCGCCTGGTTCAAAACTTTTGCTAGAACTTGTCTTCGGCTCTATTATCTCTTGAATAACTGAATCTTCTAAAGCGCCTACAATTGTGCCCATAGGTCGTCCATCCAGCCCAAACTTTGGTTCAGACACGGGCAAGGAAACTAAGATTTCAGAATTTATTTTTAACCCTTTCAAACCTTCTTCGGTCGCCTTATCGACGCAGTTAAATTGACAATGCAAGCTTGCAATAAAATCTCTTTCCTGTTCTGTAGAAGCGGCTGTCAGTAAATTGTAAGAAATGTCACTATCATGATATGACATAACCTTAGCGATTACTCTCGTGAGCGACTTCTTGCCAGCGTCCGCTCTGTCTTGTGCTGATTTTGTCTTAAGCTCATCCAACTCGTCCATGCTCTTAGACAAATTACCATTAGTGGTGGCTTCATTGTTTGCAGATGGTCCGGAAAGAATTTTTAAAACTACAGCGGCTACGACAACTGAACCATCGGCATGGTCATAAGAAAATCTTTCTTTTAGAAGACTCCTTAAATGTAGTGCAGCGTCGACATCGCTATTGTAGCGAATGTCAAATAGCTTCTTGCGCAGCCTTGTTCTTTCGCCAAAATCATATCTTGGGTGGTCACCATATTCGCCTGCCATATTTAATCCTCTTCAATTTCATTGATTAGATCATAAATTTCAGATTTATCTATGGACGAAATATCGGCAACTGCTGACTCTTTTTTGTTTATAAGAGAAGCTAGCTTTACTAATTGTTCGTTTGATCTTTGTAAAGTCTCTAAATATTTTGCAGCGACGGGGCCTGAATGTTGGTGCTTTGTTTCATCTTGCTTAAGAATCTTTACTAGCTCTATCAAAAGCGTCGAAGCCATCGCCCTGTCTTTTCTTACGTTATCGATAGCTTCTTCAATAAACGTCCCGGAATCTATATGTTTCCTTTTTCCCATTCGGTTTTAAAGTCCTTGTATTTTCTTCTAATCCTATTAAGATTATTAACGATCTGTTTTGTATTAAGACCGGTGATCTCTCTCATGTATAGGTAAATAGCCTTTTTATTAAAAATTTCTATTTCGTCAACGCTCTCAAACAAAATTTTAACAGCGTTAAGGACTTTCTTTTCATTATCTTTTAGCTTGAGTTTTTCCCAGCTATCGATCTCCCTCCACAGATGTTGCCAAAATTCAAAATGCTCTCTATCGGGAATGTACGTATTGTGAGTGACTAATATCTCGTTAGCTGCTTCGCCATTTAAATCTTCATACTGTACATCTCGTTTTAATCTTTTAGAGTTTTGCTTTACTTTATGAATAAACCAGTTTTTTGTAATAACACTAAAATAAGAGAAAGCTTTTGAGTTTCTATTTGGATCATATTTGTCTAGAATAGTGATTAACCATAACTTACAGTCATCCTTAAGATAATCAATGTTTGGCAAAGTATTAAATTTGTATGTATACACAATCTTATCCACCAGTTCGTTAAAAGCTGGTTCAATAAGTGAAATGTATAACTCAGTTCTTATTTCTCGCGACGTTGTTGAAGAATATTTGACTATTGCGTCTTCGTGTACTTTTGTAAAGTACCTATTCTTCGTCCTCGGTCGTCGGCGCTTCTTCATATATTCCTTCTTCTTTTTCTGTCTGCTCTCCGACTTCTGCGTCGTAATATTTTTCTTGAAAATCTACAAAATTATTAACAACAATTCGAGAGTGATCAATAAGTCCTTTTAAAGTATCATCTCCGTAATACATCTCTAAACCGTGAACGTCTTCTATATGATCTGAAAATGATGCCATGGAGCCCATTAGTGAATCAACATCTTCTTCAAAACTGTTCATTTCTTTAAGATTGTTGATAATATACCAAACTAAAATTACGTTTGACAAAGCACTAATATACAACAAAAAAGGAATAATTCCAAATACGTGCATTAACAAAAAAGCATTTAGCACAATTGATACAATTAAAAATGTTTTATTCATCGCCATCCCAAACTTTCTCTTCCATACTTCTTTTCTGCTCTCTGAGGTCTTCTTTAAAATCTTTTATAGCTGTTTTAACTTTTGAACCTGCACTAGTTTTTTCTAAAACGGTGAAGGAAGATGGTAGCCTAAACAACGCATTACTCGAATTACAAAATTCGCAATCACTTTTTTTTTCGGTCATAGAGTGAAAGTAACTTTTCTGTTCTCCACATATTTTACATTTGTAAAGATATTTAGGCACTACTTTCTCCCATAATCGTCCTCTATTCTCACAACATCATCAAGCTCGGGAGTAGAGACTTCTAAAAGTGTGCAGCTTTCAGATCCGGCAATAAATCTATGAACAGTGCCAGGCTTTATTCTATAGCTCTGACCTACACTCATTTTCACTTCTTTAATGTCGCCTGGCTCGCCTACTTCTAAAGTAAAGTCTTTTCCAGATAAGACATAAATTGTTTCATCTTTTTGAACATGATACTGTCGTGACAGCTTACTGCCTGAATTTAACTTCAATATTTTTCCAACATACTTTTCAGTAACGGACCAAAGCACTTCGTGGCCCCATGGTTTTTGTACAATAACAGACATTAATCTAAAGACCCCGCCGGAAAATCAGCTTCTTGACCTTGATCAAGCTTTACAATCGGTGGGTTCATGATAAAAAGTTCTTTTTTATCACTTACGCGAAAATCAAAGCTTTTTAAAACAGGTACAATATCGCTCTGTTCCATAAGAGACTTTTGTAGGGCCATCATTAGCGCGCCCAGCGCTTCATCGGAAAGTTTAAGCATTTTATATCCTCCTAAAACATTTTTCTATGCCATCCTGAATAGACATTTTTGCATGCCATCCAAGATCTTTCAACTTATTTGTGTCTGCTTTTGTAAGCAAGACATCGCCCGGGCGAGGTTCGATATAATCAAAATTTACGTCCGGGTGGTATTTTTTTACGATAGTCATCACTTCGTTTAGAGATATGTTGCTTCCAGTACCAACATCAAAAAAAGCGCCTTCAAACCTATCTTTGTGCTCCATTGCAAATATGTTTGCTTCAACGGCGTCGTCGACATACAACATATCTCTTCTTTGTTGGCCATCGCCAGTTATATATGGATTTTTTCCGAGTTTAATATAGTGCATCCAGTTCGCTATAGCAGTAGCATAAGGGCCCTCGACGGTTTGATCTTCGGAATAAACATTAAAATATCTTAGAGAAACTGTGTCTAGGCCATAGAGCTTTGGATAAAGCTTGCACTCCACTTCTGTAACCATCTTTTGCAATCCGTACGGGCTTGTTGGTCCAGTGCCATCGCCGCGAATGGAGGAGGAGCTTGAATATATGACTCTCTTCACCCCATTTTTGTGCGCGAAATTTAAAACATTGCTGCCTGCTAAAACATTATTAGCCATAGTTTTTACTGGCTCCTCAACACTGTATGCTACACGTGGGATGCAAGCTAAGTGAAAAAGATAATCTGCCTTAAATCCAGACCAAAAAGGATGAAAATTCCCAGAGTCATCCTCTACCAAGCCCTGCAAGCTATTAATATCTTTTCCTTCTACTAAGTCGATTCCAAGTGTTTCATGGCCGAGCGAATTGAGCTTCTTTATTAATCGAGAGCCGATGTAGCCTCTGTGCCCTGTAACTAAACATTTTGCCATACTAACTAACCGCTCCTTCTATTTCATTCCAGTCTCTTTCTTTTCTTACTTCTAAGTTCTTTTTCCACACGGCTTTCATTATGGTTGGATCAACGTCGACTGTCTCAAACAAGCCAATAAAAGCATTCAAATCTTTTGGAAAGCACTTACCGCCAAAACCTAGATTACCATCGTGACCTGGCACATCTAGATGAGAATTGCCAATTCTTCCGTCTGACACGAAACCATCCATAGTCGACTCCCAATCTACACCTAAACTTTCGGCAGCTTGCTTCATCTCGTTCATAAATCCGACTTTGGTGGCAAAAAAACAATTTGCCATATATTTTATAAACTGTGCTGTGGGGGCATCAGTTTTTACTATTTTCTTGTGTGGAAAACGACAACGAAACAATCCTTCTGCACGGTCTAAAAGATGAAGATCTCCACCTAAAATAATGCGAGGGGCGTTTATAAAATCTAAATTTGCGTTTCTCTCAGTCAAAAACTCTGGACTATGTATTATATTGAGATCTGGGTGTAGGGATTTTAGCTCTTCCACAGTTCCTGGTACAGTAGTGGATTTGATTATAAAAATATTATCTTTTCTTTGGTTTTCTAACTCAATTCTTTTAAAAACAGAATGTAAGATTTTAAGATCTATCTTACCGCCTGAAGATTTGGACATGGGAGTGGGAACACAAACAAAAACGAACTCAGATTCGTTTATTGTTTCTAAGAAACTGTTTAAAGATTTTGACGGATTAGCGTCAAATATTCTAACATTTGTGTGCAAGCTAAATCCAGAAACGATGGCAGAGCCAACAAAGCCATTTCCTATGACTCCAATATCATATTTTTTATTCATATTATTTTTCTCACCAGCTTAGATATTACAACATTTATCTTACATTTTTAAGCACAAAATCTTCTAATTGATCTAAAGACTCTTGCACAGTGCTTACATTCGTGTCCAACACCAAATCTGCAGACTTGGGGTTCTCAAAAGGATCTGAAATACCGGTAAAGTTATAAATTTTTTCTGGATGTCCATCGGGCAATAAAGCCTTTTTATACAGTCCTTTTGGATCTCTACCTTTAAGGGTGTCAATGTCGCACTTGACATATACTAGTTTGGATTCTTTATTGCTTTCTTTTATTTCTTGACGAACCGAATCATAAGGGTTTATTGCAGACATTAGGCACACAACGCCATTTCTGCCTAAAACTTTTCCTACAAATGACAGTCTGCGAATATTCTCGTTTCTATCTTCTTTGGAAAATCCTAAGTCCTTGCAGAGGTTTTTGCGATACTCGTCGCCATCTATTACTTCTACTTTGAGCCCTCTCTTGTTTAGCCTTTTAGAGAGCGCCATGGCAAGAGTTGTCTTCCCTGCTCCAGACATGCCTGTCATTTGAATAAATAATCCTTTCGTTTTTCCCCACATAATATAACTCCATATTCTCTCGTGTAAAAAATATAAACCAATTTGTATAATATGGTACGCCGCGGTGACGTACGTAACAGTTTTCCAATCAGAAGTAATAGAAAAAGTAACCAAACCAAGGAGGAATACTGCAACTAGCCTCCACGTAAACGCTTTTATAAAGCTTCTTTTGCCAGTGTCTATCATTATTTTTCACCTAAAACATTTTTTTTCACAAACTTTTCCCACTCACTAAAACTAACGCGACCTGTTCTAGAATAGTTATTGTCCTTCTTAGCTATACCGCGACCCAGGTGCATAAAAACAACTTGCCCATCAGCATCGACAGCTCGATCAACTGGAAATGAGGCATATGGCTCTGACATGTCAACGCTCACATTTTTATTCTCTGTGTTTTCAAGACAAAAGTAATCTAAATTGTTTTCTCTACAATATTGGGTGTATGTATCGCCAACGTCTAAATGAGCATCATTGGGAATATTTAATGCTTTTTTTGTGGCATTAATGTTAAGTTGTGATACTTCTTCGTACGAAAGGCCTTCATAAACAATACTATTTTTCCTGTTTATCGGATAACATGAGACCTCTTTAGCTAGTTCAGTCGTCAACAGCATGCCAGAAATATGAACAGCTTTTATTCTTACATTATCTAAAACGGTGCCAGCGATGTGACAACCTTCTTGTATTTTTTTATATAGAATATCCATCCAACTGTCATGGCATGCCACCACATCGTTATGGCAAATAAAAACTAATTCAGATTCAACATGCTTTAGGCCTGCTTCGATGGCTTCTGCGTTAGCAGAGGCTCTGCAGTAACCAGAGGCTTGTTGTCTAGAAATCCAAACAACATTTTCTGCAAGAGCCAGCACCGGCTCTTTGTAACTTTCATCCTGCGCATTTTCTACAACTATATATCGAAAACTAAAATCGCCTTTAAATCTTTCAAAACTTTGTATAGCCAGAGTTGTCAATACTTCAGACTTGTACGATGGAATTATAATATCTATTTGCTTCACTGCCTTATTCCTTTTTCCAGTAAGAGTATATGTTTTTTTCTAATTCATAGTTTTCCCAAAAGAACCTATTTCTCATAGGCTGTTCCTTCGCCCAAAGCCACATTTTTGTTAATCCTTCTTCAAGGCTCACAGTGTGTTTAAAATCAAGCAAATCTATAGATTTCTCCCAAGTGCTCCATGCGTGCTTGGCTTCATGACGGCCTTCTAGATATACAGGCTCTATATCTCGGCCTGTGATATTAATCAATGTATTGCAAGCTTCGTTGATAGTGTGCTCTTTTATTCCCCCTAGATTGATAATTTGATCAATACATGAGTCTCTTTGCGATGCATTCCAAAATGGAAGCAGGGAATCGTCAACATAACTGAAGGCTCTTTTTTGCTGGCCATCGCCAAAAATAGTTGGTCTTTCGTTGTTTAAAATTTGGTACATCCAGATACCAAGAACATTCCGGTATTTATCCCATATATTTTGTTTGATACCATAAAAATTATGAGGACGTATAATCGTATACTTTAGGCCATGTTGGTCAAAAGCAATTTTTAGATCCTGCTCTACGGAGAATTTTGCAACACCATAAGGGTCGATCGGGCTTTGCTGTAAATCTTCATGAAAAGGAGGCTCATATTTGTTTCCATAAACAGACATTGAACTTGCGAACACGAACCTGTCTACATCGTATTTAATACTATTGTTGATAAGATTAACGGACGCAATGAGGTTGTTTTCATAATTAAATTTTCTTATAAAAGGGCTCAAGCCCTCAGCAGCATATGCAGCAAAATGATAAACTATTTCAGGTCGATGTGTTTCAAATATTTCAGAAATGTCATTGTGAGCCAAATCTAAATTGTGAAAAATAACATCTTTATTAATATTCTCTACAAAGCCACCAGAAAGATTATCAACCCCTACTACGGTATGATTCGTATTTTCAATTATCCAATCCGCTAGTCGAGAACCTAATAGGCCTGCGACGCCGGTTACTAGTATTTTCATTTTTTCTTCTCGCAAGACAACAAAATATAAAGTTGTGGAAAATCTTCCCAAAGAGTGTAGATATCGTAACACACGTCAAAATATTTTTTAACTGTGTCTAGCATTAAAATTTCTGGTACTTCGTCGAATATTGCTTTTTTTACGTCAGTATAACCAAGTTTTTCAACCTTTTTGCAAAAATGCTTATAATGTTCGTGCTCTTCAAAAGAATCATCCCATACAGTTGACCAGAGAAAATTATCATCAACGTAGGCCTGTTCGTGTTCGCCATCTTTAACCCAGCCAATTTTATAATTGTCAAACCTCCAGTGATCGCCCAAACCCCAATCGACAATAAGACGACCTCCTGGGTTTAAATGGTCATGACATCTCCTAATAAAGTCTTCTGGGTCTTTTGCAAAATAAGGACACCGCGTGCAGATAATTGTGTCGTATTTTTTCTCTAGAGACCAATCTGAATTTATATTCCAGTTTCCTAATTGCAAATCATAAAGATCTCCAAGGTGCGTGCGGAAGGCATCCCCTTCTCCTAAAAGGACCCTCAACCCAAACACATCTCCTGAGAGAGCACTGGAGGCATCATACTCCCCTAAAAGGGCGACGTCGCCTTTAAGTTTAAAATGAGGCTTATAAAATGCCACTAAATGTCTGTCGCTTCTTCCCATGTTAAAACTCGTATTTGAAAAGGTTTAAATCTTTTTCGTATGTTTTTTCAATTATCTTTCTTGTTGAAACATCGTAATATTTTCTATAATTTTTTCTTTTAGGCGTTGCGTTAACCACAGCTATTTTTTCTGGTATGTCGAAGCCTAAGTGATCTAGAATATTTTTTGTGTCAAAATCGAATGTTTCATGTCGGCCAACATAATCCGGAATCGCAACTCCTTCGCTGTCATATACATACAGGTGCTGCGGACTTACATGGTTTGGCTGAACTGGCCCTAGCCACTCATAATATTTCCTAGACAACACATTGTCTTGCAGGCTATTGACAAAACTAGCAAAAGACTTTGGGTCGTAATCTGATGAGCTTCCATCATAAGTGTCGCGAGAGTAATGATAGGCAGACACCACTCTATCGAAAGGGTTTCTTACATACGTAAATTTCCAAGCTTTGCTAAACTCTTCTTGGTCAAAAAACTCCATATTTTTATGTTGTTCTAAGTTGTAGTGGTGTGGTTTGCAGTGATATCCTAAGGCCATAGCTTTTTTTATTTGGTCGCTAGAATAATTTCGAGAAGATAAGGGCGCAATTAGATTGTGCCACTTTTCTTCTGGAAGATAGCTGTGCACAGTTGAGCCGGCACATTTAGGGTTGTGTAGAAAAAGGTACTTCATCATATTACATTTTCTCCAATTCTTCTAGAAAATTGTTATAACCCCACATATCCTTGCTCATTGTTGTCAATTTTCCTTTCATTATCTCCGGGTGGTTTCTAAGAGGAAAATACGCTTTTGTCTCTTCAGTCGGCGACACCCAACAGATCGCGCTGTGGGTAAACACATAATCTTTCTTTTTCGTCGAATCAAAGTCTTGTTGGTTTTCATGAAACGCGTCGTGAATCTCAGGACACTCCTTTCTCAATTTGCGCTTTGGTATTTTCTTTTCATGATAATATTTTAAAAAGTATTCAAAACTCGAATCTGGGTCTTCATAATCGAACTCTTTATCGCCACCAAATTTCATATTTCTAGCCTTGAACCATCTAGACCAATATTTTGATATCTGCTCTTTATTACAAAATGTATAAGAATAATTTACAGGCGCAAAGGTGTCGACACATAGCACATATATTTTGCTCAAATCAGCTTTATTTTCCTTGTTTACCGTACTAAAATCCCCTATTAAGCCTAAATGTACATCTTCGTACTCTTTTCCGTTTTTTTCAAAAAATGTAGGGCGATTTGAGCCTTTATCATTTGTTATTTTACAAGTTAGGCCATCTTCTTTTAGCTTTTTTTTATTTATGATATAACAGTTTGCTAGATCCTGTCTCATTTGAGTTCTGAAAGAAGCTACGTTATGACTATAAAAGTGGACCAAGTTAATTGGAACATAATGGTGCATTTTCGCATATTTAATTAAATTTTGCTTTATTAGGTCAGCGTGTTGATTTCGAAAAACATGGTCGGCATCGATTTTCATACAAAGATCACCGGTGCAGGTATCAAGACCAATTTGCAAATGTTCTTTCATTACGTCGTAGTGCCAATTTTCTTCGGGCCAGTTGTGAGTTCTTACTATTTTTAGTTTATCAGTGTGGCCGTCTCTTTCTAAGAAAGATTTAAGGTTATCAATTTTTTTGTCACTCTCCTCCTCATCACGGCCAAGGATAAGAACAACCTCGTCACAAATACTAAGAGAAGAGATTATTGACTCCATGTAAGGAAACCCCATTGACTCAGGCGCAGTCATAATGTAAAAGCAAGACAATTTCATATCACATCTCTCCCATAAAACAAAAGTCTATCTTTTCTCGGTTTAACTCTAAAAAGCTTTCAAGCTGTGAACTCTTTTCTTTGCTCAAAAAGTTTTGATCCCACTCGCACGCGTGATAAACGATTTCAGTCTTTTCATACAAGTTTAACGGATGTATCGGCGGCATAACATTGGCGTATACTACCTTATCATATTTTTTATCACAACCGTCGTATACTTCCAGATATTCGTCTTGTCCGTCATATAAACCTAATATCTCGATGTTTTTTTCGCGGCAGACATCAAAAGTAGCCGGTGACATTCTCCAGGCCGGTGGTCTAAAAATTGGCTTAAAAATCTCTTTTAATCCGGCATCTTTTACCACTTTAAACATGGCATCAAACTTTTCCATGGCTTCATCGTAATCAAGGCTCATAAATTCATCATTATCTGTAACATTAGGAACTCCGTGATGAAAACCATGGTAGCCAATTTCAAAATTCTCAGGTGGCAAGTTTTTTATTTCTTCGCAAAAATCTTTGTAAAGATCTATCTGAAGAGGGTACTTTGTTCTTACCTCGGAGCGCACAGTTCTCCAGTATGAAACTGGTATGAAAAGAGTAAACTTTACATCTGGAAAGTCTTTGATTAACTCAAAACACCTATCTAAGACTTTTGTGGAAGATAGTGGGTGTGGAGACACATCATCGATGCTGATGTTTACTTTGCTAAGTTGCAAATTATCCTCTCATATGTTTCAATAATCTTGCCTGTTCCCTCATCGTACTTCATAACTTTGTCTTTGTAAGAAGAATAAGAGTCAGTTATTTTATCTATTGCGTTTAAAAAACTTGACCCATCGGGATTGTCGAGGCGATCGCACGAGAACGCTTCTCCGTAAGGTTTGCAATAATTTAAAATACTTCCTCCGAAAGCATGATATGCGACGGGAAGCCCAGAAGCCATGGCTTCCAGCACATGGTTTGCTCCTGCCTCCTCACGAGAGGCAGTTATGTATATGTCCGCTGCAGCTAGTTTTTTAGCCAAAAATTCATTGTCGCCTGTCGCCTCAATATAGTTTGTATTTTCAAAACTAAATCCATCCGGTATTCTACCAATATAGGTAAAAGAGAATTTATCTTTATTTTCTCCAATAAATTTATCCAACGACTTGTAAAAAGTAAAACCTTTTTTAGGATTAGTCGACCAGTGGTGCGTTATAAGTTTTATTTTTTTACCTAGTTTTTTGTTTTTTTTAAATTTGTGAAACACTTCTAGTGGTGCATTATTGACAATTTCACAGTTTTTTTCTTTGTACCCAATTTTATCTCTTGCCCAGCTGGATGGGAATATTATATAATCTGAATGTGGTAAACTTTGCTTTACTAAACTGGTTAGTTCGGGCTTGCCATGAGTGCCTAAATCTCCAACTCTCTGAATAATTTTTGCATTAAATTTTTTCTTATATTCTAGCATATCTCCATACCACTCACCGTTATCGTTTGGCCTTGGATCAAAGCAAAAAATAACATCAATATTATCATGATTTAGCGTGTAAGCGATACTATTGCCAGCCCTTAGTAAAGTATTAGCTAGTTTACTAACGACTTTGTTCGCGCCTCCCCATGGGCCTTCGCGCGGTTTTCTATTCAGATAAACTTTCATAATACTCTTTATACCACTTGACAGTTTTAGCCACTCCCTCTATTAAAGGCGTCTTTGGCACGAAGCCTGTCGAAACAACGAGTCTTGTGATATCAGGGCACCTTCTAGGAGTACTTCCCTGTGGAGCTTCAAGCGAGTCGAGCCTAGGCTCATACTCAAACATATTTGTTATAATGCTGGCAATATCCTCGATCTTCGTTTCTTCGTCAGTGCCAATGTTAACAACTTGCCCACGTAAATCCTCGGATCGCATTGTCAAACAAGTCGCCTCTGCAGCATCTTCGACATAGCAGAACGCTCGGGTCTGATCTGACCCAAACACTCTAAAAGGATTTTCTTTTTCGTAAGCGCGCTGGGCCATTTGCGGCATGACATGCTCAAACCCCATGCGAGGGCCGTAAACATTGTGGTACCTAACAATTCGAAAATCTAAGTTATACGATTTAGCATAATTGATGAAAAGCAACTCGCCTGCTATCTTACTTCCACCATAAGAAAAACGTTCGTTAAAAACGTCTTTTATTGTCAAAGCAACGCTTTCAGGGGTTGGGATTGATTTGTCTGGCGTGTCGGCATAGGCTTCAGAAGAAGAAGAAAAAAGTAGTTTGCTTTTTATATTATTGTTTACAATCCAGTCTAGCAAATTTATAACTGACAAGATATTAACACGTATAACTTTTTGTGGAATTTTATAAAAGTTTCCAGTTCCGTTAATAGCAGCTAAATGATAAATCTCATCATAATCTTTTTCTAACTTCTCAAAATCGGCTGGCTTGGTTAAATCACACAATACAAATTTCATATTGTACTGGTCAATTAGATCTTCCATATGTTTGTCCAGGCGGCCTCTAAAATTATTGTCACAGATTGTAACGTCAGCACCTGTGGTGGCTAAGTGTTGTGCGAGGCTTGATCCGACAAAGCCGGTGCCGCCAGTAACTAATACTTTCATTTTTCCTCCGATCGGCGACATACGAATGCTAATTTATAGTCTTCTGGTACTGCCAAGTTTTCTAAATTATATGGCTCAACAATCTTTAGTACCTGCAAGCCGTTACTCTCTGCCAATTGTTTAAGCAAGTTTGGTGCCCAAAGCCTGTGCTCTAAATGATAAGTGAACTGTTCTGATAGTCGATTGTTTTTAAAAATCGTAACATCATTCTCCATTGCAACAAAAGAATTTAAAAAATCGATTTTAGGATCACAAGAAGTTACAATTTTAATTTGATCGTCAGAGTACCTCTCTCTTTTCGAGAACACTGGCGGATCGCGCAATGCAGCTACTCCATTCCAGCAATCAAATATGAACAACCCATTTGGCGCCAATAAGCTTGCGATTGTCTTAAAATATTCCTGCAAGATGTTGAGGTCTTGTATGTGATTAACCACATAAAACATACTAATAGCCAAATCAAATTCTCGTGTGAAAAGACCTAGTTTCTGCTTGTCGCAGGTAAATGTACAATTTTCTGTATTCCCGTGCTTTTGGGCAGCAGAGTCAATCATCTGCTTAGACGTGTCGTAAGCAAGTATTTTTGCTTTTACTTCTTTTGATAAAATAGAAGAGTGAGTCCCAGTACCACATCCAAAATCTAAAATTCTTTTTAGATCTTGTTTGCCGTTGGAATTATACACATTTCTTATAAAATCAATCTCTTCTTGATAATCTTTTTTAGCAAATATTTTATCATAGAAGCTAACGAATTTACCCTCGTAGCTCATAAGCCAAGCCCCCAATAAGCCTCACCTAAAAAATCAGGCGAAAATCTATAATCGTCCGAGATGGCCTCTTCGTAAGTAAGGTTACTTAAAAATATTATGTTAGTGTCTTTTTCTAGGCTCACCCAGCCGTTTGCATGCTCGGCCGGTATAACAAACACTCCAGGACTGCGGGCGCTAATAACACAAGTTTTAATTGATTCTGGATTTCTTTGAACATACCTATCTATTTCTTTCTTGAACTGTAGCTCTGCAACGTCTAAAGGATACCCTGAAAAATCTAAACTGTCAAAAAGAGCAGCAGGGTATTTCAAAGATATGAACTTTGCGGCGCCGGTTACAACAGAATATATTTTCCACTCTTTTTTGTGGTAATGTATGCCTCTCTTTACAAACCGATCGTTGTTGCCAACTATACAGGCTCTTTTCATTAAAGAAGGCGAAACACTATCGGTCACTGGTGTTAAGTAACCGCGCTCGTCAGATATTGATTTCAGTCTCACAAAGACTGCTTCTTGCAAATCAGGCTCAATGATCATAATATTTTTTTATCACCTCACAAACATATGATACTTGTTCGTCTGTTATTGCCACAAAGGAAGGCAAGCAAATTCCGTTATTATATAGCTTTTCAGATGTAGAAAAATTTTCTCTTGCGTACCTAGGATCATCTAGCCATGGTTCGAAGGCGGGCTGCAAATGGAGCGGATAGAAAAACATTCTTGGCTCTACATCGTTTTTGCGCATATGTTCCATAAGGTCTGCAGCTTCGTTGTTCTTTGTTTTCAAAGTCACTCTAAAAGGAATGAACGGCGACACCTCTTTTGGCGGCTGAAAGATGTCAACATGAGAAAAGTCAGAAAACATATCCGTGTACTTTTGGTGTATTTTATTCTTTTTTTCAACAAGGCTGTCAAACTTTTTTAACTGAGCTAGGCCCATGGCACATTGTATATCCGTCATCCTAAAATTATAACCAATTTGAGGATGTATAAAACTGCCGCGGCCGCGACGTCCTTGGTTTCTCAGGAAAAGGAGGCTTTCATAAACCTCTTCATTGTTGGTAGTGACAAAACCGCCTTCCGCGGTTGTTAACGTTTTATCTGCAAAAAAAGAAAAACATCCTACGTCGCCAAAGCTGCCACAACCTTTGTCCTTCCACTTTATGCCTAGTGCTTGGGCTGCATCCTCTACGACCAGAAGACCATTGTCTCTTGCAAAGGACATAACAGCGTCCATATCAGGAGTAAAACCAAAAAGATGAACTGGCATGATTGCTTTTGTTTTCGACGTCATGACCCTCGCGCAGTCTTCAATATTTATTTGCATGTTCTCACAAACATCCACAAATACTGGTCGAGCGCCGAGAAATTCAACTGCGGAGGCGGACGCTAAAAAAGTAACGTCTGGCACTATGACTTCGTCTCCAGGGCCAATATTCAAAGCTTTCATACCTAAGATCAAAGCTAGTGTTCCATTTGGCGCGTATACACCGTATTTCACACCAATTTTTTCACATAACTTTTCGCTAAACTCTTTAGACAAAGGCCCTTCAGTTATCCAATTTGTATCAAAGCATTGTTTTATTGCTTCGTATTCTTCTTTACCAACAAAAGGCATAAACTGTGGTACTTTCATTTTTTTCTCACTAAGATGTTTTGATCATAAAAATAGAGATAATCAATATTTGTTCTTAAAAAGCAATCGATTGCGTGATCTGCGGTTTCGCAGATTGGCTCTCTATCGTTAAAACTTGTATTAAGAACTATAGGAACATTTGTGTTTTTGTACCACTTTTTTATAAAATTATAGTACCATTTATTATCTTTCTCTGTTACTGTTTGTAGTCTTGCTGTTCCATCGACATGGACAACAGCAGGAACTTTAGATTTAACGTCATCTTTAAAAGGCAAGACCATACTCATATAGGGACTATCAAAATCATACTTGAACCAGTTTTTGACTTCTTCTCTTAAAATAGATGGCGCAAAAGGTCGATACCATTGTCTGTGCTTGACTTTCTCATTAATAGTGTCTTTCATGTTTTCGCCGCGAGGGTCAGCGAGAATGCTGCGATTGCCGAGTGCGCGGCGGCCAGATTCAGAACCACCGCCAAAAACAGCTATTATATTGCCCTCAGACAAAAGATCAACAACCTCATCGTCGTTGCCAGGAAAAGCAACTAGTTCGCCAGACCGAGACTGGATTGCTGCAGCTACGTGAGCTTCACCGTAAGTAAAGCCTAGGTATGGGGTGTAGTTATCATCCCATGTAATTCTAGGATTATCTAATATTTGATGCCAAGCATATTGTGCTGCTCCAATAGGGAGGCCGCCATCATGAGGAGTTGGAGGTACGTATATTCCTTTAATTTGTGGGAACCATTCAACTATTTTTCCAACCGCAACCGAGTTTAAAGAAACTCCTCCGGATAAACATAAATACTCACTTTTTGTACTCGTTATCAAATTTCCTAATACATTTTTTAAAAACAACTCTGTAGCGCGCTGAAGACCTGCTGCTACATCATATCTGTCTTGTTCGCTTCTAGAGGCAATTTCAGCCCAGTATTCTAGATATGGATGTTTTGGGTCATCCCCAGTGTAAGCTCCTCGGGGCTGGCTTGGTGGCTTGTGAGAAGCCTCGTTAACATCGCGAGTAAGCATTTTAAGAAAATCTTGCGTAAACCTGCTAGCATCTCCCAAAGCAGCCATGGCCATCACGGAGCCTGCCTGGTGTCCTCGGGGCCAACCAGACTGTAATTTGAATATATATCTTGTCGCACGAGTCCAAACGCCGCCAATATTAATCTCTTGAATTGGAAAAGTATGCAGATGACTGATGTTGTTTCCTGAGCCTTGCCAAACAGTGAAGGCGCTAGCTTGTCCGGGAGCTTCGATCCCGCCGCCGTCTATTGTTACAACCAAAGAATTTTCAAAATTACTAGAGAAAAATGCATTAGCTGCGTGAGCTTGATGGTGACCTATGACAAATATATTCCCACCATTTTTTGTGGCTATTTCGCTAATTTTTTCATATGATTTGTCATGGCTTTTTAGTTTCGAATCTGGCAAGCATGTCGCGAAATAGACAATCTCGTCGCTCTCGTCATATTCATCTAATAGAAATTGTGCTGAGTCTCCTGCCGGTTCTTTTTCTCTAATATATCTTTCGTATTCTGCGTGGACGACTGGGCGTCCAGAGTCAGAAACATAAAAAGAGCAATCGTGCCCAGACCATAATCCTGCAATTTTCATAACTTTTTCCTATTTTTAATTAAAATATTGTTTCACAAGCAACGTTTTCTTGCTCTTCTGGCCAGTTGATTGGGTTTTTCTTCCAATTTCCACTTTCGTCAATAGGAAGTTCCCAGTCGCCATTAGCAAATGTTACTTCCTCAATAGAACACGGACGGTGGTTAGATATATCTAATTTAGATTCGTCTACCCACTGGTAATAAAGATCGTCCTTTAAAGCTTCCCAATACAAGCCAAATCTTTTATTTCCACGCACTCTGCCATTTGTTCCGCGAGGGTCTGTGTAGATCGCAGCGGAAACTGGCACCCAAGGCATCCAGGGCTTCTTTTGGCCATAAAAAACATTCGTTGCCATGGCTGTAAAGATATCCTCCGCATTTTGTGGCTGGCCAGTGTGCCACCCGCCAATCTTATCAACGTACTCCTTCCTCATGACACAATCACCGGCGCCGCCGATAATCCTTCCATGTTGTACGGCAAAAGTGCTTTCGTTAATTGTTGTTTTTTCATATTCGCGATCTTGTAGACGTACTCTGCGTTGAGCATCAAGCATGACACTGAAAACGTCACTCCTTTCTTCAAAAAGATCTACGTAGTCTTGCAGCCAGCCTTTTCTAACAAACTGTGTGTCTCCTTGCAAAGGTACTATTAAGTCGCCTGTAGCCTCGTTGTTAAAAATATTTAAAGCATCGGAAAAAGCGTCTATCACATCTTTGATGTCATCGATCTTGTTTTTACTAGCTTCTCTATAATCCTGCTGGTTTATGACCTTCCAGCCTTTGTCTGACAGTGAATTTAAATATTCCTGAGTTCCTGGCTCTTTGCTGTTGTCGTCAATACAGATAAATTCAACATTCTTATAGTCTTCTACTGAGGCCATTAGACTCTCAGCGCAACTTTTTAAATAAAACAACCTGTTATAATTTATAATTCCAAAAGATACTTTCATATTATTGATCCCTCATGCCTTCATATGTTGTAGTTTTATACTTTTTGTTTTCTGCTAAAAGCATTTTAAAAAAATCAACATCTAAATTGTTTTTCTTAACAAGCGCAGCTAGTGCTCGGGTGTCTTTTGGAAGACACACGCCGCCGAATCCACGCAAATTTTCATTACAATCTAAATATTTATCGTTTATGTGGTCGCGCTGTGTCGCAGCGTCTTTTACTTTGCTGTAATTTGCATCAAGACTTCTGCAAAGTTCGTAAAAACTATTTGCAAATATTATCAAAGTAGAGTTATAAACATTATTAAAGTACTTGACTAATTCAGCTTCTGTAACACTTAGCTGTACAAACTTTTCAGGATATCTACCATGACAGGCCTTTAGCTTGTTAAAAGCGACTTCGTCTTTTGTTCCTATGACGCACAAATCATGATTATCCGTAAAATCAGAAACTGCGCAGCGTTCACGCAAAAACTCCGGTACAAAACATATTTCTAGATTTTTGTATTTATTTTGCAATTTTTTGGTTGTGCCGGGTTCAACGGTTGACTTAATAGCTACAATGCCAGAAAAATTATTGTCACTAAGCTCACCCACAACGTTATCAACAATTGTTGTATCGCAAGAACCACTTTCGTCAGAAGGGGTGGGAACACAAATAAAACACACTTCCGTCTTTAGCACGTCATTGATAGAGGTGCTCATTTTAATATCATGCGGATGAATTTTATGTCCTAAGTCTTGAAGCCCGGAAGCTACGGCGCCGCCTACAACTCCTAATCCAATTATACCAATATTCATAAGGTATCTCCTTTTTTATTATTTTATCACGTTTTTAATAATAATTTTAAATCATTATTTACCATTTTTTCAACCATAGCCTCAAACGATATTTCTGGACGCCAGCCTAAATTATTTTTAATTTTGCTGTTATCGCCTCTTAGTGTAGCAATATCTGACGGTCTCATGTACCTTGGGTCTTGTTTGACATAATCAGCCCAATTATCGATTCCAACACTTTTGAAGGCTGTTTCTAAAAAATATCCTAGAGAGTGCGATGCGCCGGTTGAAACTATGTAATCATCTGGTCTTTCTTGCTGCATCATCATCCACATAGCTCTAACATAATCTGGGGCATAACCCCAATCTCTTTCAACGTCTAAATTTCCAAGAACTATACTATCCTCTATTCCTAGTTTTATTTTAGCCACTCCAGACGTAATTTTTCTAGTAACAAAGTTCGAGCCGCGGCGCTCAGACTCATGATTAAAAAGTATACCATTCACTGCAAACAAGCTGTGTGAATCGCGATAAATTTTTGTGCTATGATAAGCAGCTAATTTTGCAGTTGCATAAGGACTATTGGGGCAAAAATTAGTTGACTCATTAATATAAGAACAACCTGCATTGCCAAACATTTCTGAGCTACCTGCTTGAAAAAATTTGATGTTCTTGCCGGAAGATTTTATAATATCTAATATTCTAACAACTGCCTGACAAGTGGTGGAAAAAGTGTAATCTGGAATACTCCAACTTTTTCCTACTGAAGACTGTGCCGCTAAGTTGTATATCTCGTCAGGAGATATATCAGATATAATATTTCTTAGGTCTTCAGGCTGTACAATGTCTCCAATAAAAATATCTACTTTGTTTTTCAGATGTTTTATATTCGACTTGTCACTAAAGGCTCTGCACAGGCCATATACCTCATAGTCTTTTTTTAGTAACAAGTCTGCCAAGTGGCTACCGTCCATTCCGGTTATACCAGTTATAAAAGCTTTTTTCTTCATTTTAACCTTGGGCGTGCGCGAAAATATCAATATAGTTTTTTATGTGGTTTGATATTTCAAAGTCATAAACTTTTAAAAAGTTCTCTTCAACATCTTGTTGTGTAGGAAAATATAAATCTTTTTGTATATCAATAACACAATTTTGATTTAAAGACACGTTTGCCATCCCACAGTCGCTTGACACAATTGGCACTTTCATTGCAGAAGCTTCAAGAAGAGCCTGAGGGCCTCCTTCAAACCTGGAAGACACTACATACAAGTCCAAAGAAGCATACATTTTTTTCAACACGTCCCTAGGCTCTAATTCCAGATAGGTATATTTTATGTTCTCTTCTTCTAATCTTTTTATAATGTATTGCCTCCGCCAGCCACCAAGCAGCACATGTAAGTTTGGCTTATCAATTTTTTTGACATATTCGACAAACAAATCTGGACCTTTTTCTAGCTTTGGACTGACGAGATCACCACCTTCAGTATCTCTTTGGAAAGAGCCTACAATGTAATCATCCTCAGCCAGGTTTAAGTCGCGGCGTGAAGCGCTTTTGTCCATTGGCTGCCACACTTGCGAATTGAGCCAGTATCCAGCTATTGTAATTGGTTTGCTGGTCAAGTGCTTTATGTTCTCTTTTGTTTGCGCGCAAGGCACATGATACGCATCGACGAACTGATCTCTAATTTTAAACTCTTCAGTATTAAACTTACCAGGGACAATATGGTGAACAGTAGCAACAATTTTTTTTCTCTGCAAAAGTGTTGGCCCTAAAGATGCCCACTGCCATGATGGCAAGAGCCATATTACGTCTGCCTCGTAGGGATCGTTACAAACATGATCTTTGGCATACTCTTTCCATTCCTGGTAATATCGATCACAGAACCAGTTTTCATTTGCTTTAAGAGTAAAAACTTTCAATCTTGCACACTTTCTAGAAATTGTATATATTCGTCCGCTACTGCAGACATATCATAACCAATATCATAAGTATTGTTAAGTTTTTTAGTAAAATCAAGCGGAGGTGGCGAGTATAATTCAACAGGCCGATAATCCCACTCTTGCTCCTCAATGATCACTGCATCGGAGCCGGCAATCTCTTTAGTGCCGCCTGCAGAAGAACAAATAATCTGACAGCCGCTTGCTCTAGCGTCTACAACCACATTGGGGCAGTGATCAAGCCAGGCCAGATGCAAAAAATATTTTGATCTTTTGTAGACTGATGCGAGTTGTGTAGGATCTAGGTACCCAGCATAAAATATACGAGGATGGTGATGTATGTCAATGTCTGGTTGACCTGCTACGACTAAACAGTCATCTTCTCCAGAGTGCTCTAAAAAGTACTTTATATTCTCATTAAGTCTTTTATGCGGCCTCCAAGATGAGGCGCATGACCACATATTCTCAAATTTATCTAATTTTTCATGTTGTACTGGTTCTGCCAAGTTTAAAAAATCAAGGTCGGCGCCGTTCCGAATTATTTTATAATTTTTATGCTCGCCAAAATATTTGAAGGTTAGTTCTTTGTTAAACTCAGTTTGAAAAACAACACCATCGGACATGTCATATGTTTTTTTTATGTTTTCATTCTGTCTAGAATAGTTTTGTGAAGAATTGAAATATATCCCATCTAGCCTCTGTACTGTTTTTATTTCCTGCTTTCCTATATGACTTTCAATAAAACACAACCGGACATCAGATTCGTTAATATTTTTTGAAAAATTATGGTCTTTATTTATAAATTGTTTTACTAGCTTTGCTGCAAAAGAATTTGGACCGCTAGTTGAAGATAGATTGGTATTTTCTAAAAAAACGTTCATGCCATTGCCTTATATTTTTTCTTCTTTCGTATTTCTTGTGATATTGCATACTGTTTTTGGCCTTTTGATTTGTCGACATTCAAAGGATTGGTTCGGTTATACACATGCAATACATCAAATATGAATTCAGACCGGTCGCCTGCTATTTCTAAAACTGGGAGCATTATCGCCTGGTCATAAGTCATTTTATAAAATTCTCCACTGGAGTCTTGAAGATCTTTTAAATCGATTTTGTTCCATGCTTTGCGCTTGAAGGTCCTCAAGTGGCTGGCGCGCCAATCATCTTCTCTAAATTGATTTTTTTCTATTACATCTTTAGAGTATGCGCGCGGCTCAGTACCTCGCAAACCGCCAGGATTATAAACATAACTACCGTAAGTTATTAAGCAGTCCGTATCTTTGTATACATCATTTAACTTAGACAGCGAGCTTACACAAGAAAGCCAGTCGTCCCCATCCAACAAAATTATTACATCTTCTTCATCCGTTATTGTTGCTTTTATACCATCAACAATATTCTCTAAGGCATACTTTTTCTTTTTACTTTTTCTTAGCTTGAAACGCTTGTCTTTGGCAATGTGTTCTTTAGCAGTTTTGTATGATCGATCAGTAGACATATCGTCTATCATGTAACATTCAAAATTTTTATAATTTTGTCTTTTTATGCTTTCAATACACTTTCCTATCCAAGCTTCTGCGTTAAAAAAAGGAACAATAATTTTAAAGTGGTTTTGCAAGCTAGACTTAAAAAATGGCATTTGTAGATTGACACTAAAAGTATCTTCTATTTTTTGCCAAAAAACCTCTGTCCTATCATGAAGATATAATAAAATTTTACTCTTGCTACTGAACCACTCTTCATCTTTGTGCTGAACATCTTCATTTAGTATAAGCTCGCAATCGAGAAGTTTTGCCTCGATGATCATTCTTGGGCATGTGTCCGCCGCTTGCGGAAAGAAAACAGTACCGCGAGATGAAGCTAGTTTCTCTAAAAGCTCCTCGTGCTTCAATCCCCAGACAAGTTCGTATTGCATATTATTATTCTTGCAATACTCCACAGCCTTATCGACGCCTTTTATCCAAGAAGGAGAATTTAAAATTATCCACCTATCTTTTTTGTTTTTAGTGTCCAGGCTAGATATTTTTTTTAAAGTTGATTTAGAAAAAACAGAACTTAAAACGACATTGTTCGAGCGTTCAAGAAAAGGAAATTTTTCTTGGTATCGTAGCATTTGCTTTTCAGACATCCAAAAATTAACTTTCGAATGATGAAGAAAGACTGATACTAACTTTCCCTGTTCAGTGTTTTCGCAACTACAAGCACCTTCAGTGTGGATGTGTTTTTTTGGAGACCTAAACCTACAAAACTTGTAATCATATTCAATAATCGAATAGTTTAGATTTTTTATCGCGTATATTAAACATTCTTTGTTGACGCCTGTAAAGTTTCCAAATATCCACACAGCATGCTGATATTTCTTCATCACGTCTATTGTTACTTGCTGGGAGAGTAATTTGTTGCAAGGCAAGAAAGAGCCTTCTATGATTGCTTCTGTTGTTAACTCTGCTCCGCCAACATAATGATCAACAAATGCATCAGATACAAATATGAGCATTTTACAGATTTATCATGTTGTACATATTTTCGATCTCGTTTGACTGAGTAAGACCGGGCGTTGACATAATTGAGTCAACGTATTCTTTGTACTGCTTTTCTTTATTGAAATTTTTAACAACCCACTTTTGTAGGTCTTTTGCTTGTTTCGCGAAACGGCCGTGATCTTTGTATACTTCTGATAAATTAGATTTTAAAGAACTTTCGTTAACCTCGGCCCAAAGAGAGTCCTTCTGTATTACTCCTTCCCAGACGGCTTCAGGAACGACGGGCTGCAGAGTATAACCAACTTTTGCGAACATGCCGCGCATCACTTCTTTTGTCTTCTTGTTTCTCTTTACTTTTTTCGGCATATACAAGAAGTCAACATGACCGGACCAATCAGGTGCTATTACTGGAAGTCCATAGTATGCAGACTCAAACAAAGGCAGGCCAAATCCTTCGCCACGAGTCGCAGTGACAAAAGCTTTTATTTTAGGATTATTATACAAGGAGGACATCTGCCCGTCTGTTAAATAACCATGCAATAGATATATTTTACATTTTCTATCATTATATTGGTTTAGCAGGCCTCTTAATCGCGAAAGAGTATTAGATCTATCTAATTTAGAATTTTTAGATGTGTTTACTTTTAAAACTAAGCCTACATTTTCATCTTCTTTAAATTTTTCAACAAAACATTTAATTAACTTTTCAGTATTTTTTCTTGGACTTATCTGTACAACTGATAAGAAGTTAAAATCTGTTGAAATCTCTAAAGGAAGGTCTTCTTCTTCGTGAGCTAAAACGGGGTAAGAAACATAATCAACTGGCGTTAGACACTTTATTGTAAAATCTTGTCCAGTATTATCGTCTTTTACTTGATAAGAAGTGTTTTCATATGTCATCTTGGAGTGATTAGAGATGGTAATGATTTTATCCACAACAGTTGATTTTTCGATCCACTGTGGTGAAACCTTTGTTGTCTCAATCCCAGCTGTAATACCAATATTTATTGGGGCAATTTTTTCCCACTCATTTGGTATGGTAACCTGTATCGACATGTCAAACGTGCCACCAGAGTTAACATAATTCATTGTCTTCTCTAATTTTGAGTCAATCCATCGGCGCTCGTCTGTATCCTCCCACATCCAAGAGGTAGTGCCCCAGTTAATTGCATGTAGATATACATCGAATAAATCTTCTCTAGTCCTTAAAGCCCTAAGAACTGTTCGAGCGTGATGGCCATAACCTGATTGAGTTAAAATTGGTGCTCTTAATAAAACTTTTTTCATTTACTATACCTCTGTGAATTCCCATGTTTGATAATTTTTTCTGGTGTCCCAAGAACCATACTTTTCATGCACACTTTTCAATAGTTTATCCCACGAGCTAACGTACTTTTCAAAACTATAGTTATTGTTTACATGTTCCCTGCCTAGAAGACCAACTTTTTTTCTTTCTTCGCGTGTCATCTCGTACATTGTGACCAGAGCGTCGACAAAATCATCTTCACTTATTCTGTCTTCATAGATGAAAGGGATATCCTGAGAGCCTATTACCGCTTTAGAACTTGGCTGTATGCCAATTCCAAAGTTTTCTTCACCATTTGTGACTTGCTCTTGAAGTCCGCCGGTCATATTGACAACGATCGGAGTGCCACACGACAGAGACTCTAGAGTAGACAAACCAAAACCCTCGGCATCAGATATGTTGACGGTTAGGTCTGCCATATTATAGAGGGCAGCCATGTGGGGAAAGTCTAGTTTTTGTGTTGAAAATTTGACCTCTCCGTTTGTCAAGCCCAGCTTGTGTATGATTGCCGAGAGATTGGGGCCGTTAGGGTCTTGAGGGTCTGTGTGCATTAATAATGTTGCATTTTCATGACCAACTTTATCTAGGAATTTCTTAAACCAAAAAATTAAAGTCCCGGGGTGTTTTCTTCGAGCATTTCTATTATTCCAGAAAACAACAAATTTATCTGTCCAGCCAGATTCATCGCGCATGCGCTTGATTTCATCATCTTCTAAGGGATGAAAAAATTGTGGATTAATTGCATGAGGCAAATAGTGAGATTCTACTTTAGGAGCAACATTTTGTACAATATCATGCGTAACCTTAGAAATACATGCTACACAATCTGTAGATTCGTACCAAATTTTGTTGAAGTCAGGATACGGATAGTTGTCCCAAACATGATAGTATACCATTGGAACTAGAGACCTAATCTCATCTTCAATTTCCCAAAGCCAAGGAAAAAATCTTGGATCCGTCATGAACCAGAGCATGTCGGGTCTTTCAGTTCTAAGCATCGACCGTACGGTTTCTTGGCTACCGTACCCGTCAATCGGATAGATAACTAAATCATCACCATACTTTTCGACCTTTTGCGGCTTATAGTCATTATGTTTTATCGCTCCGCCAAAACATCGAAAACTGTAGTCACCTGTTTCAAGTAGGCTTTCTATCATATATCGAGTCTGGGTGCCGACGCCAGAAGGCGAAAAGGGGTGATCTGATATCACAAAAACTTTTATTTTACTCATGTTCTACCTGCAGTGTTTAGTATCAAAAAATTCACATCCGTAACCGGAGGTACAAGACAAACGGTTCTTGATGTATTTTTCTTTTACTATATTGTATATTGCTTTTTGCAGTAATTTAAGAGCATTTTCAATTTTCTTTTCACCGGTCGGCACTTTGAACATTTCTATTCGATTTTTTTTCGCTGTTCTCTTTAAGAGACCAAAGTGCGTCTCAATCATTGATGGGTCAATGTTATTTTTTACAGCAAAAAAATGTTTATATAAAGTTAGCTGATAAGTTGTCATGCGATCTGTTTTTCTTTTTGAATCCCAGCCCCAACTGCAAGTCTTCCAGTCAAAAATGTGGTACTTTCCATCTTTCGTCTTTAGCACTGCATCAATATATCCTTTGAAAAACAACTCTTCTCCGTTAGGGTGTTCTAGTTCTTCATATAGCTCATATTCCGTCGCATAAGTTTCACAGTCGCCTACATATTCTTTCAATGCAGCGAGGAAGCCATCCGGTAGGTTAGGTCCTTGTGCCCACATAGACTTTATTAAGTCAGATTTGAACTCAACGCCTTTTTGTTTAAGGTCTTCGAGGCGAGTCATAAACTTGTGTTTAAAAAAAGGAGTAGTGTCAAAATTTCCAGACAAAAGCAGTTCTTCACAAGTATCATGGATAGCATGACCAAAAGCGGTATGCTCGTTACCCACGAACTCTTTAATCTTATCTATATATATTAACTTGTGTTTGTATGCGCAATCGTTCCAGTTTTTTAACTCTGAAAAAGATATGTGAGATCTCACTTTTCTTCCTTCTTTTCTTGCAAGGGAGTTCTTTGCACAGCCTTTGCTTTTGTAGTCTTAGCTTTAACTGGCGCTGTGACTTTAGCCTTGGCTGGTGAAAGTCGTGACGCGTCGGGGTCTGCAATTTCAAAAAGCCAAACATTTTTGTTTCGACCAACACCGGTATCAATGCTGACACTTGGAGTTATACACTTAACCACAGTTGTTTTGCTATCGGCCTCATATTCTTCCACTAGCTTTTTAACTGTTGGCCAGCCGATCCGAACTCTCTTAGCCCCTGCTTTGTTCTGAGCCTTGACTTCAATTGTTAGCATTAATGTATTTTTATTTTTTAATTCAAATTTATGTTTCATGCGTTTTCCTCGTGTAAGTAAGAAACTTTTTTATAAATATAAGGACAAACATCGCTTAAGTAAGGCCTGTCTCCTAAATAATATTCTTCAAAGCCTGTTGCAAAGTATTCTCTCAAAGAAGATATTGAATAGGGGTCTAAAAACATCCCGATTGTTAAGTTTGATAATTTCTCATAACCAACTTCATTCAATAAAAACTGGTCTAGCTCTTCATCAAATTCTATTTTTGTAAAGTCATGTAAATCAACATTATAATCATGTATCCTTAGTATTTTTTTTAACTTTAGTCTTTTGCTAGTAAACTCTTTTTCTATATTTCCGTCCTCATATATAGAAAATCCATATTTTTCTTCCACTGCGTGAGCGAATTCATGCACTAAATCGTCAAGAGCATCACGTTCATTGTCCTGATCATTGGACATGTATATTGCTCCGTCGACATAAGATGCATTAATTTTTCTTTGCTTCATAAAATCAAAATCGCCGATATAAACTAAATCAATATTTGTTAGCATATGATCAGGCAGTAGTGCATTGACACGGTTAAAGACAGAAGAAAGATCAATTTCGTTATGTAACGGATCTTTAAATATTACATCAATGTTGCCATGGCGCTGTTGTGAAAAACTTCTTGCACTCTTACTCACATAATTTGCAGCTTTTTTTTCCATTATTCTCCGCCTTGAACATTTTCTCTCCAGAATGGATATCTTCCAAACCTTGTTGATATCCTCTAACCCAGTTCTCTTCAGCAAGGGCTAAGACAAATTCTGGAAACTCTTCTGCTAAAACTTCAATGATCATTTCTACAGTAACATTTTGATCTTGCGGGTTTAGTTTTTCTCCAACGTATCCAACAAGCATGTTTTTCAAATCAGTGTCTGGTTCTACTAATTCTTTTAGTGTTGGGTTTGTTTCATATTCTTCTAACATGACAGTTTATTCTCCTTTGTTAAAGTATTTTTGATGCCAACGTTGCAACTTTTGAGCGTTCACCTTTTATCAAAGTTACATGCCCAGCCAACTCATGAACTTTAAATTTCTCTACGGCGTATGAAAGACCGTTCGATGTTGAATCCAGATATACGCTATCTATTTGTTCAATATCTCCAGTTAGCACAATCTTTGTATTTTCTCCTACTCTCGTTATTATAGTTTTTAATTCGTGAGTTGTTAAGTTTTGTGCTTCGTCAACAATAACAAACGCGTTTGATATCGACCTGCCTCTGATATATGTAAGTGCCTCTATCTGTATGGTTCCGTCTTCAAAAAAGTGGCTCATATTGTCTTTTTTTCCGTTCAACAAGAAATCAACGTTGTCTTGTATTGGCATCAACCATGGCTTCATTTTTTCTTCCATTGTGCCAGGTAAATATCCAATGTCTTTTCCTAGTGGTTGCACCGGCCGAGTTACAACTAATTTTTTGTATGGAGCGTCGTGCTCAAGCACTTGATGTAAGCCAGCAGCTAAGGCCAGCAATGTTTTACCACAACCAGCTTTTCCAATCAATGTTACAACAGGCACCGTAGTATCTAACAACAAGTTTAAGCCAAAAGTCTGTTCTTTGTTACGAGGCTTTAAACTCCATATTCCATTTCTATGCTCTTCGACTTTTTTAAGCGGCATGTTGTAACCTACGAATCTAGCCAGTCCAGTTTTTTTATCGTTTGAATTAGAAACAAGCATAACAAATTGATTAAAATTTAATTTAATTTCTTCTTTTTCTAAAAATATATCCTCTCCAGAATAGAACCTGTCTACTACTTGTTCATCCACTAAGTGTTTTTGAAAGCCTGTATATAGTTCATTTGTGTTAGTGACAATCTTGTTTGGTACGTAATCTTCAGTAGGTATGCCAAGAGAGTCGCATTTCACACGCATGTTGATGTCGCGAGTAACTACAATTACTTTTCTTTTGCCTAATCTCTTTTTTTCTGTAATAGCAGTGCCAATTATCTCGTTATCGGCACTTTCTAAATCGCAGCCGGTAGGTATGTCTTCTACATCATATCCTCTAACAGATAATATACCTAGGCCTTTGCCCATCCGTATTCCTTTATGTAGATTTCCTTTACTGCGAAAGTCATCAAGAATTCTTATTATAGAACGAGCATTAAGACCGACACCATCTTGTCGTTTCTTGTGCTTGTCTATTTCATCAAGAACTTTTAAAGGGATTATAATATCGTTATTTTTAAACTCAAAAACAGATCTAGCGTTTGTCAAAAAAACGTTAGTATCTAACACATAAGTCCTTTTCATAAATTTCTCTATATTTTATATCACTCGAAACACTAGTTAATTACATGAGCAAAAGATATTTTGTAGCATCAGTTTTAATCATGTTATCAACACTAACTAGTTGTGCAACACAAACTAACACAATTAAGACGCTAGCAACAGCTAAAAAATCTTTCATTAAAATCGATTCTTTTGTTCGGCCAGCAAACAAGAAGAAATGTGAAGAAGATTTGTGCATCCTTTCTCCATGGACTGAATACGCCTCAGGTTCGGGCGCTGTAGTATTATACAACAATAGTAAAGCTATTTTAACAGCTGCTCATGTTTGTCGACCAGATTTGTATGGTTTTTTAGGAAGTAAGAACGTAGAAGTAAGATTAGAAGGCACAGACAGAGACGAAAAAAAGCACGTGCTAGAAGTTATAAAATACGATCGAATGCTAGATGTATGTCTCTTAAGCTCTGGCACAATAGACGGTGAAGCGTTGGTGCTAGCTTTCAAAAAACCAGAGTATTCGCAACAAGCGTTCAACATAAGCGCGCCAGTTGGTATGGCAGAAGGCGAAATGGTACCATTATTTGAAGGTAGATATTTTGGAGACAGCAAAGGAAAAGAAAGATCTTTTTATAGTATACCGACAATAGGAGGATCCTCCGGATCTCCTGTTATCAACGTTAAAGGAGAGTTAATTGGGATGATTCACTCTGTTCACAGTAGGTTTCATCATTTGGCTGTGTCAATTTCTTATACAAGGTTGTGGAATTTTTTACAGCCCGTACGAAGTCATACATCAATACTCCTGAACTTGTCCCAACGTTTAGACTCCTTACAGAACCATACTGAGGAATCTCTAGAAGAAGATGACAAATTTCTAAAGCTTCTTTACTTAAACCCGTTTTTTCTTCTCCGAATATCATCAGAGGAGGTTTGTCCAGTGCCTCCCAATCAAATTGATTAAGATTTTTGGTCTTAGGCAAATTATTGTCAATTCCAACAATAGTGTATTTTCTACTCAGGGATGCTAGATCTTCATACGACTTCAGGTGTGTCAGAGAGGTGTAATTGTGAGTACCAACTGCCCCTCTGCGATCCCATTTTTTCTTGCCAATATAAAAAACTTCTTCTGCGTTAAACGCATTAGCGTTTCGAATTAAAGTAGAAATATTAAAATCACCATTCCAGTGTTCCATGCATACTGAAAAAAGATTAGAGGTATTCTTCAGATATTTTTTGATCTGGTCTTCTGTCATGTTTTTGAATTTGTCTGCAACGTTTCTTTGCCACAGGCGCCATGAAAAGTTTTCACTCATCTTCAATCTCTAGAGCATCAAATCGATTTTTATGATTTTCTAAAATTGCGGCCGCTGCCGAAGCTTCGTCTTCGAAAACGCCGCAGAGTTCATATGGATAAGCGACTGCTTTGTATTGAAAATACCATCTGTCTCGAAAACTCATCTTAAGGCTTTTATCCGCTCGATATTTTGGCCAATCAATATTATAATTTTCTTTTACTCTCGTATCAAAATACCCCAGGCAAATCTTATTAAACCAGACATATTTTTTACCCGAAATGTACGAATCTCTTGTAGTTGTAAATTTTTTCATTGATGTAGCTGTTCCTGAATAAACTGGTACCCCCTGTTGGGTTCGAACCAACGACCTGCGGATTAAGAGTCCGATGCTCTACCAACTGAGCTAAGAGGGTTTAATCAACTCTAGATTCTTTCTGCACCAATGTAAAGTTTTAGTTTGTGTTACACCAGTTCGTACGTTTTTGATTTTAGCCATCTGAGCTTCTTCATCAATCTCCATGAGAATCACCTTTTCACTAGTACGAGACTTTTTGACATACACCTCATCAAGATGCATTTTAATGTCCTTGTACTTGTTATATTCAACTAAATACTTTTTTTTACTTTCTCTCATAATTATTTTTCCAATATTTGGTCGGGCAGATGGGGATTGAACCCATATGTGACCAATTACTCTTTCTACGCTTTATAAGAGCGAGGAGATACTGCCCGGTTTAATGTCTTTATAAAAATAAGGACACGCCGAGCCAGGTAAAGTTAATCTAAAAGCAGTTTGAGCTGTTTTTTACTATCTTCCGTTAAAGAAGTCTCTTCCTTCATTTCTTGATACTGAAGTGACGCTAGATGAGGATACTTCTCAAACAGTTGTGGTAGTGTTAGATTCTCTTTTGCTTGAAGTTTTTTTATCTCTTCGCTTATTTTTCCCACGTTTCTTCTCCTTTTTTGGTTCAAAGTCTGGATGTAGTCTAGTTTTTAAGATGAACTTACCACTAGGGTATCTTTTAACTTTGACTTGCATACCTTCATACTCTGGCTGCTTGAAGGCTTCTAGAAGATTTTTTCTAGCTTCATCTGCTTCCTCAAAAGAGCGATAAGTGGCATTATTTTGCCATGGCTTACCCACTGACACAGTAGATTCACTGTTTTCCGTTGACATGCTCCACCAACCTTTTCATATCGCTAGCAACTGCTTTTTTAAAGACTTGAATTTCATTTTTAAGTACATGAACTTCATCGACTAGTTGGCTAACTCTTCCTTGTAAAGTGCTTACTTGATCAGATTTATTATTTACACTCATTTCTTTCTCCTTATAATATGAGCTAACTAAAGCTTGTATATATTATAATTTAAATTTAAATAAAGTTAAGAACTAATAATTATTTTTAGTTTTTTTCTATAATTTTTAGATTCATACACACCTCGCCTTATCGGCTCAGTACCTCTTTCGAACCCACGTCTTTTCTTTTCCATTTCTTTTGCAAGCTTCTCAGCTTTTTCAATTGCAGCTTGTCGATCTTTTAAAATTTCATCACCTCTAGCAAAGCCTTGATCTATAAGGTATTTTGTACTTCGATCTCGCAGAATATCACCATTCATTCCGGGATTTTCTAATTCGTAATCAAAAATAACCATCATTAGTTCTGCTTCTGTAGTTGTCCGCGCAGCAATTTTTTGATATTCCGCTGGAAGCGCCTTTACCCTAGGGTCGTCGAAGGGTGTAGCAAAAACGGCCGGCATCCCAGGATTTATCGGAATCCACGGTACTGGTATATCTGCAGCTTCTAATGTTGCATACACTTTTGCTTCATCGTCAGTTCGTCCTCGTGATTTTGCCTGTGCAATGCCAGCGAACGCGGCCGCTCCAGCAAGCGCCATAAAGATAATCTCTCCATATGGTAATTTTTTTGCTAAACTTCTTGCTGCTTTGGCGATTCTTCTTGCTAAGCGCACAGATCGGTCACCTAGTCTTAAAGGTTTACCTTCTCTTGCTGCAGCCACTAAGGAAGGCACCTCATCTAATATTTCATCTGCATTTAAATAAATTTGCCTAGCTTTAGCTTGCTCCATTCTTAGTTTTGTAAGTTCTTTAACTTTTTCTTCTACACTTTTAGTTTTTGCTACCCTAGTGCCAGGATTTTCAACACTATCCATAGTTAATTTTTCAAGCTGTCTATCGGTATTTTTTATATTTTTATCTAAATCTGATATTTTTTCTCGTATACCTCCTGAGGTAAGACCAGCACGGTATGGGTCTATTAAACCAAACTGCGATGAAAGCTTGTCAACCTTCGCAGCCTGTTTTTGTATTTTTGCAATTTCTGGAGGAGTAAAAGTTGTAGCCCAACGCTTAAGATCGCTTAACATGACTTTGAATGCCGCGGCAATTGGTCGATAAGCAATTCTTATTCTTTCTAAAAAGATTTTAAAATTAGTCTTCATATTCAAAAATGGACTTAGCCACTTGCGAGCATGAGCATAATCTTTAGGGCCGGCTGTCGCTCTTAACCTATCAATCTCGTCCAAATCACTTGCCATTGAGAGCCTTGCTTCTGTATACGAGTCAGCCCAATTTGCAAAATCAGTCCCAAGGACGCGCTGATCTTGCTTAAACTGTGTTAGCCTTTTCATAGGATCTTGGGAAGTGTCTACTGGCAGACCAGCACGACCGGTGTCTATGGGTGACGTAGGCCCAGTAGCACTTACTGGAGGTGCGTCTGCCATTATTTCTTTTATCTTTGCTTTTAAACTTCTGTCTCTTAATACTGCTTGCTCTAGTTTTCTTGCTGTATCAGGATTCAATAAGTCTCTTCTCTTGTATTCGCCTGCTTGAAAAAAAACATCACCACCTTCATTATGAATTATGCGTAAAGTTTGTCCACTTTTTTTGTCATGGATTTCTGCTATATCTCCGATCGGATCTATTTCTAGTTTTATGTCTGGGTCCGAACCTAGGTTGAAGTCTGTTGATCCGCTTTCAACATCAACGATACTTGGCATTCTAGCTTCCCAGACTGCTCTTATCCAACCAGCAAAGCCTTCAGAAGACTTATCTTGTTTGATCATAGCGCGCTGAATTAAATCTAGTTTGTTTGTTGTAACAGGTGCACTACGTGCAGCTTTTGAAGAAAGCGCTGCTGGAGTTTCGCCACTTATAACATTGATTTTTGGCTTTTCTGATTCTTTTAAAATAATTTTCATGTTCCTTTTCCTCGCCTCGGCCTCTTTGCGCGAGCCCTTCGGTCTGCCTTCCTCTGCATTTTTTTCCTCGCGCGGGCATCCAAAAGCGCTGCTTTTAGGCTTTCTGCTGATACGCCTTGTCCAGCTTTTGGAGCGATGTCGTTCATCACAAGATATGTTAGCAATTCTCCGGAAGGAATTTCTGCTCCAATCCCTGTCATTACGCGATTTCCTGGGTCCGAGCGCGCTTCTTTCGCAGCGGTAGATGTATGAGGAAACACGCCATATCTTTTATCAAATGGGATTTTTCTCAGTCTTTTTATAGCTGTCGACCCACCGTATTTGGACCAAAATTGCCCATCGCTTATTTGAGGGGCAACACCAGTAGGTATGCTTGGAAACTCGTTGCGAATTAATTCAATTAAAACTTCTAAAGAAGCTATTTGCGCGTCGGTGTGACTTTCTGGCTTTCCTGTCAAATCTATTCCAACAGAGTAGTTATTTGCCCAGCCCGCATGAACTGTTTTTATTCCTGCAGGAAAATATTCATATATTGTTCCATCATGGTCAATTTCAAAATTTGTAGAAAGTGTGTGCCCTGACCCTTTGAGATCCGTACCGCCGGCTAACCCTGGTCTTTTTTTGTATGGGCCACCCTTTCGTTCCTCCTTCGACTTGTCTCCTAAGCCTAGGCTGGACGCCCTTCCTCCGAGGGCGGAAACAGTTCTGTAAGGGTTTTTGGTCGTAGAAGAATGAACAACAATCATTTCCGGAGTAATTTTTGTTCCCACTCCTCTTTGTTTCTTTCTTCCTTTTCCGCCCGAAACACCAAAATACATATAATGACCGCCCGGATTTGATTTATATTGTCCAAATATTCCAGGAGCATCAGTAGTTAGTAGGCTTAACATTTCTTTTCGCAACTCTTTTGAATCTTTATCATTGCCAGGGTATGCTTCTTTAAACTGATCTTTGACTTTGTTTGCATTCCAAAAAGGCGAATGATTATTCGCAATCATCTGATCTGGGCAATCTCCTGCATAGCAAGGAATAATCACTCCAACACCCCTCTTCTCCTTAGGCATACTTCTTTGTGCTTTTATATTATTGGCTAGCTGCCTAACAGCCTCAGGCGCGTAATCTTTTATTTTTTTAATTCTTTCTTCTTCGGTTTTTGCGGCCGCCGCCTTTTCTGCAGCTTTTTCTCTTCGCGCAGCCTGAACAGCTAGTTTGACTTTAGCCCCACGACTAGGAGAGATTACTGTTGGCTCGTCTTGCACATAAAGCTCGGATTCTACTCCCGGAATAACAGTCATGCCCCCTTCCGCATCGCCCTTCCGCTCACTAATGAAAGCTCGCCAGTTTTCAAACAATTTCTGCATATTATTAAATAGTTTCTTTTTTGTACTTTTCCCTAATGTGTTGACTTATTGGCACTGGTTCGCCATCGCCGTCGACTCTGACAAAAATCATGTCTGTGCTGCACACGACACGCTGAGAGCCGTTATATGGGCTATGCCTTCGCGCTTCTAGGCTTACAGTAATAGAGGTATTGCCTAGATTTTTAAGTTCGCCGTATATCTTGATTATTTGTCCTGGCCTCACGGCTTTTTTGAACATTACTTCAGAAATCTTCACTGTTACCATTCTTGGTGATTCACATATTTCAGCGGCTAAAGTAGCGCCTGCTTCATCGAGCCAAGAAAGCATAAGACCACCAAAAAGATTCCCATGGAAGCCTACGTCTTTTGTCATGCATGCATGAGAGGATATTAGTTTCATTTTACTACTGCTTTTGTGGTTGCAAACTCTAACTAGAGCTTTTGTCTATCAGGTCATTGCTCGTCGATCTTTACTTCAAAATTAGCTTTGTTTTGCCATTCTGCTGATTTACTATCTTCAGAGATTGGTCCACCTTTTGCCCAAGTTCTACAAGATCTAGCGGAGTGACATTTAAAATGATGCATCCAGCAATAACCAAGTTCACCATCTTTATCTGAAGTTTCGCCTGGCATGCATTCTTTCATTCGAGGAGATATGTCAAATGCAACACAATTACCGCATAAAGATTGACGAGCAGCTTTTTCTGAAGTGTTCCAAGCTGCAGCAATCTCTTGCCAATAATCTCCGGGCTCGTCAACATTGAGGGGTCCATACTGAATATGCTCTGCTTGTACAGCGGCGTCTCTATTTTTAGTATTAAGCTCTAGGTCTTGCGTAGCCGGCGGACACACAAGTTTCTTAACTTCGTTTACAAATCTGCGCCAATTTTCAAATAGATTTTTCATATTACCAAGCTTTGCAAGACCAGTATCTTGCTTTTGTTTTAGGCCCTGGATTGTCGCAGTTGTGTCGAGCGCGGAATGATTTTCTACGTTTTGGGTTTGACTTCTTAATTTTCATATTAGGATCGCCAAAATTAACTTTCTTTACATTTCCTGTTTTAGGGTCTTTGACGTATACTTTTGATTTTTTAACATCACCTTTCATAGGTTTATTAAGAGTGACTTTTCTTCCTTGATATTCAGCTTCTTCAAGTACTTCGCCTTCGGATAACATTTCGTAATAAGCCTGCTCTTCGTCGAGTTCAGTTAACATGCCTTCAAGCTCTTCATTAACTTTGTTCTCCGTAATTAAAAGCTTGTGTGCGATTTGTCGCAGTATAGTATGCATCTTCTCCAACTTTTCGTCTTGTTTCCGCAGCATAGCAGCGAGCGCTCCAGCGGTGGACTCCTGGAGCTGTTCACGCTCATCGGTTTTCGGATTTTCACTTAACGTTGTTTCAAGCTCTTCTTTGATAATTTGCTTTAATTGTGATTTTGTAATTTTCATATCAGCTATCCTTTTTTTCCTGATTTAGATTTTTTACCAGATTTTTTTGATGTGCCACAATCAGATGGCGTTGGACGACAATGTGGATATTTTGTTCTTTTCTCACCAGAACTTCTCCCACAAGATTTACAAGTTTTTTTACCTGTCTTTTTATCTTTTCGGCAAGTGTTACAATCAACCCATCCTTTTGATTTACCTTTACCTCCCGCTCTAGAAAACCATCCATGAAGTCCAGATTTTTTTTCTTTTGAAAAATCAGTTTTCTTCTTTTTTTCTTCTAATTCGTCTTCTTCAGCAGGGCATGCTTCAAGTCCATGGACAGGGCATTCTTTTCCTTCTTCGTTTAACGCGCAATCCTTGCCTTCTTTTCTGACGCAGTTTGGAACTTTTCTACCACCCTTGTCTTTCATGCCAATTTGTGTATACCCATCCCAGCATTTTTCATTCAAGACATTTTGAATCTCTTCTTGAATTATATGTTTTAACTGTGACTTTGTAATCTTCACTTCTTCTTTCCGCCCTTACCCCAATTAGCAGCACCAACTTTACGACATTTTACAAGCGCACCTGAGGCATATGCCGAGGGCCAGACGTCATATCTTGCTTTGACCTTGTGATAACACGCGTCTTTTTTTCCTTCTTCCATCGCACCCTGTTTAGCTTCTAAATATACAGCAGCTGCCTCTTGTAGCTCAGCTGTGTCGACGTAATCCTCTTTTTCATGCTGGGCGACGTTCTTCATGCCATCCAGCATTTGTTCAACTTCATCTTTTGTAATATCCGGATCTTTTTCTTTTGCCGCGGCAACCAAGGGATCTAAACCAGCAGCGCCGCCTTCTTTGTCTAGTTCACTATCCAAAGCTTTTTCAACGTCTTCTTCATTTTCTTCTTCATTGACAAATCTTCGCCAATTTTCAAATAATGCTTTCATAATCTAGTTTCCTATTACATCCAAGGCTCTAATCTTGGCTTGTCTGTTTTTTGTCCTTCACTGATCGATGAAATCTTTTTTCCGCCTGGAAGCGTCGTCCCCGCGTAGCTTCCCATCCTAGTAGCTAAAATTTCTTGTGCTGCTTTTTCGTCGGCTTTCCCGCGCATATAATTCATTACGGAGGAAAGATAATCTTGAGCTTTGGTAATTTTTGCTTCAACCCATTCTTCTAAGTTTGTTGAGTCGTCAAACTCGTCAGCAAGCATATTAGCTAACTCTGCGATTCTTTGAAGTTGTCCTTGAGCCATGCTGCCTTCTCCTTTAGAAGATTTTTGGAGTGGAAAATTTTCCGTACCTGCCCAGTTGCCCTCTTCGAGCGTGTTATCTAATTCTTCTTTAATAATCTGTTTTAATTGTGATTTTGTGATTTTCATACCAGTTTTATTTTCTTTCAGCTTTTTTAGAAGAAAAAGTGCTTCCATGTCATCTTCGGCGCCGTGCTTCAGTTTAATAAAATTTAGCAAGACGTCCAGTGCCTTATCGCCGGTTTTATCTTTATGGAGCGCTCCAAGGGCTTTTTTCCATGTTAGCTCATCGATATGACCACCTTTCCATAGCTGGTTAATCTTTGCTTTAAGTTCTAGTACTGTATTAGAAGAAGGTTTAGATGAAGAAGTTCTAAGCTCTTCTTGAATAATCTGCTTTAATTGTGATTTTGTAATTTTCATATTAATTATATTTCCCCCGGTGTTCGCGGGCCGCGTCCCATATAAGGATCGGGATCGCCAGCAAGTTTATCTTGCATATCGTCTTCAAATTCTGCTACAAGATCTTGTACATTTTCTACTAACTCACGAAGAGCGTCATCGTTAGGATAATGGTTGGCGATATAATCTTCCAAACTATCAATTGCTGCAGTGTGCGAGTCAGCGACAGGGGCGCCTCCACCAATCTTACTTATTGGAACTCCAATTTCGTTAAGAAGCTCTTCTTGAATCATTTGTTTTAATTGTGTCTTTGTGATCTTCATAATGTTATTCCTCAAATGGATATCCTAGTTCTTCTCTTTCGTCTGCAGACATCTTGTCGATTAAAGCTGATATTCGGTCAATTGACAATTTAGTTGAAATTGCAAGATCTTTAATATCACCTTTAAGACCACCACTGTATTTAGTCCCGACTGGGTCTCCTTTCGAAGTTGTCGGAAGAGGACCTCTCACTCTAGAGGGGTTCACAAGGTTCATAACTTTTTTTTCTAACGCTTGAGCAGCTTCATACGCAGCCAAGTTATAATCTCGCATTTTTATTTCGCCGGCTTCATTCATTAACTCTTTGCGCACAGCTTGAGACTCTTCTTTAATAATCTGCTTTAATTGTGATTTTGTGATTTTCACTTTATTTGTTCCTTTATTCTATTAAGTTTTGTATTCAGTTCGTCGATAAGATTTTGAGTTGTATTAAACATTTCTTGCATTCTTGGAAAAACACCAGCATCTTTATTGTTTAAGTTAACTAACGCAACAAGCATGTGCTCAACTCTTTCTTGTGTAGTTTTAGCACTCTTAGCTTTGTCGAGGTACAGCGCAGTATTATTATTAATAAAATTACTATCTTCAAGAGCCTTCGCTCGCGGGGCGATGTACTGTTCGTTTTTTAAAACATTTTCAAGCTCTTCTTTGATGATTTGATTTAATTGTGATTTTGTGATTTTCACTTTTGAGCTTTCCTTGCAATTCTTTTAATTTGTTTTTTCAATGTCGTAACTTCCCCCTCTAGGTTATCTAGCCTAGATTGAGTAGTATAATAAAAGCCGCCCAGAGTCGCTGCTAACGCTAATAAGGTAATTAATGTTTTAATGTCGAGCTTCATAGTAGCTCCTTTGTCATTAATATATAGTTCTCATCTAGAGTAACTTCAATGGGAATAATTTCTACACTATAGCCTAGTTTTTTCAAGTCAGAACACTGACTTGAGCCTGACCACCTGTCTTGTATCATTTCCATTAATTTATCCGTATAAGAACCAATTAATTGGGCTTTAAGATTTTGTCCATCAGACTCGTTAATAACAGATGAACGATATAAATTTCTTACTTGTATCTCTATGACAAGCTCAATATCTTCTATTATTTTTTCTGCAACACCCGGGTCGATACCTTCACTAATATATCTTCGCCAATTTTCTAGTAGAAGCTTCATTTATTGCTTAACCCTAAATTTAGCTGATGAGGTTTTCCAACACGTACTAAAAACGTGCCTATGTCTTCCCCTTTTTTTGAATTAATAACAGGCCAGTTATCCGCGTTATTAGTTCCATCTGGTATGCTGGCCATATATGTCCAAACACCTAGCCGGTCATCAAAATTATAATCGACTATTGGCTGCCGCGGACTCCAACGATGTTGTGAACTTTGAGCAGAGTTAAAGCTAGCGTCTTGAATTGCATTTTCAATTGTAGATCTTTCTAATGCTTTCGCGACTTCTTTAGAGTTGGGCGCGTTATCATCACTAGAATCAGGATCTCCAGCTTCGTTTACAAATCTTCTAAAATTTTCAAATAGTTTATGCATATTATTAAATAGTTGGTGGAGGTGCCGGGAGTCGAACCCGGGTCCTAAATACTTTAAATATAACGTCATTCACAAGGTTAGTCAGTTATAAGAACTCTGACAAACACCCACCGAGCGCACCACCAAGTTTGTCCTATGG
>MDSV01175140.1_pt1 | contig 111084 bp, 92 predicted proteins | sample 810851 | NCBI WGS metagenome assembly MDSV01 (sample SAMN05326640, study PRJNA326480) | marine metagenome | isolation source: seawater | place: Atlantic Ocean: North East | collected 2012
GGTTCGATGACCGGCTTCTATCTCCATCCAGCGTCTTCGTTACATGACACTGGGTGGGGGCACCCTGAGCACCAAGGTCGCTTGCGTGCCCTGGCTTCGACGGTGGGTAAGGATCTCTTGACCTTGTATGGGCACGTCGAGCAAATGAAGTCAGGCGATGCATCTTTGGAGGATCTAGGTCTAGTACATACCTCAGCTCACATCAATGCTGTGAGAGCGGTTTGTGATAGGGCTAAAGAGTCGGGGCGGATCGAGTCTGTGGCCGCGGATACAAATGTGTCGGCTTCATCATGGGAAGCGGCGCTGGGGAGTGTAGGCTCGACAATCGAGGCGGCCAGAGCGGTTGCGGAAGGAGAGATCTCGAATGCTTTTGTAGCCGCCCGTCCCCCTGGTCACCACGCGACACCGGACGGTGCCATGGGCTTCTGTCTGTTCAACAACGTGGCAGTTGCCGCGCGATGGTTACAGGCTATGAACTTAGCTGAGCGCATATTGATCTTGGATTGGGATGTTCACCACGGAAACGGCACTCAGGACACGTTCTACGAGGATGACAGTGTCTTCTTCGTTTCTTTACATCAGTCTTCACACTACCCCGGATCGGGTGCTGCGGATGAGACGGGCGCCGGCTTAGGGCTGGGCCGAACATTAAATGTGCCACTTTCTGAGGGGACCATTGCAGAGACCTACAAAGATGTTTTTGCAGAGACGTTGGCTTCTGTAGCAGACCGATTCGATCCTGATTTCGTGCTTGTATCGTCTGGCTTCGATTGTTTAGCGGGTGATCCACTGGGTGGCTTTTTGCTCGAGCCTGAAGATTTACACTGGATGACTCGCCGGGTGACAGAATACGCTTCTGCCTCATGTAACGGCCGGATCGTCGCTGTTCTTGAGGGCGGGTACGACCCTAAGCGTCTGGGCGCGGGCACTTTGGCTGTCATCCGGGCACTAGCGGATCTTGAGGTCCAGGGGGACTGAGGACATCGTTGCCCAAGGCATCGTGGCCCGTACCTTTACGTCACCATGCGTTTGACCGAGACAAGGGCTATCGCCCATGCGCTAAACATCCCGTCCATGCTGGATGTGGTGAGACTGAGCCCGCGGAAGATATTTCCGCCCGGCGGCGTTGAGCTTTATCGGCAGATCGCAGTTCTAACAGAGATGCGGTCGGGAACAGAAGTTCTAGATGTGGCGTCAGGAACGGGCGTTCCACTCCAGTATTTCGCAACTGAATTTGGCGTTAACGCGGCGGGGATCGATATCGATCCGTCTATAGTAGGAGCAGCTGATTCGGCGAGCCGTGAGCTTGAAGCTGGAGATCGATTGCAGTTCCAGTCAAATCCCTCTGATAGTTTGCCCTATAGAGATGATATCTTCGACGTCACGATCGGTGAGATTGGACTAGCGAACCATTGTGATCCCGAAGAAGCCGTGAGTGAAATGGTCCGAGTGACGAGGCCGGGTGGATTCGTGGTGCTCGTCCAGTTGGTTTGGAAGGCACCGATAGAAGCGACCCGACAAATGATTTTGTCAGATCATCTCGGGGTTAGACCCATCATGCTTGTGGAGTGGAAACGAATTCTCCGGGAGGCTGGAGTGGGGGGAGTGCGCGTTGAAGACTGGTCAGGTGAGCAGGAAGTATTTCGACCTCGTTCGATAAAACCATTCGCTGATTTCTGGGCGACCTTCACGCTCGCGGAGAGATTCACGATTCTGAGGCGTGCTAGGAGACGGTGGGGGTTACGAGGCGTCTGGACGACTCTCTTGCGAGAGCGGGAAGCGCGTAGGTTGTTGACGAGTGAGCGTGTCCTTGGACTCAATCTTATTTGTGGGCGTAAGGTCGGCACTGAGCCGGTGTATTCGGGCCGCACGTTCAAACAGATAGATGAAATGGTGTCGTCGGAAGGTGCGAGTCTCGTGCCAGAGTTACCACTCGATGCCCCTCAGCCACCCGTTCCCGAGCAAGAGGGTCTAGAGCAAACTGCAAGAATCAAGACGGAAGATGTTGATTCCCGATCTTCGGGCAGAACCGAGGACCAAACTGAAACTTCCGGGCTCCCTCTTTTCGGAGAGAGGCCGACCCGTGGGAAAGAGTGAATGACGTGAGCACACCATTTCTATGCACTCGGGACGGGATTGAACGAGTTCAGGTCAACCTGCGTGAGCAGGGGCTCGGTGGATGGCTTCTTTATGAGTTTCACCATAACAACCCAGTTTCAGTGGCATTACTGGGACTAGAAAAGACGACTCGTCGTGCGTTTGTGCTAATTCCAGCGGAAGGGGAGCCGGTAGCGATGATCCATGCCATCGAGGCCTCATCTTGGAGGCACTGGCCATTTGAACGCGTTAGTTATTCGGGGTGGAGGGATATGGAAGAGAAGCTAGGCGAACTAGTTCAAGGTCATGACCGTCTTGCGATGGAAGTCTCGCCGGGCGCGGCTGTGCCGACTCTAGATTACGTACCTGCCGGTATTGCTGGTCTAATACTTGAGCATGGCGTAGAGATCGCGTCCTCGGGAGATCTAGTGTCTGCATTCCATTCCGTGCTGTCTGTGGGGCAACTCAATGACCATAAGCGTGCCTCTGTGATTGTGAAGGATGTAGCACGAGCTGCTTTTGAGAGAGCTGCGGATGCACTGCGCTCTGGGAACCCCACAACCGAGGGTGCCCTCTCGGAGTGGATTGTCCAGGAACTCCAGTCGCATGGGTTGGTTGACCAGGTCTCTTGCATCGTGGCGATTGGGCCGCGCGCATCAGACTCTCACTATGTCCCCATTGGAGATGGTGAGACGATCAACCGTGGCGACCTTCTACTCATAGACCTATGGGGGGCGTTTATGGGTTCCGTCGCAGCAGATCAGACATGGATGGGGGTCATGGGTTCGAAAGTCGATGCACGCACTCAAGAGATTTGGGAGGCGGTGCGCGACGCTCGAGATGCTGCGCTCGACTTCCTTCGGAGACGTGCTCTGGATGAAGAGGAAGTGATGGGACTAGAAGTAGACGATGTCGCTCGGGGTGTGATCCAGGATCGCGGATTCGGTGAGTTCTTTGTGCATCGGACGGGACACTCTATCGACATTGATCTGCATGGGAGTGGCCCTAATCTGGATAATCTCGAAAGTAGAGACGAGCGGAAGTTAATTCCGGGCCTAGCCTTTTCAGTCGAACCCGGTATCTACATCGAGAATGAGATTGGTGTCCGGAGTGAGGTCAACGTGTACTGGGGCGCAGAAGGACCGGAGATCACGCCTGAGGTCTATCAGACCGAGATCTTCACGCTGCTCGACGATTGATCGAGGGACGAACGCGTGTTGAAGTCGCGCTTCCGCTCCCCATTTATCGAACCTTTTCGTATGAGGTTCGTGGCGAAGCCCCATTGCCAGGTACTCGCGTTCTCGTGCCCTTCAGAAGGCAAGAGCTTATTGGGTGGATAACAGCGAATCGCCCCGACCCCGACGTTGAAAAGGTGAAAGCTGTTCTGGGCGTACTCGAGGACGTTCCTTCGGTAACGCCTGATCTGATGGAGCTCTGTGGTTGGATGGCCGAGTACTACGTCGCCCCACTTGGTATAGCGATTAGGGCTTCGATTCCAGCGGTCCTCTCAGATGCATCCCGAGACTACCTCTCGCTCACCGGATTACGGGGGGGAGACCTGAGTAACCGTGAAAAGCGTCTTTTGGAGTGGCTGTCCGAGCGAAAAGGCCCACAGCGGGTCAAAACAACTCGTAACAACCTAGGTATTGGATCTATTTGGCCCGAGGTACGCTCCTTGATTGCGTCTGGGCATATCACTCACGAGACCGTCTCTCCACCAAGTCCTTCAGTGAAGACTCGGCGTGTCGTGCGGATTGTCCGTTCTCTTGAGAATCTCCTTGAGCGTGATCAGGCGTTCGGTCGAGGGGAGCGTCAGAGAGAGGCATTCGGGTTCATAGAAGCGGCGGGAAACTCCGTGGAGCTTGCACGTCTTACTAAAGAAGAGGGCTTCAGCCATGGCGTTGTTACTGCGCTGACGAAAAAAGGACTTGTCGAGATAGTGGATGAAGAAGAGATCAGAGATCCCTTTGCGGGTGCCCCTCAAGGAGAGCCTACAAGACATACACCTACAGCCGCCCAGCAGGTCGCACTTAATGCTCTCCTCGAAGCATTGGACGAGAGAGATTCTAAACCATTTCTTCTTCAGGGTGTCACGGGGTCCGGAAAGACGCTCGTATACATAGAACTTTTGCGGCAGGCCCTTAAGCGCGGCCAGACAGCGATCGTTCTGGTCCCAGAGATTGCGCTGACACCACAGACTGTATCGCGGTTCCGGGCGCATTTTGGCGATGAGGTCGCTGTGCTTCATTCCGGACTCTCGTCTGGAGAGCGCTACGATGCTTGGCGAATGCTTCGTCGCGGGGAGCGCAGGATTGCGGTTGGCGCTAGGTCAGCTCTTTTCGCACCTCTGGAGAACATTGGTGTGATTGTTGTCGACGAGGAGCACGACAGCAGCTATAAGCAATCGGAAGCACCCAGGTATCATGCCCGTGATTTGGCTGTGATGAGAGCTCGGGCCCATGGGGCCGTGTGCGTTTTGGGAAGCGCGACCCCGTCGCTTGAGACTTGGCACAATTCTTCGGTCGGTAAGTTCAGTCGCCTTGTACTTCCAGAGCGTGCGGGAGGAGGTCGTCTTCCACTTGTTCAAGTCATAGACTTGCGGGCTGAGCGCAAGAAGGAAAAGTCGGAGCGCGGAGCTAAACCACGTAAACAATCTCGTGGCTCGGGAGTGTTGACGCAGGATCTCGTTGAAGCCGTCGATCTTCGCATCGCTCGGTCAGAACAGGTAATTCTTCTGCTGAATCGACGTGGGTATTCATCTTTTGTGCAGTGTCGAGAGTGCGGTGAGGTTGAGCAGTGTGAAAATTGTTCTGTGTCGTTGACTTATCACCGAGTAACGCAGCGCATTGTCTGCCATCACTGCCGGTTCGAGGCAGTCGCGCCGTCGCGGTGCACCCGGTGTGGCTCGGCGGATATTTCGTTTCGAGGATTAGGCACGGAGCAAGTCGAGCAGATTACGACTGAGGCGTTTCCGGAAGCGCGTATCGCACGGATGGATGTTGATACGACTTCGGGAAAATGGGCCCATCAGCGTATCCTAGAGAGAGTTGGCCGTGGTGAGATTGATATCCTTCTCGGCACTCAGATGATCGCGAAGGGATTAGATTTTCCACGCGTAACGCTTGTGGGTGTTGTAAATGCCGATACTGGGATGCATATCCCGGACTTCAGGGCCAGCGAGCGCACCTTTCAATTACTTAGTCAGGTGGCTGGAAGGGCAGGACGAAGCGAGTTGGGAGGTGAAGTCATAATTCAGACCTCACTGCCAGAGCATTACGCGGTCCGTGCGGCCGTGTCACACGACTTCGAATCCTTCGCCGTGCGTGAACTGCGTGAGCGTAATAGCCCCTTATACCCGCCGCATCTGAGAATCATCAACGTGGTGTTTAGTAGCCCAGACCAGCGTCTCGCTTTGCAGGCGTCAGAGGAGGCCGCTAGTTGGGTCCGTGATGGACTGGCTAGAAGAGAACGAGCCGGTACTGCGGGCCAATTAGAATTAGTGGGCCCAGCACCAGCCCCAATAGAAAAGCTCCATGGTCGTTGGAGATGGCATTTCTTTCTCCGATCTGATTCTCCTCGAGTCTTGGGGACGGTGGCTCGAGCTTTAGTCGAGAAGCTACGCCTTCCCGCTGGTGATATCCGCCTGACACTCGATCGCGATCCGGTAGCTTTGCTTTAACCCTGACGTGCAGTTTCAGAGTGGAGACTGATTTGATGGCCCTTAGGGGGCTAGGCTCGCAATGAAGAATCTACAAGTCCTGGGCGTGGCACTACACGTTGAGCTTTATCGCTGGTGCCGCCTTTGTGTAGATTGACACCGACTACAACCTCAACACGCCCCAAGGGTTCAGTGTCCCTGTAATGAGCGAAGCTTCATCAGAAGGTGAGCTGGTTCGGCTGGCGTTAAAAGGCGACGAAAACGCCTTTGGAAATCTCGTCGAGCTCTACCAGCGAGCGGCGTACGCGGTTGCGTACTCCGTGACCGGACGGCATGAGGACGCTGAGGATGCAGCGCAGGAGTCGTTTTTAGTTGCATTAGAGCGACTAGAGGAGTGCAGAAACCCGGACCGCTTCGGGGGATGGTTAATGACCATTGTTCGAAATCGATCCAAAAACCTGATTCGACGTGAGTCGCTTCGGGAGACAGATGAAATTCCGCTGGGCGCGACCTCAAGGAGTCCTATGCCGGATAGGGTGGCGGAGAACACACAAATCAGGGAGATACTCGAAGGTGCCTTGCGTAAGCTTCCTGAAGTACAAAGGCAGATTGTCTTGCTACATGATCTTGAGGGCTGGAAACACAGGGAAATTGCGGACAGGTTGGGACTTCCGTCGGGCACTGTGAGGTCGCACTTACACTTTGCAAGAAAAGTCCTGCGTGTGGAGTTGGGATCATCCCCTTTAGGGGCGGAGATACATAGGAAGGTGCAATAAATGGATTGGACCAAGGGCCGCGAGGGTCGAGAAGGTGACCTCGGTCGTGATATAGAATTAGAGGAACAGCTACGAGTGCTCGACCCGTCGCAGGATGACACTGGCTACTGGTTTCGTTTTCGCGGTTGGGTCATGAAGGAAGCTGCAGATGAGCTTGCGCGCCGCCGCTTGGCGGTGGACTTGACGGTGGAAGATTTATTGGAGTCTTGGTCTCGTACGGTCATCCCAGTTGCCTTGGCAGCTGCGATCGCAGCTATCGCACTCATGCGAAACTCTCCAAATGACGATCCTAAGGTGTTTTTGGCGGTTGGAGTAGAAGAGCTGCTTGTTAGAGAGATTCCAGCCCAAACTCAGCCAGTGCTATTGTCACCCAATGCGGCGGAGGGGATCGTCGCCTTCGCTTTGGATATCTACTAGTGGTTCAGGAATCTCGAACTAGGCTCACGACGGTAGTGCTTCTTCTAGTCGTCTTCGGCACCGGTTTTCTGATTGGTTTTGCAGTAGACAATGAAGGGATGAGCGAGCTAGAAAATGACAGCAGCATGGTGGCAGCGGAGGTCGAAGTCGATACCAACGTGAGCGAAGTGGAGCCACGCCGGAGTCGCATATACGACCAAGTCGAACCTAACGAAGAACAACTTCGTGTCATCGACTCTATCGTAACGGTGCATCGCGGACGGACGAACACGCTAGATGAAGAGATGCGGGCACAGCTAAACAGCGGGTTCAGGTTGATTCTTCTTGAGACCCGAGAGGCGATTAAAGATGTCCTCACGTCGGAACAGGCTGCTGAATATCAAAGGCTCTTGGAGGAGAACGACGCTCGCCGCGACGCTCGAGAGAATGAGGATGAGGGGAACTGAAGTAATGCCTCATAACTTACGGGCCTGCCCCGGGTCTATGGCCTGTGTCGTGTTAGCTCTGACTGTTCTTATTCCGACTGCCGCATGGGCTCAGCAAAGTATCTCGCTGGACGATGCGATTGAGAGGGCTGTCATCCGAAGTCCCCAGATGGCGTCGCAGCAGCAGCAAGTAGACAACGCTTATCTAACACAGAAGACCAGCTGGGGGAGGTTCTTGCCGACGCTAAGTGCGAGCGGCTCGGGCTCTCTTCGCAGTTCGTCAACGTTCAACGATGTGACTGGCCTACTTGAGCCGGGCAGTTCTGATTCATATGGTGCCGGCCTCAGTGGTAGTTGGACGGTACTGGAGGGGACACGGCGTTTCCGGGAGTATGATGCAGCGAAGGCGGACGTTCGTGCGGCGGAAGCAAGGTATGTGGACTCTCGCTATCAGGTAGCTCTGCAGACGAAGACGGTCTTCTTCAATGCGCTTCGCCAGCAGGACCTGCTAGAAGTATCTCGGCAGCGTATCATCCAGGCCCAGCAGAACATGGAGATTGTTCGGCGCCGAACATTACTCGGTGAAGCGACCGTGTCCGACTCGTTGCGGGCTCGTCTTGATGTGGTCAATGCTGAACAGGCAGTGCTGCAAGGAGAAACGGCCCTTCGTGCTTCCCGTTTTGCCCTAGGTCGACAGGTAGGGATCGGCCGACCGGTAACCCCGGTTCGACCGGACAATCTGGACCCGACTATGCTTCCGTATAGTGAGTCGGAGATCTTGGAGATTGCGGAGATGGTATCTCCGGCCGTGATCGCAGCTAGTGAAAGCACCTTGTCGGCGGGCCTCGGCGTATCAGCTGCGCGCACTCAGTACGTTCCTACTATGCGACTCTCCTCCGGCTACAACTGGCAGAACCAGACGATGTCGTTCGACGGTGGAAGTACGTCTTGGAATATGTCGCTGAGCATGAGCTACCCGATCTTCAATGGCTTTCAGCGTGAGGCGAGCATTGATCGGGCACAGTATGTGAAAAGAGTTGCGCAACTCCAGGAGGACGATGTCAGACTCGGTGCTCGAGAGGAAGCGGACGCTGCTTTACAGAATCTTTTGACTGCGGAGCAGGCTATCGTCATTGCCGAAGACGCGGCATTTGTAGCAGCAGAAGATCTTCGCGTCGTGCGAGCGAGGTACGAGGTAGGAGCCGCGACCATTTTAGACATCCTCGTCAGTCAGAATGCTGTTACGCAGGCAGATGCAGACGTGGTGACCACGCGATATGACTACATTCTCGCTCGGGCTGGACTCGAGGCGATTCTGGGGAGAGAGATGTGAGCGATATCATCCGGACGGAAGGTCTAGAGAAGCATTACCACTTAGGTGCCGAGACCGTAAGAGCATGTGATGGGGTGGATTTGCTGATTGCACAGGGTGAGTTCGTTGCAATCATGGGTCCGTCGGGGTCGGGAAAGTCGACTTTGATGAACATGATTGGCTGCCTCGATACACCCACTGGGGGTCAGTATTGGCTAAATGGCACTCTGGTAAGCGAGCTCTCTGAAGATGAACTCGCACGTGTACGCAATCGAGAGATCGGTTTTGTCTTTCAGACTTTCAATTTACTCCCGCGAGCTACCGCACTGCACAACGTTGAACTCCCACTGATATACGCTGGTATACCTAGTAAAGAGAGGAGGCGCAGGGCATCCGAGAAGCTGGAACTGGTTGGGCTTGGTGATCGGATGGGTCACAAGCCGCCTGAGATGTCGGGCGGACAGCGTCAGCGGGTTGCTATTGCTCGTGCGCTGGTCAACGAGCCCGCATTGCTTCTCGCAGACGAACCTACTGGAAACCTAGATTCAGTCACAAGCGAAGATGTTATGCGTCAGTTTGAAGAGCTCAACCAACAGGGCCAGACGATAGTTCTGGTAACTCACGAACACGACATTGCCGGTCACGCCCAACGGCAGGTTCATCTTAAGGACGGGGTGCTGGAAAAAGACTTCTTGAACCCGGTGGAAACCACAGGATGAAGAAATATCTCAACTTTGTTGCGCTTCTCACGTTGTTTGTGGGAACTGCATGTGGTACCGATCAGGCTGCAGAAGAAGTAGCGCCATCGCTTCTCACTGCCGAAGCAGAAATTGGTGATTTGCTTATACGTGCCGAAGCGACTGGCACTGTAGAGCCAGTCCGTGAGGTCGAAGTCAAATCAAAGGCTTCCGGTGAAATTCTTCAGCTACTGACAGATATCGGTGAGATCGTTAGGCGTGGAACACTTTTGGCCGAGATAGACCCGCGCGATGTCAGAAACCGATACAACCAGACGCAGGCTGACCTCGCCGTAGCTCAAGCACAGCTGGACATCGCCCAAGCTCAATTGGAGCGCCAGCAGGCCCTGTTGGAAGCCGACGTTATTACGCAGTCCGAGTTCGAATCGGCTACGCTCTCGCACGCTAACGCTGAGGCGGCCCTAGTAAGGGCCCAGACGAATTTTGAACTCGCTGAGTTACAGCTAGCTGATGTTAGCATCCGCGCGCCTCTCGATGGGACGATTATCCAGAAGAATGTCGAAGAGGGAACAGTGATTCAGTCGGCAGCCTCAAATGTATCTGGAGGAACGGCGCTATTCGTCATGGCCAACCTAGACGATATGCAGGTTCGAACACTGGTTGATGAGACGGATATGGGAGATCTAGAACCAGGACTGGTCGCGACCGTTACCGTAGAGGCGTATCCAGATCGGACTTTTATGGGTGTTGTTGATAAGATCGAACCTCAAGCGGTCGTCGTACAAAACGTGACGATGTTTCCGGTTATAGTTTCGATTGACAACCGTGCTGGCCTGCTCAAACCGGGGATGAATGCGGAAGTGGAAGTCCAAATAGACGAAGCGAGAAGCGTGATTGTTGTGCCGAACAATGCGATCGTGCAGCCCTCGGATGTTGGGCCAGCTTCGATGGCTCTGGGACTAGACATTGAAGATATGGATCTGTCTCAGTTCATGGCCCGAGGGCGGGGTAGCTTTACAGGTGGAAGAGCGGCTGGTGGCTCTGGCGTGCCCTCGAATAATGCGGGCTCCGAAAGGGAGAATGGCCGTAGCGGTAATCCTCGTGCGCAATTCGACCAGATGCGTGCTCAGGTAGCATCTGGAGAGATCACACAGGATTCTTTGCGTAAGGTGATTCAATCCATGCGAGCTCAGTCAGGAAGGGACCAAGGCAACTTCGGCCGGTCGGAGGAATTGACTGATGAAGGTGCCCCTCCACGTGAGTCTCGTCCAGCAGTTGTATTCGTACTTTCTGCCGACAGTATTCCGGAGCCCAGGCTCGTACAGATGGGACTGGGTGACTGGGATAACACAGAGATTATTGATGGTCTGGAAGAAGGGGAAACACTTGTGATTGTTGGGGCGGCGCAGTTGCAGGCCCAGCAGGATGCTTTCACGCAGCAGATGAGAAGGCGGTCACCGTTCGGTGGTGGTCGGCCACTTAGCAGTTTCAGGTAGGAATAGTCTATGTTGCTTTTCGAGATTGTTATGGTCGCAATGGCGGCCGTAAGAGCGAACATGCTTAGGTCCGTTCTGACCACGCTTGGCATCGTAATTGGTATAGCGGCGGTGATAACAATGGTCGCGTTGGGTGAAGGTGCTCAACAAAGGGTTGAAGAACAGATCAACCGGATGGGAACTTCAGTACTTACGGTTAGGCCTGGACAGCAGATGTGGGGTGGCGTTTCTCGGGGCGATACCGAGCTTTCTGTTGACGACGCTATCGCTCTTCGAGATCAGTCTAACGGATTGCTTCAGGTCTCACCGGAGCAGCAGTCGAGACTGCAAGTCGCGTACAAGCGTTGGAACTCGAACACGCAAATTATGGGTGTGTGGCCAGAGTACTTCGAGATTTACGACCACGGTCTGCAATACGGACGTTTTTTCGACCAAGGTGAGGTCCAAGGGAGACGCAGGGTAGCAGTTCTGGGCTTCAATATGGCTGAAACGCTGGGAGAAACTCCGCCGGAACTTCTAGTTGGGGAGACGATCCAGATCCGCGGGATCATGTTCGAAGTAATCGGTATTATGGAAGAGAAGGGAGATGCAGCGTGGGTGCGTCCGGATGACCAGGTATTTATACCACAATCAACTGCACAGTATCGTGTCATGGGAGGTCGCGATCGTCTCAACTCGATTTATGCGGCTACGGAGACGCCTGAACAGCTTGACGCTGCGTTCGCTGAAATCGACCGGATCGTGCGTCGTGAGCACCGAATTAAGGCAGGAGAGGAAGTTGATTTTAACATCCGAAATTCAGCGGATCTGCTGGAAACCTTCAACGAAACGACTCAGACCTTTGCCTTCCTTTTAGCTGGGATTGCTGCAATCTCGCTTCTCGTTGGAGGTATCGGGATTATGAACATCATGCTCGTCTCAGTCACCGAACGGACTCGTGAGATTGGAGTGCGGAAAGCGCTAGGTGCAACTAGGAGGGCGATTATGACGCAGTTTCTAGTAGAGGCTCTCTTCTTATGTGTATTGGGTGGCATGATTGGGGTAGCGGCTGGGTATGGGGCTTCTGAGATGATGACTCGGGTGGCTTCGTGGGAGACACGTGTCGCTCCTGAAGCAGTGGCTGCTGCTATTGGCTTTTCAGCAGCGGTAGGGCTCTTCTTTGGGCTGTGGCCTGCTAGGCGTGCTGCCCTTCTCGACCCTATAGACGCTCTCCGTTACGAGTAGGATCTGAGAAGGGGATCCTCCTTGGTGGTGGGTTAGGGTTACCCCATGCGGACCAGATGCATTGCCCACGTTCTCTCTCTTGAAGCCTCCGATGCTCCGTTTCGATCGCCCGACTGAGAAACACGTTCCAGCGATGTCCGCAGGCGGACGGGTGCCAACACCGGGCGTCTCAGCTTGGTTCATAGCATTTGTCGCTGTGATCTTCTTCTGGGGAGGAGCGGCACTCCAGGGTTTGTTCAGCGAACCGGGTCTTCTAGCTGCTGAGTGGTTGCTTCTTTTCATACCCACGGTCGCTTTCATCTTTGTGGGTGGGTTCGACCCCTTGCAGACTCTATCACTGCGTCGCCCCACGTTGCGACAGGCGGGCACATCGGTGGTTGTGATCGCCGGAGCCTTACCTCTCGTGTGGGGGATCGGATGGCTCCAGACGTTCGTGCTTCCCGTTCCTTGGGAACTTCTGGAGGGGCTGGAGAATCTCGTCAGTGCGGAGACATGGTCACGTCTATTATGGCTCTTGATCCTACTGGCGTTTACTCCGGCTATCTGTGAAGAAATCTTATTCCGGGGAGTCTTGCTGAGTGGAACCCGAAACCTAGATCCGTGGCGGATCATATTACTCAACGGATTCGTGTTCGGTGCGTTCCACCTCTCCATCGATACTGTCATCAGATTTCTTCCAACAACGGTTCTAGGGATGGTGATCGCTTGGAGTGTTTGGCGCACCGGATCGATCTGGATAGGTGTGCTGATGCACTTCCTAAATAATAGCTCAATCGTTTTGCTCGCCTCGACGCCATCTCTTCGAGAGATTGTTCTTGATCCTGAGGCGCCGCCACCCCTCTGGCTTGTTTTCATCAGTGTGGTGATCTTCGCGGCCGGAGTTCTAATGCTAAAGAACATCACTGCTCCATCGGTCTTTGACCTAGAGGCGTCAGGGCCGGAATCATTCTCTTCAGAGGAAACATGACCGACCAGAATCACATGCGAGGCGCAACCCACCTTGAATGCACGGCGACAGGAACGAGGGTCGAGAGCGAACAACTCATAGGGCTATCTGAGGCAGGAAAGCCACTCTTCGCTCGTTATGATCTCCAAGTGATCCGAGATAGTTTTCAAATGTCGGACGTGGCTTCTCGACGAGCTGATCTTTGGCGGTATGCCGAGGTGCTTCCAGTTCGTGATCCAGCGGCCCGTGTTGCACTTGGAGAGGGATGGACACCGCTTCTGGAATCGACCCGTACAGCAGATCGCCTCGGTGTGCGGCGTGTGTGGGTGAAGGACGAGGGACAAAATCCGACGGGCAGTTTCAAGGCTCGTGGCCTTGGCCTAGCGGTGTCTCGAGCGCTAGAACTTGGCGCTGAGGCTTTAGCGCTGCCATCGGCGGGTAACGCTGGAAGCGCGGCCGCAGCTTACGGTGCCGCTGCGGGATTACCTGTGCACGTGGTTGTCCCTTCGGATACTCCGGCACCAATTCTGGAGGAGATGAGCGCTTTGGGAGCCAACGTTCAGCTTCTGGATGGCTTGATTAGTGATTGTGGAAAAGTGGTTAAGCAGGGGGTGAAAGAGCATGGTTGGTGGGATCTCTCGACCCTGAAAGAGCCCTACCGAGTAGAGGGGAAAAAGACGATGGGATACGAGATCGTCGAACAATTAGGCGGCCGTCTTCCGGATGCGATTATTTATCCAACTGGAGGTGGAACTGGTCTTATCGGTATGTGGAAGGCTTTTGATGAGATGGAGGAATTGGGCTGGATCGGTCCCGAACGCCCCAAGATGTTCACTGTGCAGGCGTCAGGCTGTGCTCCCATGGTCCGTGCGTGGGAGCAGGGTGAGAAGCATGCCGAAATGTGGGAGGGAGCGCAGACCTATGCCTCCGGTCTGCGGGTTCCAGGAGCGGTAGGAGATTTCCTGATTCTGAAGGCGCTTCGTGAGTCTGGTGGGGGCGCGGCGGCCGTCCCCGACCATATGATGGCTGAGTGGGTAGACATACTTGGAGCGGATACCGGGATCTTTGCTGCTCCGGAGGGAGGTGCGACCGCCGCTGCAGTGCCGATTCTCATGGAACAGGGTTTGATCTCTCATGATGACGAGGTTGTTCTATTTAACACTGGAAGCGGACTCAAGTATGTCGGTATGACCCCAATTGACTGACCTCTTTACTAATGACGGACGCACTCTCACTTGAGCTGTTCTGGGTTGGCTTCGGTTTCGGATTGGGCGTTATGGTGATCTTAGCCCGCGTCAGCCTTCGTTTGAGGCGATCTCGTCAGGTGGAGGAGAAGACTCAGATACTCGACGACCAAGCCGTTGATCGGATTATTCGACAGGGAAAGATCAGTATCAATGAGGACGTCCTTGATCTCAAGGCGATAGAGGACGAGGAAGAACGTTTCTGGTCGGAGAACTGGGACGAGCCTGAGGAAGCTTGGTGAGACAATTGTTACCGCGAGAAGCGATAGTACAACTCGGGGAGGGGGACGAGTCGCCCGTTCATAGGAAGATTGTCTCTCGGATCAGATCTCTTCAACCAGAGTCCGCGGTTCAGGTTCAGAACCAAGCCAGTGGCATGACTGTTGGTGAAAGACCAGTCGAGTCCTATCGGAACTCGCAGTACCAGGGCCATACCGGTTCCTTCCCGGTTTGGGCCGAGAGGTGCGACGGCCAACCACAAACCAGCTCCAGCGACCGGTTTGACGTGAGAAGACCCAAAGTATTGCCTAGCGGTCACCGAGACGCTCAGGTCATCGAACGACCGAGTACCGATGCTAAGGTCGAGACTTCGATTGTCCCTGTAGAACTCGAGAGTCAGCGCGATGGTACTGATCCCACCAGTGGAGATCCCCATGCGCACTCCATCGCCAGCACTAGGTCCTTGCGCCGACAAAGGTGCCGAGAACGTTATGCAAATGATGGCGATGGCGATTGTACTTCGGCTCACGGGCTAAACCTAGCTGGATTGCATGTATCACTTGGTGTTAAACGCACCAAGCGATATCCGGATAAGCGCAGGATTATAGAGCCGAGAGCCCTTTGGGTCCACGGAATCTGGCGGGCAGTCGTGGTCGCGGGAGTGCTTTCTTTTGCAGCGTGTTCCGCACCAGACCGACCGAATAGGATCGATCATACATTGCCAGATGCATTGCTTGAGTGGCTCGAGCCCGATTCAGTCCGGAAAGTTGCACTGCACCCTGGTGTCCTTTACGGATATTTATGGTCGCCTAAGGGTCCATGGGCGATACACATCGTTCGGGCCTCGATTGGTAATCGGTGTGACATCGGCTTTAGGGTTCTTCAGGCTGAGCACGCCGATGACGGAAGCGGCGGACGGAAGACCGTTTCTGCCATGGTAGCTGGAGCCGAGCACAATGTTCTTGCAGCAATAAATGCAGATTTTTTCACGCCGGCGGGTAATCCGCTGGGTGTCGAAGTGGTGGACGGAGAAATACGAGAGACGGCTACTAGGCCAACGTTTGCGTGGAAACCAGGGGTGGAACCGTGGATAGGTGTGTCTCATGCAGCCAAGGATGAGCTTCTGCTTGGGTGGTCGGTTCCGATGGGAGAGGGTGATGGCGAGACTCAGGCCTTGGGCGGTTTCCCGGATTTGATTGACGGTGGCCAACGGGTTGGAGATCTCGAAGTGCAGGGGCGCCCCTCGTTTGCCGCTGCGCGTCATCCGCGGTCTGCGATTGGGTACAATACAAGAACTGGTCAGGTGTGGGTTGTCCTTGTGGATGGGCGTCAGGATCCCCACTCGGTTGGAATGACACTTCCTGAAATAGCCCGACTCTTTGAGTCTGCAGGAATAGACGAAGCGCTCAATCTAGACGGAGGAGGATCGAGTGCTCTGGTATTAGGTCATTCTTATGTGAATCGACCATCAGACGCGACGGGCGAACGCCCAGTTGTTAATGCGCTCGCTCTGGTCACCGATTTGACTTGGTGTGACGCTGATTGAAGTAGAGAGTGACGTGGGTCAGCGATTGGCCCAAGTAACTCCCATACCAAAACGAAAAGTCCGGCTTGGTCCTGGCTCAAAGAAGCGTCGACCGAAGGCATTTGGAACGACGGACGCGTTGTATTCTTTGTTGCCGATATTTTGAATTGAGATAAATGGGGCCAGCATGAAGTGCCCGGCATGGATTTGTTCGGACCCAAACCTAAGATCACTAACGAAATAAGCGGGAGATTCTGCGGTGTTCGCATCGTTGACCGGCAGTGCGTCTTGCCAGAGTCCTCGTAGTTCGATGTATCCTCTGGTGTGCTCCCACATGAGGAGTCCGTCTAATCGGCGCGGGGCCAAGCCGGGGATCATATTTCCGGAGTGGTCGTTGTCGTCCGTTACGAAGACGTCGTATTCCGCGTCTACATCAGTATAGGCTAGCCGTGCACTGAAGCTCTGGCTCAACTTGGCATCTGCGGAAACCTCAAAACCTGAGTGGTGTGACTCTGCAGCGTTTCGGAAGTATGTGCGTCCAGGATCACTAGCGACCTCGAACGGCACCAAACCGTCCCTGATGTCCGTTTTAAAAACCGATAGCTCTAGGCCGAGGAGATTATCTAGGGTTGTTCTCACGCCGCCTTCTATAGTCGTTCCTAGTTGAGGGCTGAGGTTGGGGTTGAAGCCTCCCGCTCCCGTCGAGCGGTTAGCGAGTTCAGTAGTTGTAGGGGTCTCGAAAGAGCGGCCGATTGAACCGAATAGCTCCGAATCGTCAGAGAGGCTCAGAACGGCGCCAAGAGATGGACTAAAGGCACTCATCTCACGTTGGCCCGTATCGTCTGGGTCACCGGCGATGAGAAAGTTGTCGGTCGCGCTAAAATTGATGTTGTCGTAGCGAAGGCCAGCGAGAATCGAGAGTCGTTCGACGGTGTCGAGACGACCTTGGATAAAGAGGCCTCTAGCAGTGACATGCTCGAGCTGATCTAGGATCCGGTCTCCGGGCTCACCACCCTTGTTCTTGAAGTTGAGCCGGTCGTCACGCTGAAGCTCTATCTCGAAGCCGGCGCCCCAACCGAACGTAGTTCGTTTATCGAGAGAGGTCTGACCCTGGAAAAGAGAACGGACACCGCCTGCGTTCCGTGTCAGATCGATTACACGTCCTGGGATCGGATTAAATAGTTCTCTTCGGATTCCCCATAGAGCGAACTGACTATCCAATGACCCGAATGATCCCATCCACGAAGCTCCTATCTGGCCTTGGCGCACATCCTTGAAAGCGCCACTTCGCACATTGAAACCCCATGCTGCTCGATTTCCCTCGTCCAGGACATCCTGTGGAAGCGAGCCTGGGTTTTCAGCGTCGAGATCCATTCCGTTTCCAACGATTCGTAGCAAGCCCTCGCCTAAGGGGAGAGTGAGTGTCCCGTTTACTACGGTTCTCTTCGCCGCTCCGTATGGTGTGCCGTCATTCGTTTCAGGGTTACGCCTATACCCATCAAAATCGGTTGTGTAGAAGCCGACCCGATATCCGGCACTGCCCGATCGGCCTGTAGCCACACCCTGAAGGGTCCACATAGAGTGTGAAACTCTATCACCCTGCTCAGCTGCCATTGTGCTGCCGAGTGAGCCCCCAGCCCATCGCATAGATACCGTCGCCGGTTCTTGGGCTGGATCGGCCGTCCGGAAATGCAACACTCCTCCTGAGGCGTTTCCATACAGTGAGGCATTTGGTCCACGAAGAGCCTCTACTCGACCTAGGCCAGAGAGATCGAGATGGTCGAGTGTCGCCTGGCCGTCCGGAAGTGTCGCCGGTATCCCGTCAACAAGAACCCTTATTCCGCGGACTCCAAACTGGGAGCGCGGACCGAATCCACGGACTGCAATCCGTTCTCCCACTGCAAAGTTGAATCGGTTGTGGACCTGGATACCGGGCACGGCCCGAATGGCCTCCTCGATGAATGTCGAAGCGGTTGCGCGCGTCAGTTGTGATCCGGTGAGTACGGAGACCGGGTAAGGAGCCTGCGTTCCTATGGTGCTAGGGAGCACCCGGACTAGGATTGGATCGAGTAACACGACTGAATCAGGATCAGGATCCTGAGCAAGAGCTGGGACGGTTAGAACGGCCGTGAGCGAGATGCTCGACACTAACCGATAAATCCACTTCGAGGGTCTCACAGAAGCTCCATAGCTGATTCGGCGCACGCCTGATTGATTTCAGGAATGTTAATAGATCAAGACAAGGTAAGCCGGTACCGCTAGGTTGCCGATATGTGCCCTATTACAGCGATCACCACTCCACTCGACGAGCTTTACCGACGCCGGTCTTCGGTTTTGGAGAGCCTGGGAGAGGGGGTCATGGTCTTGCCCTCTGCACCGATTCAGTACGCATCGCGCGACAATCAACGCTCGTATGTATCCGATCGCGAACTTTTCTATCTGACGGGCCTTGTAGAGCCGGGTTGTGTTGCGGTACTGGTGGGGGGACTAACCCCGAGGGTCGAAATCTTTACTCGATCGCGCGATGAAAAGGCAGAACTGTGGACGGGTCCGCGATTAGGTCCGGATGGGGCACAGGTTCTTTCCGGGGCCGATGAGGCCCATTGCATCGAGGAACTAAAAGTCAGATTACCCGCATTGTTGGAGGGTGCTGACCGTATTTATGCCCGTCTAAGAGAGGGTGGATTAGAGTCCGACTTAGTGATCGCGGCACTTGCAGCGGCGCGTGCTAACGGGGCTCGCCATGGCTCAGGTCCTCGCGGAGTCATGGATCCTGGTGAAATTCTTGACGACCTGAGATTGAAAAAGTCAGGGCACGAACTGGAGATCATCAGAAAGGCATGTCAGATCACCGTGACGGGTCACCGAGCTGCTGCCAATGCCATAGCAGATGCGGAGGGCGAGTGGACAATAGAGGCGGAGCTGGAAAGAGCTTTCCGGGCTTCTGGCGCGAGTGGCCCTGGCTTTGATTCGATAGTAGGTGGAGGTCAGAATGCATGTGTACTCCATTATGTTGAGAACAACGCATCGCTGAGTGCTGGTGAACTAGTATTGATCGACGCGGGAGCAGAGTACGGGCTGTATCACGGAGATGTGACTCGGACATATCCAGTGAACGGCAGATTTTCTGACGAGCAGAGGGCGGTATACCAAATAGTGGAGGAGGCTCGACTCACTGCAATCGCATCGATCAAACCAGGGGCGACCATAACGGATGTTCACGATGCCGCCTCACGAGTCCTCGCTCAAGGCCTGCTTGATCTTGGGGTGCTGCATGGGGACAAAGACTCAGTCCTTGATGAGGGTAGTTATCGAGATTTCTTCCCCCATCAGACATCGCACTGGCTTGGGTTGGACGTACATGATCCAGGAGATTACGGACGGGATGGCTCAGGGCGGATCCTCGAGCCCGGCATGGTTTTTACCATTGAGCCCGGGCTCTATTTCCGGTTAGGTCAGTGTGGTAACAACACCGATAGGTGGGCTGGGATCGGCGTGCGTATTGAGGATGATGTCGTCGTCACTGCCGAGGGCGTAGAGGTGCTAACTGGAGTGCTCCCGACCTCCGTAGACGAAGTTGAGGAGGCTGTAGGTAGATGAGCAAATTAATGGACTCCCTCACGATACCAGGTCCGTTAGTCACGGTAGAGCTGCGACCTCCACGTGTGGATCTGGATGGAGCAAGCACGGTTTCTGCATGGATCGATCTACATCATACACTGTCTCGCCTTTCTCGTCAGGAACTCTTCGTTTTCCTTACTGACAACGCTGTTGGTGCCGCAGAAGAAGAGAATCTGGCACACGTGGGCGGCAATGTTGCTGACTCGGTGGACCTCTCTAAGATTGTGCCAATTCTGACCTGTAAGCACTCTCTCAAATACTGTGAAACGTTTGCGCTGCGCGCGGCTTCGGATGGGTTTGAGTCCCTTACCGTCCTAGGGGGTGATATTTCGGTGCCGCCGCCCCGGTGTGTGCCGCACGGAAGAGATCTACGTCAGCTGTTGACCAGGCGTGTCCCGTCATTGGATCTAGGGGGGTGGGTGAATCCTCATCGTTCCCCAGTTGAGCAGGTCAACTTTTTGGAGGCCCTCGACGCGCACGCGCAGTATGCTCTCAGCCAGATTGTGTCTCACCATTCCATCCACAACGTCGAGCGCTTTCTAGAAGAAGCCGACAGGGCAGGGTCGACCAAGCCAGTGGTTTTTGGTGTTTTTTTCTATCGGTCTGCTAACCCAAGCACGCTCTCCACTCTCGGATCTTTCTTTCCTGTTCCGTCCCATGAGATCATGGGTGAATTTGAGAACGGAAACACAGCTGAAGAAATCTGCGCACGAAGCATCCGTGAACTTCGGGCGGTGGGTGCGGAGAAAATTTATGTGAGCAACCTAGGTGAGCGAGCTGCTGGTCGAACGTTGCAAAAGATCTTAGATCTCGTATGAGTCGGGTAAACGGTCTAAGCCGTTGCTAAAATGCCGCTTTCTCTAAGCACCCTGAGTGCCACTTGAACTTTCCGATTTGGTGCAGTCAGGTGGAATCCTTGGACGAAATCTTGGGTCGCATTGATTAGCTCAAGCGCGATTGCGACTCCCTCCTCTAGGGCAGCGTCCGCTCCAGAAAGGTGTGCTCTTCTCATCCGGTCCACCAATTCAGTGGGGACGTGAACACCTGGAACTTCGTTTGCTAGAAACTCCGCATTTCGAAGAGTCGTAAGTGGCCATATTCCGGCAACGATTGGGATCTCCGGAGTCGTTGCGTCGAGAAATTGCTCTAGGGCTTTAGGGCTAAAGACCGGTTGAGTTGTCGCAAAGTTAGCACCTGCATCGACCTTGTATTCAAAGCGACTTCGCTCACGTTCCTGGTCAACCGATCCGTGATTTATCGCTACTCCCTGGACGAACTCTGTTGGTGCACCGATCGTGTTACCACCGGGGTCTATGCCTTGATTGAGTCCTTGCACCACATTGGTCAGTCCGATCGAATCGATATCGAAGACCACGGTTGTGTCCGGATAGGGACCCATTACGGGAGGGTCACCGGAAACCACGAGGACATTTCGGATTCCCGCGGCGGCGGCACCGAGCAAGTCTGAAATCATTCCGAGCATGTTTTTGTCTCGGCAGGTGTAGTGGACGATCGTCTCGATGCCGACTTCTCGCTCTACGATCAATGCAGCGGAAAGGGCTCCCATGCGGCTACGTGAGCGCGGACTTTCCACGATACTGACTGCGTCGACACCCGAAACTTTAAGCTCACGTGCAGGTGATGTGACTGCGGAGGCGTCCCAGCTGTGCGGTGGGATTATCTCTACAGAAGCTACCTGTTCCCCGCGGGCAAGCTTCCGACCCCACGCCGATCGTTGTTCGAGGGGGACCGGGTTTGTGGCGGAGTGAGAATTATTCGCTCTGTCTCTAATTGTGACGATGGGGTGTTTCGGCTGGAGTGCTGCCACCGAATCGCGCATCCGTCTCGTGTGATCAGGTGTCGTGCCGCAGCACCCCCCAACAAATCGAACCCCAACGTCGATCATACGGCGAGCGTACTGAGCCATATAGTCGGGGCTAGCTAGATAGATTTTTCGATCCCGGACGTTCCGTGGAAGTCCTGCGTTAGGTTGCGCGCTAAGGGGCAGCTGCGTGACTTCGGCCATGTCCTCTAGGGCGTCCAACATGACGGCTGGCCCAACGGAGCAATTTAGACCAATTACATCGGCACCGGAGTCCTCCATGGCCTGGGCCAAATGAGCGGGCTCAGTCCCGAGAGATGTCTTGCCGTCCGGTCCAACTGTCATTTGCGCGATCACTGGTAATTCACAGGCAGCTCGGATTGCCCGAAGTGCGCATTGCAGCTCCGATATATCTGAGAAGGTCTCTAAGACGAAGCCGTCTACACCTCCTTTGAGAAGGCCATCAACTTGGCGAGCGAAATACGCTTCTGCTTCATCTAAAGAGGTAGGGCCCCAGGGCTCGATTCGGATCCCGAGCGGACCCAGAGCGCCCGCTACTGCTACGGTGCTACCCGAGGAGTAATCTGGGTCGTTTCCTCTAGTTAGTTCTGATAATTCAGCCTTTGAGGACGCTTCCACTGCGAGTCTAGCGGCCTGCTCATTGATTTCCTCGGTGCGATCTTCAAGACCAAACGAAGACAGCTTGACCGGATTCGCACCGAAGGTGTTGGTTTCTAGAATCTCGGCTCCTGCATTGATGTATTCCTCGTGGATTCCTCTTACCAATTCGGGTCGACTCAAGTTGAGCTCGTCGTAACATACGTTTACGAAAACACCACGACTGTAGAGTAGGGTGCCCATGGCTCCGTCGAATACGTGAACCCGGTTGTCTCGCACGAGTGACTTCATGTGCCGTTCGTGGGCGTGTAGCCGAGGTTTGGGGCTAGCCATCTTTCAGCATCCTCCAAGCTCCATCTTTTGCGGCGGGCATAGTCCTCGACCTGATCACGGCCGAGTCGCCCCACACCGAAGTATCGGGCTTCAGGGTGTGCGAAGTACCAGCCACTGACGGAGGCGCCAGGCGCCATCGCATAGGTCTCAGTCAGTGTGACCCCTATGGATTCTTCAGCTCTCAGAATGTCAAATAGAACACGCTTTTCCGAATGGTCGGGGCAAGCTGGATATCCCGGGGCAGGTCGGATACCCCTGTATGCCTCCGCGATTAGTGCGTCGTTATCGAAAGTCTCGTCCGCTGCATACCCCCAAAGAACTTGGCGAACGTGTTCGTGCACGTACTCAGCAAGCGCCTCAGCGATACGGTCTGCAAGGGCCTTAGACATGATTGCGTGGTAGTCGTCATGCTCTGCTTCGAAGCGAGCTGACAGCTGGTCTACAAGTCGGCCGGAAGTTACGGCGAAGCCACCTACCCAGTCTGGCTGACTTCCTTTCGGTGCTACGAAGTCGGACAAGGCAAGGTTGGCCCGCCCATCTTTCCTGAACTGTTGACGTAGTGTTCGAAGCACGGCGATTGGAGTAGACTGGTTTTCAGTGCCTCTGTCTCGACCTGTAGCTATATCACTGGGTGAGAAGAGATGGATGTCGTCACCTTCTGAGTGTGCTGGGAAGAGACCGACGACCGCACGGGGCTGAAGGACCCCGTCTTCATCCATCTGCGTCAGCAGCGTCATTGCTTCATCGATAAGCGTTCTAGCCGTTTCTCCGACCAGTTCGTCTTCCATAATCTCAGGGTAAGTACCGTGTAACTCCCACGTCTTGAAGAAGGGAGTCCAGTCTATGTACGGACGTAGGTCGGCTACTGAGATATCGTTGAGCAGGTGGATTCCAGGTGAGGCTGGAGTGGGCGGGGTGTATTTAGGCCATCCGCCATTGAAACCCCGCGCGCGCGCCTCCTCGATTGTCAGAAGAGCAGTTTTTTGTACTCGTCCGGCGCGTCTGTCGCGGAGTTCGGCGTACTCTCGCCGGGTTTCCTCCATGAACGCAGGCCTGCGTTCACGGTCGAGAAGGGTTGAGACAACGCCAACAGCTCTCGACGCATCTAGAACGTGCACGGTGGGGCCTGAGTAGCACTCCTCGATTTTGACTGCCGTATGAGCCCGGGAAGTAGTAGCACCTCCGATAAGTAGAGGTGTGGTGAAGCCGAGGCGCTCCATCTCAGTAGCTACGTGCACCATCTGGTTGAGCGAGGGCGTAATCAGCCCTGAAAGACCGACCATGTCGACTTCGTGATTACGAGCCGCTTCTAGTATTTGTTCGGTAGGGATCATTACGCCGAGGTCGACGATCTCGTATCCATTACACTGAAGCACCACCCCTACGATGTTTTTCCCGATGTCATGGACGTCGCCCTTTACCGTGGCAAGTAGAATCTTTCCCTTACCTGATAGGTCAGCCTGCTCTGCGTCCAAGTGGGGTACTAAGTGCGCTACCGCCTTCTTCATAACTCGAGCGCTCTTAACAACTTGGGGCAGGAACATACGACCAGACCCAAACCGGTCTCCTACCACATTCATACCGTCCATCAATGGACCCTCGATTACGTCGAGAGCCCGTGGCAACTCTAGGCGTGCTTTTTCGGCATCTTCCTCAATCCATGCGTCAATTCCGTTAACTAGGGCATGAACAAGGCGGTCTCGGACAGGCTCGTCACGCCACGAAAGGTCTTCCTCCATTCGGTGCTGAGTGGTACCAGTTCTCTCGCTTGCGATGCGTGTCAGCGTCTCAGTAGCCTCTGCATCTCGGGCGAGAAGCACATCCTCTACCGGTATCAACAGCTCTTCGGGGATGTCGTCGTAGACCGGAAGCGCTCCCGCGTTTACGATGCCCATGTCGAGCCCCGCATTTATACCGTGGTAGAGGAATGCAGCATGCATGGCCTCTCTCACTTCTGGACTGCCACGGAATGAGAATGACACGTTGCTGATGCCTCCGCTCGTCAGCGCATGCGGGCATAACGCCTTGATCTGTCGCACGGCTTCGATGAACAAGACCCCATAATCGTTATGCTCTTCGATTCCTGTCGCGACTGCAAAGACGTTTGGGTCGAAGATGATGTCCTCAGGCAGAAATCCTTCTTCTTCGACCAGGATTCGGTATGCTCGGGAGCAGATCTCGACCCGTCGACTGAGAGTGTCAGCTTGCCCCTGTTCGTCGAAAGCCATTACAACTGCTGCGGCACCGAAGCGTCGGACCTCTCTAGCACGCTGCCGGAATGCGTCTTCCCCATCCTTCATTGAGATTGAGTTTACCACACCCTTGCCCTGAAGGGTCTTGAGTCCCGCCTCCACTACGGCCCAGTCTGATGAATCCACCATGACGGGGATCCTCGATATCTCGGGCTCTGACGCTAGAAGGTTGAGATATCGAGTTATCGCCGTGACCGAGTCGAGAAGCCCCTCATCCATGTTCACATCGAGGATCTGTGCTCCCCCCTTGACCTGCTGGAGCGCAACATCGACGGCGGTTTCGTAGTCGTCATCTAGAATCAAGCGAGCAAAGCGTCGAGAGCCGGTGACGTTCGTTCGTTCGCCGACGTTAACGAACAGCGATTCGGGCCCTATACTTAGTGGTTCGAGACCGGAGAGCCTTGTTCTGGTCGGAAGGTCCGGAAGACGCCGGGGTTCGACGTCCGCCACGCTGTCTGCAATCGCGCGGATATGTTCCGGGGTCGTTCCGCAGCATCCACCTACGATGTTGATGAATCCGGCCTCTGCGTATTCTCGGGTCACTGCAGCCATGTGCTTCGCGGTGTCGTCGTATTCCCCAAATTCATTCGGCAAACCCGCGTTCGGGTAGCAGCTTACCGGGACGGCTGCCGCTTCGGAGAGTTCCTCGAGGAAGGGACGGAGTTGATCAATCCCTAGTGCACAGTTCAGCCCGACGGAGAGTAACCCGCGTCGCCGACCCGGTCCTGGCTGGGCGCCGTGAGCGACGGAGTTATAAAACGCTTCGGGGGTCTGTCCGGAAAGGGTTCGACCGCTCTGATCCGTGATGGTACCGGAGACCATGACTGGCACGTCTTCAGCGATCTCCTCCAGCACTGCAGAGATCGCATAGAGAGCGGCTTTCGCGTTGAGGGTGTCGAACGCGGTCTCAACCAAAAGAATGTCTACTCCACCATCGAGTAGGCCTTTGGTCTGTTCGGAATAGGCTCTGACGAGCTCATCAAACGTCACATTGCGTGCGCCTGGATCTCCTACATCAGGGGATAGAGACGCGGTGCGATTCGTCGGTCCGAGTGCCCCAGCGACCCAGCAGATTCGATCAGGGTGCTCCGCTTCTACTGCATCTGCGGCCTCTCGGGCAAGGGAGGCTGCGATGCAATTCAGCTCTTCGCTGATTTCCGAGAGTTCGTAGTCCTCCAGAGAGATCCGATTTGAACTGAAGGTGTTTGTTTCTATCAGATCCGCGCCGGCGAGGAGAAATTCACTGTGAATCGACCGAATCAGGGCGGGACGACTGAGGCACAAAAGATCATTTGCTCCCTCGAGGGATACTGGGTTGTTCTCGAAGCGCTCACCTCGGAAGTCCTCTTCCGAGAGTTCATGGCGCTGGATCATGGTACCCATCGCTCCGTCCATAACCAGGATGCGCTCGCGGAGCGCGCGGTCGAGCGCGCGAATCCGCTCACTCCGCAATCGTGGAGTTTTCGTGTGTTGCAATGGAAGATCCTCCGACAACAAAAGCCCGCTCGCAGGGCACTGCGATGCAGGGCTTCAGCTTTTTAGCTTGTTCGCTGGTGGGACGCTTTCCGTCTCACCGTGCGGGCCGCAATACGCTTCAAATCGCCCCTCAGTGTCTGATTAGAGTACATCCGTTTAACCTCGAATTCAACGACCTGCTCTCTCTGGGGTCCATGCAGGGTGCGCTGTGTCGGCTGAAGACGCACTTTCAGGAGGATATCCGAAGACCCGAATTTCGCTTGCTCCGCATGACTGATTCTACCGTTTACCTAGGGACCCGACCTAGGCTTTCCAGGCACTTTTACAAGGCCCACGGCCTAGGGAATGACTATCTGGTATTTGAGGTGGTCGAGGGTGATCAAGCCTCCTGGATAGCGACTCCCGAAAATGTCGCCATGGTCTGCGGTCCACACCGGGGATTGGCTTCAGACGGCCTTGTAGTTGTCATGTTGGATCAGAGTCTTAGATCACCCGCACACGCTGTTGTGTCTCTCCGCATGTTCAATCCAGACGGCAGTGAGTTCGAGCGGAGCGGCAACGGGTTACGTGTGCTAGCCGCATACCTTTCAGGCCTTGAACCCCGACTATCCGTAATTGATGCGAAGGTTGGGGGCGGGGAAGTTCGCATCCATGTTCATGGGATGACTGATGGCACCTTTGATATCTCTGTGGAGATGGGTGTGGCTCGACTTGGTCCGGAGGCGATCGGTGCCGGGGCCGGCCTCCTGCATGGCGAGTCTGAGCCTTACACACTAATGGGTCCGGAGGGAGAAAAGTTGGAGGTTGTTCCGGTCTCAATCGGAAACCCTCATGTTGTCATACTCACTGACCCGCAGGAGGAGTCGTTCTCCGAAGAACGGCTTTCCGTCCTCGGTCCCTTCATCGCTTCGCATCCGGACATCCCTGCTGGAACCAATGTTCAGCTCGCTAGAAGTCAGCATGGGAGGGGCCAGGCGTGCATCTGGGAGAGAGGGGTGGGTCGAACCGCCGCATCCGGCACCAGTTCATGTGCCGTAGCTGTCGCTCTCGTTGTGACCGGCTCGCTTCCCTTTGGAGCAGTCCTGATCGATATGCCAGGAGGACAGCTATCGGTTTCGGTACATAATTCGCTAGAGATCACTCTTCGAGGTCCTGTCACTTCCGTAATGAGTGGGACCATCGAAGACGGTCTCTTAGCTAAGTTCGAACCCGTATCATGAGAATTAACCCTGTTAAGGCAAAGACCATGTTGGGGATCCATGCCGCCGCTAGAGGGGATACGGCACCAGCTTCACCTAGTGCTCCAGCTACCCGCAGGAGCATCATGAAAAGGAGGACGGTGGCTAGTGAGAGCCCAATCCCAAACGCGGCCCCTCCCCGTTTGCTGCTAGTTGCAAGTGGCGCACCGAAAAGGATAATGATCAGGGTAGTGACCGGGATTGATATTTTCTGCTCGCGCTTTACAAGAAGTTCATTGGCGTTGCCACCGGTTCTCTGAATTATTGCCGCCATGTGATTGATTTCGGCATAGGTCATCTCGTCCGGCTCTGGTGGAACCTCGAGTAGTTCCTCTGGACGTTCCACTAGATCAGCCATCATGAGTCGGTCAAATTCGATTGTGGTCTCAGCACTATCACCACTAAGTGTTCTCATGAACCCCTGAGCCAGGATCCAGCCATCCTCAGCTTGGAACCTGGCGCCCTCTGCTATCAGGTGTAGACCATTACGGTCATCTGTGACGGGACGCTCGATCACGACGTCTGTCATTCGACCGTCGGACGCTGTCAGTCTATTCACTTGCCATGAGACTCCCTCCTCAGACCTATAGACGAAGTCGGAGCGCCAGGACCGACCTGGTGCCTCAGAGCGAAGGATTTGCGCTGAGATTTTGTTGGTGCGCGGCACGACCTCGGTTAAAGCCAAAGCAACGCCAGTCAGGAGGACCCCAGCTATGAGAAGGGGAGCCACTAGTCGATGAAAAGAGATTCCTCCCGCTTTGGCTGCCACTATCTCCCGATGCTTCGTCATCCAGTGGACTGTGAAGACCGCTCCGAGGAGTGCTGCAATGGGGAAGCACCACTGGATGAAGAGTGGATACATGTAGACATAAGACATCGACACTTCTCCGAGGGAGAGCCCACGGTCGATGTAGTCGTCAAGGTGCTCTGCTAAATCACCAAGTACAAACAGTGGCGGTGCGCAAAGAAGAAAGAGGCAGAAAAGCATCAAGAAGTTTTTGATGACTAGACGATCTAGGATCCTCATGAGCCCTCTTTCCCTGTTCTCGCTGAAGATCGGCCAAAGAATCCGGTGATCGCGTCACCTATGCCTGTTCGGCCGGTTCCGGACGTGTGTCCCATACGGCGAAGAAGTGCAACGCCGAGAGAAAAGAAGATCACATTGCCGAGCCACATGGTAATTGCAGGGCTCGCTACGCGGCGGTCCGCTAGCGCCTCTCCACCGAGTAGACCGACGTAGTAGATGAAAAAGATTACTCCGGAGGCGACGACTACGAATCCAACTCCGGCACTCGGGAATCGCAGCGCTAGAGGGGGACCGATGAGGACGAACACGAGACAGGCGATTGCGATCGCGAGTTTCTTGTGGATCTCTACTCTGAACCGGTTTACCGATTGTTGCAGTGCCGCTCCGCGGGCTGATCGAGCTCGAGCGCCTGCTACGATTTGCCGAGTCATTGGGTCGCGTTGGATGTAACGTCCTCGGAGACTTCCCCCAAGCATGTCCCTCATTTGAGCGCTTTCACTGGCCACAGCAGAGTCGGCCTCTACCTCAAGGTTGAGCGCGACTCGCAGGGCCTGTTCTCCTTGGCTACGGCTCTCTTGCAGTATTGTATCTAGCTGTGCCTGCCTTTCGTCCGCGTTAGCGAAGAGCATTTTGAAGCCCATCTCGCGATCCGAGCGATCTCCTCCCCCTAATCTTCTCTCTAGTTCGTTGCCGACCTCACGAAGGGGGACTACCTGCTTGTCGAAGTAGAGGCGCTGGAATCCTCCAACCCTGTCATTCTGCACCTCGTGCACAGCTCCGTTGTAGAGTGTTAGGTAGAGGTCTGTTCGCGTATCGTTGAATGCCATTTCGCCGGCTTCAGCGTATGTCGTACGCTGTCGCATTGGGTCATTGGCGTCGAAGATTGTGATGTTTTGAAGTTCGTTAGTGTCGTGATCAATTCGGTCTGCGGTTAGGAAGTAGCGGTTCACGCCTACTCCAGTTCGGAGTTCGTTCACGACCTGCTCGCGGAGTTCGAGGGTAGGACTCTTGCGACCGATATCAAGCAGGAGGTTCTTTAGCGCGTGGTTTGATTCCGGGAGGACTGAATTATTGAAGAAAAGCATTGCGAGGGTGGCAATGGCACCGAGACCGAAAACTGGGAGTATCATTCGTGCCGGGCTTACACCGCCCGCGGACATCGCCGTAATTTCGTTTGAGGCCGCCATGTCACTGAAGGCGTAGAGAACCGCCACGAGCACAGCCATCGGGAGAGACAGCGCGATTGTATGCGGAAGTGATAGGAACAGGAATTCAACGACGACTTGCCAAGGCAGGCCCTTGCCCACTAGTGAGTCGACGCGCTGAGCGATGGCGTTGATGAATAGGAGGCCTGTAATTGTTGATAGCGCGAACAGGAACGGGCCTAGATGGGCACGTATTAAGTGTCTGACGAGCACTCCTTTACGCACTGAACCCTTCTCTCTGTTGATTGTGAATTCTGCTACCGATTGTGGCTCATTCGTTACACCGTCGGTGCTAAGTGTGTTCGAAATGAGACAGCGGTCCGATCACAATGCTTTGTGCTCGTTCTCGAACCTTACTCTGTTAGCGTCGTGATACCGAAACTCCTGACTCTGCTCGTGTCTCTCGTGGCCCCTGTGGTGACCGGGCCCGATGAGATGCGAGAAGAGAATACGGAAAATGTAATCACCACGTCGATCGAGGCACCTGCAGATACGATTCTTAGGCCGAATCTTGATCTCCCTGCGGTGGCTGTTGAGGTGGGACTTTCGGCGATGCAGGCGGAACCTCACGTTACGCTTGGGATGCGCCGGATTCGTGTTTCAGCGGCCGGAGTTGGAACCCCGCGAAGCGAAGGCCTGGCCCAGTATAGAGGCGGATCTAGGCTCTCTTACCGGATGGGCCGCGGGCGTCGAATGTTCAGTAGACTTGGTCCGGGCGTGGGTGTTGGGACGCGGTTGGTTGCTCCGTCCCCTCTAGATGTTGTTCTGCGGGCTAGAGCTAATGACCTAGTTACGTCAGGAAGGACACTCTATCTGCCAACTGAGACGAGAAGATCTAATCCCATTATTCCTAGCGATGAATCCCGGTTTGTCACTGAGTATGCGGATCTCGCCTTGAATGTTAGAAGCCGAATGGAGCTCGGTGGTGATTGGACACGTTTCGAACCGTGCGATGTCCGGTTTGGTGCGGGTTGTAATCCGTCGATAGTTCCGCAGCTGAGTCCAGATTTGCAGTTCGGGGTTCAGGTCAGCGGTACGATATTGGACCGCGTCACCGTCGATGTCGACTTCGATCAATCCCGAGAGTTTGATGCGGCTAACCGAATTAACTTCTTCTATGAAGGTGGAAAGGACGATGTACTGCATCGTCTAGAGGTTGGGGATGTCACGTTTCGACTTCCCCAGTCACGTTTTCTGACTGAAGGGCTTCCTGCCGGTAACTTTGGCTTTCAGGCCGAGGGTCAAGTTGGTCCGGTGGACTTTCAGGCGGTATGGGCACAGCAGCGAGGCGACCTTAACTCTCGATCGTTCCAACTCACTGGTTTCGGCGATCAGCGCGCCTTTGTGCAAGAAGACACTTTGGTCCTGGATGATGCAGACTATGTCCGTGGACAGTTCTTCTTCTTGGTCGATCCTTCCCAGATTGACCGATATCCGCACGTCGATGCTCTTGAACTCGACCCGGCGTCGGCTCCTGCGTCAATCGCTCCGGGAGATCAGCTTATCCAGCTCTATAGATTTGAGGACGATCCCGTTTTTCAACAGCAGGTTGAAGGTTTTATCCAGCTCGACGCTGTAGCTGACGATGGGGTCAACCCTACGGTTCGCGAGTCTGGTTGGTTTCGGAACCTTCAGCAAGGTACGGATTTCTTCGTCCATCCAAGTGGGCTCTGGATTGCTCTGAGGCAGCCCCTAAGTCGCGAGGAGATGTTGGCTGTCACGTACATCACGGCGGCGGGTGACACAATAGGAGACTACAACCCGGAACTCGTATACAACCAGGGAGGGCGCCCGGAACTCAGGCTTCTAAAGGCTTCTGGAGCTAACCATCAGCCCGGTCGGCCTACTTGGGACCTTGAGATGCATCAGATCTACCGGGTCTCTGGATCGGCGGATGTAGAGCCCGGGGCAGTATCTCTCTCGGTCTCGCTCGGGGAACTTTCGGCAGGGCGCACCTTCAAGCGCAGCCCGTACGGAGCTGACATCACGTTCCTACGTCTGTTCGGGTTGGACGAAGAAGCCCCTCTTGATGCGCTAGATCCAGCATTCGTCTACTCTCCGGGCCGTGAATTCTTTCAGGATCAGCCTCCCGTGCAGGGATCGTTCATCGTCTTCCCGACGCTGCGTCCGTTCTCCCAGCCCCCTCCGGTAGAGTCACTTAGACTCAGCGAGGGTCTAACCCAGGCGATCCTCGGAGACGACGCGAATCAGGCTATCTACGAAGAAGAAGACCCGTTCGAGCGAGTGAATTCCGGTCGATTTCGGCTGACCTTCTCGTACCGCTTACGCTCGGAAGGAGTGATCTCGGCCTTTTCTCTCGGGGCCTTTGGAATCAGGGATGGGAGTGAGCGAGTTTTTCTCGGTGATCGCATGCTGACGAGAGGCGCAGACTACGAAATAGACTACAACGTAGGTCAGGTTCAGTTGCTGGAACCAGATTTGCTCTTCGCATCGTCCCCGGATGCGACTGTGCGTGCAACGTGGGAACAGCGGTCACTTTTTCAAGTGACGCCGACTCAAGTCGTTGGACTGCGTACAAGTAGTGCATTGGGTAGTGGGGGTGGAATAGATTTCTTGGGGCTGTACCAGTCTGAGCGCTCGGTGGTTACACGTCCGATTCTTGGGACTGAGCCGGGTGCTGCACTTCTTAGTGGTTTGAGTGGTCGGTATGATATGTCGCTTGGTTGGTTCGATCGCTTTTTGGAAAAGATTCCCGGCCTGAACTTTGACGGGGCGTCGTCGCTCTCGGCCGATGGAGAGGTGGCTTTGTCGATTCCGAACCCCAACACACTCGACCAAGCCTTCGTGGACGATTTCGATGGCACTGCACAGCTCTCGGTACGCCTGACGTCACAGGATTGGCAGCTTTCTAGCGCTCCGACAAAACGGGACGGAGCCGAGGTGGTAATGCCAGCTATCGTGGACGAGACGACGGCCGCCTCTTTGGTTTGGCAGAATCGATGGATTCTTCTTGCCCCGAACGGAGACAGCCTCGGGGTGCGAGAGGGCTTGTTTCCACGAACTGACATCGATAATCAGATTCGGCTTGCAGGATCTGAGCTTCGTGAGCCAGGGCTGAGGCTCAGTCTGGGCAGCTCATTAACGGAAGGTCAGCCTGGTTGGCGCTCAGCGATGACTCCATTGTCTACAAACGGCCTAGATCTTACTAAGACTGACTATCTGGAATTTTACGCTTCAGGTGACGGGGAACTAAGCCTGATCATTGATCTGGGTACTGTGAGTGAAGACGCCTTCTTCGTCGGTCCATTTAATGCCACGAGTGGGTCCCGAAGTGACGGTCGAACTTGGGGACTGGGAAACCTTGATCAAGAGGCTGACCCTCGCCTTGGTGAAATCTGGAGCGATATCCGGGACGAGTTAGGCGTGTGGGCGGAGACATGCTTGGCCGAGCGTGGGAGCATTTATCCACTTGGTGATTCGAGATCGGTATGCACGAGAGGTAACGGTCGACCGGACTCGGAGGATTTGGATGCTGATGGCAATCTAGATACAGCAGAGCGGCACCTGCGATATGTTGTTTCTCTCGATGGCTCGTCACCGTTTCTTGCGCGTAATCGTTCCGAGACGGGAACCGATTTCCAGCTTTATCGAATTCCTTTGCGTGGTGCGGGTGCGGTGGAGGTCGGTGGGTCGATCACTGAGGCTGATCTTAGAGCTATTCGGCACCTGCGAGTGACCGCTGTTGGACCAGAGGGAGGATTAGAACTCGCGCGCATGCGCTTAGTAGGGTCCCGTTGGATTAAGCGGTCTGGAGATGGTGTGCTCGACGGGATTGTTGGGGATACCATTTCTTACATTGGGCGTGTTGAAGTTGCTTCAGTGTCTCAGGTGACTGAGGGAAGTGATTACGTATCACCCCCCGGTGTGCTCGAAGAGTTGACGGATCCAACTCAGGCGTTCTCTGGGCAGGGTATAGAGTTCAACGAAAAATCTCTCGGTATAAAATTTGAGGGAATACCAGATGGGGCCCGGGCTGAAGTGTATTACCGATTCCCTCAGCGGCCACGAGACTTTTTGTCGTACCGCGAAGCAAGATTATGGGCGATCGCGAAGGACGGAGACTTTGGTCCGACTCGGGAAAATCGATTCTTCCTTAAGGTCGGCAGTGATCCCGAAAACTTCTACTTGTACAGAACGCCACTGAGTCCGCCCGTCGGTCCCGGACTAACTAGAGCCGATTGGCTTCCAGAGGTCCGGGTAGACTTCGGAGTATGGTTAGATCTGAGGAGACAGGCTGAGGAGCTAGTGTCAATGGCACCACCTGCACCAGGCGATCCCCCTGTGCAGATTTGGTCAGCAGACTCGACCTATGCAGTCGTGCTAGCTGATCGTGGTCGAGCTCCAAATCTTGCAGCGGTTAGAGAGATCTCCATCGGAGTCTGGAACGAGACCGGTCAGCCAACTTCAGGAGAGATCTGGGTCGACGAGCTTCGTTTAGGTCAGGCCTTGAATGATGTTGGGATCGCGAGCTCCTTCAACGTTGCGGTGGACGGAGCGGGGGTAATTCAAACTCGCCTTAATATGACAGACCGAGGCGCATTCTTCCGACAGTTGCGTGACCAGCCGACTTACCAAGACGATCGAACACTTAACCTGTTCAGCTCGCTAGCCGTCGATCGATGGTTTCCAAGCAGCTGGGGCGTCGATATGCCCGTTACGTTTGAGGTCTCGCAGTCGAGTCAGGCTCCGGTACTCCTAGCAAACTCCGACGTACGGGCGAGCCAAATAGCCAACCTGCGTGATACGAATACGGGCCAGAGGCGTGTCGGTATCTCGGTGCGTAAAAGAACCCAGAGTGCTAATCGGGTTGTCGGGTTTTTGATTGACGGATTAGATGCGCGTGCATCATATGCGACTGCGGATGGTTCGACTATCACCACCGAAAATGAATCCAGCACCGTAGACGCGGGGGTCGGGTGGACTCGTGTTCCCCAGTCGCGAGAAATCGGGCTCGTACCAATGCAGTTGAGGGGTTTAGTTAGGACACTACTCCCTGGATTCCTCGAAGATAAGGTGGCTGATGCCAGGCTACGCCTGACACCAGAACGTGTCTCCGTAAGCACTTCGTATTTCCTGCAAGACAGTCGGGTCGTGCGATACGAAACGATTGTTCGCTCAGCCGGTGACCAGCAGTCGGTAGCAACGCTTCGGCCTCGAGAGCTTATGCAGGTGGCAGCGGATGTACGTCTGAGGCCGCTCCCATCACTCGTCGCAGACATGAGGCTATTGCAGTCTCGCGACCTTTTGCAGCCTGAAGAGACGGTGACGGATGAAAATGTTCAGCAAATCATCCGGGAGCAAAGAAGCGAGTGGTTGGGTTTAGACTTCGGTTGGGAGACCGCGCGGACGCTGAGGACAGACGTTGCGTACCGGCCGTCGATCTTCTCGTGGTTACGAACGGACTTCGATTGGACTACGGTCTACCAGTCTGATCGAAATACGAATTTCATCGAGCAGTCAATCCAGCTAGCGGATACGATGATGACCCTTACTCAGAACGCTCAAGGGCAGCGAGACTGGGGGGGCACCGTGTCTCTAAGCCCTTCAGCTTTAGCTGTGAGCTGGTTTGGATCGTCCGTTGAGGAGGAAGACGACGGTATAGCTCAGCTTCGTTCTATCCTAAGCGCAATCCGTCCACTCAGCGCCACTTATCGCGAGGGGATCACCTCAAGGTTCAATCGGGATCCAGTGGACCCTCGCTTTGACTATCAGCTGGGCTTCGGTGGACGAGACCGATATCGGTTTGTCGACGCTGACACTGCTGCGACACTTACGGACCGAGCAAGCTGGCGACTTTCGTCTGGGGTGGGACTTCCGGGCGGTGCAGGTCTACAAGTGGGTTATCTGTGGAGTGATTCAGAAACCCTAGATATCAGGAGTGATCGCAACACACGACAGAAGACTTGGCCGGACGTGCAGGCGACATTTCCTGCTATACGTTTGCCTTCCTTCACTGGCATTCGGAGTATAAACCTCTCCTCAGGAATCGTCCGGACCGAGCGTGAGATCACGTTCGGAGGGCGTGCACTTCAACGCCGATTCGACTCTGATCTCCAGGTTCCTCTTGACGTATCGGTTCAGTGGCTTCGGACCCTTGTGACTGCGTATCGGGGTGCTTGGCGCGATGGCACCGGTGTGGACCCTACAGGAGATACTGAACGCCAGGAACGGAATCATCAAATTTCCTTGAACACTCAGCTTCTCCTATTGGGAGGATTGGCTTCGAGCCTGGATCGCCCGATCTCACTCTCAATCATCGGCACTTATCGAAGTGAGCTAAACTGCCGAGTCACAGTGGCCGGAGAGGAATGTGTACCGTTTATAGACCAGGTTCTGCGAACCTTAAGCCTTCAGGCGGACACGAGCCTTCGTGGTTTTTCTTTCGGCTTGAGGGTTAGTTATGACGACCGTCAATCTTTCGTTGGACAGCGGACGGGATCGACTCAGTTTCAGGTAGGTCTTTTTGGTCAACTCGATTTTGGAACAGCTGACTTTCCTATAGGTCCGGTTCGTTGATTGGTCTGGGGCTGAGTGGTGCCACTTACTGGGATGACCAGGTCGGCGACGCAAGTCTCTAGGGTCCCGCTTGGGTGTGATGGTTGCAAGGGTGAGGGGTAGACGCTAATCGACGTTGCAGCGAGGATGAGCAGTCCCGAGAGCTCACTGTGGAGCGGCTGTGTCCATTGATTTACTGACCACCTTCATGCTTGTGGGTGCTGGCTTCGTCGCGGGGACTATCAACTCAATTGCAGGTGGAGGATCACTACTGACTCTTCCTCTCCTGATCTTTATCGGCCTGCCCGCCACGGTTGCCAACGGAACGAACCGGATCGCTATTCTGGTTGGAGGCATTGGGGCGAGCGCCAGTTTTCATCGGAAAAAACTCATTCCTTGGGCATGGGTGAGGTTCGCATTGCCATCGGCCTGTGTTGGTGTGGCAATAGGAACATGGGCAGCGATGGCGATAGGTGATGCGGCATTTGAGCAGGTATTGGCAGTTATTCTAGTTCTTGCCGCCGCATGGATGATCTGGCAACCCGTGAGGCCCCCGGAAGAAACAGAAAGCCTGACCCCTGACCCAGAGAGGCGTTGGCTATTGTTGGGCGCCTTTTTTTCCCTCGGATGCTACAGTGGTTTTATACAGGCTGGCGCGGGTTTTCTTTACCTAGCACTTCTGTCGGCAAACGGACTCGATCTTGTGCGGGCGAACGCCGTGAAGGTTCCGCTCCACATAGCGTTCACCTTGGTTGCGATCCCGTTGTTCGCTCTTGGAGGGGATCTTGATTGGTCCGCCGGTCTCTCCTTGGCTACTGGTCAGTTCTTTGGCGCTAAGCTGGGAGTTCACCTGCAGGTTTTGAAAGGTCAGGCTTGGGTCCGAAATGTGCTGACTTTCGCCATAGTGGTGTTCGCGTTACGGCTCATATTGCGATAAAGGCTGAGCTGGCCGGCCCCTTTGTAGTAGACCGGCCAGCTAGCAGGGACTGAGGCTAGTAGCGGTAGTGATCTGGCTTGTAGGGCCCTTCCTTTGGCACGCTGATGTACCCCGCTTGCTCGTCCGAAAGCTCTGTTAGCCGCGCCCCGAGTTTGTCGAGATGTAGCCGGGCGACCTTCTCGTCGAGGTGCTTTGGTAGGACGTACACCTTCTTCTCGTATCGATCCCTGTTCCGAGCGAGCTCGATCTGGGCGATCACTTGGTTGGTGAACGATGCCGACATGACAAAGCTCGGATGCCCTGTCGCGCAGCCGAGATTCATCAGGCGCCCCTCCGCGAGGATGAGCACTGAGTGGCCATCAGCAAACGTCCACTCATGGTATTGAGGCTTGATTTCTGTTTTTTGGATCCCCTGGACTCGACCGAGACCGGCCATGTCAATCTCGTTATCGAAGTGCCCGATGTTGGCGACTATGGCCTTGTCCTTCATTCGACCCATATGCTCGGCAGTGATGATGTCCTTGTTTCCAGTGGCAGTTATAAAGACGTCAGCGGTTTCAAGCACATCTTCGAGTCGGACCACAGTGAAGCCTTCCATACACGCTTGGAGAGCGCAGATCGGATCTACTTCAGTGATGGACACGCGCGCGCCTTGAGCTTTAAGGGCTTGGGCACACCCTTTGCCTACGTCACCATATCCGAGCACTAAAGCACTCTTGCCCGAGAGCATTACGTCAGTGGCACGGTTAAGCCCGTCTATAACCGAATGTCGACAGCCGTAGAGGTTGTCAAACTTCGACTTAGTTACTGAATCGTTGACGTTGATTGCGGGGAAGAGGAGTGTGCCGTTTTCCTCCATCTCGTAGAGTCGGTGGACCCCGGTGGTTGTCTCCTCGCTGACTCCTAGAATGTTGCTTGTAAGCCGGTCGAAACGACCTGGATCCTCGCGGAGAGTGCGTCGCAACAAATCAAGAATGACTCCCCATTCTTCGGGCTCTCTATTGGGGTCGAACTGCGGGACGGTGGCGGCGTCGCCAAACTCAACACCTTTATGGAGAAGTAGGGTCGCGTCGCAGCCATCATCTACAAGCAGGTCTGGACCTGATCCGTCCGGCCATTCAAGCATTTGGTCCGTACACCACCAGTACTCTTCCAAGGTCTCGCCCTTCCACGCGAACACCGCAGAGCCTTTAGGGTCTTCGATCGTACCTTCTCGCCCCACGACGACTGCCGCCGCCGCATGATCTTGAGTTGAGAAGATGTTGCAAGATACCCAGCGCACGTCGGCACCGAGATCGGAGAGCGTTTCGATAAGAACGGCCGTTTGCACGGTCATGTGCAGAGAACCTGCGACCTTCAGGCCGGCCAGTGGCTGCTGCGGACCGTACTCTTCACGGGCTGCGATAAGGCCGGGCATTTCTTGCTCGGCGAGGCGTATCTCATTGCGTCCCCAAGCGGCGAGAGACAGGTCAGCGACCTTGTAAGGGAGACGGTCTTCCGAGTTCGCGATCTTTGTTTCAGGTAGTAACGTGCTCTGTGTCATTGTTTCTCAATTTGTGTGAGTCGGCGGCTGGGCCGAAACGAGTGGGGTAAGGAAAAGGAGGACTCAGGCGCGCGCTGAGGCGAGAAAGAGCAAGGGACCGCTGGCATCCGGGTCGGGTGTCAGCGCTTGAAAGCGAATTGAACTGAAGCGCACATCTGTTAGCCACGCTTCTAATTGCTCGAAATCGAATCCGGGCCACACGTGGCCCATATTCTTGGAAAAAGTCACACCGCGGTCGTGCCGACGCATGTCTAGAACTAGGACTCTGCCTCCGGGTGCGAGGGTTCGCATAACTTCAGAAAGAACTGCACGTGGGTCGACGATGTAATGGAGGACTAGAGCAAGGATTGCGAGATCCAGTTCTTCATCCTCAATCGGGAGCGACTCCAGTTCGCCGCAGCGTAGTTCCGCTGTGTCCATTTCACTAAGTCTGGCTTGGGCCGTACTGAGCATAGCCGCAGATCGGTCAACGCCGATTGTGCGACGGGCGAAGGGGGTGACACGAGCGGTGAGTGCTCCTGTGCCACAGCCTAGGTCTCCAACCACCCAAGTCGGGTCGATCAGGCCGAGCAGGGGTCCCAGGCCTGTAGCAGATCCGAAAAGCTCGGCGCGCGCGCGGTCCCACTCGGCTGCCGATTCAGAGAAGAATGCGGTAGCGCGCATGCGACGCTCGTCTAGCACAGGTTGGGCCCGCTCCGCGTCAGCGCGGTACAGCGACGACTCACTGACTTCATTGTGAACGATACGCCACAGTGAGCGTGTTGAATCATCTAGTTGTGGACTGAGGTGATAGTGCCGTTTCCGTCCTTCAGTCCGAGCCTGAACCCACCCCTCCAAAGCCAACATTTTGAGGTGACGACTGACCGTTGGTTGGGGTGTCTGAAGAACAGCGCACAACTCGGACACAGTGAATTCACTTCCGTCTAGGAGCGCTAAGATCCTAGTTCGGGTTTCGTCACTGAGGGCACTTAGGCGCTCAAGGATGGATGAGGAGTCTGCATTATTCATAAATGTGAATATGAATATATAATACGAAGGCTTTTGTTCAAAGAGTGCGCAGCCTTAGCTTCCGGCTTCCGTTGCTAAAGCAACGAAAACCAACGAGGAACTAAGGGGGGCAGGTTTGCCGCAAAGTCATCCTCCTCACAGCGATGTTGTCTATCCGTCGGCGATTCCGTTCGTCGTGACCCACCTGGTTTGTGTGGGAGCGATCTGGACTGGGGTGCCAGTGAGAGCTCTCGTGTTGGCTTCAGTTCTATACGTTGTGCGCATGTGGGCGATCACGGCAGGATATCATCGGTATTTCAGTCACCGGACGTATAAGACGAGTCGCGTGATGCAGTTCTTGATTGCGTTTCTGGGACAGACGTCCGCCCAGCGCGGGGTGATTTGGTGGGCTGCTGTGCATCGACACCATCATCTGCATTCGGACACTGAGCACGACGTGCATTCTCCTCGGCACCATGGTTTTTTGTATTCCCATGTCACATGGATTTTCAACCCGAGCAACTGGGAACCGGATTATGGAACCGTGAAGGACCTAACACGCTATCCGGAACTTGTTTGGCTCGACCGTAACACATATCTGCCGGCGATTCTGTTGGGTTTCGGAGTTTGGCTCGTTGGAGGATGGGCCATGCTCGTGGTGGGCTTCTTTTGGAGCACTGTCGTTCTTTTTCACTGCACGTTTTTTATTAATTCTCTTGCCCACGTCTCGGGCTCTCAGCGGTATCTCACCGGTGACGATTCGCGTAACAATGTTTGGCTCGCCTTGATTACCCTCGGTGAGGGGTGGCACAACAACCATCACCACTACCAGAGTTCGACTAGGCAAGGTTTTCGTTGGTGGGAGATCGACATCTCCTACTATGTCCTCAAGGTCATGTCTTGGTTCCGCCTTGTCTGGGATCTTCGTGCTCCACCAGAGGAAATAGTCAGGGGCGAGCGCCCGGTGGGCAGGAAGGTTGTGGAGAGGGTTGCTAACGAGCTTGCCCAGGCCTTCAATATTGAGGGGATTGCCTGGGCTGTTCGCGAAGCTTGGTATGAGGCCCATCCGATAGAAGACTTGTCGGATTGTATTAGACGAGCCAGAGCTCAGATGGAAGAGCGATTAACTGAGATGTCATTCCCTCACTTGCCGACTGTCCCGGAACTCAGAGATAAGGCGGAGGAGATGTTTCAGGAGTCGCACTCACTGGACGCGATCGTGAATCGGACCCATGAGATACTTGCCGCCGCAGTAGCGCGGCATCTGTGCGAGCGAGTGATTGCCTCAGGGTGATTTGTAGGATCGCCAAGAAATCGCTTGCACTAGCTTACCTCACGGCGCAATCTTCGCCGTGAATTCTGAGTCGCGGTAGAAAACTGCGACTCGTTGCCACCGACTAACGGGCATACCGCATGGAGTCCTTCCTCAACAGTTTTCTCCAGCCGATCGTCGACTTCGCGAACGACTACATCATCAATATTGGGATCCCCTTTGGAGGCGAACAAATCGCCTTCATGGTCATCCTTCTATTGGGAACCGGGTTTTACCTGACGGTTCGCACCGGTTTCGTCCAGATTACTCGTCTAGGACACGGATTCGGGGTTACCACTGGAAAATACGACGATCCCGATGACCCCGGTGATGTCTCCCACTTCCAGGCGCTAACGACTGCGCTGTCAGCCACTGTTGGTATCGGTAATATCGCCGGTGTGGCAATGGCGATTCACTGGGGAGGTCCCGGCGCACTCTTCTGGATGTGGGTAACCGCGTTCCTGGGGATGGCTACAAAGTTCTCTGAGGTGACGCTAGCGCAGAAATACCGAACAACGGATGAATTTGGAAATGTTGCCGGTGGCCCGATGTACTACATCGAGCGTGGGCTTGGTGCCTCATGGAAGCCGATGGCCGTCTTTTTTGCAGTCATGCTCGCGTTCACTGCCTTCTTTACAGGTAACGCAGTGCAGGCGAACACCGTAGCCGACCAGATGAACAGCGCCTTCGGGATTCCGATGGTCGTGATGGGTGCGATCACCTCGGTCATAGTGGCCGCAGTTATTCTCGGAGGAATAGGGCGGATTGGGAGGGTTACGGCTTTTCTCGCTCCGTTCATGGCTGCGATCTACGTGTTCGGCGCCTTGGTGATCCTAGTGCTTAATTTAGGGAGTGTGCCGGGAGCTTTTGCCACGGTGGTTACAGAGGCGTTCAATCCCCAAGCCGGAGTTGCGGGCATAGGGATCGGTGTCTTTATGGTCACGATGATGTGGGGAGTCCGCCGAGGTCTATTTTCGAACGAAGCTGGTCAGGGTTCCGCACCGATAGCGCACGCAGCGGCGAAGACTGACGAACCTGTTTCTGAGGGCGTGGTGGCTCTTCTTGAGCCACTGATCGACACACTTGTCATCTGTACCCTGACAGGGTTGGTGATCGTGGTCACCGGTACACATGAGCAGCGTTTCCCGACCGAGGTGACACTGGGTGGTGGTGATATCACTTGGACCGCCGAGGTGGAGCCGAATCGTTACGCTGGTATAGATGCACCGCAATCGGTCGAGATCGCCGACGGTCTACACGTGAATACTGGCGTGGGTGCAGCCATGGTTTCTTGGCATGAGGCTTACGTCGACATGCTGTATACAGATATTGCGCAAACACAGCCTTTCACAGGGACGATCTATCCAGGAAGCGGTGAGGCGAAGGCTGACGACGGTGCGACGTACACCTCGCTTTACGGCAACGCAGTTGAGAATGGTGCCCCGATTACGGCGGAAGCGTTCCGGCAGGGACTGGCTCCCCTTGGCGACTGGGGCCACTTCATAGTTGTGTTTGGAGTGCTTCTCTTTGGGATTTCGACTGCGATTTCCTGGAGCTACTATGGAGATCGCTGCGCCTACTATCTGTTTGGAAAGAGGGCGATACTTCCGTATAAAGCGCTCTTCGTTCTGGCACACTTCACCGGTGCTGCGATTCCTCTAGCCGTTGTGTGGGCTCTCGGTGACGTGGCACTAGCGATCGTAATCTGGCCGAATCTCATTGCGCTGATCTTACTGGCTCCTGTCGTAGCGGCAGAAACCCGTAGCTATTTCGAGCGTAAGCCTTATGAGGCCATCTCTTCAAGACGAGAGGCCATGGGTGACTGATTCACGTCTTTTGCGGTCTTAGCACGATCACGGGGGTGGGGCGATCATTAAGGTAGTCCCGACCCTTCATGATGAGGTTTGCTGGCGTGCCCTGGTTTCTTAGCTTCAAGGTCTCGACAGAAGACCTCTAGGTTCCTGTTGGTAGAAGGACCGGTATGGGCGAGAGCGCCCGCCTCACACGAGAAATCCACGCCAAGGAGTTCGGCAAAAATGGCTTACCCTTTCCAGCTTCCTGACTTGGGCTTTGAGCATGACGCTCTCGAGCCTCACATTGATGCACAAACCATGGCTATCCATCACGGCAAGCATCATGCTGGATACACCAGCAAGCTAAATGCGGCACTGGAAAGCCATAACGACCTCCATGAAATGTCAGCGATCGATCTAGTCTCGGATATGAGCGCTATTCCTGAGGAGATCCGAGGAGCCGTTCGGAACAATGGAGGTGGTTACGTCAACCATACTCTTTTTTGGGATGTAATGACTCCGGGGGGTGCAGAAGCCCCGATTGGTGATCTTGCCCTAGCGGTGGATGCAGCCTTCGGGTCACTAGACGAATTCAGGGCGCACTTCCAGGCGGCGGCCGGAGGTCAGTTCGGATCTGGGTGGGGTTGGCTTTGCTCGGATGCTGCGGGGGCTCTGTCCGTTCAGGCAACACCGAATCAGGATAGCCCGCTCATGCAGGGACTAACGCCATTACTTGGAGTCGACGTGTGGGAGCATGCCTACTACCTGAGATATCAGAACCGTCGGCCGGACTATCTGTCGGCTTTCTGGAGCATCGTTAATTGGGACCGTGTCTCAGCTAGATACAACGATGCGCGAGAAGTCTGACTCGCTAAATGTGAGTAGGTAGGATCTCGGTTCGATAGGGGGTCGGTACCGTCTGGGCAGCAGATTAGTGTTGAACACAGAGAAAACTCCTGCTACGGCGGCTTTGATTTGTCAGTTCAGACAATCCCTGTGTTTAAAAAGAATTTGGCTTGCCGAGGAAGACGTCTTCATAATCCTTGCGTGTACAAACAGATGTTTACTACTGTAGTGTGGCTACACTAAGATCCTTCGAAACATAGGTTTTGAATCGATAAAGAGATGCTTCTGAATCGCATGCATTCTCGGTTGCTGCAACTGGCACTATTTGGTGTTCTCCTCAGTTGTGTGATTGTGGTCTTTCCGTGTGCCGCAATCGCGCAATCGCTTCAAGGATCGCGGTCGTCCATGGATCGTCAGGTCCAGATGGCGCGGCACCATGACTACACGTTTATCGATACGCCTGAACGTGTCCGTTTCTTTGTAGATCAAGGGTGGTTAGTCCGGGTTGAGTCAACTCGTGACTTTATTGTGAAGAACGATGTGCGCTATCCGTTCGCTCGTCCTGAAGTTCGCCTCTTTGCCGAACGCCTTGGAGCCCAGTACCGGCGGGCGTGTGGAGAGCAGCTTGTTATCACTAGCCTGACGCGTCCAACCACAAGGCAGCCTCGTAATGCATCCGATAGGTCTGTGCACCCGACCGGAATGGCGCTAGACCTGAGATACAGTTGGAACCGTGCTTGTCGTGAATGGTTGCAGGGGGTGCTTTCGAGTCTAGAGAGGCAGGGAGTGCTTGAGGCGACCCTAGAGCGTAGTCCGCGCCACTACCACGTTGCACTCTTTCCGCGGCCCTACGCCGACTATGTAACTTCCTTGCTGGCTCGAGGGGTCGGTGACCCCGATCTTCTGGAATACAGAGTGCGGCGAGGTGACTCTTTGTGGACCATTGCCCGAGCGCACGACACTACGGTCGATGAACTTCGGGATATGAATGGGATTCGGGGCAGCCGTATTTACGTTGGCCAGGTCATCGACGTCCCTCAAGGCGGTTGAGCCCGGTCACAGAGGTCTTGACTCCAGGGGAACTCCTAGAGCTGGAGCGCTACCAGTTGATTACGTCCCTCGTCGTGCCTCGTCCGATTGGATGGTTGTCGACGAGAAGCGCAGATGGCGTTCCGAACCTTGCACCTTATAGCTTTTTCAATGTGCTGTCCGTCCACCCGATGTTGGTGGGGGTCTCGATTGGCCAGAAGAAGTCGGGGATGAAAGACTCGCTCGTGAACATCAGAGAGCTTGGTGCCTTTTGTTTGAATATCGTGTCTCAAGAATTGATTGAGCAGATGAACGATTCCTCAGCCAGCGTGGAGCCCGAGGTAGATGAGTTCGCGCTTGTCGGGCTCACTCCGGTCGATTCCGATCGTGTGGCCGCCCCTTTTGTCTCTGAGTGTAAAGCAGTGCTCGAGTGCGAAGTTATCCAAGAGGTCGTTTTGGGTGGATCCAACACGTTAGTGGTTGGTGAAATTGTTGGTATCCGACTTGACCCTTCCCTTCGGAAAGAACGAGGGACACGCACTATTGTTTCAGAGGATCTTAATCCGGTCGGACGAATGGGTGGGTCAGGGTATTCGATTGTGGATGAAGTATGTCGATTGGTTCGGCCAGATTCTCGCTGAGACCACGCGAAGGGTTTCCCATCGGATTACCTTTTCAACTTTAGTTGGCTGAACCGTCAATAGAGTCCTGAAAGATGAACTTTCCCAAGAGCGCTGGACCACGGGATCTCGACGGTGACTTGGCGTGGGATCGAGTTCGACTTTCGGTTGTCATCCCGGTGTATAATGAAGTCGAAACTGTGGAGACACTGCTAAGGCGGGTGCGGGATGTGCCCCTCTGGCTTGAAGTCATAGTCGTCGACGATGGATCGACTGACGGGACGGGGGAGTTACTAGCCAAGTTAGAAGGCGACCTCATCGATCGGTTGATAAGTAAAAAAGTGAATCAGGGAAAGGGCTCTGCTTTACGAACCGGCTTTAGGCATGCCACCGGGGATGTGGTGGTTGTCCAAGATGCGGATATGGAGTACGACCCTCATGAGTTCCCGATGCTGCTTCAGCCTATCCTCTCCGGTAAGGCTGACGCGGTCTATGGATCACGTTTCCTGGGTGGTCCGCACCGAGTCCTACTCTTCTGGCACTCTGTCGGAAACCGCTTACTGACTCTGCTGTCAAATATGTTTACCGACCTGAATCTGACCGATATGGAAACATGTTACAAAATGGTTCGGCGGGAGCTACTGGATGAGTTGCCCCTGTCTGCAAATCGATTTGGTATTGAGCCGGAAATTACGGCAAGGCTCGCACAGGCCGGTGCTCGTATTTACGAACTCCCGATCAGTTACCATGGGCGCTCGTATGCCGAGGGCAAGAAGATTGGTTGGAAAGATGGGATCTCAGCTCTTGGATGCATAGTCAAATACAATCTCTTAAGTCGAAAAGCTAAGTTGTGGGTTCGTCCGTCGATCGCGCTCTGGGACAGTGAAGAGAGATTCGGATTGAAGCTGAACGATAGAGGTCAGGTGCCTTCAAGTGATTCGATTTAGGGTGAATGCGTTACACTGATCCATAGCTTGGTCAGGAAGTGGGCTTACAATTCATCTTGGCTTGCCGTCTCTTTCCGGGTTGTGCCAAGTTAGTAGACTCGGTGGTTAAAGCACATTTCGTCTCTGCGCGGACTCGAGTCAGAAAACATCTCGCTTGGAATATCAAAATGCAGAAAAGCAAAGGCTTCACTGTTGTCGAGCTTCTCATCGTAGCTGTCATCATTGCGATTCTAGCCGCAATTGTGATTCCGAAATTCAGCGCCATTCGCGAGAGGGCATATTTCGCAGCGATGAAGGCTGATCTTGAGCATTTGTCGAGTCGGCAGCAGACCTATTTGGAGGACCACTATTCCTATTCGGACGATCTGGAAGAGCTTGCCCTGACGAGCTCTCATGGCGTAATACTCACGATAACTGCGTCTAACTCCGGATGGAGTGCTGTGGCGGCCCACTCTGAGCTTGGAAAGGAAGAAGGTTGTGCCATCTTCGGAGGTGCAGCGCTTCCCCCTACTGAACCGGTCACTCCAACCCAAAAGGAAGAGGTTGTCTGCAGTAGCTGACGCTAAGGACGCTTCTTGGGTCACAGACAGTCAGTCCAGGAGATGCCAAATCCGACCCAGGAGAGGTTCTCTAAGTGCCCCCGTTTACGTAACGACTGATCTAGGTTCAAAGGTCAATAAACAATGATCTGTTTACACTTTCACACAGCCGGAGAATCGCATGGTAAAGCGCTGACAGCGCTATTGGAGGGTATTCCTGCTGGCCTTGGTCTCGATGTAGTGCGCGACGTAGATCCGGAGCTTGCGCGGCGGCAAAGAGGATACGGCCGAGGCCGCCGAATGCAGATTGAAAAAGACCATGTGGAGCTTCTAAGTGGAGTCCGGCTCGGTGAAACGTTGGGCTCACCGATCTCGATGGTTATTCGAAATCGAGACTGGGAAAACTGGGCCACGGCGATGGCGCACGAAGTGCCACCCAAAGACGTGAATCTGAAATCGCTCAAACCTCACTATCTGCCACGACCTGGCCACGCGGACCTTGCTGGCTCCTTTAAGTATGATCGCCGTGACGTAAGAGACATTCTTGAGCGAGCAAGCGCTCGTGAGACAGCCGCGCGGGTAGCATGCGGTGCGGTGGCCAAGCGACTTCTGCTAGAGCTTGGTATCTCGGTCCAAAGTCATGTGCGCGCAATTGGATCGGTTGCTGTCGACCTTACCGATCTGCCAGACGATCTCAATGCGGTCGCAGATGAGGATCCGGTACGATGTCTAGATCCCAAGGCGTCAGTCCTAATGTGCAAAGAGATCGACGAGGCTAAGGATAGGGGAGATACACTCGGAGGAATCTTCGAGGTCGTGGTGCGTGGACTGCCTGTCGGCCTTGGCTCTTACGTGTCATGGGATAGAAGGCTTGATGGCAGACTCGCAGCGGCTGTTATGTCGATACAGGCCGTTAAGGGTGTTGATTTGGGAATGGGATTTGAGGCTGCAAGTCGACCGGGATCCCAAGTGCATGACCCAATCGTCTTGGCTGAAGATCAGACCCGATCGGGTGGCATTGGCCGGGCATCGAATCGTGCTGGAGGGCTAGAAGGAGGTGTCACGACAGGTCAACCAATCCTAGTACGAGGTGCGATGAAGCCGATCTCTACGCTGCGTAAGCGACTTCCCAGTGTGGACTTGCGAGATGGGTCAGAGGGTGATGCCGCAGTAGAGCGCAGTGACGTATGTGCCGTTCCCGCCGCTGGAGTGGTTGGGGAGGCGATGGTAGCGCTTGTCATCGCGGATGCAGTTCTCGAAAAGTTTGGCGGTGATTCAGTAAGAGAACTGCGAAGAAACTTCGATGGGTATATCACGTACTTGGTGGAACGAGGTTTCGGGGAGCGTTGACCGAGTCTGCAGTTAACCGGGTCGTCCTTGTCGGTTTCATGGGGGCTGGCAAGACATCGGTTGGGAGAGCGCTCGCAGCCCAGCTTGGATGGCGTTTTTTCGACCTAGACCATGAGATTGTCAGTCGCTCGGGCAGATCTATAAGAGACTGGTTTTCGGACCTGGGCGAGAGCGCCTTTCGACGGGAAGAAGCATCTGTCGCACAGGAATTACTGAGCGAAGACGAGATTGTGTTGGCGACTGGAGGAGGATGGGCTGCTGAGCCAGGGCGCCTGTCTCGGTTGCATGCGAGCACTCTATCTGTATGGCTTGAAGTCGATGCGGAGGAGTCACTTCGACGCGCGGGTCGTGACGTTATCGAACGTCCCCTTCTGTCTAGAGACATAGGGGTTCAGGCTGCGCGAGGACTTCTCGAATCGCGGCGAACTGCTTACGCTCTTGCGTCACTGAGAGTAGACACGAACGGCAAGTCAATAGAAGATGTCACGTCGCACATCCTCGAAAACTTTGAGCTCTCAGCAGTAAAAACTGAACCCCAATGAGTGCAAAACACCTCGTCATCGTAGAGTCTCCGGCTAAGGCACGGAGTATCGGCAAGTATCTGGGTAGCGATTATGTGGTCAAGGCCACAATCGGTCACGTTATCGACCTTCCCCCTAAGGAGCTGGGCGTTGATGTAGAGAATGGTTTCGAGCCGAAGTACGTAAAGATTCGAGGCAAGGGGAAAGTGATTGCTGAGCTGAAGAGAGCAGCGAAGGGTAAGGACTCGGTCATCCTCGCGACTGATAGGGATCGGGAAGGTGAAATGATCGCTTTCCATGTCGCTAAGGAACTCGGCTACGAAAAGAATCCGGAGCGTTTTACGAGAATAACCTTTGGTGAGGTGACAAAAAATGCCGTTCATCAGGCACTTGAGCGTGGTGGTGATCTAGAGCAAGGCCAGATTGATGCGCAGCAAACGCGAAGGATACTGGACCGGTTGATTGGTTTTAAAGTCAGCCCGTTTCTGTGGCGGCCGATTCGACCAGGCCTCTCGGCAGGTCGTGTTCAAAGTGTTGCGCTCCGAATTATTTGTGACCGCGAAGATGAGATTAGGGCTTTTGTTCAGGATGAATATTGGTCGATTACAGCGAGTTTGCTGAAGGATGAGCAGCCTTTTGAGGCGAGGCTCCATCACATTGATGAAAAAACGATAGACAGTAAGTCGAAGTTCAAGATCGGTGACGAGGAACAGGCGAGGACTGTCCTCAATGCTGTGCGGGATCTGCCCTTCGTCGTGACAGAGGTGCGCAGGCGTGAGCAGAAGAAAAACCCCCCGGCCCCATTCACTACATCGACTATGCAACAGGCAGCTTCAAAGAGACTTCGCTTCTCGACGAAGCGCACGATGTCGAATGCACAGAGGCTCTATGAAGGTCAGGAGATCGGTGTAAGGGGTCAGGTAGGGCTTATCACGTATATGCGAACGGATTCTACGCGTGTTTCGCCAACAGCTGCCAATCAAGCGCGAAATTGGATTAAAGATCAGTCCGAGTATGGGGATAATTACCTTCCTGCTGCTCCGAGACTGTACCAGGGGAAGAACAAGGGTGCGCAGGACGCGCACGAAGCGGTCAGGCCAACTGATGTGACGATTGTCCCTTCGGAGGCTGCACGCTACCTGGAGGTAGACCAGGCCAAGTTGTACGAGATGATATGGCTGAGGTTTGTGGCTAGCCAAGCGGAGTCGGCAGTCCATGATATCACCTCAGTAGACTTTGATATCGAAGGCTCTGATGGACGGGCATATCGGTTCAGATCATCCGGCTCCATTATGAAGTTTGACGGCTTCACCAAGCTGTACAAGGAAGCGCTCGAGCAGGGCGACAGGAAACCAGTCGATGATTTAGAGCCACTGCCCGAGCTTTCCGAGGGTGCGTCCGCGGACATAACGGCCCTCGAGCCACGGCAGCACTTTACACAGCCACCACCCCGTTATTCAGAGGCGAGTCTGGTTAAAGAGCTTGAGAAACAGGGGATTGGACGCCCTTCAACTTACGCCTCGATTATTTCGGTGCTTCAAAATGAAAGGCGTCCCTATGTCGAACTCGAACAAAGGCGTTTTCATCCGACTGACTTAGGCGAGGTCGTTTCAAAGCTTCTTGTCAGAGTGCTGCCCGACATCTTTGATATCGGATACACCCGAGACGTTGAACTTGAGTTAGACCAGATCGCAGAAGGCGAGCTCGATTGGCGCGAGCGGCTTGAGGACTTTTACCCCCGGCTTACGAGACGGTTGAAGGAGGGCGAAGAAAACTCTGACGAGATCATCAAGGAGATCCTCGCCGCGGAGGGCGAGACCTGCGACAAGTGCGACTCCTCTATGTTGGTTCGCTGGAACCGGTATGGCCGTTTCTTAGGTTGCTCGGCCTATCCAGACTGCCAGAGCACTCGGTCGCTTGATGGGTTCAACCCCGACGGAGACGAACTCGGTGTGCACCCTGTCGAGGGCCGTATGATCAAGCTTAAGTACGGTCCGTATGGTCCTTATGTGGAGCTAGCACCTCCGACCGAGGATGAGAAACCTAAACGCGTCAGTGTGCCGAAAGAGATCGATCATACTTCGGTCGACTTTGATTATGCGGTGAAGTTGCTAGAGCTTCCACGAACGATCGGTAATGACCCCAAGACAGATAAGATCATTGTGGCGGCGCTAGGGCGTTTTGGGCCGTACGTCAAACGCGGTAAGATTTACGCCAGTCTCACGGCGAATGACGAAATGTGGACCGTCTCTTTGGAAGAAGCTGTCGCCCTCCTGGATGCAAAGCTTCCGCTGAAGGAACTGGGTAAACATCCTGAGAGTGGTGAGGATGTCATCGTTAAGAACGGTCGTTACGGACCGTACGTGACCGACGGAACGACCAACGCCAACCTACCCGAAGGCGCTGAGCCGGAAGCTCTCGAATTGGAAGAGGCAGTGAAGATGCTAGCCGAAAAGGCATCGAAGGGTGGTGGCCGACGCCGGGGTTGGAAGAAGAAGCCTGCCGCGAAGAAGGTGACAAAGAAAAAGCCGGCTGCGAAAAAGGCGGGTGGGTCGGAGGGATGACTTCCGTGGTGACCGTGGTTGGCGGTGGTCTGGCCGGCTGCGAGGCTGCCCTTCAGCTTACGCAGGCGGGGCACGAAGTGCGTCTCATGGAGATGCGCCCTGTTAGAGACACGGAGGCTCACCAGACAGAAAACCTAGGTGAGTTGGTATGTACTAACTCTTTTAAGAGTGAGGCTCCAGAGAACGCGCACGGCCAACTAAAGAGAGAGATGCGGAGCCTAGGATCTGTTCTCTTGAGGTCAGCTGATGTTTCTCGCGTAGCGGCCGGCTCCGCTCTTGCGGTGGATCGGCACCTCTTCGCGCAGACAATGACAGCCGCGATCAGCGCAGAGTCACGCATAGAGGTGGTTCGCGGTGAATGCCTGAATTTGCCGGAGGGGCCAACCATCATAGCGACGGGCCCACTCACCTCAGGTGCCCTTTACGAGGCGATCGGGAGCGCTTTGGGAGACCGAGGACTTTCTTTCTTTGACGCGATAGCTCCCATCGTTGAAAGGGAAAGCCTGGATGACCAGATAGTATTCGAGGCAGGGCGATTCGATGAAGATGCTGATTATATGAATTGCCCGATGACCAAAGAGGAGTACGACGCGTTCATTGCCGCCTTAAAGGCGGGTGAGTCTCATGAAGGGCACGATTGGGACAACGTCCCCTACTTTGAGGGCTGCCTCCCCGTTGAGGTTATGGCTGCACGAGGGAACGAGACTTTGCGCTTCGGTCCAATGAAACCGATAGGCCTTACGGATCCGCGCACAGGAGAGCGGCCGTGGGCGGTGGTGCAGCTGCGTAGAGAAGACCGGGCTGGGCAGATGTGGAACATGGTTGGATTTCAGACCCGTTTGAAGATTGGTGATCAGCGTCGGGTTTTCTCAACGATCCCCGGTCTTGAGAATGCTGAGTTTCTAAGATGGGGTTCAATTCACCGAAACAGTTACCTGAATTTCCCGGAGTGTCTCTCAGCGTGGGGTGGTCTCCAGGGTCGGGATGACCTGTTATTTGCGGGTCAGTTGACGGGTGTAGAAGGCTATACTGAGTCAGCTGCATCGGGGATTCTCGCCGGGATAAACCTGTCCCGTCTCCTCGAAGGAAAAGATCCGGTGCTGCCGCCACCGACGACGATGATCGGAGGCTTGTATCGATACCTACGTGATGCAGCCCCGGGTCGCTTCCAGCCTATGAATTCAAACTGGGGACTTGTGGATCCGCTGCCTAGAAGAGTCAAGAACAAGAAGGAGAAGCGGAAGATCCTTGCTCAGAGAGCTCAGGATGATTTTATAGCCTGGATTAAGGATCACTTTCCGGGCATGACTGCATCGGCGTGAAGAATCAAGATTTAGAGCGCCCCGAAGTCGAAGACTTCCTCCGACACTTGGCTGATGAACGTCAACTTGCGGCTAACACACTCAAGGCTTACCGCGGCGATCTGAAGGAGCTCGAAGAGTTTCTTACCGGATACCTCGGTAAGTCCACATGGGGTTGGGCGGACCCGGATGTTGACAGGCTGGCTGTAAGAGCCTTTATGGGCGCGTGTGCCCGGCGTGGACTCGCCAAAAGGAGCATTGCTCGGAAGCTGACTTCGGCAAGGACCTTCCTTTCTTTTTTACATCTTGAGGAGCGAATTCCGTCGAATCCGGGTCAGACGATAAGGGCACCGAAGCTCGAGCGCAGACTACCTGGGCATCTCTCACGTGCCGATGTAGATGCCGTCTTCGAATACGCGGAGCTTCAAGCGAAAGACAACACACTTGTTGGCACGAGGACACTCGTGATTATGGAATTGTTATACGGTAGTGGGTTGAGGCTGTCGGAGCTGCATGAGTCGGGTGTCGATCAGATAGATCAGGCTGCAAAGCAGATGCGTGTGACTGGGAAAGGAGCGAAGGAGCGGATAGTGCCGGTGACCGACGCTGCCTTAAGGGCCATCGATCGCTACAAGCCTAGAAGAAATGATGTGATCCGATCTCCGGAGGCAGCCCTGCTCGTAAATCTCCGTGGTGGCCGCTTGTCTCGTAGATCGATCCAGTCGATCGCTCGCGCGTGTCTTGAGCAGGCGGCAGGATCTAGAGGACTATCTACGCACGCCTTGCGCCACTCATTTGCGACGCACCTCCTCGAGGCCGGAGCTGACCTGCTAGCTGTCAAAGAGCTCCTGGGGCATGTATCGCTTTCGACAACTCAGATATACACACACACCAGTAAGGAACGCCTCCTCCGGGTCTATCGGACAGCGCACCCTCGTTCGGACTGATGTATGCCATATAGGCAGTCTCTGCGTTAGATTCTTGGCCCCGCGTTTGCACACCGCGGGATTTTTGCTACGCAAACACCCATTTCTTCCTGTGTGGAGCCCATGAGTCTGCATGATGTACACGCAACAACTGTCCTAGCCGTCCGGAAGGAGGGACGAGTTGCGATGGGAGGTGACGGTCAGGTCACTATGGCCGATACAGTTGTAAAAGGTAGTGCACGGAAGGTTCGGGAACTTCGTGATGGTGCGATCTTAGCTGGGTTTGCCGGCGCTGTCGCTGATGCTTTCACACTCTTCGAAAAGCTAGAAGAGAAGCTCGAACGCTATCCCGCCAATATGACTAAAGCTGTAGTCGAGCTAGCTAAGGACTGGAGAATGGATCGTTACCTAAGACGTCTCGACGCCTTGTTAGCGGTTGCTGATCAAGAGCACTTGTTTCTTGTCAGCGGGAATGGTGACGTGATCGAACCGGACGATGGCGTCCTCGCGATTGGATCGGGTGGGTCTTTCGCTCTCGCTGCTGCAAGGGCCTTAAAGGACCACTCGGAGCTTGATGCAACGGAAGTGGTTAAAAGATCTCTCGAAATAGCTGGGGACATCTGCATCTACACAAATCAGGACATAGTCGTCCTTGAATTGGGAGAATGAGGGATGACGACTGAAGCAATTCAAGCTGCTGATCCAAAAGCAAAAGAGTCAGGCGAACAAGAAGAGGGTCCGATCTGGCTTGATGAACTTACACCACGTCAGATCGTCGCCGAGTTAGATAAGTACATTATCGGGCAAAATGATGCGAAGAAGGCGGTTGCCATTGTTCTTCGAAATCGCTGGCGTCGTCAGAGGGTTGAGGAAGAGATGAGGGAGGAGATTGCTCCGAACAACCTAATCCTGATCGGTCCAACTGGAGTCGGGAAGACAGAGATCGCACGCCGACTCGCTCGTCTCGCTGGTGCGCCGTTCCTCAAGGTGGAAGCGTCTAAGTTCACCGAGGTGGGCTACGTTGGTCGAGACGTAGAATCGATGATTCGGGATCTTGTAGATATTTCGATCAACTTAGTTCGAGCCGACCGAGAGTACGAGGTACAAGGTACCGCCGAAGAGCGCGTGCATGAGAAGATCCTTGATCTTTTGCTACCGATGAAAAGTCCGGAACCGGAATCGCCAGCGGAAGAGATATCTAGTGTTTTTGTGGCGGGCCCCTCAGGCGTAGCAGAGCAGGAGGACGAGGTGTATGAGCGTCGGTCACGCACACGCGAGAAGCTCGGAGCGCTACTGAAGGAAGAGAAGCTCGAGGAGCGTGAGGTCGAGATTGAGGTGACACAGTCGGCCTCAATTGACGGGATGATGATTCCGATGGGTGGTGGAGAAGGGATAGATCACAACTTCACCGAGATGCTTCAGGATATGCTTCCGAAGAAGAAGAAGCGTCGTACAGTGTCGGTCGCTGAGGCTCGACGTATTCTTCTTCAGGACGAGCTTGAGCGACTCGTGGACATGGACGAAGTTGTGAACGAGGCTCTGTACCGGGCAGAGGAGATGGGTATCGTCTTCCTAGATGAAATTGATAAGGTGGCTGGCGATCGAGGTGGGCGTGGCCCGGACGTGAGCCGGGAGGGGGTGCAGAGAGATCTGCTACCCATCGTAGAAGGTTCTACTGTAGCAACGAAGTATGGGTTGGTTCGCACCGATCACATTTTATTTATTGCTGCCGGTGCATTCCATGTTGCGAAGCCGTCGGACCTGATACCTGAGCTGCAGGGGCGCTTTCCTATTCGAGTTGAGTTGCAGACGCTCGGGGAAGAAGAGTTTGCCAGAATCCTCCGCGAGCCCAAGAACGCTCTTTTGGACCAGTACTGTGCCCTTATAGAAACAGAGGGTGGAGTAATTGAGTTCACCGACGACGGTGTTGAAGAGATTGCCCGCATCGCTATGGAACTAAATGAACGTATGGAGAACATCGGGGCTCGTCGGCTTCGCACAGTTCTGACGACACTGCTAGAGAATGTGATGTTCGATCTTCCCGAAGCCGCTGGCGATACAGTGGTCGTCGATAGGAGTCTAGTGCATACAAGACTCAAGGAGGTCTCGGAGGACGAAGACTTGAGTCGTTACATCCTTTAGGACGGTGGCGCGCAGGATGGCGCAACTATTCACTTAACAAAAGGTCGATCCTTGTCCGACACACTGAAGCTGACACCACTAAACGACGCACACGTCGCCTTGGGTGCTAAGATGGTGCCGTTCGCTGGGTATTCGATGCCTGTCCAATACCCTACTGGCATAAAGGCAGAGCACGCCGCGGTGCGAGAGACGGCCGGTCTTTTCGACGTCTCGCACATGGGGGAATTTATCGTGCGAGGTCCTGAAGCCCTTGGCTTAATCCAAAGGATCTCGGTGAACGACGCTTCGATTATCGAAGTCGGTCAAGCGCAGTATTCAGCGATGTGTCTTGAGACAGGATGTGTTATAGACGATCTGATCATCTACCGTTTCCCTGACCGATTTATGCTCGTTGTGAATGCCTCAAATCTGGCGAAGGATTGGGCATGGGTGTCTAAACACGCAAATGATTTTGAGGTAGAAATTACGGATGTGTCTGACCAAACAGCACTTCTGGCCCTTCAGGGGCCCTGTGCTCGTGAAATCCTACGTCCTCTTGCGAGCCTCAATGTAGATGAGGTCAAATACTACCGTTTTGCTGAAGGAGAAGTCGCTGGCGTTCCTGCGGTGATAAGTGGCACTGGTTATACAGGTGAGGATGGTTTCGAACTTTATATCCCTGCCGAAAAAGCTGAAGAACTATGGACCACCCTTCTCGATGTTGGTGGTGGATTAGGGCTGGTCCCAGCTGGCTTAGGTTCACGTGACTCGCTCAGGCTCGAGGTGGGCTATGCCTTGTACGGGAACGACCTCGATGAAGAGCATACTACGCTTGAGTCGGGGCTTGGATGGGTTACGAAGCTCGGTAAAGAGCATTTTGTAGGTCAAGAGGCTCTACTTTCTCAGAAGAAAGAAGGCGTTACTCGCAGGCTGGTTGGTCTCCGGCTGACAGGAAAAGGCTTTCCTAGACCTGGCTATGAGGTAATCGCGAACGGTGAGGTCGTTGGTAAGGTGACGAGTGGGACTGTAAGCCCAACTCTCGGTTACGGGGTGGCATTAGCATACGTGCCGGTCGACCTCTCTAAAGTGGGTACAGAATTGCAGGTCAATTTGCGGGGCAGGCATGTGGACACGGTTGTGCAGCGGCCCCCGTTCTATACCGAGGGCTCCATCAAGCGTTGAGGTCTCCGTGATGAGCACAATACCCCTGGATCCAACTCCTGCGGTGGGAGTCCTAACGGTCAGCGATCGTTCATCGGCCGGAGTCCGCGAGGACGTGAGTGGCCCACGAATCGTAGAGTGGTGTAAAGCGAGGGAATACCGAGTACATGAGTATTCCATCGTACCCGACGAAACGTCCGCTATTGTTTCGCTCCTGACCCAGTGGGCGGATGATGGAATGGATCTGATCATCACCACCGGTGGGACGGGTTTCACACGGCGCGATGTAACTCCTGAGGCAACGCGGGCCGTGTTGGATCGGGAGGCCCCCGGGATTGCTGAAGAGATCCGAAGAAAGGGGCTAAACGCTACGCCGTACTCAATTATTGCGCGTGGTGTGGCAGGAATTCGCGGACGAACATTGATCGTCAACTGTCCAGGTAGCCCAGGTGGGGTATCGGACAGCCTGGCCGTGTTGGAATCGGTTGTCGACCATGCGATTGCCCTGTTACGTGGCGACGATGCACCTCATGGGATAGGAGGTGATGACAATGAGTGAGGGCTGTGTTCTGATTTCGACTCACAATCTTCCGGTAGCAGGTGAGCTTCGCACTCGATTCGAGGAGGTCGGATATGAAACCGATCTCGTTACGCCGACCGAAAAGATTACTGGATCGGATGTGCCGACGGTTCTTGTGGTGACAGGCCGCGATGACAGCGGTAAGAGCATGCTTGCTAAGTATGCGAAGGACGAGTTGCACATCCCCGTATTTGCCCTAGAGCCAGTCGTTGATGGGGAACAAAGCCTTGAATGCTTCGATGAGGTGTTCAATGAGACGGGAGATCTGGATGATGTTGTACTTCTGTGCAGGAGGGCCATCGAGCGACAAAGACTGCGTTCGCTCACCGGTATCGTTGGCCAGACCGACGCCATGCGACAGGTTCTGGAACGGGTCGTGCAGATAGCTCCTGTATCTTCAACTGTGCTAGTGACTGGAGAGTCTGGGACGGGCAAGGAGCTGGTTGCGCGCGGGATCCACGCTCTATCTCCACGTCGGCATAAGCCCTTCATCGGGGTCAATGTGGCTGCCCTATCTGAGACGCTCCTAGAATCGGAGCTTTTTGGTCATGAGAAAGGGGCCTTTACAGGCGCGATAGATTCGCGAAAGGGCCTTTTCGAGCTTGCAGATGGAGGCACAATCTTCCTCGATGAGCTGGGTGAGATGCCGTTGGCGACTCAGACCAAGCTGTTGCGGGTGCTGGAGCAGAGGGAGTTCCATCGAGTAGGTGGGGAAATCGCTATCAACGTCGATGTTCGAATCCTGGCTGCGACGAATCAGGATCTCAGACAGCTTGTCTCGATCGGAGAGTTTAGGCGTGACCTCTACTTCCGGCTCAACGTTCTCGGGATCGAGTTGCCAGCATTACGGGAGCGTCGGGAAGATATTCCCCTTTTGATTGAGGAATTCGTGCGCGATGTCTCGGACCAAAATGATCAGTCGTTTCCGGGGATATCACCGGATGCTATGCAGATCCTTGTTGACTACAATTGGCCGGGCAACATCCGTGAGCTGCGCAATCTCGTAGAATCGATGGTGGTGCTTGCCCCAAGACGTATAATTCGACCAGAAGACCTCCCTGAGGAAGTTCGAGGTGGGAAGATCTCACTGCTTCCTGTGGCGCTTCGACAGTCGGAGGATGTAGCAGCGCGTGTTGGATCTAGTGTCCGCCCCGAACTCGAGTTCGTTTTCCGCACACTAGTCGAGTTGCGCGTTGATATGGATGATCTTCGTCGTGACTTTGAGGCTTACCGAGGTGGTATAGCCGAGGGAGAACTCACCGAGGCGTTGCTCGGCTCAGTCGGCACTCAAGGTGGTCCTATGTCAGCAGGAATTGAAATCCCTGCCTATGTGCCTGGTGTGGTTGAGCCTGTGGTTAAGGATGAGCTCGAAGACCGAGAGGTTGTCGTGTATCGTCATGGAATGACGATACACGACATGGAGAGTGCGGCGATTGGGGCAGCACTGCGTGAGGTCTCCGGAAATCGCCGGAAGGCAGCTGAGTTGCTCGGCATTGGGGAGCGCACGCTATATCGGAAGATCTCTCTCTATGGATTGGACCTATAAGCCTCTTCATTGTCTTCTAGGTGTCCATGTTTTCGTCCTCAATGTTCGTTCGTCCCACTGGCTCGTGCTCGTGCTCGAGCACGTTCTGCTTGAATACGGGTTAAGACATTGCTCCAAGAATTCGTCCGTTCAAAACCGTAAACTAGGACGAGTTCGGATTCGAGATTAATGTCAGACGGGAAGGCGTACACGGCTAGCTCCGTCTGGCGCTGGAGCACGCGTCTTTGTCCCCATCCTGGGGTGACCGGAGCAATACCGGTGGGGAGCACTCTGAGTTCTCGTGCTATGATCTGGATTTCCTCTGGGACAAACGCTACATCAGCTTGGTTGGTGTAGAAGGAGACCAAAAAAAGTTGTCCTCCTTGCGGAAGCGACGCCCGATGCGAAGCCGCGATTCCCCGTAATCGATTTTCTGTGTCAGGAGCTGTAACGCGTATCACGCTTTCCTCAAGCGGCGTTACCAGTATTTGAAGATCCCGACTGACCAGGGACATTGAGACCTCGGTCTGCAGTAGTGAGCCGTGTCCTGTTGGGGGCATGACTGAAGTGGGATTGATCGACTCTGACCCAACTGCCGCGGGTGCGATAACACATGCGGCAGTGGCGAAAGCCATCCCGAGGGCAGAAGACACGCAAAGGACTCTAGAACGCGAGTGTTTACGGTGTCTGCGTGAGGCTTTGCCGAAACTTGTTTTCAGGTTCATCTCTCTTGCTTTATAAGCCCTTCGAGTGCGGCGAGTAAGTCGTCCCTGCCTTCGCCCGTTTTAGAAGAAAAGGGTAAGAGCTGAGATTCATCTACTCCGAGAGTCTCAAGAGCTCGAGTGACAGCGGTCTGCCGCTCACTTCTCTTTAATTTGTCAAATTTTGTGAGAACGACGAGCGTCGGTAATCCGACGGTGGCCAGATACTCTATCATGCGGAGGTCGTGTGCAGTCGGCTTGTGGCGGCCATCCACGAGATGAACTACCCCTCGAACGCTCTTGGATTCACCCAGATACCAGTCGATCAGATCACCCCAGGCCTCCCGCATCTTCTCCGGAACTCTAGCGTATCCATAGCCCGGAAGATCGACCAGGTAGAAGTCTTCGTTGACCTCATAAAAATTCAGCGCTTGTGTCTTACCTGGCGTAGCGGAGACGTGTGCTATCTTGCTTCGAGTGCGCTGGAGAAGGGTATTGATCAGGGATGACTTACCTACGTTCGACCTGCCCGAAAATGCCACCTGTGCCAGTGTTCCTGGCGCTGGTCCGTCACGCTTTGCAATAGTCCCTGCGTACGTTACAGATCGGATTTTCATCCGTGCGGCGCCGACAGTCCCACATTCTTCTCCTCTGTGCGCCCTCGGATGGGAAGTCGAGTGAGTACTGCGGTCATGACTTCGTCCATCGTTCTTACGAGATCGAATTGCACGGCTTCGAGTACTTCCTGAGGTAGGGTCTCCAGATCGCTTTCATTTGCCGCGGGGAGCACTACGCGGGTCATTCCGCTCCTAAGGGCTGCTACCGCTTTCTCTTTTACACCGCCCACTCCTATAACGCGACCTCGTAGTGTGATCTCACCCGTCATCGCTATATCGCCCTGGGTGGGGATGTCCGTCAGTGCAGAGATCAGTGCCGCGGCGATTGTGATTCCAGCAGAAGGTCCATCTTTGGGGGTAGCACCTTCGGGTATATGAATGTGGATATCAAACTTTTTGTGGAATTGGGGGTCGAGTCCCAGCACGGAAGCGCGTGAGCGGGCGTAAGTTACCGCCGCTTGAGCGGATTCCTTCATTACATCCCCGAGAGTACCTGTCAGACGCAAAGTTCCACTACCCGCCACAATGGCGACTTCAACATCCATGACTTCGCCTCCGACCGACGTCCATGCGAGCCCATTAGCGATACCTATTCGGTCTTTGTCGTCATCGCGGTCTACAGCTTGATATGTTGGTGGTCCCAGGAGGTCTCTTAGGTCCTTCTTATCCAAGACTCCACCAGGGATGTCCCCATCAGCGACCGCACGGGCCAGCTTTCTCGCAATACGCGAGAGTCGGCGGTTCAGTTCCCTAACTCCTGCCTCTCTAGTGTACCTGCCAATGATCTCGTGAATTGCTTCATCTGAGAATACGATTGGCCTCTCTTTAAGCCCGTGTTGCGTTTTCTGTCTCGGCCAGAGGAAGCGCTTTGCGATCTCTCTCTTTTCGGTGTCCAAGTATCCGGGTAACCGAATGACCTCCATCCGATCGCGCAGGGGATCAGGTATGTCCTGTAGGGTATTTGCGGTCGCGATGAAGAGGACGTCTGATAGGTCGTACTCTAGCTCCAGATAGTGATCCGTAAATGACTTGTTCTGTGTTGGGTCAAGAACTTCTAGAAGAGCGGAACCTGGGTCTCCATGGAAGTCACGAGCCATTTTGTCTATTTCGTCCAGCAAGAACACCGGGTTGCGAGTTCCACTTCTTCTCATTCCTTGGATAATTCTTCCGGGTAGGGCCCCAACGTAGGTGCGGCGGTGTCCTCTGATTTCAGCCTCATCTCGTACGCCGCCAAGACTGACGCTAACAAATTCTCGGTCTAATGCTCGGGCGATACTGCTCCCCAGTGATGTTTTTCCGACCCCAGGCGGTCCCACGAGGCACAGTATTGGGCCGCGCATCTCACGCACTAGAGAAAGAACAGCGACATGTTCCAGAATCCGATCCTTCACTTCACCCAGTCCAAAGTGTCCCGAGTCTAGAGTCGCGGAGGCGTGCGCCACGCTCAGGTTATCTTTCGAACGCTGGTTCCAAGGAAGCGAAATCATCCAGTCCAAGTGGGTACGGATGACAGCGGCTTCGGGTGCAACCGGGTTCAGTTTCCGCAAGCGGTTGAGCTCTTTATCTGCACGTAGAGACACGTGCTCAGGAAGACCCGCTTCCTCGATCTGGTCTGCGATCTCCTCCCACTCTTCACGCTCGGAATCCTGGTCTCTTGATGTTGCCCCCTTCGGAGACAGATCGAAAGGATTCCAATCGCCTCCCATATGGAGTTGGATTTGCCGGTCGAGTTTTCTCTCAATACGTAAAATCTCAATCTCGCGGACGAGCATTTCTCGGAGTGCCGAGAGCTGGTCCTGTACTAGAACTCCCTCAAGAATCTCTTGCTTCTCTATGGCCGGAACGATCAGGTGACCTGCCACGATATGTGCGAAGTGCACGCGGTCATTGATGGTCGATAGCGTGTTAGTGAACTCGTGGGGGATCCGCTCATGGAGGTGCGCATAGTCATCGCATAGTTGTCGCACCGTTTCACTTAGTTCACTTAACTCCGCACTTATATCAGAATCCCCAAGGGATTCGGAGTTTTCTATCTCACTACTGAGTAGGAGCTCTAGGTTTGCCCTGAGTGCTGCTGTCGTGGTCGTTAGTCGTTTGATCCTAGCTCTCCCCAGTCCCTCGAGTACCACTCGAGATGTGCTGTCCGGGAGTTGAGTGACCTGGATGATCCTGGCGATCGTCCCAACCCTGAAGAGTTCGTTTCCGCCCGGATCGTCGACGCTAGGGTCTTTCTGAGTAACAAGGAGAACAAGCCCTTCGTTGTCTTGAGCCTCACGCAGGGCGGTCATCGACCTTTGTCTCCCGATCAGGATCGGGAGCACGATGTATGGAAAGAAGACGAGGTCTCTTAGCGCGACCACCGGAAGCCGAGCAGGGACTTCTACATAATCTTCGGCCCGAGTCAGCGTGGGCATACACGTTTGGTCGGCGGACACCGGGTAATGGTCTCGGAGCCCTGAGTTTCAACTGTGGACGGCGTATCGTACGTCGTGTAGCCGGGACGCAAAAGGGAAGAGCTCAGGAGCGGCGGCCTCTGTGGGCTTTGTTACTGCTCGGACCGGTAAAGCCTGCCCTTAGGCCTCTAGGGCCTGGTCTCCCTGATGCAGGACAAGGAGGGGCTGGGCTCCGGATTCAACACACTCTCTAGTAATTACTACTTCGCTCACATCATTTCGTGACGGCAGCTCGAACATGATATCGCGCATGACGGATTCGATGATAGAGCGCAGGCCACGAGCTCCCGTACTGCGCTCTAGTGTTTTGCGAGCAATAGAAAGAATGGCTTCCGGATCGAAGATCAGTCGTATGTCTTCCAGCTCGAACATCTTTTCGTACTGCTTCACTAGGGCGTTCCTTGGCTCCTGGAGGATACGAACAAGGGCAGCTTCATCTAGCTCATTCAGGTGCACGCTTACTGGCAGGCGTCCCACGAGTTCTGGAATGATTCCATACTTCTGCAGATCTCCCGGTTCAACAAACTCCATTAGACCAAGACTTTCGCTCGGGCCAGGATGGTTTTTTGCTTCGTCATCGGTGAACCCGATCGCCTTGCTTCCCACTCGTGCCTCAATGATCTCTTCCATACCATCGAATGCCCCTCCGCATATGAAGAGGATGTTCTTGGTGTCGATCTGGATGTATTCCTGCTGTGGGTGTTTCCTCCCACCCTGGGGAGGCACGCTGGCGACCGTGCCCTCTAAGATCTTTAGAAGAGCTTGCTGAACACCCTCTCCCGAGACGTCTCGGGTGATCGATGGATTTTCTGATTTCCGAGCGATCTTATCCATCTCGTCAATGTAAACTATCCCCCGCTCACATTCCGCCACGTTGAAATTGGAAGCCTGGAGGAGACGGACAAGGATGTTCTCGACGTCCTCGCCGACATAGCCCGCTTCCGTAAGTGTCGTTGCATCCGCGATGGTAAAGGGGACATGTAGCGTTCGAGCTAGGGTTTGAGCTAGCAGGGTTTTGCCGACGCCTGTCGGCCCTATAAGAAGGATGTTCGCCTTGTCGATCTCTACATCGTCAATCACACCTTCGTTGTTGACCCGTCGGTAGTGGTTATAGACCGAGACTGCGAGGGCCTTTTTCGCCTCCTCCTGACCGATGACGTACTCGTCGAGGATGCTTTTGATCTCTTCGGGTATCGGGCAGGGAACGGTTTGACCTGGCGTCTCGCGGACCTCTTCTTCCGCGAGGATCTCGTTACAGAGAGAAATGCACTCGTTGCAGATGTACACACTGGGTCCAGAGATGAATTTCTTTACACTTTCTTTGGACTTCCCGCAGAAGCTGCAGCGGAGGTTTGTGTCTGTCATGGCCGATTTCCTTTTCCTTAACTAACCATCTGAGTCCGAATCGGTTGGTTTCCCTTCGACTTGCTGGACAGGACCCTCTAAGACGCGGTCTATCAGGCCATACTCGACCGCGGATTGCGGGCTCATAAATCGATCACGATCTACATCTTCGGCGATCCGTTCCACTGACTGGCCGGAGTGCTTCGCGACAATCCCGTTTAGCTTCTCCCTGATGTGCAGTATCTCCTGGGCGGCGATCTCGATGTCAGATGCCGTTCCATGTGACCCACCAGACGGTTGGTGGATCATGATCCTAGAATTTGGCAGGGCGTTCCGTTTGCCTGGCTTTCCTGCTGCCAGGAGCACTGCGGCCATAGAGGCAGCCATACCAACGCAGAACGTCGAGACTGGGGCACGTAGGTGTTGCATCGTGTCGTAAATGGCGAGGCCAGCGTAAACGCTTCCTCCCGGAGAGTTGATATACATGTATATATCACGCTCCGGGTCTTCCGCATCTAGGAAAAGGAGCTGAGCCAGGATGATGTTAGCGACATTGTCGTCGATTCCCGTTCCCAGAAAGACGATTCGGTCCATAAGGAGCCGACTGAAAATGTCGTAACTCCGTTCGCCTCGGCTGGTGCGTTCAATAACGTAAGGAGGGTAAATGGCCATCAGATCTTCGACCCCTCAGTGATTTCGGATTGCTCAAAAAGGAAGTCAAAAACCGCTTTCTCCGTCAACTCACGCTCTAGCGTCTCAATCCGCCCTGCCTTCTGGAGTTCCGCGTATACTTTCGCTGCGTCCGTTTTGTTCGCCTCTGCGATCTCCTCGACTCGGTCATCAATCTCGTCTTCAGTAGACTGCAGTGAGTGGGCTTTTGCGATCTCCTCTATCAGAAGAATTCTCTTGACCGCGCGCTCCGCTTCGGGACGAATCTGGTCACGAAACTCGGTGAGTCTTTCTTCTGGGATTTGCGATGTGTCGCCCATTATGCCATCCGAATACCGGCGAACCATTGAGGTTGGAACGTCAAAAGGGTTGGCTTCGATTATCATGTCCATAAGTCGAGAACGTACGGTGGAGTCAGCTTGCTGCCCGGCCTCCGCCTCCATGTCCTCAAGAACCTTTGATTTGAGTTCTTCTAGCGTTTCGAATTCGCCGACCTGTTTGGCAAGATCGTCATCTAGTGGCGGGAGGTCCATCTGTCGGCGCGCGGTTAATGCGATCCGTACACGTTCTGATTCTCCGCGGCGTGACTCGTCCGGGAAGTCATCAGGAAAAGAGATATCAAAGTCTCCAGTCTCTCCGACTTGGAGGGTGCAGATGGATGCCTCAATGTCGGGAATCGCATCACCTGAACCTATCACCAGATCGTATTCACGACTTTCGTCGGAAGATTCGAGTTTCTCGTCTAGTCGAGTGATTGTCACGGATACGAGGTTTTTTTCAACCGGTTTCCCCTCTTCTAGGGGTTGCCATACGCCGTTCTGCTCTTGAATGCGAGTGAGGACATCGTCTACCTGTTCTTCTTCGATCTTGACCGCCGGACGCTCAACTACGAATCCACTCAGTCGTCCGACTTCGATCACCGGTTCTACATCGAAGGCAATTCTAAAGATCAAATCTTCTTCTGGTTTGTACTGGAGGTCCTCCAGTTCACCCTCGCTAATGGGACGGAGCTCTTTGGAAGCGAGTGCCTGCTTGTAAGCGGAACCAATGAGCTTATCTAATGCTTCTTGGCGCAGCGTTCCGCCGAAACGGTTTTCAATCACCTTCGTGGGTACGCGCCCTTTCCTAAAACCTTTCAGGCGAGCCCTTGAGGCTAGGTGTTTAGCTGCACTGCGCTCTTCCTCTTGAACGATCGACGCGGGAATCGTCACGCTCATAATTCGACGCCATGAATCCTGCTCATCAAGAGAAATTTTCAGGTGGGAAGCGTCCAAGGTCATACCGTCACCTGGTCGGGGTGCCTGAGGGGAAGGGGAATGCGAAAGGGGGGACTCGAACCCCCACGGCATGAAGCCACGGGATCCTAAATCCCGCGCGTCTACCAATTCCGCCACTTTCGCGCGGGTTTAAAGGTAAGCCCTACAGCCGATATGATGAACCAGACCCATGAAAGTGAGTCGCTCTCCACCGGCGACCGCTTTCTTGTCTCTCCATGTATTTAGGTTATGAGATGTCCTCAGGGGCTCAAACGTGGCTTAGGGCATGCGGACGTTCACGACCCTTTCGACTCCAGTACGGTCGCGAAAATGCAGTGAGACGATGTCACCGGCCTTTACACCGTCCAACGCGTCTCGCAGGTCTTGAGGGGAACCAATACCCGTGTCATTCACCTGGAACAGCTGTTGTCCAACGAAAGCCCCTACGTTTCTTCTTTCAGCAGCGCTTCCACGGGTTATTTCGGTCAGCAGCACTCCGTTGATCTCTTCGAAGCCTGCTTCACGGGCTAGTTTTGGATCGAGCAACTCCACTTGGATGCCCAGGCGCTCCTCAGCTAGGACTGGGCTTTCGGTTGTTTCACTGGCGAAGTTGTTAAGTGGCGCTTCGCCGAGTCGGATATCGATCAACGTTTCGCGACCATCTCGGAATATTGTCAATTCGACTTGGTCACCTGGTCGACGTTCTGCGATTTCGGCCTGAAGTTCGGAGACATAGCCTACTGGTTGCCCATCGAGAGCTCGGATTACGTCTTCAGCTACGAGAGCACCTGCGGATGGGCCCGTCTCATCCACGGATTGCACCAGGACGCCTGATACTGAAGGGAGCCCGTACGCTTCGGCATCTTCAGCCGCGACATCTTGGATCTGGACGCCAATGCGGGGCCGTTTCACATATCCATACTCAACTAGGTCTTCCATGATACGGCGTGCCAGATTGATCGGGATCGCGAACCCGTAACCTTGGTAAACACCTGTAGTAGAAGCGATTGCCGAGTTGATGCCAACGACTTGGCCTTGAAGATTTACCATTGGGCCGCCTGAGTTGCCCGGGTTGATTACGGCGTCTGTCTGAATGAAATCTTCAATTGCGTATCCCGAGATGCTCGGATCTTCTGCGAATCGGGGATCCCGAAAAATGTCATTCCTAAGGAGACGCAGGCCTCGGCCACGGGCACTTATGATTCCGGCGGTAACAGTGAAATCGAGCTGGGTCGATGCACCGAAGCCGGGATTACCGATAGCTAGAATCCATTCTCCTACGTTGATGACATCGGAGTCCCCAAAGGACATCGTGGGGAGGTCTTCATCCACTTCGACCTTGATCACCGCGACATCGGTGAAGGGGTCTGCCCCCACGACTTGGGCTTGGAAATATCGCCGATCAGGAAAATAGACGCGGAGGTCGTTTGCACCTTCGACTACATGATTGTTGGTCAGAATGTACCCATCGGGCGAGACTATGAAGCCACTACCTCCGGCGATAGCGTTCCTTGGTTGAGGCTCCTCCGTTTCTTCGTCGAAGAAGCGACGAAACTGCTCTGGCACTTGTTGGTTTCGGTTCTGTACCGTGCGACGTGTCTCGATCCGCACTACGGCGGGGGTAACTGCGTCCGCGAGGTTTGTGAACGCTTGACTTAGATCCAGAGCGGGCTGTACGGAAGACGCCGTTACCTGCTCTCCCTCGGTGAGGGGTGGCATCGCGTGTGACGCGCTCGTCCATCCTAGGCCCGTGGCGAGAAGCACCCCACCTACGAGTACTGCTCCTGTAAATGCGATCACCCGACTCTTTGTTCGTAACGGATCGTGCATCGATTTTAATCTCCCGAACTCTGTTTGACTCAGCGTGGCCCTACGCCGCTCCCTCTCCTCTCAATTAGTGAGAAGGGGGATCATTAATGACCGCCCTCTGTTACACAAATACATCTTACTGAGATCCTGTTCGGAGGCCGATGAGTTGTCCTCCGGCCTCCGAACCAGGCTAACTAATTCTCGTCGACGATCTCGTAGTCTGCCTCGACTACGTCATTGTCGTGGCTTGAAGCCTCCTCCTCTTCTTCCTCACCACTGACTTCAGCCTCCTGTTCGTCATACCCGTCGTCACCTTCAGCGCTTCCCTCGGCAGCCTGTGCCTGATACACCTCTTGGCCAGCCGCACTGAACGCTTGCATCAGCTCATCGCTTGCGGCGTTTATTGCTTCTAGATCGTCAGTCTTGAGTGCTTCCTTAGCCGCATCCATGGCAGTCGTGAGTCGGCTTTTGGAGTCCTCAGAAACTTTTTCGCCCCATTCGGAGCTGTCTTTCTCAACTTGGTAGACCAGTGAGTCCAGCTGATTGCGAGATTCTACTTTTTGCCGAAGTTCCTCATCCTCTGAAGCGTTTTCTTCGGCGTCCTGAACCATTTTGTCGATTTCGGCGTCAGAGAGTCCACTCGATGCCTCGATGCGTATCTTCTGTTCTTTGCCGGTCGCTTTGTCTTGAGCCGATACATGCAGGATGCCATTCGCATCGATGTCGAAGGCTACTTCGACCTGGGGCATACCTCGGGGTGCCGGCGGAATGCCAGTTAGCTGGAACTTGCCGATGGTCTTGTTGTCCAACGCCATCTTACGCTCACCCTGTAGGACATGGATCTCGACTGTCGTTTGATTGTCTTCGGCGGTCGAGAATGTTTCAGCCTTCTTGGTTGGGATTGTCGTATTTCGCTCTATGAGGGGTGTCATCACTCCACCGAGGGTCTCGATGCCGAGCGAGAGTGGTGTGACGTCGAGTAGGAGAACATCGGTGACATCCCCTGCGAGCACGCCACCTTGGATTGCAGCTCCGACGGCTACAACTTCGTCTGGATTGACTCCCTTATGGGGCTCTTTCCCGAAGAACTCTTTCACAATCTCTTGGATCTTCGGCATACGGGTAGAGCCACCTACGAGGATCACTTCGTCGATGTCATCTTTGGATAGTCCAGCGTCCGTAAGGGCCTTCTCCATAGGTGGTATCGTGCGTTGGTTGAGCCCATCCACCAGCTGTTCAAATTTTGCTCGCGTCAGGCTGTAGTTTAGGTGCTTAGGGCCTTCCTGAGTCGCGGTGATGAAAGGCAGGTTGATGTCGGAGCTCATTGTGGTCGAGAGCTCCATCTTAGCCTTCTCCGCGGCCTCTTTGAGTCTTTGGAGTGCCATCGAGTCCTTCGAGAGATCGATTCCTTGGTCTTTTTTGAATTCGTCGACTAGCCAGTTAATTACACACAGATCGTAGTCATCTCCGCCGAGGCGGGTGTCACCGTTTGTTGATTTGACCTCGAAGACCCCGTCACCCAGTTCAAGAATGGAGATGTCGTAGGTTCCTCCACCAAGGTCGAAGACTGCGATCTTCTCTTCAGATTTTTTCTCGAGTCCATATGCAAGTGCCGCGGCAGTGGGCTCGTTTATAATTCGAAGTACTTCGAGGCCAGCGATTTTACCAGCGTCTTTTGTCGCCTGACGTTGTGCGTCGTTGAAGTATGCCGGGACCGTGATTACGGCCTGATCCACCTTCGCGCCCAGATAGTCTTCCGCGGTTTGGCGCATCTTTTGGAGAATCATCGCGCTGATCTCTGGCGGCGAGAATTCCTTTTCGGCATTCGGAAGCTTTGCGGTCACACGACCGGCTTTGCCTGAACCTACTTCATACGGAACCAATTTCTCTTCTGCATTTACTTCGTCATGCTTGCGCCCCATGAATCGCTTGATTGAGAAGACTGTATTCTCAGGGTTTGTAATAGCTTGGCGGCGCGCTACCTGACCGACTAACCGCTCACCTTCCTTAGTGAAGGCAACTACAGACGGCGTTGTACGACCTCCCTCGGAGTTTGGGATGACGACAGGCTCTCCGCCTTCCATCACCGCGACCACCGAGTTCGTGGTTCCTAGGTCGATTCCGATCACTTTGCCCATTGTTTCCTCATATCTTGCGTTCTTGTGGTCTAGTTGTTCTCGGAAGCAGTAGGTGCAATCACCGTGCCTGAATAAGCGAGGGATTCTCGGCCTAAATGGCGGGATCGCCTGCGAGGGACTGCCATAATGGCGGCATGTGGCGGATTCTAGAGTGGGTTGTAGCTTCGAGATGGTTAAATCCCATTGTTCTAGGCCGTCGTCGTGTTCCCACTCCGTGATCACAATCCAACTGAGATCTTCCCGTTCTTTACGGTGTTGATCATGGTGTTGACCGCAGGTACATGGCTTCTCGTCCAGGGTTTGGGCTTATCAGACAACGCTTTGTACGAGTCAATTTGCACACTGGGTGTTGTCCCCGCAGATATAACCGGGCTCAACGTTGTGAAGGGAGCCAACGTATGTGAGTCGTCGAACATCGGAATGGCTTCCGTTCTCTCGTCAATGTTTTTGCACGTTAGCTGGGGACATCTCCTCGGAAACCTCTGGTTCCTCTGGGTATTTGGGAACAACATCGAAGACTCTATGGGCCACCTCAGCTTCGTGGCCTTCTATTTGATCACAGGCACGGCAGCGGTCATGGCTCACATAGCTGTGAATCCGTCATCTGCGGTCCCTATGGTGGGGGCTTCCGGGGCGATCAGCGGGATCATGGGCGCGTACCTTGTGCTATACCCGAGGATTAGCATCGATACTTGGGTATTCTTTGTGGTGTTAAAGCTCCCTGCCTGGTTCATGCTGGGTTACTGGATTTCAATACAGCTCACAGGGGTTTTGGGCCCGGGGTCGGTGGACGGAGGTGTGGCATACGGGGCTCACCTAGGTGGATTTGTAGCTGGGCTTTTGCTCGTGCCTTTTTTCCGAAATAAGAAGCTAGTTAAGGCGAAGAAGCGGGGGATTGTTTTGCCTCGTGCCGAAATCGACAACAGAGGCTGGTGGTGACCTAATGCTTAATGCGGAGCTACTGGCGCAAATACAAGTAGTAGCGCCCGAGGTGCTCGATACACCTATTTTGGAGAGATTACGGTCCTTAGTCGGAATGGGCGTGTTAATTGGGATTGCTTGGGCACTGAGTACCGATCGACGACGTATCTCTTGGTCACTTGTCGGATGGGGGTTGGTTCTTCAGTTCGGATTCGCGGTGTTCATCCTCAAGACTCCGGTAGGTGCGGATATCTTCGATGCCGCTGGAGCGATCGTGGTCGGACTCCTCGGATTTACACTTCGGGGGGCAGAGTTCGTGTTTGGTAACTTGGTTTATCAGACCGTGCCAGTAGGAACAATGGGGGAGGGCGGATTCTCCGCGGCCCCGGGCGAGGTGGCGCGAACGGGAGCTGTTTTCGCATTTAGCGTTCTCCCAACGATCATTTTCTTTTCGTCTCTAATGGCGGTCACCTACCACCTTGGGGTAATGCAACGAGCAGTGCGCGCATCTGCCTGGGTTATGCAGCGCACTATGAAGACCTCTGGAGCTGAGTCGCTGTCAGCAGCCGGCAATGTCTTCGTTGGTCAAACGGAGGCCCCTCTGCTGGTCCGTCCATTTGTCGAAAAAATGACCGAGTCAGAGCTGATGGCGCTGATGACAGGAGGTTTTGCTACAGTCGCCGGCGGGGTGTTAGCAGCATACGTGGGCATGCTTGTGGCGTACTTTCCAGATGTTGCCGGCCACATGCTTGCAGCGTCTGTGATGTCTGCTCCTGCTGCTCTTGTGGTTGCGAAGATCATGCTGCCGGAGACAGGCGAACCCGAGACTGCTCAATCACTCGACGTCGTTGTTGAGAAACCCGATGTTAACGTGATCGATGCAGCAGCAAGGGGTGCAGCTGAGGGTTTGACCCTAGCCCTGAATGTAGGTGCAATGCTCTTGGCTTTTGTTGCACTGATCTACATGAGTAACGGGATCTTGGGTTGGATCGGGGGGCTAGTCGGTTTCGACGGCCTGACCCTCGAACTGATTCTCGGTTGGATTCTGGCACCACTCGCGTGGATCATGGGTGTGCCGTGGGCCGACGCTCCGTTCATCGGATCTCTGATGGGGATTAAGACGGTACTAAACGAGTTCGTTGCCTACCTTCAACTTGCGGGCGCTATAGGGGACCCAACGATTGGCACGCCAGGTGGACTCGCTCCTCGGTCTGTAATAATTGCGACCTATGCTTTGTCGGGCTTCGCCAATTTCGGTTCGATTGCGATGCAGATCGCGGGGATAGGTGGAATCGCGCCTAGTCGGCGGCAGGATCTGTCGCGCCTTGGTTTGAAGGCGATGATTGGGGGATCAATAGCAGCGTTCATGACTGCTACGGTGGCGGGGATGATCCTCTGAGCGAGGGATCACTCGATCGCGCGGTCGGGCTTCTACGTGAGGTTGTAAACGAAATTCCTCGCTATGCGATTGTTTTGGGCTCAGGACTCCATGGAGTGGCAGGAAGCGTGGCTGACCAGGTGGAGGTTCCGTTCCAGGCTGTTCCTGGATTGCCAGAAGCTACAGTCCACGGGCACCGTGGGAGAATCTTGTTCGGATCCTTGTCGGACGTGCCGGCAATTTTTCTTGATGGACGCCTGCACGCGTACGAAGGGCATAGGGTTCAAGAGATCGTAAAGCCAATGCGTCTGTTAGCCAGACTCGGTATCGAGACGGTTATACTCACAAATGCTGCTGGTGCGGTCGACCCAAGTCTTGAGGTAGGCGATATCGTTCTTATTGAGGATCAAATCAATTTTACCTTCCGCAGCGCGCTCTCGGGCCCCTTCGGGAAAGGCGAGGACCGATTCCTGGATATGAGCCTTCCCTTCGACCAAGAGATTCAAAAGGTGGTGTGCTGTGCGGCTCGAAGAATTGGTGTTCCCCTGCGTCGAGGCACTTATGCGGGCATGCTGGGCCCATCTTTTGAAACTGCTGCTGAGGTTCGCATGCTAGCTCACATGAACGCGGATGTTGTGGGTATGTCCACGGTGTCTGAGGTCGTTTCGGCACGGGCTGCAGGATTGCGGGTAGGAGCCCTCTCTCTAGTCACGAATAAAGCAACGGGATTGTCTCCAGCAGCTTTGTCGCATGAGGATGCTCTTGCGCTGGGAACTGATACCGCTGACCGGATGCTCAGGCTTTTGTCGGAGGTTTTGAGCGATCTTTCGGATCTTACTGCGGTGAAGCCAAGAGATTAATTGGCCCACGTCCCTTACCTAATCTTGGTGCGCTGGAGATGGAATCTTGTACAAAGCGGATTGCCCGGTCTACGGCAGTGGTCATGTCTGCTCCCGTTGCGAGGCTTGCGGTAACCGCCGCTGACAGGGTGCATCCAGTGCCGTGCGTATGAAGTGTATCGATGCGGGGGTGGCGCCACAAAAGCTCTTCAGCGCCGTCCCACAGGACGTCTACGGCGTCACCGTCAAGATGACCCCCTTTCACCAGTGCGGCATCCGCCCCTGCATCGACAAGCCAACGGGCTGCGTTCCTCATTTCGGAAACCGTCCTTACGTCGTCTCCAGTGAGAATCGCAGCTTCCTGTAGGTTTGGTGTAACTAAAGTAGCGAGAGGCACGAGGCAGCTTAACAGCGTGGTGGTCGCGTTGTCCTCAAGCAGTCGGCGTCCGTTTGTCGCGACCATGACGGGGTCCATCACGTAGGGGTTAAGTTTGTGATTGGAGATTTCTGATGCCACGATTTCGGCGACCTCTGCAGTCGCTAACATCCCGGTTTTAATTGCTGCAGGGCGCAGATCTGAGGCGACTGCATCGATCTGGGCACGAACACTCGAGAGTGGAATGGGGTGGATTGCGCTCACACCTATAGTATTCTGAGCTGTTATCGCTGTGATAGCGCTCGTACCGAACACACCGAATTGATGAAACGTCTTCAAGTCCGCTTGGATGCCGGCGCCACCACCCGAATCGCTTCCGGCGATCGTCAGAGCGACTGGTACGGCATAGTCCAACCGGTGATCGGTCGCTGGATATTCAGTGTAGTTCATTCTGAAAGATCGCAGCTAGTGTGGTGTTGAGCCAACGCAGGGCTTCGCTTTTGAAGAGACTTACCGTAAGGCGACAACGGGAACGAGAGCGTCTTGTGCTCGTAGAGGGGGTAAGGACGTTGTCTGAGGCTCTTCGAGCTGGTGCTGATGTCCGCTTTGCTTTGGTTTCCGGGCGTCTGAGGTCGACTGATCTTGGACGGAATCTTGAGGCGAGGTTACTTGCCGGTGGATTCGATGTCACGATGATCGATGACGAAGAACTTGCAAAAGTATCGTCGGCTGAGTCGTCTCAAGGAGTACTGGCTGTGTGCGAGCAGAGCCAAACGACCCTAGGACAGGTAGTTTCGGCTACTTGTCCGATCTTGATTCTAGACGCCCTTCAGGATCCCGGGAACGTTGGGACACTGATTAGGTCTGCAGTTGCGTTCGGCTTCAATGGAATCATTGCACTCGACGGCACGGCAGATCCTTGGGGCGCCAAGGTTGTCCGAGCTTCGGCCGGAGCTGCTTTCCGGGCTTCGATCGCACTCGCTTCCGCGGCGGACGCAGCGCAGGCCCTTACAGATGCAGACCGAACCGTTGTGGTTGCGGCATCTGAGGGAAAGAATGTGTTGAAGAGAACTGACGATATAGCACTTGTGGTAGGGAACGAGGGGGCTGGTGTGAGGGAAGGTTTGCGACAGCTGGCTGATGCTACAATTTGCGTCCCAGTGGAAGGGCCGGTGGAATCGCTCAACGCTGGAATCGCTGGATCGATCCTAATGCATCAAATAACCCGGGAACGCAAAGGGCCGCATTAATGGAATGGATTGCCCCAATTCTCGCAGGGATATTTGGGTTGCTTACCGGTTCATTCCTTAACGTCTGTTCACTACGATGGCCTATCGACGAGTCAGTGTTTAGGCCAAGATCACGTTGTCAGCGCTGTAAAAGTCCGATTTTTTGGCTCGACATGATTCCCGTCTTCAGTTGGCTGTTTCTTCGCGGAAGGTGCCGAAACTGTTCTGGTTCAATCTCGGCTCAATACCCCCTTGTTGAAGCAGGAATGGCACTTATGTGGGCCGCCGTCTTTGCGTTGCACTGGCCCAGCCCAGAGGCATTCCGAGGCGCGATCTTTATGGCGATCATCTTTGGAATATCCATTTCGGACGCGCGCTTCTATGTAATCCCCGATCAGTTTTCTGTCGGGGGAACGCTTGTCGGAATTCTCCTTGCCGTTCTTCCGGGGGGGATTGATGTAGTGGCGTCGGTCATTGGAGCGGTGCTCGGATTTAGCGTGCTTTGGTTCGTCGGAATTTCTGGCACTTGGCTCATTAAGAAAATCTCTCCTCACAGGCTAGAAAGAGTGGGAGTAGATCAAGCCATGGGTGGGGGTGACATCAAGATGTCGATGATGATCGGAGCCTTCGTGGGGGTGGAAGGGATAGCTCTGACTGTTTTCATCGCTTCAGCATTGGCAATTGTTATTGCATTAGCTCAATCGATTCCGGCTGCTCTAGCTCGGAACGAGGACGGTGATATGGAGATGGGTGGGCTGATCCCGTTCGGAGTTTTTATGGCGGGAGGAGGCGCGATCTCCTACGTGTGGGGCGACGCGATGATAGCGTGGTACGCCAAATCCTTACTCGGGGTCGCTGGTTAGCTCTTGATCTTCAGGGGTCTGAGCAATCACGCTTGTATCCGCATTGTTCGCAGATCAGCTTGCAGTGCAGGTTGAGCATCGGGACTCCGCACAGGTCACACAGGTAGACTTGCTTTTCGGTCCGGGCAGGCACCCCACCTTCAGCGTTCTCTGACAATGTATCAACTCTAAATCGCTGATCGTCAGCCATCTCTGCTTTCTGCTTCGGGATTACCTGTGCCGATCCCCTGACTCAGGTATTCACGGGACAATGATACGTAATGGGCTCCGCCTCCCTTGATCCACTCTGCCGCAGACCCTTCCAACCTCTTCTTCACTTTCCCTGGCACTCCTGCGACAACGCTTCGCGCTGGTATTTCCGCATTCTCAAGCACTACAGTGTTCGCTGCCAATAAGCATTCCTCCTCCACCATTGCATTCTGGAGGATTGTGGCATTCATCCCTATAACGGTCCTATCTCCGATCATGCAGCTTTCCAGCTTGGCTCCATGTCCCATAGTCACGTCAGCCCCAATGACTGTGGGGCCCCATCGACCAACATGGACAACACAGTTTTCCTGTATGCTGGTTCGGGGTCCTATAACTATTCCATGGCTTGGATCGTCTCCCCGCAGGACCGCTCCGAACCAGATGCTCGCTTCTGCTTGAATCTTCACATCGCCTATGATCACGGCGCTTGGCGCGAGGAAGACCGAGGGGTGAATCTGGGGCGACTTTCCGTCGAATTCGAGGATGGTAGCCATCACTCATCAGGCTCTGTTGCGGTAGCTCTTCTTCGGGTCACACGTGCACGAAGCACTTGTGTATCGGATGACTGCAGAATGTCAATTCGTGCAACCGATGTCACCATATACTCTCCTGCTTCGGGCACATGTCCCAATTCTTCAAGCAAGAAGCCGTTCAGAGATCTGTGCTCACCTTGAGGAAGAGCAATATCGAGTTCTTCGTCGAGGTCTCTAAGGTCGACTCCGGCGTCACATTCTAAGACGTCCTCACTGATGCGTTGGATCTCTTCTTCATCAAGGTCCGTCTCGTCGTGGATCTCGCCTACGAGTTCCTCAAGGATGTCCTCTAGTGTAACAAGACCGTCTGTGCCACCGAATTCGTCTGCTACGATCCCCATGTGGATGCGGCGCGCTTGGAACTCTTGAAGGAGTTCGGTCAGTGATCGTGAACCAGGAACGAAGAATGGGTCGTGGGCTAAGTCGGCAACGCTTCGGTCGAGTTCGCCGCCGACAAAGCGTTCGTATATCTCGCGGACGTAGACGATACCAGTCACGTCATCGACAGAGTCTGTGTAAACAGGTACGCGGCTGTATGGGACCTGCGTTAGGGTCTTTACGATATCTCTAAGTTTGAGGTTTTCCTGCCAAGCAAAAATATCGACCCGGGGAACCATCACGTCCCAAGCAGTGAGTTCGTCTAGCCGGAATGCGCGTTCTACAAGGAGGCTCTCACCCTCTTCAAGCACCCCTTCTTCCGTGCCAATCTCTTGGATCTCCCGAAGCTCGCGCTGCGCATCTGAGACTGTGTCGTCGTTACCGCCGATGTGGTACTCGAGCCGCTCAACTGGCCGCACAAGTGGACGAGCGATCCTTTCGACGAAAAGCAGCATTCCCGCTGAGGAAAGCGCGAGCCTGATTGGTCGTCGCGCTGCGATTAGGTGAGGGATTAGGTCTGCGATCGTGAGCACTAAGACTAAACCCAACAAGGTGCTTGTCACCTGTCCCAATCGGCCCCATGTCGAGACACCTGTTAGTGCGATTAACGCGAGGGCCGAGAGATTCAGAACAGTAGTTGTGACACGAACGCTGGCCTGAACTGCGTGCTTATGTTCCCGGGCTGCGTCTACGTTCTTGGCGCCGTCAAAGCCTTCTTCAACCAGAGTCCTGGTGTGCGATCGCGTAATCTGGAAGACCGAATCGTGGACCGCTGTCAGGATCGCTGACATTAGAAGAAGTCCGACGACGATAGCAGCATAAAGAACCATCATAGAGGCCTCCCCGTATCACCGTAACTCCTCGGAGGGTGTTCTGTCACCTCAGGCTATTTCCGTCAGGTCCAACCCTGGCTCTCCTTAAGGAGTTCTGCGATCACGTCGCGCGTCGTTCGCCCATCGGCTTCAGCTTCGAAGTTTAATACGAGGCGATGGGCCAGCACGGCTGGCGCTACTGCGCGCACATCATCATATGACGGAATTGCTGCTCCACGCGATGCTGCCCGCGCTTTTGCACCGAGCACGAGATATTGCGATGCACGTGGCCCGGCGCCCCATGATACGTAGTTCTCAGTCACTGAGGCGGCCTCTTCTTCTCTGGGGCGGGTGGCACGTGCCAGACGGACAGCAAACGAGACCAGAGATGGCGGAGCTGGGATACGTCGCACTAGTCCTTGGAGTTCGATCAACTCCTGAGCGGTGATGACGCTTCCCACCTCTTGTTCCGTGCCCCCTGTGGTCCTCATGGCGACCTCTTCCTCTTCTTCCCGGGATGGATAGTAGATCGGAAGCTCGAGCATAAAGCGGTCCAGTTGCGCTTCAGGAAGAGGGTAGGTTCCTTCCTGCTCAATAGGATTCTGCGTTGCAAGCACAAAGAACGGCTTTGGAAGCGTGTACGTTTCGCCCGCAGCTGTCACTGCCCGTTCCTGCATCGCTTCGAGGAGTGCAGCTTGTGTCTTTGGTGGGGTTCGGTTGATCTCGTCTGCTAGAACTATGTTGGCAAATACCGGACCCTTCACAAATCTGAACACGCGACGTCCGGTTGTTCGATCCTCTTCGATTACCTCGGTCCCCGTTATGTCGGTCGGCATCAGGTCAGGCGTAAACTGAACTCGACTGAACTCTAAATCGAGTGCATCTGCTACCGTCTGCACTAGGAGGGTTTTTGCGAGTCCGGGCACGCCAACCAGAAGCGCATGGCCATTGGCTAGCAGGGCAACCAGCATTTCATCGATCACCTCGCGTTGTCCTACGATGCGCTTTTCCACTTCCACACGCATAGACGCAGTGACCTCGGCCGCCCTTTCGAGGAGCGCTACGTCACGGTCGATTACTTGAGTTTGCTCGGTTGTAGCCATTCCTTAGTTCCTGTGCGGCATTCAATTGTCCGAGTACGGACCGCACTGGAAGTAAGCGCGATGAAGCGGCTCGGGACCGGCGCGAAGATTGACGGAGCTGGTGGGATCCGTCAAGCAGTCAACGGTTCTTTTTCCAAGAACACTCGAACTATGGACAGGATGATTCACCGAGACGGGAATGGCGATGGGCTGAGTTGGTTCTAACACGCCCTTGAACGTAGACTGCGACAGGTGATCGCGGATCCTGATAATCTTTAGCGATTAGGGGCGTTCCCGCGGTTGTTAAACAGCTTGCGCTTTTTTTCACAAGGACTATGTTTTTTCGGCTGCGCGGAGGTCGTTTTCTCAGGGAAAGCGGTGTTCGGGTGCCCGAGGGGGTTCAGTTTGAAGCAGCGACCTGAACAGTCAGATGATCAGCTCAAAGAAGTGGTGCGAGCATCTGGTCAATTCATGGGTCACGGTATGACCTGGGCCCTCGCCGTTTTGTTCTTCATGGGTCTTGGATTCTGGGCCGATGGAAAAATTGGGACAGGACCCATTCTGATGGTGATCGGTGCTTTCATAGGCGGCGGAGCAGGTTTCTACAGCTTGTATTTTCACATCGTGATTGATCCGAGACAGCGGGAAGAAGACCCGCAATGAAGGCTTCGTTCAAGTACGCGTCCGCGTGCGTGATCCTGGTATCGACTGTTTTGGTCGGACTTTGGCCGTTTCTGGATGATGCGGGTCGGTCTGGGACATTAGTTGCTGCAGCCATGGTGATTCCCGTCCAAAGCATCGCCTTTTGGGCCTTGATCCGCTTTCGAACTGAGCTCAAACACTTTTTAGCCGTGTGGATAGGTGGGACGTTAGTTCGTATGGCTGTTATAGGAATTGGGGCGGTCATAGCCATAAACTCGGGAGCTGATTTTGCAATACCGATGCTCCTCGCACTCGCGGGATTTTTCTTCGGCCTGCTGTTGCTAGAGCCGTTTTACTTCCGGATTCAGTCAAGCGAAACGGTGCGGGCTTAGATGAAACTTCTGGCCGCGCTGCAGGGTGCTGCTCACGCCGCTCAGGAACATGGGGGTGGTGCTGAAAGCGGCCCTGATCTCCAGTACATGTTGATGCACCATCTTCTAGATGGCGCGGAACTAGAGTTCCAGTTACTTGGATTCGGACCGGTCATCCACCTTCCGCACTTCGATCCGATACACATTGGACCACTCACACTAGACCTTTCTCCGACGAAGCACGTCGTCTTCTTATTCTTGGCTGCGATTGTTTGCTTGGCGATTTTTGTGCCCATCGGGCGAGCGATGGAAAACAAGTTTTCAAATCGGGCGCCAACTGGGTTGGCCAACGCGATGGAAGCGATGGTTCTTTATTTTCGGGACGAGGTTGTGCGCAGAAATATTAGTCACGGAGCGGACGCCTACACGGGGTACATACTCACGCTCTTCTTCTTCATCCTGTTTATGAATCTGTTGGGTTTAGTCCCGTTTGGTTCGACAGCGACAGGGAATTTCATGGTAACTGGCGCACTGGCGCTGGTGACCTTTGTTGTAACTGAAATCTCCGGAATGAGAGCGCTCGGTTTCGCAGGGTATATGGGTACGATTTTCTATGCCCCGAAGGGTATGAACCCTATAGGAACGGCTATCATGCTCGTGATTCTCACTCCTGTAGAGTTCCTAGGGAAACTCACGAAGCCATTCGCTCTGATGATCCGGCTTTTTGCAAATATGATGGCCGGCCATACTCTCGTTCTTTCGCTTCTCGGCCTGATCTTCATATTCGCAAGCGGTGGGGCGATTGTAGCCGGAGGAGTGACACTAGCTTCCATAGCAATGGTGTCCGGGATCATGATTCTCGAACTATTTGTCGCGTTTCTCCAAGCTTACATCTTTGCATTGCTGACCGCCGTGTTCATCGGCCAGATTCAGCATGCGCATTAGCAGTTCTATGTGGATTTCAAGCATCAATAAATGATTTTAACCCGTCGTTAACGACAAACTTCCAAGGAAAGCGAAATGCTCTACGGAATGCTCACCGTTGTTCAGGAAACTGCTGCCGCCTCAGGTGGACTAGACCTGCTCGGCGCTGGAATAGGTATCGGACTCGCAGTCATCGGTGCAGGAATCGGCATCGGTCAAATCGGAAACGGTGTGGCCCAAGGAATCGCCCGTCAGCCAGAGGCTGCCGCCACGATTCAGGGGGCTGGAATCATTCTCGCCGCGCTGATCGAGGGTGCTGCTCTGTTCGGACTAGTGATCGCGCTTCTCTTCAAGTTCTTCTAATCCGCGGTGTCCTCTATCACGGTTCAGTGATGAGTAAGGAATGGGCTAGTGGCATTTGGCTCGTTCACCGTACTGGAAGAATTCCGGAGAGATAATGAGAGTTAGTCAAATCACAGCTGCAGTTTTTGTGCTCGTCGTATCCCCAATTGAGCTCTTGGGTCAGGGGGGAGAAGGTGGAGGTGGCCTGTACGATATAAATACAGGTCTGAGCTTTTGGACCTTGGTCGTATTCGCTATCCTCGTCCTCATCTTGGGGAAGTACGCTTGGGGACCGATCCTGGCTGCTGTGGATGCCCGCGAGAAGGGAATTCAGACGGCGCTCGACGAGGCTGCAGAACGGAATCAGGAGGCGGAGAAACTCCTCGCAAATTACAAAGAAAATCTCGCTGACGCCCGCCGACAGGCTAATGAGCTCTTAGCTGAAGGAAAGGCAGCAGGTGAGTCTATCCGAATGGAGATTGAGGAGAAGGCGAGAGGCGAGGCCCAGTCAATCATTGAACGGGCTCGTGCCGAGATCGAACGTGAGCGTGATGCCGCTATCGCCGAAATCAGAAGGGAGTCGGTTGACCTGGCTTTAGCTGCGGCGACGCGGCTGGTGCAAGAAAATCTGGACCAAGAAAAAGACCGAGTGCTCGTTGAGCGTTACCTGACTGAGTTGGGCGGAGCGGGAGGTGAGGGTTGAGGGACGAAACTGTAGCGCGGAATTACGCAGAGACACTTTTCGAGTTAGCTCTGCGGAACGAAGCTCTTCAGGACTATGGAGATGCCGTCGAAACGGTCGCGAAGCTGATTGAGGAAGATCCGAAGTTCCGCTTGTTCATTGAAACTCCGCGAATTGATGACGCTGACAAAAAGAATGTGGTCAAGAAGGCTTTTGAAGCGTCTTTGCCCAAGCATGTCGTGAATTTTGTTCTAGTTACAATTGACAAGAGACGTCAGCGGCTTTTGCGGTCGATTTCTCATCAGTATCAAGTACTGCTCGATGCTCACATGGGAAGGGAGCACGTGCAGGTAACGGTGGCCCGTCCAGTGGACGAAGCAACTCGTGAGTTGATTGCGGGAAAGCTCTCTGTGGCACTCGGCAAAAGAGCGATCCCGCACTTCCGGGTAGATGTAGGTATCCTGGGAGGACTAGTAGTACGTACAGGGGACACGATCTACGATGGATCGGTCCGAAGGCGGATGGAAGGGTTGCGCCGCCAGATGCTCGCGGCCGACCTGCCCACCGACTCCGGTGAAGCAGCGATAGCCTGAACTGAATTTAAACTCCAAAATCCAGACAAATTAAGATGGCCAACGACTCCCAACTCCGCGCCAGCGAGATCAAGGACGTCTTGCTCGACGAGATCGAGCGCTACGAAGACGAGCTTCAAGCAGAAGAGGTCGGTGAAGTCCTAGAGGTTAAGGACGGAATCGCCCGCATTTATGGTCTTACAAAGGCTATGGCGTCGGAGATGCTCGAGATCACGTCATCAGAGTCAGGTGAGACAGTAACCGCGCTCGCGCTGAACCTTGAAGAGGACAATATCGGTGCGGTGATTATGGGTGAGTGGATACGTCTGCATGAAGGAGATCAGGTTCGGCGCACCGGCCGTGTGTTAGACATCCCAGTGGGGGCCGGATATCTGGGTCGGGTGGTTGATTCGCTTGGTAACCCTCAGGATGGTCAGGGACCGATTGCAGATATTGAAGGCAACCGCCAGATCGACATTGTCGCTCCGGGTATCGTGAAACGACAGCCCGTGGGTGAGCCGATGCAGACGGGAATCAAAGCGATTGACTCAATGATCCCGGTAGGACGAGGACAGCGTGAATTAATCATCGGGGACCGCGGTACAGGAAAGACTGCCGTTGCCGTCGACGCGATCATAAACCAAAAAGACACTGATGTTATATGTATCTACTGCGCGATTGGTCAGCGGGCGGGTAAGGTGAGAGCGGTAGTCGAGACGCTTCGGGAACACGGAGCTATGGACTACACGATTGTTGTAACCGCGAATGCGTCTGACCCTGCGCCGATGCAGTATATCGCGCCGTATGCAGCAACAGCGTTAGCGGAACACTTTATGTGGCAAGGCAAACATACATTGGTCGTGTATGACGATCTCTCGAAACAAGCACAGGCTTACCGTCAGCTCTCCTTGATTCTTCGTCGCCCTCCGGGGCGGGAAGCATATCCGGGCGATGTTTTCTATCTCCACTCTCGTCTCCTAGAGCGCGCGTCTAAGCTCGCAGACGAACAGGGTGGAGGGTCGCTGACCGCTCTGCCGATTATCGAAACGCAGGGTGGTGATGTTTCCGCGTACATTCCGACTAACGTGATTTCCATCACCGATGGTCAGATTTTCCTTGAGCCGGACCTGTTCAACTCTGGCGTGCGGCCTGCGGTCAACGTCGGTATTTCGGTCTCGCGTGTTGGTGGCTCTGCTCAGATCAAGGCCATGAAAAAGGTTGCAGGTCGTCTGCGTTTGGACCTGGCTCAATACCGTGAACTAGAGGCTTTCGCTCAGTTTGGCTCAGACCTAGATGCCGCCACCCAGCGTCAACTAGCTCGGGGGGCCCGTACGGTGGAAATGCTCAAGCAGCCACAGTATCAGCCGATGCCGGTCGAGAATCAGGTCGCCGTCATCTATGCGGTGACCAACGGATATCTGGATGACGTGGATGTCAGCCTAGTTCGTCAGTGGGAACTCGGCTTCCACCAACAAATGGCCGCAAAGCACCAAGGAGTCCTCGATGGTATTCGAGATGGTGGCCAACTAACTGACGAGTTGAATGAGCAGTTGGTGTCTGCGATTGAGAGTTTCAACGAGTCTTTCGCTGCCGAGCACGAGGCCGTTGGGGCCTCGGCCTGAATCGGCTAACTCTTTACCGAGTAGAGGAGAGACGAAGTGGCAGGTGACGCGGACGTAAAGCGCCGGATAAAGTCAGTCGAAAACACCCGGCAAATAACGCGCACAATGGAGCTCGTAGCGACTTCAAAGCTTAAGAAGGCGTCAGACCGGGTTCAGGCGGCCCGGCCTTATGCGGATGCGCTTCAGGAGATCGTGGGAGGACTTTATTCTCCTGCGTTGAGTGAGAAATACCCGATTCTAAGACGGCCGAAAGAGGTATCGCGGGCCGCAGTAGTGCTACTGACGGCGAACCGTGGCTTATGCGGTGGATTCAACTCAAACCTCATCAAGCAGGCTCGCAATCTTATGGAGGATCTGCGCGCTCAAGGTATAGAGACAGAATTGCACATAGCGGGAAAGAAGGGTGTTGCTTACTTCCGATTCCGTGGTGAAGAGATCACAACGGAGAAGGTGAATGTGGGGGACAGTCCGACCGTTGACGATGCTGAAGCGATAATCGCCCCAGTGCGAGAACGTTTCGAGAACGGACAAGTGGATGCAGTGTATCTCGTGAGCTCAAAGTTCAAGTCGGCGATGTCGACGCCGCCGCACACGCGTGACTTGCTACCGATATCGGGTGATGAAAACGCATCATCGGCTGACGTCTACATTCTGAGCCCCAGTGGGGACATGATCTTGGAACGGATCCTCCCCGTTTATATCCGCAATGCCGTCTATACGGCACTAGTGGAGAATGCCGCCGCGGAGCAGGGTGCCCGCAGGTCGGCGATGAAATCTGCAACCGACAACGCTGGTGACGTGCTTGAGCACCTCACTCGGACTTACAACAGGGCCCGTCAGGCCCAGATCACGCAGGAGATCGCCGAGATCGTCGGTGGCTCCGCCGCCCTCGAGTAGGGATAAATAAGGACATCATGGCTGATAACACTGGAAAGGTCGTTCAGGTCATCGGACCGGTCCTCGACGTTGAGTTCGAGGCCGCCCATTTGCCTGAGATCTACAACGCGCTTTCACTCAAGACGACGAACGAGGCTGGCCAAGAGATCGAGCTGATTGCCGAAGTGCAGCAGCACATCGGTCGCGGACAGGTTCGTGCTGTGTCCATGTCTTCCACAGACGGTGTGACGCGCGGGATGGAAGTTTCTGACACTGGGGCGTCGATTTCGGTCCCGGTCGGGGAGGCTGCTCTCGGGAGAATCTTGAATGTGCTCGGCGAACCTGTAGATGAGATGGGTCCAGTCGGAGGAGAAAAAGCGGATGAGGTCGAAAGGTGGCCCATACACCGACTAGCTCCAAAGTTTGATCAGCTTGAGCCCAAGACGGAGATTTTTGAGACCGGCATAAAGGTCGTCGACCTACTGGCTCCTTATGTAAAGGGTGGGAAGACGGGTCTATTTGGAGGTGCCGGCGTCGGTAAGACCGTCATCATCATGGAGCTCATTAACAACATTGCGATGGAACACGGCGGCAAGTCGGTTTTTTGCGGCGTGGGTGAGAGGACACGAGAAGGCAACGACCTTTGGCTCGAAATGAAAGAGTCGGGAGTTCTGGATTCAACCTCGCTTGTTTACGGCCAGATGAATGAACCTCCGGGAGCCCGCCTTCGAGTAGGTCTCTCAGGGTTGACCATGGCTGAGTACTTCCGTGACGTTGAGAACCAAGACGTACTTCTGTTCGTCGACAATATTTTCCGTTTCACACAGGCGGGATCAGAGGTGTCCGCCCTATTGGGGCGTATGCCATCTGCTGTGGGATACCAACCTACACTCGGTACTGAGATGGGTGAGCTCCAAGAGCGCATAACCTCTACCGCAGCCGGATCGATCACTTCGGTGCAGGCCATCTATGTGCCGGCCGATGACCTTACAGACCCGGCTCCTGCTACTGCGTTCACGCACCTAGATGCTCAGACTGTTCTCTCGCGCTCTATAGCGGAGCAGGGCATATATCCGGCGGTTGACCCGCTTGATTCGAGCTCTCGGATAATGGATCCGCAGTTTGTGGGTGAACGCCATTATCGAGTCGCTACACAGGTACAGGCTATCCTGCAGCGTTACAAGGATCTTCAGGACATTATCGCCATCCTAGGTATGGACGAGCTGACAGAGGAAGACAAGATCATTGTCGGCCGCGCTCGCCGGATCGCCCGGTTCCTCTCGCAACCATTCTTCGTGGCTGAGCAGTTTACTGGCATTTCCGGTAAGTATGTAAAATTGGAAGAGACAGTTGAGTCGTTTGAGCGGGTTGCGAACGGTGAATTCGATCACCTCCCGGAGCAGGCTTTTTATATGCAGGGTGGGATCGACGAAGTGGTTGCAGAAGCTGAAAAGCTCGCGGCTGAGGGCTGATTCTGATGGCTTCATTGCACGTGCGTGTCGTGTCTCCGGACCGGATCGTGTTCGAGGGTGAGGCTTCTGCCGTGGTAGCACCGGCGTGGGATGGGAAGGTGGGTATTCTTCCTGGTCACGCGCCCATGCTTTCGCTCATCGGTTCTGGTGAGCTCACGCTCGACCGTTCGGGTGGCGGAAGCGAGGATTTCCATGTCGTAGGAGGTGTGCTGAAGGTTGAGAGAAACATGGTGACCCTCCTGACCGAGTATGCGGGTGATGAGCCACCGAAAGACGCTCCCGATCCTGAGGTAGTGTTCGTAGACCAAATTGATTGAGATCTTGTTGATTTGAGGCTTGATCTCCACATCCACACCACGGCGTCAGACGGGGCCTGGTCTCCGGGCGAGGTAGTGAATGAGGCGGTTGTGGCCGGTCTGGACGTCATAGCGATCACGGATCACGACACTGTAGCCGGCGTAGCAACGGCCCAGGAAAGAGCTAGCAATTTTAGTATACAGGTGATCTCTGGCATTGAAGTCTCGTCGACCTACGGGACCGCTGACATCCATGTGTTGGGTTACTTCGTCGATCCACGTTCGCCCGTTCTTATAGAGCACGGTCGTATCGCTGGGTCCCGGCGAGCGGAACGAATGCGTGAGATGATCGAGAGGCTGGACCGCATGGAGATTAAGATCTCGTATGGTGCGGTTGTGGATGAAGCTGGACCAGAAGGGGTTGTAATTGGACGACCGCACCTCGCTAAGGCTCTTGTCAAAGCTGGGTATGCTAAGTCAGTCTGGGACGCGTTTGAACGACTTATTGGAAACGAGAGTAGGGCGTTTGTGCCCACAAATCTTTTGGAACCTGCAGCGGCGATAAACTTGGTGCGTGAGGCGGGTGGTATTCCACTTTGGGCGCACCCGCCTGAGGAGCTGGTCGATTCGCTTCTTCCTCTCTTGCTCGAGGCCGGACTTAGGGGTCTCGAGGTGTATCGCCCTCGGTCCAAGAAAACGGACGTACTTCGATTGGAGTCTATCTGTAAGGCGAACGGACTACTGATGAGTGGTGGTTCGGACTGGCACAATCCACAACATGGAAGAGCACTAGGTGATTTCTACGTAGACGCGCACGAGATCGAGGATCTCTTGCATGCAGGTGGGCTCTAGGTCGGACGATTCGCTGCCCCTTTATAATCATAGGTCCTGAAAGGGCTCAGGAGTGCAGAGACTTCGGATCTTGGATCATCAGCATCCATGATGCTTCCGATTGCCGCGATGCCAGCGGCAGAGGTACGGGTTGCTATCTTCCGGGCTCCATCAGCGTCTATGCCTCCGATGCCCAGGACTGGAACCTCAACTGCGTCAACAACTGCCTGGAGGCCTGCTAGGCCGATCGTTGGGCCCGCGTCTAACTTGTTCAATGTCGGATAAATAGCGCCACATCCGATGTAGTCAGCTCCTTCTGAGACAAGGCGTTGTGCCGCGGAGGGCTGGTCGGCGGAAGCTCCAATCAGAAATCCTTTTGGTGCTATGCGTCTAAGCGCGGATACCGGCACGTCTTCAGGCCCTAGGTGGACTCCGTCCGCTGCTACTGCGCGTGCGACATCGTAGCGGTCATTAACGAGGAGAAGCGCGTCTGCCGCTTTTGTGAGTTCTCGAAGTCTTCGACCCAACTCTGCCATGTCACGCGCTCTTGCTTTTTTAGCTCGCAGTTGGATAGCGGGTGCGCCGGCTTCCAGTGCCGATTGCACGATGCTGATGATAGACCTAGGCGCGCTTGGGCTCGAGCCAGTTATTAACATCAGACGAAGTCGTTCTTGAGACAACACAGGATAATCCGCAGGGTTTGAGGGTGAGCAAGGGCCCGTCAGGATGGCAATTCATAGCCCATTTCTGGCCAGTCTTTGTTCTTCTTTAGCTCTGTTGTGATCTGCGAGCGTGCGCGTGAATACGTGGGACCCGTCCGGTCGAGCTACGAAGTACCAATAGTCATGCTCCTCTGGTGTTAGCGCTGCGTCGATCGCCATTGCTCCAGGGGAAGCGATCGGTCCGGGTGGTAACCCGGGTTGGGTATAGGTGTTGTAGGGGTTGTCAGCCACGGAGTCTATAGCCGCGTAGAGGAGGCGCTCTCTGTAACCGCCCAGTGCATAGATCACGGTGGGGTCGGCTTGAAGGAGCCAGCGGTTGCGGATTCGGTTGTGATACACGCCTGAGATCCGAGCCATTTCCGATAGCTGCCGAGCTTCCGTCTGAATGATCGAAGCTAGCGTCACTATTTCATGCTCTGACATTCCGGATACTCTGAGTGCTGTCCTCCTAGCATCCGTCCACAGCGATCTATATTGGTCGATCATAGTGGTGATGACTGTCTCTAGGCTAATACCATTCGCGAACCTGTATGTGTCCGGGAATAGGTATCCTTCGATTGTAGGCCCCTCTAGGCTGAAGCGTTCCGGAAGCATCGGATCCTGCAGGGCAATTGTAATTTCGTCTTCGGTATCCTGAGTAATCTCTGACAGTATAGGAGCGATCTGCCAGACGGTGAGCCCTTCCGGTATGGTGATAGCGGTAGTCTCTACTACCCCGCGGGAAATTTTCCGAAATGCTTCTTGAATCGAACTAGAGGTTTGCATGCTGTAGATGCCAGCCTTAAGGCTTCGGTCCTCTCCTCTAATTCTTACGTAAGCTCGAAAGAGGACAGCGCTAGCTATGATTTCGTTTTCCTCTAGGAGATCGGCGACTTCCCCAGATGAAGCACCTGGGGGAATCTCGACGATGACTTGCTTACCATCGCCTCTTCCAGAGATGGTCATAACGCTTACCAGCAAAACCAGAAGCGTTACTAGTACCCACTTGTTCATCCAGTTCGGTCGATGAAGCGTCATCGTGCGATACTGGGGTTGTTAAGCCAAGCCTGAAGAATAAGCTGCGCCGCCGCCGCATCGACGCGCCCTTTTTCACGTCGCTTGGAGCGAGGCAAGCCTGCAGCGTGCACGGCTCGCTCTGCCCGTACCGATGTCATCCGTTCGTCGACATATGCGACGTCTGCTCCGATTTTCTTGCCGAGTTTGTCTCCCATCAAGCGCACCTCAGCGCACCATTCATTTTCTTTGCCATCAAGGCTCAGCGGTAATCCGACCACTAGTTGACACACATCATAGTCTGTGGCGGTCTCCGACATACGTGCATACGGTGGTCTTTTCCCTTCTCGCCGGATGAGAGTTTTGAGGGGCGTAGCCAGAGTGTTAGTGGAATCACTTACTGCCATACCTATTCGCTTAGTGCCGAAGTCAATGCCGAGTGCCCGACACCTTTGCGGGCTATAGTCAGAGTTCTTTGAGTGCATTCGATATCTCAGTCCCGTTTAAAATTGCTTTATCCAGTTTCTGGATCGCTGATTCGGAACCAAAAGCGAATTCGCACGCGTCGTCCCCTCGAGTTTGGCAAGAAACCTCGAGCACGGCCACCGAGCGCCCCGAGAGCTTTGAGAGAATTCCAGAAAGGTAACCTTCGCTGAAACTGCAGTTCGTGACTCGAACGTTAGTATCGGATTGCGGCTCTGCTTCCGCCCAGTCGGTGGCGCGTAGCATTCCTATCGCACGATGAGGGGTGCTGTGAGAAAGTTTTCCCCAGCCACGTCTTGAGAAAAAAGCTGAGATGGAAGCCCAGAAGCTATCCTGACTCATAAATGAGGAATCGCCCCCGGACTCTTGGTTCATCAAAGAAGCTGCTGTGAGTCCGGACTGGTATCCTGCTCGGTTTAGCATCCGAGCTCCCTCTGTCGTGTTTAGTTCTACAGCGATTTCGGAACCCAATGATTTGAAGACTGATGCAGGGATCAGAACCTCGCCGGTCATTACTTCATTGTTGCCCAATCGTCGCTCCAATGCGGACCGTGACCGATCAGATTTAATATACACAACAGGGAGAGTTCTATACCGGGAGGCTGTCGAAGTAACGCGGTGGCCAATGGCACTCGACTGATGTCAGCGATGATCTGCTTAGTCGCGATCCTAGTATGGCTGATAGATCTCAATCAAGAAGGAGGATAATGGAGGCCGTAAGGTGTTATTGGGAGCCCCGAATCCTAGAGGAACGGAAACGTCGACTCGAACGATCACATAAATCAGTTGGTTCCGTGCCCGGGATGTAATACTCGGTGTATTGATCTTCTTCGGGACACCAGCGTGACGCCAATAGTCCAGTTTTGCGATCGACCACAACCGCATTGAGGCCGTCAGGTATCTCCCAGAGCTGTGGGCGAGCTAGGAGCGGGCGTGACCCCGTTCTGCCGGTATCGTCATCGATTGATGTACCCCGGTATACCTGGCTCATGAAGGAACCCCAAACTGGGGCAGCCAGTCCTCCTCCTGTTGCCTGACGGCGACCAGGACCTAAGCGGAAGATTGGCTGTGGCGTATCCATTCCGAACCAGACTGTGGCGAGCAGGTTTCCAGTGAACCCTGTGAACCAAACATCTGTCCCGTCGTTGGTGGTTCCGGTTTTTCCTGCGGCTGGGATGTTATGGGGGAGTCCACCACGGACGCGCACGGCCGTGTAGGCTGTTCCACGTCGCACGACATCTTCCAGCATATCCACAACGATACGGGTAGGTAACGGCTCAAGAACGGTCGTCTTTTCGGGCTGGGGTTCCCATATGACGGTCCCATTGTCGTCTTCAACCCTAAGGATTGGGAACGGGCGGACTTTGGTTCCCATGTTAGGAAAAGATGAGTATGCCTCAGCTATTTGCAGAGGGATTACCTCAGAAGCACCTATTGTCGTTGAAGGAAACCTTTCAATCTCCGTCATGATCCCCATCCGACGGGCAGTCTGGGCAACGGTTTCTATACCGACCTCCTCCCAGCCCAGTCGGATCGCGATCATGTTGGTCGATGTATAGAGGCCCTCGCGGAGGGTCATTGGCCCCTTGAATTCGTCAACGAAGTTTGAGGGACGCCAATCCGACCCATCAAGTTGCGGATATACGACGGGAATATCCTCCACGATATAGGAGGCAGGTATTCCGGTGTTAAGCGCCGCAGTGTAAACGAATGGTTTGAACGAAGATCCGGCCTGACGCCGCGCTTGCCTTGCCCGATCGAATTTTGAGTGTTGGAAATCCCGACCTCCTATCAGGGCCTTCACGTGACCGGTTTCCGGATCTAATGAGATGAATGCGCCCTGCAGATAGGGGGTTGAACTGCCGTAGGACGTGTCTGCCGGCTCGTAACGTTGGTGAAGGAAATTGGCCGAGTCTGCCTCTATCTCTGCCCAACCAGCTTCCATAGCAGCTCGCGCCGCTTCCTGCATCTGGATATCAAGGGTTGTGTATACTCGGAATCCTCCACGATAGATCTCCTCACCGAAGCGATCAGCTAAGATTTGCCGAACCCACTCCTCGAAGTATGGAGCGAACTGAGTAGAGGCTCGATCTGGCTCGACTTCTGGGAGGGGAAAGGATTTCCAAAGCTCGGTCTCGGATTGGGTTAGGTAGCGTTGCTGCTCCATGAGGTCTAGAACGGTGTTTCTGCGCGCTAGTGCGCGCTCTGGGTTTGTGAAGGGGTTGTACCACGTTGGGCGGTTGAGAATAGCAGTAAGGAGAGCGGCTTCGGCCACATTTACTTCTGCCACTCCTTTTCCGAAGTACCGAAGTGATGCAGCCTGGAACCCGTAGACACCACCCATGTAGATCTCGTTCAAATACGCCTCGAGGATCTGTTCTTTTGTGTAGGATCTTTCTAGGTCAAGAGCGACCTGGAGCTCTTTGATTTTCCGGGTATAGCGCTGCTCAAATCCTATCTCAGCAAAGAGATTGCGAGCGAGCTGCTGGGTGATCGTGCTTCCGCCGCCCGCATAGTTGAGGGTGATTACACCGATCGCTGCTCGTGTGAAACCGATTGGGTCAAACCCACCGTGTTGATAGAACCGTTTGTCCTCCATCGCGACAACCGACTGGTGGACATGAACTGGTAAATCCGTGATTCGGATTGGGGTACGAGTCTCAAAGCCGAATTCCGCGATCTGTTCACCGTCGGCTGCTAAGATTTTGCTTTTTTGTTCATGCTCAAACGTTGAAATACGCGCAATCGAAGGACACGCGTCCCCCGCGCATAGGTTTTGCCAGGTACCCCAGAATCCACCAACGCCGAGTGCCCCCAGGAATCCTATCGCAAGGAGGTATTCTCTTGGATGCCAGAATCTAGCGAATCGACTACGGAGGCCCTGACTACCTGTTCTCGTGTCTCTTGCCGTCGCTCGTGCCATCATATCGGTTGCCTTATAACCATCATAGAAAGTCTACACTGGCTGGTTGCAAGTCGGGTGCCAACCGTATTCTCAGTGTCGAAGCTACCGATTTTGCCACCACTGACTCAAGCATCTTCTTCAGGGATCCCAAAGGGGTTAACTGTTAATCAAGCCGAGACACAAGTGCCGCGATTCATCTATACATCCTGTCATGTCCCGAATGAGACCAACTAGATCACCCAAGATTTCTGTCATGATGCTGGCACTGGCTGTGTCTGGCTGCGGTGGCCAGACGTCACAGTCATCGATGGTCGTGTCGTCGAATCCTGAGCTGGCGGTGATCGGAGAAGAGTTACTGCCAAGGCTTGCTGAGCGATCTGGCATGGATCTGTCGCATCCGGTGCGGATCGAGGCGCGAAGTCGAGAGCAACTAGTGCGTTATTTGCGCTTGAAGCTCGATGAGGATTTACCAGAGGATGAAGCACGGGCCCGAAGGGATACGTATGCGCTACTCGGTCTCGTAGAACCGGATCTAGGCCTCAGGGATCTCCTGCTAAGCTTGTATACGGAGCAAGTGGCTGGTTTCTATGACCCTGACTCGACGGCACTTTTTGTTCTGGATGATCAACCAGAAGCGGCTATAGAAGCGTTGCTGCTCCATGAACTAGTTCACGCTGTTCAGGACCAAAATGTCCGATTAGATGAGTTAGTCGATCCAGCTCGTGGTAACGATGCGGTGACAGCGGCGCAGGCGGCGATCGAAGGACATGCTACACTGGTGATGTTCGAATACCTAACCGAGCAGGCAGTTGGGTCTCCGATTGATCTGTCCCAGATCCCTGATTTTGAGTCTCAAGTCCGTCCCGCTCTAACAGGAGTCAGTCAGCAATTTCCAGCCTTGGCAGATGCCCCTCGTATAATTCGAGAGTCCCTTCTCTTCCCGTATATCGAGGGCGCCGTCTTTGTTCAGCGACTATGGGCTGATGGAGAGCGACATAATCCGTTGGGGCCGTTGATGCCCAACTCGACCGAGGAAGTGGTTTATGCTAATGCCAATCGGTCGACTGATCTGGCAATCTTTGTCGACAAGGGAAAGGTCGTTTTACGAGATGGGCTGGGAGCGTTCGAGCTACAGATCTTCTTGGAGGAAGTGTTGGAGATTTCGGGAGGCGTAGCCGGTGAGGGAGCGGCAGGCGATATAGCGGCGATGTGGGATGGTGACCAATACGTGCTGGTCGAATCCAGCGATGGTGACCAGCATCTAGTTTGGGTGGTCTTATGGTCTGATGAAGACGGACATTATCAATTCACGAAGCGAATAGGGTCACATGCAGATAATCTGGGTGGTAAGGTTTTAGTAGAGAGAATAGTTGTGGAAGGTCGCTCGGCGACCTTGCTGCAGATCGGGGGCTCGGTAGACGCGATGGTTGAGCTGGCCCCCTCCGAATCGTGATAAAGAACGTGCATGAGGCAGCGTATGCCACTGTAGAGGTCTCGGCGGCCTCAGGTGGGTATCCGGTGTTCGTCGGCCCTTCTCTTCTAGCTTTCGTGCCAGTGGTGGTAGGGACTTATGCACCTGCTCAGCGGCTTGCAGTTATCTCGGATGACCGGGTCGGCCCGATCCATGGTCAAACTGTAGGCAAGGCGCTTAGGGACGCAGGTCATGATGTAACTTTTCTGACATTCCCAGAGGGAGAAGCATCCAAGACCAGGAAGTTTTGGTCCATCCTCACTGACGAGATGCTTGAAGCTGGTTTGGGACGTGACTGTGCGGTGGTGGCTGTGGGAGGAGGTGTCACAACAGATTTAGCTGGATTCGTTGCCGCTACGTTTCTAAGGGGCGTTCCGGTCATCCAAGTGCCCACGACAACGCTCTCAATGGTTGATGCCTCGGTCGGGGGTAAGACCGGTGTGGATGTTCGCAACGGGAAGAATATGGTAGGTGCCTTCCATGCCCCGAGTGCTGTTGTCGCGGATACAGAGGCGCTTGGTACCCTGGATCCCCGGTTCTTGGCCGAAGGGATTGTAGAGGCTGTAAAGCACGGAGCGATATTGGACGAAGAACACTTCCTAGGGCTAGCGAATACGACAAAAGAACTGATCCTGGCTGATCCGAAGGAGAGTGCTAGGTGTGTAACAGCATCTGTGCGACTCAAGTCACAAGTGGTGGCGCGCGACGAGTTCGAGCGAGGTTTGAGGCAGGTCCTGAACTTTGGACACACCGTAGGGCATGCGTTAGAAGCAGCAACAGATTATCGACTGGGCCATGGCAGGGCGGTAGCCTTCGGTATGGTTGCGGAAGCGCGTCTGGGCGAGCGACTTGGCCTCACCGAAGCAAGTACTTCGGAGAGGCTGATAGACGTGCTCGCCGAACTTGTCGATAGAACGGCGCTTGAGGTTGAGACTTCGACTGTAATTGATTTTCTAAGCGCTGATAAGAAGGCTAGGGGTGGCCGCACGCGTTATGTACTTCTTCGTAGGATCGGTCAGGTCCTTGATCAAGGGGGGTGGGCCAGAGAAGTCGACGAAGACGAGGTTCGAACGGTAGTAGACGAGGTGATTTCTGGGTGGTGACAGTTTCAAGGGTTTATGGATCCTTCCCGCATCTTTTAATTCCGAGGATGTCGGTCTTATAAATCAGAGGAGGAGGTTTCGTTATTTGGTGAGGTGAACCAAGAACGTTATTATTACCTCAAGCTTTAACGTGTATCGTAAAAGAAGTAGAGACTCGCATTGAGTCTCATCCGGCGGTGCAGCTTGTTGCGAAGGTCCGGGTTTCGACCCGCATCTCGTTGAAGTCGCTTGTTCCTATGGTGTCCTCCGTAGAGGGTCCAGTTGTTAGGGAACAAGTTTTATGGAGAGGGTGAGCTCTCCCGAACAGCGATTGCTGAGGGACAGTTCTCACGCTAAGGGGTTCGCGGCGTCCGGGGTGGACGTGCCTCTGGGACTTCCCTTGACCTTGTTCGTGCTCTAGCGACGCGACTAGGTGGGGAGGTCTCGCGAGATGACTATACAGTTTGCGAGAGATACACCATGAGTATCCAGTACACTAAGGCCCCACATATGGGTGGGGTGGGCATGGCGGGGTCTGAGTCACCGCATGCCGCGCTGCTCATCGACTTTGACAATGTCACGATGGGTATGCGTTCCGATCTTTCAAAGGAACTCAAGACGCTCCTCGACTCAGATGTTATCAAGGGTAAGGTCAGCGTTCAAAGGGCCTACGCGGATTGGCGAAGATACCCACAGTACATCGTTCCCCTGTCGGAGGCGTCCGTCGATCTGATTTTTGCGCCAGCATATGGAAGCAACAAGAAGAATGCGACTGACCTCAGAATGGCGATTGATGCACTAGAATTGGTTTTCATTCGCCCAGAGATCGGTACGTACATACTCCTCACCGGGGATTCCGACTTTTCTAGTCTTGTGCTTAAGCTTAAGGAGTACGGAAAGTATGTGATTGGTGTTGGACTTCAGGAGTCCAGTTCAGACATCCTCGTGCAGAATTGCGACGAATACTATTCGTACACGAGTCTTACAGGTCTAACCAAGACGACAGAACTGGATCACACCACGCGTGACCCTTGGATTTTGGTTCGAGATGCAGTCACGAAGATGGTTAGCCGCGGTGACGTGATGCGTTCCGACCGCCTAAAGCAGGTGATGCAGGAACTCGACCCATCTTTCGACGAAGGTTCGATCGGGTTCTCGAAATTCAGCAAGTTCTTGGCAGAGGCGGCGTCTCGCGGGTTAGTTGGCCTCAAGAAGATGGAGAACGGGCAATACGAGATCGTAGCCACGAAGGCTCGCAGTAGTCGCCGTGAGAACGGACGATCTCGCTCGCGCCGCGGGGCAAAAGGCCCCCGTCAAGATGTGAGTTCTAGTAACGCTGAGACGCCGATAGGCGCCGACCTCGAGGGGGAGGGAGGTCTTGCTCAGGCATACGAGGCGTTGCGCAGCGTTTTGTCCGATCTGCATGAAGCGGGAAGGGATCCAGTACGGGACTCAGACCTCAAGAGGAAAATGCTAGCGGCCGATTCTGATTTCGACGAAACCGAACTCGGTTTTGCCAAGTTCAGTCGCTTCTTGGGTCAAGCGGAGAAAGATGGTGTCGTGAGTATTAGTCGCACGGAAAGGGGCAATCTTGATGTCTCAATGATCGAGCTGCAGAAGCCCATGGCGGGAGGTGAGCTCGTTACAAAGGATGGCACTGGGGCTCAGAGCAATGACGCTAAGGGTGAAGTCGTCGATGAGCTTCCAGAGGATCTGAAGCCTCAGAAGCGCGGTTGGTTTGGACTTCGGTTTGGATCCCGGCGCGGGTCCAAGAGTGTTAGCGGTGAGGCACCCGAACTTTTCGAAGGCCAAGGAGTGAAGGCTACGGTCGGCTCCGACCATATTTCATCCGATTCGAGGACCGAGTCCTTGGCGCCACAGGAAAGTCCGAAGGTTGAAAGGTCGTTATCTACAGGAGCTAAAACAGCGGAAGCACTGAGAGAGGTTTCTGTTGAGTCCGATATGGCTGACACCGACGACGTCAAGGTATCCGACTTGGCGTTACCTTCAGATCCAGGTGCTATCGCACGATATCTCAGCCATCGGTACAAGGGCGTTGGCGAGAAAACCGCCGATACGCTCGTTAAGGCGCTAGGTTCTGATCTCTTTCGAACTATGCATGAGAATCCTGATTCTATAGCCGGGATTATTCCTAAGAACCGAGCGGAACAGGTCCTAGAGGCATGGAGAGCCGATTATGAACGTCGGGCACGTGGGCACAGGGGTTGGTCTAGGGCGAAGAATAGGGAGAGCTGACCCGGCTAGAAGTTTTCACTAGGCGAGCCAGAGGCGGATTGGCTTTCGCAGTTTTATGTTGAACGAGCTGCAGGCTGCATAAAGCAGCGTAAATGACCCTCTGATTCTGAGCTGTATGTATGAGTGATCCTACCTGGATTTCTGTCCTCCCACCCATCCTCGCGATTGCATTAGCGATATGGACTCGACAAGTCTATCTCTCACTCGCAGGCGGGTTGTGGTTCGCCTGGACGATCATGGAGGGATGGGATCCACTAGCTGGTCTCGGACAATCGATAGAGGGCATGGTATCGGTGTTCGGTCAAGCCGGAGATGCTAGGGTAATAATGTTTACTCTGGCAATCGGTGCCTTGATTGCAACTGTGGAGGCTTCCGGTGGAGTAAGAGGTTTTGTAAATCTGCTTGAGCAGAACCGGTGGGTCGATTCTGCCAAGAAAGCGCAATTGCTCGCTTGGGCCACCGGCATAGTCATCTTTATCGAGTCGAACATCACAGTACTCGTGGCGGGCTCTGTCTCTCGGCCTCTCTTTGACCGGTACAAGTGTTCCAGAGAGAAGCTTGCCTATATCATCGACTCAACTTCGGCACCGATTTGTATTCTGATTCCGATGAACGCTTGGGGTGCTTATAACCTAGGCATTCTTGAAGGACTTGGAGTGGAAGACGCATTAGGTGTTTTCATGCAGTCGATACTCTACAATTTCTATGCAGTTGTTGCGGTGATTTTGGTATTGGTTGTCATCATAATGGGTTTAGATGTCGGGCCAATGAAGAAGGCCGAGGAGCGAACGCGGCGGGGACAGCTCCTGTGGCCTGATGCGACACCAATGATAGACGAGGAGGTTCTTTCACCGACACCTCTAGATGGAGTGGAGCCTAGGGCGCGGAACATGTTCTTTCCTATCGCCAGTATGGTATTTTTTATGCCCTTGTCACTATGGATAACTGGAGACGGAGACCTGAGCGCCGGCTCTGGGTCTACGAGTGTCTTGTGGTCCGTAATGTTCGGTCTGGCTGTGGCGTGGGTTATGCTGCGAGCCCAGGGGATTTTTACTGTAGAACAGCTGACGAAGATAAATCTCCGAGGTGCAGGAGCACTGGTGCCACTTGCAATGATTCTCCTGCTGGCACTAGCACTTGGTGATGTGATCGACACTTTGGGTACAGGTGTATACGTTGCCCAAGTGACAGCTGGTACGATGCCGAATTTTGTATATCTGCCTTTAGTCTTTTTGGTTTCGGGTGGCATTGCCTTCTCGACCGGCACGAGCTGGGGAACTTTCGCTATTATGCTGCCGATTGCTGTGCCAGCTGCGGCAACTCTGAGTCTCCCGCTTGCCCCTTTTGTCGCCGCATCGCTTGCTGGAGGCGTCTTCGGTGACCATTGCTCACCGATTTCAGACACTACGATCATCTCTTCGATGGCAGCCGCGACCGACCATATAGACCATGTCCGGACCCAGCTACCGTATGCGCTTTTGAGTGGTGCGATCGCGATGATTTGCTTTGGTGTCTTGGGAGCGACTCTTTAGAGCTCTTGGGGGGTAAATGTTTCCCATGCAACCACTGGAGTCGAATCAGGTTCCAAGCGCCGTGTCGAGTGTCGAGCGCTTAGGTCCACAGAACCACACGGAGTTATCGAATTGAACGTCATTGTTTGTATAAAGAGAGTCCCAGACACTGAGGCAAGGATTCGCATAGATGGGTCGGGTAGCTCAATCGAGACTAGTGGTATCAAGTATGATATGAGCCCTTACGATGCCTTCGCTGTTGAGGCGGCAATTCGATTGAAGGAGGGCCTACAGGATGAGGGGGACGTGTCCGTTCTGACATTGGGAGATTCGTCTTCGAGTGAGACACTCAGAAAGGCTTTGGCCATGGGGGCTGACCGCGCGGTTCTGCTCAATGGAGAGGTCAGCTTGGATGGACTGGCTACTGCAAAGGGCCTTGCCGCAGAGCTTGAAGGCTCAGAAGCCGATCTTTTCCTCTTTGGCATCAAGGCCGCCGACGACGATCAGCAGCAGGTAGGTCAGATGGTTGCGGCGCTGTCAGGCAGGCCATGTGTCTCGGGTGTCTCGAGCTTCGAGATCGATGGACGTACGGCTAGATGCAAGAGAGAAGTGGAAGGAGGGAGTGAAATCGTCGAAGTAGATCTCCCTGCTGTCCTATGCATTACGAAGGGCTCAAATGAGCCACGGCTGCCTGCTCTGAAGGGTATAATGGCTGCTAAGAAGAAGCCTTTGGAAGAGCGGCCCGCTCAGGTAAGCGCGTCTCGAGTTCGATTGATAGGCCTCTCTCCCCCCCCCCCTCGAGCCGAAGGCCTAATCGTTGGTGAGGGACCAGATGCAGTTCCTGAACTTGTCCGTATCCTAAGAGAGGACGCACATGCTATCTAATTCGAATTTAGCTTGTCAGTGTTTCCACTAAAACACGCATTCAGCGGAACAGTCAAACATATGGCGAAAGTACTTGCGGTAGCAGAACACCGAGATGGACAATTTGGTGCGGCGGCTCGTGAAGTGGTATCGGTTGCCGCGCGATTGGCCCGAGATCTTGGCGGCACAGCTCAAGGGGTTGTACTTGCGGGGACAGGCGTCCCTGTAGAGGCTTCGAGCCTTGGTGCGTTTGGGGCCGATAAGATTGTAGTCATCGAACACGATGCTCTCGCCGACTACAACCCAGAAGCATGGGTCAGTACCCTTGAGGATCTAATTCTCGCGGGCGAATACGGTGTAGTTGTGTTTTCAGCTACAACACTCGGTAAGGATCTGGCACCAAGAATCGCGGCTCACCTCGATGTGCCGCTCGCTTCAGATGTGACAGAGGTCGCCATTTCCGATGGCGTGGTTTCTGTGACTAGACCAGTCTTTTCAGGGAAAGCGTTTGCTCATCTCGAAATCGATGCTAGCCCAGCGCTGATTTCAATTCGTCCTAACGTATTCCCCTCGGTCGAATGGGCTGCGGAAGGAGAAGTTACGACAGTCACCCCAGATCTTAATGTTTCAGACTTTAGGGTTCGCGTAGTAGAGCGAGAGAGTTCGTCCGATGGAGTAGTCGATGTTTCCGAAGCCTCTGTGATCGTCTCTGGTGGACGCGGCATGAAGGATCCTGAGAATTGGAGTCTCCTAGAATCCCTTCGAGAGGCGCTTGGTGCAGACGCAGCGCTCGGCGCCTCTAGGGCGGTAGTTGATGCCGGGTGGCGTCCTCACGGTGAACAGGTTGGTCAAACAGGGAAGACAGTGGCGCCTGCGCTATACATCGCCGTAGGGATCTCTGGAGCCGTCCAGCATCTGGCGGGCATGCGAACGGCCAAGACCATTGTAGCGATCAACCGTGATGCGGACGCTCCGATTTTTGGAGTGGCGGACTATGGAATAGTTGGTGACCTCTTCGAAGTTCTTCCTAGGCTTACGGATGAGATAGCAGACCTCAGGGCTAAAGATTGATTTTTATAGTCAGTTATGCGCTGAGTTAACTCCACCTGTTTCTGACCTTGAAGCGTGAGCACAGCTGTGACGTCAGGGTCTCTTTGCCGAAGCCTGGGGCTTTCCTCCGAGAATCAAGATCGGGTCGACAGGTTTTCCCCAGCGCCACACTTCGAAGTGAAGGTGGGCCGCAGTCACGTCACCTGTGGCGCCGCTCTCGCCTATGATTTCTCCTGCACCTACCCTTTGTCCTACTCGGACATCGATGGTAGACAGGTGCGCATAGATAGACTCCAGTCCTTGGCTATGATTGATCCAGATGACTTTTCCGAACCCAGCCATTGTTCCAGCAAATTGGATTCGGCCTTGTGCCATAGCGTGTATGGGCGTTCCCTCACTTACAGCGAAATCTACGCCTCTGTGCACGTCGGGCTCTAGCCCGAGGAAACGAAGTCCAAACCCTGATGTTAACGGGGCCTCAACGGGCCAGCGCGGAAGGTGACAGGATGACAGTGACATTCCGAGCAGCCCTGTTATGACTGCGGCTGCGTGTCGCCGCACTGGCCTCACTTCCAGTCGGCTTCCATCTCAGCAGGCCCGCTATCAAGGAGCATAACGGACACATTCTGACCGACTTCGACTGCACTGCGCATCGGCGGAATGATAGCAAACCCATCCGCGAGTGAGAGGCCGCGAACCAGCCCTGAGAGTTGCGGACCGGTCAGCCTAGCTTCGGGACCCTGCTCACCTCGTCTCACAGAGACCCTCTGGAAGTACGTTAGGTCGGACGGCGTCGGCATCCGCTCTGCGGCGGTGCACTCTATCACACGTCTGTATACTCGTCTATGTCCGGCTAGCCGAAGTAGATACGGACGCACAAAGACCTCGAATGTCACAAAGGCCGATGAGGGGTTACCCGGGAGGCCAAAAACCGCTTGCCGGCTGTCTTTGTGCTCAAGCCACCCGAACGACACCGGACTACCCGGGCGCATTCGAACCCGCCAAAAATCCAAATTAAAACCAGTCTTATGAAGGACCCGCTTTACCAGGTCTGCGTCACCCATGGATGCACCACCGATTGTGACTAGAACATCGGTTCCTGCTCCTTGTGAGATCCTCCGGGCAAGGTCTTCGGAGTCATCTAGAGCTATGCCCAGATCTTTAGGCTCTGCTTTAACCTCACGTACCATTGCTGAGAGCATCGCGCCGTTTGATTCCGGAACACCAAGGCCTCTGACTACGTCTTGATACTGATCTGCCCTTCGGAGCTCGTCCCCGGTGGGCATGATCGCTACGGTAGGGGTTTTGTATACATCTACGCTGTGAAGGCCCGCGGCAGCTAGGACGCCTATGGTTCCCGCAGTGATCGAATCTCCCTGTTCAAATAGGACTGCTCCTCTAGTCATGTCTTGTCCTGCAGGTCGGATATGGCGTCCCGCATCGGCGTCTGAGAAGATTTGAACATGCCCATTTTCAGTTTCTCGGTCTGTATGCTCGACCCTTACGACCGAGTCCGTGCCTTGAGGGACAGGCGCTCCTGTCATGATCCGGATTGCAGTCCCTGGCTCAAGGGTTCGCCCCGAATCTCCCCCGGCCCGGACTACTCCCAAAGCAGGAAGCTTCACTGGATTTTCTAGCGAGGCTCCAGTTATATCCTCGGCACGAACCGCATATCCATCCATGGCGCTGTTGTCCCACGGCGGGAGCGTTGCGGTTGCCTCGACTCGTGTTGCTAGGGCCTTGCCGATCGCATTTTTGAGATCAACACGTTCTGAGGGAAGGGGCACTGCCGACGATAGAATGCGCCTTTGGGCATCGTCGACCGGGAGCCAGTCTGCTTCCCGTTCCTCGTGGCTGAAGCCCCAGGAATCACTCATGATAACAACTGGTTTACCAGCGCCAGAGGAGTGTCATGCTGAAAGTTGACCCTCTGAGCCATTCTCCATCCTCTACCTCTTCGAATCCTCGCATGGGGTCACTGAAGCCGGGCGGAGTGTCTACCTTCCAGAGTGAGAAGACTCCATCCGCGCGGACAGCTACGCGATCTGTCACAAACCAGCGGTTCCCGAGCCCTAGTGTCCCGAAGAAGCTTGAACCAAAGCTGAAGACGTCCTCAGGGAGGAGTGACTGATCTAGAGTCTTGTCACCCCCTGCTCCGAAAACGATTCCACCACCCAGTGTCAGAAAAGGGCTGAGCCGTTTCCACATACGCCTTCCTGGAAAGCTGAAGCGGAAACGAGCGTCCAGAACCATCAAGGATTCCGCTGCTTGGCCGATGAATCGGTTAGCGTCTATTTGACTAGGGTCTATAACGTCGCGCTTTGAGTCGATTAGGCCGATGCTTCCCTCAAGGCCCAATGGTCCTGAAAGCTCTACACCATAGCGCGCTCCGAGGATGGAGCCTCCTTTTGGCGCGTAGCCGAAACGACCTGACCCGACACTCATTGTGCCTGCGAAGATCCCTGCCTCCTGCTTGCGTTCGAGATACTCGAAAGGCGAAGGAATAGTTTGAGCCGCCGAAGAGCTTGCAAGCGTGAGCCAAGCACTGGCGGCAAAAACTGCGATCTTTTTGAAGGGTGATCCCACCAAAGGGAATTGACTCCTTTCCCTCTCGGAATTTTTGGTTGACCCGATTTCTAGCGTCGGGCAGATTCTTGGAACGGCGCGCTTGTGACGCGACGGACCTTTGTTGTAACACCTTTTGTACTGGATCGTTTCAGGCTCCATGCGTCTTCGATTTGCGGTACTTGGCCGCTCTTTGCTTCTGACCGGGGGATTTTTCTTCTCGGTAGCTGTACCTGGTGTATCCCAAGATATGGTTACCCTGAGGGTAGAAGAGAACGTTCGACGTGAGCCGAATGGTGTAGTGCTTGGTCGGATAGGGGAAGGGGCTAAGCTCCGCGCGCTCAATACTGACGGAAACTGGACGCAGGTCGAAGTCGAAGGATGGGTCTGGTTGCGTTCGCTTAAGAGCTCTGCAGACTCTTCGTTCGACTTGGTTGTAAGTCAGGAAGGTGGTGAGAATCTGCGATCTGGTCCTTCCGGCTCTCTTGTTGGTGTGTTGGCGGAAGGAACTCTGCTTGAAGAGCTGGGGCGTAACCCAGGGTGGGCTCGGGTTGCCCGGGTTGGTTGGATTTGGTCGGCCTCGCTCGCAGAGGCCGAGGATCCCGGCCCTGATATAACTCTGTCTCTGGGTACTTTGACCGGGAATCGTAACTCTCAAGCACCGATCACTGACGTTGCCCGTGTCCCGGTTGACTTCACTCGGGTGAAAAGTGTCGGCGCGATTCTGGCCGCGCCAGATGGGGATACGATGGGTTTAGTAACATCATCTGGAGAGGTGCAGGTCCTAGAGAGGCAGGGGAGATGGGCCCGCGTGCGCTTAGAGGGATGGGTATGGATGCCGGAGACGTCATCGAATCAAACCGGAGTTGATAGAGGCTCCGGTCAGATGGCCCTGGCTCTCCGACCAGAAGATCTCTCATCGAATCCATCGGAGTATGCAGGCCGTGTTGTCGTTTGGACCGTTCAGTTCATTTCGCTAGAGCGTGCTGAGGCGGTCCGCACTGACTTCTTCGAGGGAGAACCGTTCCTGCTCAGCCGATTTGGTGGATCCGAAGGTCAGTTTGTGTATGTAGTCGTTCCGGCCGATCTGCTCCCAGAGGTAGAAGGCCTTGTACCTCTCGAGATTGTCGAGTTAACGGGTCGTGTGCGCACTGGTGCGTCTAGATTGACAGGGACACCGATCATTGAGATGATCGAAATCCAACGTTTTTGAGACGGGTGAACGTTAGGGCCCTCGTTTCGGGGGCCGCTATCGCGCGAGTCCCCTGTTATGACACGTCGGCGTTGGGGTTGGCTCTTCTAGACCTCTGGTATCACCGTAGTAGAGGTTTGCCCCAGGCGAGATATCGTGAGCCCGATCAGAATGCTGGCTGCGCCGAGAAGTTGGAGCATTTCCGGCCTCTCACCCAGCCAGATCCATGCTGTAATCAACGCCCATACCGGAACTAGATTTGAGTATACCGCTGTCCGGCTGTTGCCGAGCTTCTCTACCCCGTGATACCAGATCACATAGGCCAGAGCAAGTGCGAACAGACCAGCATAAAAGATTGCCCACCATACTTGGGCGCTGACATCGGTGAGGTCGGTCTGCAGTAGAGACGGAATGCCTGCAGCGAAGAGGATTGGAGTCCCGACCCAAAGCGTCCATGTTGTCATACGAAGAGCTCCGTATCGCGCTACGGGTTTTGCTCCAGCGACGGTATACACTGACCAGAAGATAGATCCCACAATCATCAGCAGGTCTCCACGCAGCGTAGTTGAGCCCAGTGAAAGCTGGTCATCACTTCCGATTACGACCAAAACCATTCCTATAAGGGTTCCCATGATGCCTATGATCACCCAACGATTTGGCTGCTCGTGCCCAGCGGCTGCCGACAGTATGACGGTCCACACCGGGGTGGTGGCTAGGAGCAGGCTAGCATTTCCCGCGTACGTCCAGTCAAGCCCAATAATGAAGGCGAGCTGATAAAGAACATTCCCGATGAGACCTAGTAGCAGGATGCGCGGAACGTCCTCCCGCTGCGGCATTAGGTCTTCTGTACCCCTGAATACGATCCAGCCAAGAGCCGCCGCTGCTAACGGAAACCGTAAAGCGTTAAATGCCAGGGGTTCCAACTCATTGAGTGCGACTTTAACGATTGAGAAGTTTACTCCCCAAATCGCGGCGAGAGCTATAAGACCAAAGTCGGTGAGTCCGTCCGATTTGCGCTGGGTTATCAAGGTACTAGCGTCCCCAAACTTGTTCTCCTCTAGCGCGCGAATCTAACGTGGTAACTTGGACGACCAACGGGTGAGACATATCGGACGTACTTACGATGCTCTTCCTGAACTGTCCTCGAGGTTCTGATTTCTGTAACGAACAGAGCCTCGTTGTAAACCATGACAACTGATATTTGGCCTAGGTTATTGTCCTTTCCTTGACGAATGCCACTTGGGTGATAGCCTTGAACTAGTCCACTTTCTTAGTGGATGTTAGAAGCGGAAAAACTCATCACCTCGACGCTGGAAGTATGCATGCGAGTATTCACCGATGCTGAGGGACGATCGTGGACTGCGGATACCCGAGCGGAAGATTCTACTGACTACAAAGGCCGTTACCACTTGGTGCTGGAAGGTGAGGGTGATATCCAGGTCGAACTCACCGATGTGAGGTGGAACAGTGAGCGGTCTGCACGGAGGACAATTAAGTCCATGTCCTTAGTGGAACTCCGGCGTCGACTCGGTTCTGCCATTGGCCGGGGGATTGTTAGCGATTGACGTACTTGGCTCGGTAGTGCGATTGCTTTTGCATACGGAAGGAAGTTCAGATGATCCCTGCCGTAAGGTGCCCCGTTCAGTGCTTTTGAAGGCGAGCTCAATTTAGAGAACTTGGTTTCTCAGTTTCCGCGGTGCTTTGGAATTTCGAGCCACTGCCCGGCGATTATCCTGTTCCTCTCAATACGCGGGTTCACTTGCAGTATCTCGTTGATAGTGACGCCGTAGCTTCTAGCGATTCCTCCAAGGTTCTCACCACGCGACACACGGTGGCGCTCACTGAATACAGCGGGATTCCCGCGAGGGATCGGTGTCTGCTCGGTAACCTCAGGGGCGGTACCAGGTGCTCGGTGGAACTCCGCTAGGTGCACACCTATTTCATTTTCAAGTTGCTTCGCTCGGCCTATAGAGGGAGGACCGTTGACCATGATAGAAAAAGCGAGCCTTTCTCCATCTTGTGTCCGGACCATTCCAGTTAGAGCCGATACTCCATCTATGGTCCCCGTTTTGGCGCGGAGATTGTTTGCGGCTGCCGTCTGATACATTCGACCTAGCTCATACCTTGTTCCGGCGCGTGGGAGTGACGCCCAGTAATCGGGCCAGAGTGAACCCTCATTCATTCGACGGATTAAGTCTACGAACAAAGCTGCACTCACTCGGTTTTCGCCGGACAGGCCCGAGCCATCCACTTGAAACAGTTCCTCAGTGTCTACGCCTAGCGTGACTAGTGTCTCGTGTACCGCGAGAGCGCTCGCTTTAGGTGATCCGATTCCCGAATCGGCCCGACCGATGGCTCTGAAAATCAATTCTGCAAACAGATTGTTACTCTCTTTATTCACTATCTCGAGGTATTCGGCCAGGGGGCGGGAGGTGTGACGTGCTAGAATGCGGGCGGCTGGACGACCGAGAGCGGGTCCACTGAGTCGTCTGACGACAGACTCGATCGGCAACTCAACACGTCTAGTAGAGCCGGTTACCTTGATTCCACGGTCCTCTAGGACGGCCCGAAATGACGCCCCTGCGAAGTCTGCTGGAACGGCCACAGTCATCTGACGCCAAACGTCTCCGGAACCTGATGACATTCGGCCGGTGATCCGAACTGGTTTCAAAGGATTTTCCCTTAGAATCGCGAGACGGGGTCGCGCCCGAGTAGCTACAGTTGTTGCAGTGTTTTCGACATTTAGGGCTGAATGTGCGGGAATCGTTTCGACGTTGGGAGGTGCACCGACTGGACCCGGACGAATCCGGAAGGAGACGACGTTCTCGTTGTAGGATAGAGCCGAGATTGGGGCTGTGAAGTGTTCGTTTAGATCGCGTTGCTCCCACCCTTCGTCCCTCAAGGGACCAGGGAAGAATGAAGCGTCCGCTATAAGATCTCCTGAAACCTCGGTTATGCCCGCGGCCTGGAGGTCGTCAACTAAGAGCTGGAAGACTTCGTCTTTGCTTCCGTAGAAGCGGTCAGATAGGCCCGGGTCGCCCGTTCCGTATAGGGTGAGATCGCCTTGAAGTACACCGTTTGTGACTGGAGCACTTGAGAGAAGGTAGGTACGAAAACGGTAGTCTGGTCCCAGTCGTTGCAGAGCTACTGCGGTGGTCAGTAATTTGATGTTTGATGCCGGAGCTATTGCACTTTCTGGATCGATGGAAAAGATCGTTTCACCGGAGTCGAGCGAGTAAACGAGCACACTCCATCGAGCTGTTCCCCAGGTGTACGATTCGAAGGTCTCCCGGATCTCGTTTTGAAGCCACTCCGCATCTTGCGCGCTCAACCCTGCGGGTCCGGTCGCCATACTCAGGACGACCAGAATTAGCCACATGGACGAGATGAGGGCATGCCGGGTGAGCATTGTCAAAAAAATCGCGGAGGCACCCTTTAGGCTGTTACCAGGAGATCCTTCGTCGGCACGCATTCAGGGCAGTATCCGGAGAGTTCCAGCCGGTACCCGGTCACCGTGAATGTTCCTGCTGTTTCCCTCAGAGAGTCGATCTCACCCGTCAATAGTTCACCGGGAAGATCGAGGACTTTCTCGCAAGAAACGCAACGGGCATGGTGGTGAGGATCAGTCCTACCATCATAGCGAGCCGAATGATCTCCGTAGGTGAGTTTGACTGCTAAGCCGCATCCAACAAGGGTTTCTAGGCTCTTGTACACCGTACCTAGCGAGATCGCCGGAAGTCGCTGTCGCACTGCTAAAAAGACTTCTTCGGCTGTTGGGTGCACGTCAGTTTGAGCGAGATAACGGAAGACCGCTCCTCGCTGCTCAGTGAAGCGCTGGCCGTTGGCCCCGAGGGCTTTCCTGAGGCGCACATCAGTCGCGGATTTGCTCAACATTCGGATTCGTTCACGGACGGACTAACTAGATGACCCATAACATCTATCAAGGTTATAACTGCCTTCGAAACCCTGTCAATCATAACACCGTTAAATAAGCCCTCGGTCGAGCCAGCTTATCCACCTAGATGTGGAGGCGGTTCCCTAACGTAACCTGCAGGTAAGGTCGGTTATTGATAACACTAGCGGATGGCGATCTAAAACCAGATAGGTCAAATGGTTTGCTCCGAGGAGGGTAGCGTGCACATTGGGGCGGATTCGATCCCCCCCACGAGTTCCGATGAGGATGATGAATGAGTGACGCCGGCGAACTAGATGCGCTTCTTCAGGAAGACAGAAGGTTTCGGCCTCCTGCTACTTTCGTTGATCAGGCGAACATCAACGATCGAAATATCTACGAGAGCGCAGCCAGTGACCCGGAAGGGTACTGGTCCACGTGGGCTACGGAACTTGATTGGTTCGAGCCTTGGCAAAGAGTGCTCAAGTGGTCGCCGCCACATGCGGAATGGTTTATGGGTGGCAGGATCAATGTGTCCTACAACTGTCTTGATCGACATGTAGAGGACGGACGTGGTGATCGTACCGCGCTTATATGGGAAGGCGAACCCGGGGACGAGAGGACGTTTACTTACGCAGAGTTGCATGGGGAGGTCTCGCGTTTCGCCAATGTCCTCAGAGGTCTCGGTGTCGAGAAGGGTGACCGCGTAACGATTTACTTGCCCATGATTCCCGAGGCGGCGATTGCGATGCTCGCCTGCACTCGCATAGGAGCCATTCACTCGGTCGTCTTTGGCGGATTCAGTCCGGACTCTCTAGCGGACCGAAACAATGATGCAGCGTCAAAGCTGCTCATAACGGCAGATGGAGGATGGAGGCGTGGCTCGGTTGTACCGCTCAAGGCCAACGCGGATGCGGCGTTGGAACAATCCCCTACAGTGCAAGATGTAGTCGTCGTGGCGCGCGGTGGAGATCTCACGGAACAAACCGCTGTCAGAATGAAAGAGGGACGTGACCACTGGTATCATGATCTGATGGCAGAGGTGTCTTCCTCGTGTCCAGCGGTTTCGATGGATTCAGAGGACACACTTTTCATTCTTTACACGTCGGGTACCACCGGGAAGCCAAAGGGCGTTGTTCATACGACGGGTGGTTACCTGACCCAAGCCTATGCTACAACCAAGGCGGTATTCGACCTTAAAGATGATGACGTCTACTGGTGTACTGCCGACGTAGGTTGGATCACGGGACACAGCTATATCGTATACGGACCTTTAGCTAATTGTGCTCAAGTCGTGATGTACGAGGGTTCTCCTGACACGCCTGACAGAGGCCGATTTTGGGAACTCTGTGAGAAATACGGCGTCACAATCTTCTACACGGCTCCGACTGCGATCAGAGCCTTTATGCGTTGGGGAGATGAATGGCCCAGGAAGTATGATCTCTCTTGTTTGAGGGTTCTGGGCACTGTAGGTGAGCCCATCAATCCTGAGGCGTGGATGTGGTATCACGAGGTGATTGGAGGTGAGCGTTGCCCGATCGTCGATACGTGGTGGCAGACCGAAACTGGAGCGATCATGATCACCCCGCTTCCGGGTTTGACCGAGACCAAGCCGGGGACCGCGACTCACCCGTTTCCAGGGATCGAGGCTGCTATAAGGGATGAATCAGGAGAGGACACAACGGCCGGTTACCTGGCAATCACAAAGCCATGGCCTTCAATGTTGCGTGCAGTTTGGGGCGACGAACAGAGGTTCAGAGAGACGTACTGGTCGAAGTGGTCGAACGTCTATTTCCCGGGTGATGGAGCGAAGGTCGACGAAGACGGTTATTTGTGGATTCTTGGTCGGGTAGATGATGTTCTGAATGTTGCTGGGCACAGGATTGGAACAATGGAGGTGGAGAGTGCCTTGGTAGATCATCCGGCTGTGGTGGAGTCTGCGGTAGTTGGAAAGGCCCACGAGATCAAAGGAGAATCAATCGCCGCGTTTGTGACTCTGAAAGAAGGAATCGATGGATCGGACGAGCTTTTAACTGAACTGCGAGCTCACGTAGGTCTTAAGATCGGAGCAATCGCGAAGCCGGAGCTAGTGGTCTTCACTGCAGAGCTTCCGAAGACTCGCTCGGGTAAGATCATGCGGCGTCTTCTCCGTGACATTGCAGAAGGTAGAGCGATAGGTGACACTACGACGCTGGCTGACCCTGAGGTTGTGAAGCGTCTCCAGGCCATGCATGAGAATGAGGAAGGCTAGAGAAGGCTGGGCTAGGAACCTACCTCCTTCAGTTCTCTGCGAAGGGATCCGGGGTCGGAGGTGCCTTTGATGCGCGCTCTTCCTCAGACTTCTCTTTGATTTTACGAGCGGGCACGCCTACGTATACCCAGTGAGGCTCAGTGCTTCTTGTCAGCATCGAACCTGCTCCCACCATTGAATCGTCAGCAACGTGTGTGCCAGCTAGTACTGTCGCGTGATAAGTGATGCGCACACCCTGACCGATCACTGTCCTAGGAAGGTAGACGATCCTTCCATCAACGATGTTGTGTGAGTGCGAGTATACGTTAGCGAAGTCCGAGACCGACGACCGGTTACCCATTTCGATGCCCCCACGATCGTCTAGAAGAACGTGGCGATGGACAACAACGCCGTCGCCGACGTCCATGTTGTACCCGAAGGAGAACCTCACGTGCGTGAAGGCCTTGAAGTTTTTTCCACAGGAGTTGAACACATGCTTGGCAAGTATCCTTCTGAAGCGGATTCCCAGGTCAATATTCTCTCCTAATGAACTGCGATCGAACATCTCCCATAGCCACAGTAGTGGCTTTCTTGGTTGGTATCGTGCGAGATCGATTTCCTCGTAATATTCGGGTTCCAGCGTGACGTTACGCGGATCCATGTGAGCCAGTGCGACTTTAGCAGTGCTAGATAGGCTGGTATGATCGAAAGAGCTCAGCTCTGGATAGTATATGTTCGTAAGAATCTCTCGGCATAGCTCGTTGCGATCACAGTCAGAGTCGTTCAGTGATTCCTTTAACCAGGCCAGCCACTCGTCGTATAGAGATGCAGCTCCGTCTGAAAC
>MDSV01091728.1_pt1 | contig 110203 bp, 124 predicted proteins | sample 810851 | NCBI WGS metagenome assembly MDSV01 (sample SAMN05326640, study PRJNA326480) | marine metagenome | isolation source: seawater | place: Atlantic Ocean: North East | collected 2012
ATGGATTATGGATCAATAAATGAATCAAAAATTAAAAATATTAAATTAAAAATTAGCAGCGATGATAATTCATTAATCATTAATTCTAATAATTTTGGCTTAGATAATTCATCAATTCAAATAGAAACAATTTTAAAAGATAACTTTTTAGAATTTATGAAATTTAATTTAGACAACCTAGATATTAGTAATAATAAGTTATTCAATAAAATTATTAATTTTAATTTATTTAAAGATACTTTCATTAGTGTAGATGGGATTTATAAAAATAACCAAATCAGTATTAATTCGGCTAATCTAAATTTAGGTGAAAATACCAAAATTAATTTTAAGGGTATAATTGATCTAAAAAATACTTTTCTTTCATCACTTGATATAATTATAGAAAATCTAAATACAAATACATTAAGGCGTTTACTTGGTTCTTATTATCAAAACTCTGACTTATATGATTACTTGCCTGAAGGAATTTTTGAAACTGTAAATTTAAAATTAAAAGAAAATCAAATAATAATTAATTCAGCTGATTTTATTATATCTAAAGAAAGTAGTGTTAAATTAAATGGACATATTGATTTACTAGAACCTTCACTCTCTTCTATAAATATTGAAATAAGTGAAATTCAAGTAAATTTATTAAAAGAAATATTTCAAGTAAATCCTACTATTACTCAATATTTGAATTTTATCCCTAATGGTAAATTTAAAAAGATAAATCTTGAAATTAAAAACAATCTATTTGATGTAAAGGAAATTGATCTTACAACAATAAATAATAATAATTTAAAAATTAATAGTCTAGGTCCTATAAAAAACCTATCTAATCCAAATCTTGAACTAAAAATAAATATTAATGAAGCATCAGAGTTGGAAGAATATTTTAAGTTATTTGATTTAAAAGATGAACAAGAAATATTTGAGTATATTGACTTAAATAATGCATTTTTTGATATTATGATTAATGATAAAATCATACAAATTAGAAAATTAGAAATTTATTCTAATGACAAAGAAACTATTTCTTTAATTGGGGATTATTCACTTAATTCAAAAGATTTTGATGATGTAATATTAAATATTAATAATTTATCAAAAGATAAATTTAAAAATTTAATTAGCTTATTCACATCTTTAGATTTTGAACAATATTTTGAAATTGTTGAATTTAAAGATTTAAATTTAGAAGCAATTATTAATATTAAAAATAATATTGCCTTAATTAAAAATTTAGAACTTATAAATAATGAAAATATTTCTAAAATAGAAGGGATCATTAAAGATGGAACTTTTAAAGGGAATCTTAATTTAAAAAAAATAAATATAAAAAAAATTGATGATTATTTTATAAAATCGAAAAGACTCAAAGGATATATAGATATATTTATTGAAACTGATAATCCAATAAACATTGGAAACATAACTAATCTCAATGGAAATTTTAATGGCACAATAAATGTAATTCTATCTAATGAAGAGAAAGTTTTAATTGACTTCATCCAATCATTAACAACGAATGTAGAAGATTTAAAATTTGTAAATCAAGTTAGCAAAAAATTAGTAAATCTCTATGCTAATAAGCCAATAAAAATTACTGGTGAAATTTCTAATTTAAATAAAGATAAATATGAAATTAATAATCTAATTTTAAAATTATCTGAAGAAGAATATATAAAATCAAATTTAAAAATTTCTGAAAAAAATTTAGAACTAGTATTGTTTGATATATTTAATGATGAAGATTTTTTACTGGCTAAAAAAAATAATAATTATAGCTTTCAAAGAAAAAATAAAAATGGAATTATAGAGCTAAATTCCAAAGATATAATTGAAAAAAATATAACAAAAATATTTGAAAATTTACTTAACTAAAAACTTACAAAACACTATTTTTTTTATTAGAAAATTTACAATTTTTAATTTGATTTGAATATAAAATAGCTTGTTTTTCAACTTTTTTCGCGACAGTTAAAAGCCATTTCTTTTTATTAAAAGTTTTCTTTTGATAACCACCTCTTCCTTCATGGTAAGCTAAATAATTGTTATATATATCTGTTTTTTGTATTTTTAGAAGTTTATAAGTGCCATCTACGTACCATCCAATAAAATCACTGGCATCTTTAAAATTTTTTCTATTTGCGTCAGAATTTCCAGTACTTATTTTATAGTCATTCCAAGTACCATCTAAAGCTTGACTGTATCCATAAGCAGTGGAAATTCTTTTGGATGGTATAACGCCTAAGAACTTCTTCCTTGGAGGTTTGGCATTTTTTTCAAATGATGACTCTTGTTTTATAAAAGCAAGTTGAAGAGATACAGGGGTGCCCCATTTTTTTTTTGTATTTTCAGTAATTATTTTCCATTGTGGATTTGATTTAAATATGCTGCATATATTAGATGAATCAAAACTTCTTGTTGTGACGCAAGAATTAATAAAAATAATAGCAAACAATAAGTAAATAAAATATTTCAATTATAATTCTTTCTCACAAACTCCATCATAGCAAACAAACCCTGAAGATTTCCACCTTTTGTATTTAAATAATTACTATTCCAAGCATAAGTATCTATGTGAATCCAATTAGTTTGCTTAATTGATAAAAATTCTTTTAAAAACAAAGCTGCTGTAATTGAACCTCCCATTCCATCGCTTGAAGCGTTAGCTATATCTGCAACTTCAGAATTCATTTTATTTAAATACTTTTCATATAAAGGCATTCTCCAAATCGAATTAGAATAATTAGTTGACGAAATTTTTTTTGCAATCTTATCATTATTTGTATAATAAGCCGGCAAGTCCTCTCCAAGAGCAACTCTAGCAGCTCCTGTGAGAGTAGCAAAATCTATAATTAGTTCTGGATTTAAAGACTTAGATCTAACTATAGCATCGGCCAGCAAAAGTCTTCCTTCTGCATCAGTATTTGTTATTTCAACTGTTTTGTTGTTAGCAGCTTTTAAAACATCTCCCGGTCTCATAGCGTTATCAGAAATAGAGTTTTCAGCCAAAGGTATAATTAAAGCCAATTTAGTTTTTTTTAATAATTTTTTTAGTATGAGAAATAATGAAATCGCGATAGCCGCTCCTCCCATATCTTTTTTCATATATCTCATAGTATTTCCAGGTTTTAAATTTAATCCACCAGAATCAAAAGTGACTCCTTTTCCTATTATTACTATTGGATTATCATTTTTTGTTATTTTTTTACTAAATATCTCCAATGCCAATGGTTTATTTGAAGATGCTTTTCCAACTTCATAAGTTAAAGGATAAAAAGATTTAAGTTTTCTTTCAGAAATTGAACTTAATAAACAATTATCAAATAAATTATTTTGAAAAACTTTTTTTTTAAAATTTATAGTAGTTAATAAATTTGAAGGTAAATTAATTAAATCTCTTCCAAAATTAGTGGCTTTCCTTATTATTTCATATCTTTCTAAATCCTCTTTTTTTGATATATACATTAATGCTTTATGTTTTTTTGAATTTTTATTGAAGCTATATGATCCCCACAGCCAAGCTATGTATAAGTCATCATTAATTGCATTAGAATACTTGGGTTCTATAAAGTAATTTCCTTTAGATTCTTTTGAAAATATAGATAATCCTACTAAATCAGCATTTTTACCTTCTCCAATAATGACTTGGCTTAATCTACCGTCTTGATAAGGAATTAATAAGATTTTTCCTGGCTGGCCCTTGAAATTATTAGATAAACACCAATTTTTAATAAAATGAGGTTGCTTTTTAAGCCAATTCTCATATTTATTTGATGAAATTAATGTAATTTTAGTTGAACACTCAGTGTTATCTAAAGTAAACATATTTATTAGGAGATATTAGAAAAATATGACCAAACAACAAGCAGAAAAAAAGACTGTAAAATTTGAAACAGAAGTATCTAAACTTTTAGATATCGTTGCTAATTCGCTATATACAGAAAAAGAAATATTTCTTAGAGAGCTTATTTCAAATTCTTCTGATGCTTGTGAAAAGTTTAGATATGAGTCTTTATCAAATAAAGACATTGAAAACAAAGATCCATTCAAGATCAATATACATATAGACAAAAAAAATAAAACTTTATCTATCACAGACAACGGAATAGGTATGAATGAAGAAGACCTCCAGCTTAACTTAGGAACTATAGCAAAATCAGGTACAGAGGAATTTATAAAAAAAATAGGTGATAAGAAAGGAGATATAAGTCAAATTGGAAAATTTGGAGTTGGTTTCTATTCTTCCTTTATGGTAGCTGATCAAGTATTAGTTCGTTCAAAAAAATATAATTCCAAAATTGGAAATCAATGGATATCAGATGGTAAAGGCACTTATTCTATAGAAGAAGGAGATTACAAAAAAAGAGGAACGGAGATAACCTTATCAATTAAAAAAGATGATATTGATTTTTTAGAAAAAATGAAAATTGAAGAAATAATAAAAAAATACTCTGATTTTGTTCCTATTCCTATTTATTTAACTAGCTCAGAAGACAAAAAGGAAGAAAAGGATAAAAATGAACAAATAAATTCAGCAGAGGCAATATGGTTAAAAGATAAATCTAAAATTAAAAATGAGGATTATGAAGCTTTCTATAAACAAGGTTCCTCTTACTATGATAATCCTTTAAAAGTCATTCATTTTAAAGCTGAAGGAGTTGTGAATTACTCTTCCCTTTTGTTTCTACCTAAATCACAACCTCATGATCTTTATCACCCAGATAGGAAAAATAAACTAAAACTATATGTGAATAAAGTATTTATAAGTGATAAGCTTGAATCTTTAATTCCAGCTTGGTTAAGATTTATTCCTGGAGTTGTTGATACTGAAGATTTAAGCCTAAATATCTCTCGAGAAGTTTTGCAAAACAATGCAATCATTCAAAAAATTAATAAAGGTCTTACTAAAAGAATTTTAAAAGAAATAAAAGAATTAAAGTCAAAAAACAAAGAAGGTTTCTTAGAATTTTGGAAGAATTTTGGAGCTGTTATTAAAGAGGGCCTATACGAATTTAACGATACACATGATCAAATTTTTGAATTTGCAGTTTTTAATAGTTCTGAAGATAAAAATTTAATCACTTTAGAAGATTATATTTCAAATTATTCAAATGATAAAAAAAAGATTTATTATATTTCTGGTGAAAATAAAGACAATTTATTAAATAGTCCTCAAATGGAGTACTTTAAAAAAGAAAAAATCAATGTTCTTTTAATTACTGATCCTGTAGATGAATTTTGGATGCCAATGAAGAATAAATTTAAAGACTATGAATTTACTTCTATAACTAAAGGTGAAATAGATGTTAAAGACCATGAAAAAAATACAAAAGAAAATAAAAATGACAAAGAAGATGAAAATTTCATCATACATCTAAAAGAATTATTAAAAGATAAGGTTAAAGATGTAAAAATTTCTAAAAGACTAACTTCTAGTGCTTCATGTTTGGTAGCAGATGAAAATGACATGGATATGCATTTAAAAAAATTAATGGCTGCCAATAATCAAAATGTGAATGACGAAAAAAGAATACTAGAAATTAACAGTAAGCACGATTTAGTTATTAAAATGAAATCTTTAAAAAAAGAAGATAAAGATAAATACTCAGAAATTTTATTTGATCATGCTAAATTAATGGAAGGTGAAAACTTAGATGATCCAAAAAAATATACTAATCTAATTTCTGAATTGGTTTCAAAATGAATAGTGAGAAAAAAAATATTGATACTGAAATAGTTTCAAAAGATACAGAAATTGTTAAATGCGATGGGGGTCAAGGTGATTTAGGGCATCCTACTGTGTACTTTAAAATGATTAATATTTCTGAAATTAAATGTAATTATTGCAATAAAAACTTTATTAAGAAGGATTAAGTCTATTATTCAATCTCTCTTTATTTACTTCCCTTACTAAAAAATCTCTAAGAGCACTGATTTTTTTTGATCCTTTTAAATCGTAAGGATAAGTAAAAAATATTGTTGCTTTTGGAGTCTTTGCATCTGGAAGAATTGGTACTAAATTATTTTTTGAACTCTTCATATAATCGGGCAATGCTCCGATTCCAGCTCCCCCTCCAATAGCTCTCATTATTCCATACATATTTGAGATATACATAATCTTAGCTTTTGAAATATCAGGCACTAAATCTAATATACAATTAACATCAGGAATAGAAGGCTCTACATCTTTACCAAACGCTACTATACGATGGCTATTCAATTCATCAAGATCCTTAGGAATACCATACTTCGCAATATAATCTGGTGAAGAATATATTTTAAATTGAAATTCAAAAAGTGGAAAACGTATTAAGTCCATTTGAGTTGGTTCTTTTAGTCTTAGAGCTACGTCAGCTTCACCCATCATTAAATCGGTGTATTTGTTTTCGATTTTAATTGAAACATTTAATTCTGGATAAGAATTGGTAAATTTTACAATTCTTGGTGCTAACCAAGTAGTTCCAAAAGCAACAGTAGCAGCTATTTTTAAAGAACCTGAAGGTTTTTCTTTGGAATCCATAAGCTGAGATTCGGTTAGAGCTATTTTGCCAAAAATATCATGAACTGTTTTAAATAAGATATTTCCTTGCTCAGTTAAAGAAAGACCTCTGGCGTGTCTATGAAATAAACTGACTTTTAAATCTTTTTCTAAAGAGCTAATTTGTCTACTAATTGATGAATGACTGATATTCATTTTATTGGCAGCTTCAGAAATGTTTAAATCTAGTGCTACATTATGAAATATTTTTAACTTATCCCAGTCCATTATTTATATTTAATATCTTTATTAATACTTTTAAAGCTAATGTCAAATAAACTTCAAAATTCAAAATAACTAATAATTTTCTTTAAATTATAATTGAAGTATATTTAGCATAATTAATGGAAGGACTAGAAATACTTAAAATAAAAATTAAAGATGCCCCCATATCTACTGGGGTGTATCTATTTAAAAATAAAATGGATCTTCCTATATACATTGGAAAAGCCATAAACATTAAAAGAAGATTGGCTAATTACAGCAAAATAAACAATTTGCCAAAAAGACTTCAACAAATGGTATCTCAAACAAATTCTATTGAATTTGAATTAACTGAAACTGAGAGAAATGCTTTGCTATTAGAGGCTCTCTTAATAAAAAAATTTTCACCAAAATACAATATTAGATTAAAAGACGATAAGAGTTTTCCTTTAATTAAAATATCTTCAGATGATTATCCTAGAATAACTAAGTTTAGAAATAAATATAATAAAGATGATTTAGTTTTTGGACCTTTTACTTCATCCTTAAAAACTGAAAAAGTTTTAAAAATTTTACAAAAAACTTTTAAATTAAGGAGTTGCACAAATCAGGAGTTCAGGAATAGACAAAGACCTTGTCTTCTTTATGATATTAAACAATGTTCAGCACCTTGCGTTAATAAAGTAAGTCTCTCCGAATACGGAAAACAAGTAAAAAATACAATTAGTTTCTTTAAAGGAGATAAAAATAATATTACTAAAAATTTAGAAATTGAAATGTTAAAAGCAAGCAAAGATCAAAGATATGAAAACGCTTCAGAATTAAGAGACAGCATTCAATCTCTTAATTTTATAATTAGAGAAGAAATTAAAATTGGTAGTCAAAATTCAAATTATGATTTTATTTATATAAGAAAAGATTCTCTTCTTAGTGTTTATATAAGTTTTATTAGGTATGGCCGTTTTCTAGGAGGGAATACTATCTTTATTTCTAAAAATTTAGATAACGTGAAATTAATTCCCTCACTGTTAATTCAGTATTATTTAAAAGGATTCAAGCCAAATAAAATTTTATGTTCAGGAAAAATAGAAAATTTTAAAGACTTAAAAAGTATTTTTAAAGAACAATTAGAAATTCAATTATCTCGAATAAATAAAAGTATTCCAGGAATAGATCAGATTGAAAAATTGTCTAAAAAAAAATTATTAAAAGAAATAAAAATTTATCAACAAACTTTTGATTCAAATAAACAAATTTTTGATTTAATTCAAAAATTTTTTAAAATTGAAACTCCAATTGATAGAATTGAAGGGTATGATAACAGTTTTTTTTCAAATAACTACGCTGTAGGATCTTATGTTGTTTTTGATAAAGATGGATTTAATATTAAAGAATCAAGAACATATAAATTTAAAGAATTTGATTTAAAAAAATTTGGAGATGCGGATCTTATAAAAAAAGTTTTTGAAAAAAGATTTGAAAAATTTGATAAAATTAATCCTGATTTAATTATTATTGACGGAGGTAAAACTTATCTTAATATTTGCTATAAAATTCTTAAAAAACTTGGACTTCACCAAAAGATATTCTTAATTGCTATAAGTAAAGGACATAATAGAGACTATCGTTTTGATAAATATCATACAATTAAAGAACTTAATTTATCTCTTCAAGGTAATCCAAAAATTGAAGGATTTATTCAAAAGATTCGAGATAAATCACATAAAATTTCAAAAAAAAATAGCTTAAAGCGGATGTCAGATTCTATTAATTCAAGTATCCTAGATGGAATTAAGGGTATAGGTAAGATTAAAAAACTTAGAATTATTAACTTTTATGGAAATATTAAGTCTTTAAAGCAAACAAATTTAAATGAACTGCTTCAAATTGAAGGTATTAACAAAGAGCTAGCTAAGACTATAATAAGAAAAATTAATAATGAATAAAAAATTAACAATTCCAAATATCATTACTTTTGTAAGAATAATATTAATACCTTTAATTTTATACCTTTTATTTTCTGATGATCCAAAGATTGTATTGATAGCAGGATTGCTATTTATTATTTCCTCTGTATCTGATTTTTTTGATGGGTATCTTGCAAGAACACTTAATCAAACTTCAAAATTAGGAATTTTATTAGATCCAATAGCTGACAAACTATTGATTGCCTCTGTTATAATTGTATTAATTGAGACAAGGGTTATTTCTGAAATACATGTTATTCCAGCTATAATTATTTTATTAAGAGAAATAGCAATTTCAGGACTTAGAGAATTTTTAGCTAATTATAATCAAAAAGTACCTGTTACTAATTTAGCTAAAATTAAAACTACAATTCAAATGATAAGTTTGTCGATTTTAATTTTAAGTATGGGTTATGATTTTAATAATACTATTTGGAATGCTGGATTAATTACATTATGGCTTTCTGCTATTATTACTATTTTTTCTGGCTACAGTTATATAAAAAAAGGATTGAAAGTTATTTGAAAATAAAAATTAAATATTTTTCATGGATCAGAATTAAACTTAATAAATCAGAAGAATTTCTAAATATAGATGATAAAACTAATTTTGAGGAATTAAAAAAAATATTAATATCTAATAATAATTTATTTAGTGAAATTTTTAAAGACAACTCAATAAAGATTTTTATTAATTTTAAGGAAATTGAAAATCATCAAATAAATTTATCTAATGGTGATGAATTAGCTATATTACCTCCCGTTACTGGCGGATAATGATAAAAATTTTAAAAAAGAATTTTAGCATAGATGAATATTATGAAAAAATTAAATCTAATGAAAATGGTGCAATTTCTTTTTTTCTAGGAACTGTTAGGCAAGACTTATTTGATAACGAAACAAATAAAATTGAGTCCATTTTTTTGGAGTGTTACCGTGATTTAGCAATTAAACAACTTGAACAAATAAGAAAAGAAGCACTAAAAACATGGAAATTAAATAATTGTTTAATAATTCACAGAGAGGGAAGTATAAATATTGGTGAAAAAATTGTTTTAGTAATGACTTCATCTTCTCATAGGGAAGACTCCATAAGATCAAATGAGTTTATTATAGATAGGTTAAAAGTTGAGGCAGCTTTTTGGAAATTTAAAATTTTAAAAAATCAATCAAAAATTATAGAACAAAAAGAAAAAGATATAGAAAAATCTTTAAAATGGAGTGATATAGTTAACGAAGAATAAAATTATTTTTTATAATTTGTATCAACTTCTTTTAAATAAAGCTCTGAAATCAATTTAGTAATTTCACCAATTTTAAATTCTTGTTTATCAATTTTTCCTACCGGAGTAATTTCAACTGCCGATCCAGTTAAAAATATTTCTTGAGCTTCCTTTATTTCCTCAGGAAATATATCTCTCTCTACTACCTTGATGCCATTATTTTTTGCTATTGATATAGCTGTCTGTCTTGTGATTCCATCTAAAAAACAATGAGGGATAGGCGTATGTAGTTCACCATTAAATACAAAAAAAATATTTGAGCCTGTAGACTCACAAACTTTTCCATCTACATCTAGCATTAATGCATCAGTAAAACCTTCTTTTTCAGCTTTGTGTTTAGATAAAGTACATATCATATACAGACCAGCTGCTTTTGCATCAGTTGGGATAGAATTTGAAGGTGGCCTTCTCCAATCTGCTGTTTGAAGAGAAATACCTTTTAACCTATCTTCAGGAGAAAAATATGATGGCCACTCCCAAGTAGCGATTGCTACATTTATTTTATTTTTTTGAGCAGAAATAGCCATCATTTCACTACCTCGCCAAATTACAGGTCTAATATAACCATAATCAATTTTCATTTTTTTTATTGTATCTAATTGAGCTTGATTTAAAGCTTCTTTTGAATAAGGAATTTCTATTCCCATTCGATTTGCTGAATGAAAAAGTCTATCAGTATGTTTTTCTAATTTATATATATTTGATGCGTAAACCCTCAATCCCTCAAATACACAACTTCCATAATGAAGACCATGATTTAATACATGAGTAGTGGCGTTTTGCCATTCTACAAATACGCCATTAAGCCATATAAATCCAATTCTTTTATCAAAAGGTATGATTTCCATGAGATAAATAATGTATTATTAATTAAAAAATATCACAATATAATTATTTTATGAATTTTAAATTTGTAGACACTCTTTATTTTAAAGAAGACAATATTCTAGAAATTATATTAGGTATTCATAGAACTAACAAATTAATTCAACAAGAAATTTTAATAGAAATAGAAAAAAATGACCTTACTTTAAATGAATTTTTAGTATTAATAGAAATTAGAAAAGAATTTAAACAGAAAATACAAATATCTAAAAAATTATTTATTAAAAGACAAAATATAAATATTATCTTTCAAACATTGTTAAAAAAAGAATTAATAAATAAAAATAATCAAATTACCAATCATGGCAATAGCATACTTGACAAATCAATAAAAAAAATAAGTGAAAAGATTAAAATATTATTTGAAAAAATAGATCACAAAAACATGAGTGGATTTATAAATATATTAGAAAATTTATGAAAGATAATTATCATATATTATTAGTAGAAGATGATACAGAATTACAAAAATTAATTGAAGATTTATTAATTAATAATCAATATTTAGTTAGTAAAGCAAGCTCAGTAGAAGAAGCAAATAAACTAATTAATTTATATATTTTTGATCTTATACTTCTTGATATTATGTTACCAGATTCAAGCGGGTTAGAATTTTATAAAAATTCAATTAAAGATCGTATAGCTTCGTCAGTTATTTTTTTATCAGCTTTAGGTAATGCTGATGATAGAGTAACTGGATTAGAATTAGGTGCGGAAGATTATGTGGCTAAACCTTTTGATCCTAGGGAATTAATTTTAAAAATAAAAAAAAATATTAAACTAAGAGATAGTAGGTCTTTAATTAAATTTAATGATCAAACTACTTTTGATTTAAAAAAAGAAATATTAATGCATAAAAGTAAAGAAATTAGTTTGACTAGTAATGAAATTAAAATTCTTAAGCTATTAATTGAAAATTCGCATAAATTTTTAAATAGAGAGCTATTAAACAAAGAGCTAAATTTAACTTACTTATCAAGAAGCAGTGATATGCAAATTTCAAGATTAAGAATGAAATTAAAAAAAAATTGTAATTTAAACGACACAATTAGATCAGTACATGGAAAAGGATATAAGATTTTTTATTAATGAAATTTAATTTAACCAGAATAACAAGTAGTTTATTATTAAGATCTTTTTATTTAATTTCAATACCAATTGTTCTAATCCAATTGATTGGAATAATTATTTTTTTTGAATTACATTGGGACTTAGTTTTAAAGAAACTTTCAACTAATATAATTAATAATATAGAAACTTTTGTTATAAAATATGAAAATTATGATCAGGTGCCTATTTCAGATCTAAACACATTAGAACTAATATTAATTAAAAATGATAATCAAGAACAGTATAAAGAAACAAAAAATATATTTGTTAAAAAAAGGATCTATCAAGCTTTAAAAGAAATTCCATACCCTTCTGAATTTGGAATATATAACAAAGAATTTTTTATAATTAAAATAAATAAAAATAATTCAGTTTTTAAATTTTTAATAAAAAAAGACAGACTAGAAACTAGAACAATAACTGGTTTTTTTCTTTGGATTTTATTTTGTAGTATAATTTTGTCCTTAATTTCTTATTTTTTTATAAAAAATCAAATTAGACCACTAAAAAGACTGGGTATAATATCTAGAAGCTTTGGAAGAGGAATACAAACTCCCAATATAAGACCGACAGGTTCTACTGAGATAAGAGGTTTAATTAGAGATTTTAATAACATGAAAAATAATATTATAGAAACAATTAGCTCTCAAAAAACTATGCTAGCTGGAATCAGTCACGACCTTAGAACTCCTTTAACAAGAATCAATCTTCTTATGCAAAATATTAAAGATGAAAAATTAAAAAAAGAAATTACTTCAAATATCAATGAAATGAATTCTATGATTGAACATTATATAGATTTTATTAAAAATGAAAAAAACGAACCTTCAGTAGAAATAAGTAGTGGTGAATTTATTTTAGAATGTTTAAAAAAATTTCCTGAAGTAATAATTATTAAAAATGATTACAAGTTAATACAGATAAAGAAAGTTCAGGTCTCCAGATCAATTCATAACATAATCGAGAACGCTAATAAATTTGCCAATAAAGTATACATACAGTCATATTTTATAAATAATGATTGGATTATTGTTGTTGACGATGATGGTCCTGGGACTGAATTAAGTTCAGAAGATCTGATAAAACCATTTATAAAAGGTAAAAACAACTTAAACCAGGGAAGTGGTCTAGGATTGTCAATTTTAAAGAAAATTATTGATTTAAATAATGGTAAAATTATATTTCAAAAATCTGAATATGGTGGACTTAAAGTTACAATTAGGTTTCATAATTATTTAAAATAATTTTCCACCATTTTTAACTTTTTTTGAAGGCATAACTAATATTGCTTTATTATTTTCATCTGGAAAACCTAATACTAGTACTTCAGAAATCATTTGACCAATTTGCTTTGGAGGAAAATTTATAACTGCCGCTATTTGAAGACCAATAAGATCTTCTGATTTATAATTTTCAGTAAGTTGTGCTGAAGTTTTTTTAACTCCTATTTCGTTTCCAAAATCTATAATTATTTTAAAAGAAGGTTTAGATGATTTTTTATTTAACTCTGCATTAATTACTGTTCCTACTCTAATATCTACTTTTTCAAAATCATGAAAATTTATCATTTAATTATAAAAGATTTAATTTTATTTGTGATTTCTATAAACTTACCTAAAGAAGACATAACCTTGTCCATACTTTCATCGTCTTCAATCCAAATTTGAAAAATAATACCATATGTAGTTATTAAATAATATTTAACTAAATAATTCTGTGAGTAATTAGAAAAATATTTATTCAAATAAATTGATAAAGTTAAAAAATAATTGTTATGTTTTTGACATTCTAAAAAAATCCTAATGCAAGTTTTTTTATATTTATTTAACAATTCTAGTCTTGATATAATAGATTCAAAAACTAAGTCATCAAAAGAATAATTATTAGATTTTTTTATTCTTAATTTATTTTCTATTGTCTCTTCAAAAGCTATAATAAATTTATTAAAATCTGTAAATTTTGGATCAATTTTTTTTAAATACGATTTTAATTTTGTGCCATGAGAAATTGAATTGATATATTTTAATTGCTTTTCATTTAATATAATTTTTCTATTTCCCAAGACTTAATTCTTTTGACCTTTTGTATGACTTTATTAATGAAGTATACATGATTTTTTTTATATTTGAATTTCGTAAGTATGAGATACCTTCTTGAGTCACTCCTTTTTTACTACTAATAGAATTAATGAATTTTTCAAATCCACCAAATTTATCAGAATGTTGAAGAACAAATTTAAACATATCTAAAATCGGATCGTTAGTAAAATTAAATTTTAAGTTAAATTGTTTACATGCATCCAGGTAACTTTTAGTTACAAAAGCTATAAAAGCTGGCCCACTTCCAAATAATACAGTTGCTTTATGCATATCATTTTCATTACTTATAATAAAAGAAGTGCCAAATAAATTAGTTACATTTTTGACTGTCCATTTAGATAAATTATGATAGTGACTAAATACACACGAATGAGAATTTTTATACAAAGATAATACACTAGGCATTACTCTAACAATTCTTGAATTATTTATTTTTTTTGAAATTGTATTAATTCTTACACCAGCCATAAAAGAAATAATTATTGTTTTTTTATTAGTATATTTAGAAAATTCTTTTCCATAATTGTAAAATATATTTGGTTTAACCAAAAGAAAAACCACATCATATGTTGATTTGTAAGATTTTTTTGAATTAATAAATTCAATTTTTTTACTTGAATTTATATAAGATATTTTAAAATTACTCTTTAAATCTTTATTAAGTATTGATTTAGCTAAATTACCAAATCCAATAAATAAAATTGTTTTTTTAAGCGTGGCCAACTATTTTATGATTTTCACTTAATGCTATATGTTTATTAGAATTAAATTTTTTTAGAAGAACCGTTATCAAATGATTAAATTCCGATAATAGATCTTCTAAATATTTTTTAATATACTTTGGATCGTTTTTTGTATTAATCGGAAGAGTATGTTTATAAACCACAGATTTATTATTTTTTTGTTTAAAACTCCCTATTATCAAGTTGTCATTAATTTGATTTAAGTGCTGGTAAAGAATATTGCCATCATAATCATCGATTATAAAAGATGAAACCATAAGTTCTAAATCTTCTATCCAGTTAAACTCTAAGATTACTTTTTGTTCACCAATTTCAGTTAATAAAGAAATTTCAGATTTATTCAAAACACTATTATTATCAGTATTTTTAATATTAAAAACCTCTGCTATAAGTTTTAATGGAGAAGAATCGGTATTTTTTGATTTCATACACCATATATATCAATAAATAGTGGTTATAACTACTATATATGGTGTTATTTTGTTAATAACCCTTATTATTGCTTTTTTTTACAAAAGATAAATGGTTTTAATTTTTTATAATCAGACTTAAGGTCTATCATTAAATCAAAGATATTAAGGCCATTATCAAGAAGTTTTACAAATTTTATTAAAAGTTTGTCCTTATCAGATATAAAATCTGTAATATATTTATTATTTATGTTTGAGTTTCCAGATTTTTTATCCCCTGTAGCTTTATCTTTTATTGGTTTTGACATCAGATGGTACAGTTTATCTTATATTTTAGGATTTATATATTTTTATTGGTTTGCAAAAAAAAACAAAGATTCATTTAATTTAAATATCAAACAAATAGATAATTTATTTTTTTATGGCTTTATTGGAATAATAATAGGAGGAAGAATAGGTTATTTTTTATTTTACAATTTTAGTTATTTATTAAAATACCCCCTTGATTTACTAAAAATTTGGGAAGGAGGAATGTCTTTTCATGGAGCTTTAATTGGTTGTATATTTGCTATATTTTATTTTACTCATAAATATAATTTTTCATTATATAAAATAAGTGATTTATTAAGTTTAACGTCACCTTTAGGGATTTTTTTTGGAAGATTATCGAATTTTGCAAATCAAGAATTAGTTGGAAGGCAAACTAATTTCTTAATAAGTGTTAAATACCCTGGAGAAGAATTTTATAGACATCTTTCTCAACTGTATGAGTCTTTGTTAGAAGGGTTAATTCCTTTTGTGTTTGTTAATATAATTTTTATATATTATAAGCCAAAAATAGGATTGATAACTGGCATATTTTTAATAACTTATAGTATAGGAAGAATTTTAATCGAATTTTTGAGATCACCTGATATTCAAATAGGATTAATATTTTCAAATTTTACTTTAGGTCAAATTTTAAGTATTCCTATTTTAATTATTGGTTTAATAATACTTTTTAATGTCAGTTCAAATAGTTATAGATAAAGTATTAAATGCTTTTCAAAAAATTAGCGTACAAGATTTTGTTGAGATATCTAATTTTAATACAAAATCAGGATTTTATAATCTAAAAGAAAAAAGCAAAATAGGCAAAAATGGCCATTTTATTACTTCACCAGAAATTTCTTCTATATTCGGAAAGGCAATTTTAAATCAATTCTTAGAAAAAAATAAAAATATTTCTCAAGTCCATTTAGTTGAACTAGGGCCAGGAAATGGATATCTAACATTTGATATTTTAGAAGAATTGTTAAGCCAAAATATTAAAATTCTTAGTTTAACTTTAATAGAAAAAAGTGATTTTTTTAAAAAAAAACTTGAAAAGTTTAATTATATAAATAATTTTCAAATTTTATCTGATATTAAAGAATTTCAACATAAAGACGATGAATTAGTATTTATTTATTCAAATGAATTTTTTGATACTTTTGGCCATAAACAATTTTTATTAGAAAATAATCAATTTTTAGAAATTGTTATAAGAAAAAAAGAGAACAGTTATTGTCTGTCAAAAATTAAATCAGCGGAATCTGATTTTTTAAAATCTGAATATAATTGCTCAAATTTTTTAGATGGTGATATTTTAGAATACTCGCCATTAATTGATTATTTTTTAAAAGATTTAAAAAATACAATAAAAAAATTTTATTTTACTACAAATGACTATGGATATGTCCAGTATCCAAAAAAAAGTACTTTGAGAGCTATAAAAAATAAAAAAAAAATTAGTTTATTTGATGAATTTGAAAGTGTTGATTATTCTTTTTCTGTTGATTTTAAAAGACTAAGTAATAATTTTTTACCTTATAAAACCGATCTTATCTCTCAATCAAGTTTTTTAAAAAAATATGTACCAAAATATTTTGCAAATGATACCAGTCATGAGATTAAATTAATAAAAAATATTTTATCTGGGTTAGAAGGTCATGAAATGGGCAATGTTTTTAAAAATTTTACTGCTTATAATATATAATTATGTATAGAGACAACTTTAAATATAAATTTTTTACAAAAAATAATGGTTTCTCAAGAGGAATTTATAAAGGATTAAATTGTGGAAAATATTCTGAGGATAAGGCTTCAATTGTAAATAAAAACCTTAAGTATGCTCTTAATAAGTTTGGCTTAAATGGGAGGCATTTAATTTTGCCTAATCAAAATCATTCAAACAGGTGCATAATAATAAACAGTCCAAAAGATAAGGTAAAAATTTGCGATGCTTTAGTAACAAAATCAACTGAAGTAATCCTAGGTGTGACTACTGCTGATTGTTTACCTATTATTTTCTTAGATAACCAAAAAAAAATTATTGGAGTTTGTCATGCAGGATGGAGGGGCATATCAAAAGGGATAATTGAAGAAACTATGAATAAAATGCTCTTAATCGGTAGTTCTTATAATAATATTAATGCTATAATTGGCCCTTGTATAAGACAAAAATCTTATGAAATACAGAGAGATTTTAATAAAAATTCCAAAATACCATATATAGAAAATTATATTTTAAAGAATAATGACAAAATTTACTTAAATCTTGTTGGAATTGCTAAAAAAATTATGACCAACTATAAAATTAAATCAATAAAAGATACTAAAAAAAATACATATCTAGATAGTAATTATTTTAGTTATAGAGAGTCAATTCATCAAAAAAATATAGATTATGGAAGAAATTTAAGCTTAATTGCAATAAAATAGTTTGGATTCATTATTTAAATATATATAAATACTTTATATCAGATGAAATTAATTTCTGGAAACAGCAATAAAGACCTCTCAGTAGAAATTGCTAAATATTTAAAAGTAGGACTTACTGAGGCTTCAATTACAAAATTTTCCGATAAAGAGATATTTGTTGAAATTCATGAAAATGTTCGTGGTGAAGATGTTTTTATACTTCAATCTACATCATTTCCAGCCAATGATAACTTAATGGAATTATTAGTTACTATCGATGCTTTGAGAAGAGGTTCAGCTTCTAGAATTACAGCTGTAATTCCATATTTTGGGTATGCAAGACAAGATCGCAAAACTGGTCCTAGAACTCCTATCTCTGCTAAGTTGGTAGCTAATTTAATAACCACTGCTGGTGCAAACCGAGTTCTTACAATGGATCTTCATGCAGGTCAAATTCAAGGTTTTTTTGATATACCTCTTGATAATCTTTATGCACAACCATTATTTACAAAAGATATTATAGATCAAAAAAGATCTGAAAATTTGGTTTTTGTTTCACCAGATGTAGGTGGAGTTATGAGAGCTAGATCATTTGCAAAAAAACTTGATGCTGAATTAGCTATTATAGATAAAAGGCGAGATGCTCCTGGTGTTTCTGCGGCAATGAATGTAATCGGAAATGTTAAAGATAAAAAATGCATTATAATTGACGATTTAGTTGACTCAGGTGGAACAATTTGTAATGCAGCTCTAGCATTAAAGGAAAAAGGAGCTCATAGTGTTTATGGCTATTGTTCGCACGGGGTTTACTCTGGAAAAGCACTTGAAAACATTCAAGGGTCTGTTTTAGAGGAAATGGTCTGTACAAACTCCATAAAACCAATATTTCAGGTTCCTAAAAATATGAGATTTTTATCAGTGTCATCGCTATTTGGAGAGGCAATTATGCGAATTAACAATGAAACATCAATATCTTCATTGTTTGATTAAATCCATAATTTAATATATAAACTGCACCTATGAAAATTAGTGGAAATATACCCGCAAAAAACAGAACTAAAGGCAATACATCTAATATTTTAAAAGAAGGTATGGTGCCCTCAATTATATATGGTGGAAAAAATAAACCTTCTATGATCTCTGTCCATAACATAACTCTTAAAAAAAAATTTGAAGAAGGTGGTTTTTATTCAAAAGTTTTTGAATTAGATATAGATGGAAAAAAAGAGGCTGTTGTAGTAAAAAGTATTCAACGTCATAAAGTTAAAAACTATCCTATACATATAGATTTTCAAAGAGTTGATGATAAAACTCGAGTAATAGTTACTATTCCTATTGAATTTACTAACCAGGATATTTCCCCTGGCCTTAAACAAGGCGGGGTACTTAACGTAGTAAGAAGAGAATTAGAATTAAGCTGTTTGGCAAATAATATTCCTGAAAAATTTGAAATTAGTTTAGAGGGAAAAGAAATCGGAGACGATATAAGACTTAGTTCAGTTGAATTAGGTGCAGGAATGAAACCAACAATTTTAGGTAGAGATTTTATGTTATCTACAATTCAACCTCCAAAAGTTGAAGAAGTAGAAGCCAAACCTGAAGTAGAGGTAGAAGAAGGAACTAAAGAAGCTGAAGGGTCGGACTCAGAAGATAACAAATCAGAAGATAAGAAAGAAGAAAAGACAGAAGAAACTAAATAAAACTGTCTTAATGTTCACATTATACTGCATCGGTAATCCTACTTTAAAACATAAGCTCAATAGACATAGTGTTGGGTTAATGCTCGGACATTATTTAATTAATAAATTAAAACTTAAAGTAAAAAAAAATAAAAATTATCAATTATCAAATAAATTTTCTATAGATGGACAAAATTTTCAAATTGCAATTTCTAATAATTATATGAATGAATCAGGTAAGGGGGTATTAAGTCTAAAAACTCAAGAAAAATTTAAATTAGATAAACTTGTGGTACTTTATGATGAACTAGATTTAAAATTAGGAGAAATAAAACTAAAAGAAGGTGGTGGAAATGCTGGTCATAATGGCTTAAAAAGCATCTCTCAAAATATTGGATCTAATTATTGGAAACTAAGAATAGGCATTGATCACCCCGGAGATAAAGAGAAAGTTATAAAACATGTATTGGGAAACTTTAAACAAAGAGAATTGAAAACTTTGTATAGTCTTTTTGATATAATATATTTAAATTTCTCTCAAATTTTTAATGATAAGCACTTATCAAATCTAGGAATTTAGTTATGAAATGTGGAATTATAGGTTTACCTAATGTTGGGAAATCAACTTTATTCAATGCTCTTTGTGAAAATGAACAGGCACTAGCTGCTAATTATCCATTTGCAACAATAGATCCTAATAGTTCATTAGTAAAAGTTCCAGACTTAAGACTAGAACAAATTACAAAAATTTCAAAACCTCAAAAAGTAATTCCTGCAGTATTTGAGATAGTTGATATTGCTGGTTTAGTTAAGGGAGCTTCTCAAGGAGAAGGTCTTGGAAATGCTTTTTTATCTAATATAAGATCGGTTAATGCTCTATTTCATATAGTAAGATGCTTTGAAGATAATGACATTCAACATGTAGAAAATCGTATTGATCCAATAGAAGATATTTCAATCATAGAGACTGAACTTTTACTATCTGATTTAGAAATTCTAGAGAGAAATTATGAAAAAATTAAAAAATTTCAAAAAAATGAAAATGAGAAAAAAAAAGTAGAAATTTTAAAAAAAGCTATTGATTTACTATCTCTAGAAAAAAATTTACAAAATGAACTTTCTAAAGAAGAACTACAAAGTCTTGAAGAATATAAATTAATCTCCATAAAACCAGTTGTTTATGTTTGCAATGTTGATGAAAGTTCCGCTCAAAATGGCAATAAATATACTGATAATGTCAAGGAATTTGCTTCTTCTAAAAAATCAGAAGTTATGATTGTAAGCGCTAAAATTGAATCTGAAATATCTCAAATTCAAGATGATAAAGAAAAACAAGAATTTCTTGAAAGCCTTGGTTTAAAAGAAACTGGTTTAAAAAGAGTAATAAAAAAAGGATATGAGATACTTAACTATATTAATTTTTTTACAGCTGGTGAAAAAGAAGTTAGGGCTTGGACAATAACAAAAAATGATACAGCGCCATTAGCTGCAGGAGTAATTCACACTGATATGGAAAAAGGATTTATAAGAGCTGAAACAATTTCTTTTGAAGATTTTATTAATTATAAAGGTGAACAAGGCGCTAAAGAAAAAGGAAGATTAAGACTTGAAGGAAAGGATTATGTTGTAAAGGATGGTGACGTAATGCACTTTTTGTTTAATGTTTAATATCCCTCCAAATTCTTTCTTTGGATATGTAGGTAAGAATAAACAAAACTAATAAAAAAAGTAATACCTTTATACCTAATTTTTTTCTATTCTCTAAGCTTGGTTCAGCTGCCCACGCTAAGAAAGTAGTAACATCAGAAGATAATTGATTTAATGTTGGCTCTGTTCCATCATCATAATCAATAGCTCCATCACTAAGAGGAGAAGGCATTGCTATTAAATGACCTTCCATATATTTGTTATACCACATACCTTCAGGTACATTAAAATCGCCTGGAGCTTCATTATAACCTAGTAGAAGGGAATGGATATAATCTGCGCCCTTTGGTCTAGCTTTGACTATTAGTGATAAATCCGGAGGGTACGCTCCATTATTTGCAGCTCTTGCAGCATTATTATTTGGATATGGGTTTGCAAATCTATCAGAAGGAAGAGCTTCTCTTTCAAACATATCTCCTTCGTCATTCGGTCCATCTTCAATTAAATAATCTGAAGCTATAACTTTAATTTGGTCCTCATTGAAACCTAATTCTTCTAAATTTCTATATGAAAGTAAATTCATTGAGTGGCAGCCAGAGCATACCTCTTTATAAACTTTAAATCCTCTTTGAGCTGCCGATCTATCATAAGTTCCAAAAAAACCCTTCCATGACCAATCATATTTAGGAATATCAATTTTTGAACCAGCTGAGTGAGAGATACTCAAATTAAAAAAGATAAAAAATATTATGTATGTAATTTTTTTCATACTAATTTAATGCTTTTTTATCTCTTAAAAAATTTGAAATTGTAAGGGGTTGTCTTGGGGTCTCTAAATATCCTACTAGAGGAGCAAGTACTAAGAAAAATAAAAACCAGTAAGCAGTTCCTACTCTTGAAATTATAACATATATACCTTCAGCCGGTTTAGCACCCATATACATTAAAACGAAAAAATCTAATGCAAACAACAGGATACAAATTCTCCATATTGGTCTATATAAGCAAGATCTTACTTTTGAAGTATCAAGCCAAGGCAATAATCCAACTAAAGCAATAGACCCAAACATTGCCAAAACACCACCCAACTTATCTGGTATAGCTCTTAAAATGGCATAGAAAGGTAAAAAATACCATTCTGGTACAATATGAGCTGGGGTTACCATTGAGTTAGCTCTTATATAGTTATCGCTATGACCCATTATGTTGGGATAGAAAAACAACACGAATGCAACTAGCATAAAAAACAAAACCATTGCCTTGGTATCCTTTATTGTCATGTAAGGATGGAAGCTTAAAGTTTCATCCCAATTTTGTGGCTCCATCCCTGTTGGATTGTTTGATCCAGTCATATGAAGAGTTATTACATGAAATACCACTAAGCCAACAATAGCAAAAGCTAAAAGCCAGTGTAAAACATAAAACCTATTAACTGTTGCATCGCTAACATTAAAATCTCCAAGTAATGTTGTTAGTATTGCATCTCCCACAATAGGAATAGCTGAAAAAAGATTAGTTATAACTGTGGCGCCCCAATAAGACATCTGACCCCAAGGCAAAGTATATCCAAGAAAAGCTGTTCCCATCATCAAGAAGAACATCAACATTCCAAAAATAAATACTAGTTCTCTTGGAGCTTTATAAGAACCAAAATATAATGCTCTAAAAATATGAATGTATACAGCTATGAAGAAAAATGATGCTAGATTCATATGAAGATATCTCACTAGCCATCCGAATTTTACATCCCTCATAATTCTTTCAACGGAATTAAAAGCTTCAGCTGCTGAAGGTTTATAATGCATACCAAGAAAAATTCCGGATAGGATAAGGCCAATTAGACAGAACATAGCTATTCCTCCAAAAGACCAAAAGTAATTTAAGGATTTTGGTACTGGAAATTTTAAATATTCAGCTTCCATCATTCTAATAAGTGGGAGTCTTGAATCAATCCATCCCTTCACTCCAGTGTAAGGGGAGCTTAGCGTTTTTTTATAACCATGTGGATCTTTTGAACTCATAAATAATTATCCTATCTTTATTTTATTTTCTGAAAGAAAGGTATAGGGAGGAACATCTAAGTTAGTTGGAGCTGGTCCTTTTCTTATTCTACCAGAAGTATCATAATGAGATCCATGACAAGGGCAAAACCACCCTCCATAGTCTCCCTTTGCATCAGTTGATTTTTGACCCAAAGGAACACAACCTAAGTGTGTGCAAACACCTAATACAACAAGCCACTTATCTTGCAAAACCCTACTAGAATCTTCCTGGGCATCTTTTAAATCTTCTAATTTAGTTTCTTTAGCACTTTGGATTTCTTCATTTAATCTATGTCTAATAAACACAGGCTTTCCTCTCCAAATGACAGTCAAACTTTGACCTTCTGGAATTGGAGATAAATCAATTTCAGTTGAAGCCAAAGCAAGAGCGTCTTTGCCAGGTTGCATAGAACTTATGAATGGAATGGCCAAACTTGCGGCACCTACCCCGCCAAGCGTCATTGAAGCTAATTTTATAAAATCTCTTCTTTGTGTATTTTGTTCTGACATAATTAATTGATTAGAAGATTTTATTAGGAAGATATATCATAAGTAGTAGTCATCATGACGCATAAATTCTCTATTTGTCTCTATCAACCAGATATGCCTCAAAATGTTGCTGTAGCTATAAGAACCGCGGCTTGCCTTGGATTTCCATTACATATAGTGAAACCTTTAAATTTTTCTATATCTGATAAAAGATTTAGAGGGGCTGTAATGGACTATATAAATTATTGTGATTTAAAATATCACGAATCTTGGGATGTTTTTTTCGATTTTTGTTTAAAAAAAACATTTAGAATTATCATTTCAACAACAAAAACTAAAAATTCTTATAGTGAATTTAATTTTACACAAGGCGATATTATTGTTTTTGGAAAAGAGACAGCGGGATTGCCTGAAAATATTCATTCTCAAATTAATTATAAAATTACAATACCAATGATAAAAAAAATAAGATCTCTAAATTTAGCTACCTCTGTAGCAATTATTTCATCAGAAGTAAATAGACAGTTAAATTTATAAATATTCTTTTAAAAAAAATAAATCTTTATTCTTTTTAATAAAATCCAGAGAATTATTTGGAAATTCCATATTATATATTTTCGATAGTTCATTTTTTATTTTATTAGGTTTAACAAAATCTTTAATATTTTTTGATAAGAACTTTAATGCTTCAATATCGGAGAGATCTGTTTTAGGATTTTTAAACAAAGACATAAACCTTATATATCTTATAGCCCTTAGATAATCTTGCTGAATAGTTTTAATTGGATCAAGTATAAATTTTAATTTTGAATTTAATAAATCTTTTCTCCCACAATAAAAATCTGTCAACTGACCCTTGCAGTTAATATAAATTGAATTTATAGTTAAATCTCTTCTTAAAGAGTCATCTTCTATGCTTTGCGTAGAAGTAATTTTTGACTGTCTACCATAATTAATTAGATCCTTTCTAAAAGAACTAATTTGGATATCAAGATTATCAATTTTAAATGATAAATTTTTATAAGAATAGTTAATTTTAATTTCAAATTCATTAGCTAAACTGTCAATCGTTTTTTGATTTATCTCAGGTACTACTAAATCAATATCTAAGTTATTTAATTTATCTAATATTATTGACCTAGTTGAACCGCCAATAAAATATATTTTTGATTCTTCCTCATTTATACATTCCAAAACCTTATTTAATTTAAAATGATTGATATATTTTTTTGTCGTTTCTTTAAAACTAATTTTCACTTTTCATACTCATTAATTCTAACCATCTATTTTCAGAGTAGTTTAATTTTTCTTCATATTTACTAAGCTTTTTTGTGAGATCAATAAATAGTTCTCTATTTTGCTTAAATAGATTTGGATCACTCAATTTTAATTGTAAGTCAGAAATATGTAAATTTATATCTTCAATATTTTCTGGAATTTTCTCTAATTCGTATTCTAATTTATAAGTTAATTTATTATTATTTAAGGTATTTTTTTTAATAGTTTTGTTTTCTATTTTATTATTTGAAAACTCTTTTTTTTCATCTTCTAAAATTAATTGATATTTAATAAAATCAGAATAACCTCCATTAAAAAATATTATATTTCCATCTCCTTCAAAAAATAATATTTTATTGACTGTTTGATCTAAGAAATCACGATCATGAGACACTATTAGCAAAGTTCCCTTGTAATTAACTAACATTTCCTGGAGTAAATCTAGTGTTTCTATATCTAGATCATTTGTTGGCTCATCTAAAATCAAACCTGTTTTTGGGTTAGATAACACCTTAGATAACAAAAGTTTATTTTTTTGCCCCCCAGATAGAGTTGAAACTGGATCGTTTGCTTTTGAAGGATCAAACATAAAGTCTTTTAAATAGCTACAAACATGTCTTTCTTTTCCATAGACTTTTATATAATCACCGCCGTTTGGAACTAAAATTTTTTTTATAGATTTATTATCTTTTAAATCATTTCTCATTTGATCAAAATAAGAAAATTCTAAATTTTTTTTAACTTTTAATGTTCCTTTATCTACTTTCATTTCTCCAACTAATAATTTTAAAAAAGTGGATTTACCTGTTCCGTTATTGCCAATTAATCCTATTCTATCGCTTTTAGATATTTTCAAATTAAAGTCTTTTAAAATTATTTTTTCTGATGGTGCTTTATAGCTCAAAAAGGTATTGTAAAACTCAGCAATACACTTTGCTTCATTGTGTTCAGATTGAATTGCTTTTCTCTTAATTTTTGCTATTGCTTTTTTGTAAGAAAATATATCTTTTTCTAATGTTTTTTTTAATTCTTTAGCCCTTTCAACTCTTTTTAAATTTCTTTTTACTCTAGCTTTAACACCTCTGCTAGCCCATTCAACTTCAATATTTACAAATTGTTTTCTATTTTTAAGTTCTCTTTCTTCTTGAGCTAATAAATTAGCTGACCACTCATCAAAATTTTTAAAACCCTTAGGGCTAATTTTTAAACTACCTCTATCTATCCAAAAAACTTTATTTGTAAAATTATTTAAAAACTGCCTATCATGACTTACACAAAGGATTGCTCCATTATAATTTTTTAAATAGTTTTCCAACCAAATTATTGATTCTAAATCAAGATGATTAGTGGGTTCATCTAGTAATAAAATATCTGAATCTACAATAAGAGATTTTATTAAACCTACCCTTCTTTGCTGACCTCCTGAAAGAGTATTAATTTTTTTATTTTTATCTATAAATAGGTTTTCACAAAAAATATCTATTTTATAAAAGTCATTGTCATTATTAAAAAGTTCTTTTAATTCTTTTTCAACTGTTTGAGCTTCATCAATAAAATCAAAATCTTGATTAAAATATGAAGTTTTAATACTTTCTAAATTCCATAATTCACCTTGATCAATTTCTTGGTTTCCATTTATTACATTCATTAAAGTTGTCTTTCCAGATCCATTTTTACCAACCAAAGCAATAAATTCACCTTTATGAAGATTAAATGTTAAATCTTTAAAAATTTCTTTTTTACTATATGCGATTACTGTTTCTCTTAAGGAATAGATAAGTGAACTGTTCATTTTATATGATTATATATTTATTATGGCTGGGGCGGTAGGATTCGAACCTACGCATGCCGAGATCAAAACCCGGTGCCTTACCACTTGGCTACGCCCCATTAAGATAAATGAACTTAACTGAAATATTCTGATTTTTCAATTGAAGCAAGAGGGAAAAGTTTTTTAAATTCATTAAAAAATGATTTATTATAGAATTTATCTTTAAAAATAATGAAAAGTCCTGACCCGGTACCTGTCATACCAAATTTTGAAAATAAACCATTATTTTGATATAAGTAAATTAATATCTTACTCATCTCTCTATTATAATGACTAGCGCAGATAATTAAATCATTTTTGGCTAAAAATATATTTTTTTTAATCATTGATTTATTGAGATTCTCATAAATAAAAGATTTTTTTGGTACTGTTTTTTTATTTTTGTATAAAGAAAAAATTTTTTTTGTTGAATTTTTTTTAGATGGTAGCAATAAGTAAATTTTTTTCCATGTATATCTTCTTTTGATTTTTTTCTTTATAATTGAAATACCATCAATTTCTTTAGGAAATAGATCTTTAAATAGAGAAACATCAGATCCTATTATGTGTGCATCGTGGTTAAAGTTAATATCTGATATAGAGTGATAGCTATATAAATATTTTAGAATAGTAGAAGCATTAGAAGAACCTCCTCCAAATCCATATCCAATAGGAATAAATTTAACAACTTTTATAGATAAGTTTGTTTTTGTTGAGTATTTACTATCGAAAAAATTAATAGTCTTACTTATGATATCATTTCTAATCTTTAATTTTTTTTTTGTATTACCGTCTATGTATAAAATCTTTGTTTTCTTACTATTAGTAACATAAATTTTATCTGATAATTTTAATATAGAAATATTAGATTTAATTTTATGTTTTTTATATTTTTTTAAATAATTAACTACCTCTAAACTGGTATTAATTTTAGCATAACTCTTAAATCTAGTTTTCATAATTTCTCTCAATAACCGAATCAATTTTGAAATAATCTTTATGAAAATTTAAAATTTTTGCATCTAAATACTTTGCGTCTCTATCCCTGCCCTGAGATTTATATATTTGAGATAAATGATCAATAATTTCTGGTTCCCCAGGCTCAAGCAAGTAAGCTTCACCAACCCATTTTTCAGCTATTGGTATATTATTTTGTTTAAAGTAAAGCCAACCTAAGCTATCTAAAATTGCTCCATTATTCCCTTCTGTTGAAGCTACTGCCTGAATAAGCATATCTTCTGCTTGTTGAAAATTTTTATCCATTTCTACCCACAAATAAGCCAAATAATTGAGAATAATAGGATTAGGTAAATTTCCAGAAATTTCTAGACTTTTTTGTATGAATTTTTCAGCTTCTGGAATCCTATTAATTCTTTCTAATAAAGCTCCATATCTAAATAAATGTTCAATAGATGAGGAATTTTTTATCATGTCCAAGCAACAACTTTCCAAAAAATCCACTGCTTCTCGGATTGAATAAGAAGATACGATAAAAGCAGATATTTCAAAAGCTAATGAGAGAGTCTGTTCATCACTGTATTTATTATATTGTTCATTAAAATATTTAATAATTTCATTTTTTCCGTAACCAAAATATCGTGCATTTTTAATAAATATTTCAGTTTTAGAAAAATTCAATTTATTAATTTTAGTATTATACTTTTTTAATATATTAAAATTTTTAATATTTTTGTATAATTTCAATGATAAAGAAAATTTGGATAACTCATAAAAATCTTTATTGATATTGTTAAATTCACTTAACAATGAATATAAAGCTAAAGCTTCTTCATACATTCCAATTGCTTCATAATAATTAGCGAGTTGAAAAGTTTGTTCGTAAATTAAATCCTTATAATTATTTATTGTATAAAACTTGGAAACAGAATTGCTATTTGAATATTCAGAAATTTGATTTTCAAATTCATGTAATTTATAATTATTTAAATTAAGTTCTTTAATTATTTTATTTATAAAATAAACTTCTCGTAAATTGATGCTTATAAATTCCACATCTATTAGATTAATATTTTCATAATAATCTTTGATCAAATTGAATTTGTCATTAAAATATAAGTAAGATAGGAAATTCAAATCTAAAACGTTTTTAAAACTTGGATTAATTTGTGAAATGTTTGCTTTAAATTTTTTTGGGTTAAAATCTTTTTTTTTGCAGAAATTTATCCAACTGTTAAATACATTAAAATATGTAATTTCAAAGGATTGTAAATTTGAATTTTGATATTTAATTTTTTCACATTTTCCTTTATTTAATTTGTTGAGATTTGAAATAACATTATAAATGAAAGACTCATTAATAAAAATTTTATCTTTTCTATCCCAGCTATTTACAATAATTTTTTTTAAAATATTTCTATTATTTTTAATATTCTTTAATGGCGAATTATTTAATTCTTTCCATGTATAATAATCATAATTATTTTCTGCATGAATTAAGCTAAGTACATGATTGTCACTTTTTGCCCAGGCATTCATTGAGACAAATATAACTAAAACATGGACTATTAAGATTGATAGAAATTTGTTAATTTTATTCATCATGAACTATGAAGATTATCAAAAAATTTCTTTAATGGAATTAATGAATATGAATGAATTTACTGGTAAAGTTAAAGATCGTGACCCACCCCAATCCTTTGATTTAAAAGTTAAAAAAATCGAATCGAAAAAAATTAACCCATATGAAGCAAATTCAATTGAGGAATTATCTGAAATATATTCAAATTTTATTTATGAAAAATCATTTAAAGCACCAGAATATGGTATTAGTATTATTGAAGGAGATATTAAATCTAAGATATTATTTTTGTTTGGCTTTTGTAATAAAAACGACAAAAAAATTATAGATGGAGATGAGGGTATTTTGTTTGATAAAATGCTTAATTCCATAAATTTGAATAGAGAAAAAATAGCTCTTTGTTCTTTCATAGCAAGAGGACTTGAGGAATATAAAAATAATCAAGAATTTACACAATTTAACCAATTGATGATTTATAGATTAATAGAAATTATAAATCCAAGAAACTTAGTAATTTTAGGAAACTATCCTATAAAAATGCTTTTGGCATCTAACTTATCTTCAATGTCTTTAAGAGGAAAATGGTTTGATTTTAATACACCAAATGACACTTCACCAAAAAGAACTAGGGTTCTTTATGAGCCAAAAATGCTATTAAATAATCCTGAATTAAAAAAAGAAGCTTGGCAAGATTTAAAAGAACTTAAGGAACAAATTGGAGGATAATGTTTAAATATACCCTAATTATATTATTTTTTTTTAAGCATGTTTCTGCTGATATCTTATCAAATGAAGATCGTAATCTTTATCAAGATATTTTTTATGATTACAGAAATGGGGATTTTAAAGAAGGTGATAAAAAAATTGCTAAACTAGATAATGAAATTCTATTAGGCCACGTAGAAGCACTTAAATTACTTCATCCAACAGCTCATAGATCTTCATTTTTAGAATTAAAAACTTGGCTGGCCAAGTATAACGATCATTATGAATCAAAAAGAATATATAAACTAGCTGTAAGAAGAATGCCCGAAGGTGCTAAAAGTCCAAACAAACCATCTTTACCTATACTTCAAGGCAAATATCTGAAAAAAACAGACAATCTAAAGGAAAAAGATTTTCAATCTAATAAAAAAATATTCAGTAAAAAAAATTATAAAAAAAAAATATCTATTTATAATACTATAAGATCTAGGGTCGGCAGGGGCTGGCCTACAGGAGCGCTGGAATACTTAAATCAAAATAAAGATATTTTTTCATCTTACGAAAAAAGTTTTCTTTTGTCTAAAATTTCTAATGGATATTATTTAGCTGATTTAGACGACAAGGCTTTAAAAATTTTAAATAAAGAATCTTTTTTAGAACATCCATATTCAGAAGGATTATGGATTAAAGGTCTATCACTTTATAGAAAAAAAGAGTTTGAAAAATCTGCTAAAAGTTTTTTAATCTTATCAAAAATTTCTGATAATTTATGGCTCAAAAGTGCAGGAGCTTATTGGTCATTTATAGCTTCATCCAAAAATCAAAGCAATAGTAAAACTTTAAAAGCTTCTATAGAAGCAATGGAAAAAATATGTTCTAAGCCATATAATTTATATTCTTTATTATCTTGTATTATTATTAATAAACCTATTGATGATTCTAATTCCGATTATTCAAATGAACTTTTAATAAACTATAACCAATTCTTGGAAACAAACTTTGGAGAAAGAATAAATGCCCTAATTCAAATTAACGAAATAGGAATTTCTGAATTTGAACTTAATAGAACTCAAAAAATTTCAAATGATAATTTTAGAAAAATTATTTTAAGTTTTGCTGCAAAAAATCATTTAAGTTCTTTGCAAATTAAAACAGCAAAAATATTATATGGAGAAGGAACTTATTTAGATTTATTGTATCCAACTCCAAAATGGATGGAAAATTATAATTTTAATGGAATAGACAAAAATATTATTTTAGGATTAATTAGACAAGAGTCACTTTTTAGCCCTTTTGCAAAAAGTGGAAAAAAAGCATATGGATTAATGCAAATCTTGCCCTCAACCGCACATATGATGGATAGAAAGAAGAATTTTAAAGGAAATCCAAGGCTGCTCTTTGATCCTTATATAAATGTGAAAATTGGTAGTGATTATTTATCATCTTTATTAAACATAAATTATATAGATGGAGATCTTTTAAAAGCTTTAATTTCTTATAATGCTGGACCTGGAAACTTGTCAAAATGGTCTAAAAAAACTACTTTTAATGAAGATAGTTTTTTATTAATAGAATCTATTCCTTCTAGAGAAACTAGATTGTTTGTTGAGAGAGTTCTTACAAATATTATTTTGTACGAATATATTAATAATAAATCTTTAAATTATGCTAAGCAACTAGTTGAAACTAATAGTATAATAATTCAAAATGATAAATGAAGAATTAGAATTTAAAAAAATAGGCATTTCATTAATTACTATTTCGGATAGCAGAAATGAAAAAACAGATAAATCTGGAAATTTTTTAAAAAAAGCAATTGAAAAAAAAGGTCATACTTTAACTTCATACGATATTATAAGCGATGATAAAAATTTAATTCAAGATACTTTTAATAATCTCTCTTCAAAATTAGAAAATGATGTAATTATTTCTTCAGGAGGAACTGGTTTGACCGGAAGAGATAATACTATAGATGCTGTAAAAGAAATATCAGAAACTGAAATTCCTGGCTTTGGAGAATTATTTAGATATTTAAGCTTTAAAAAAATTGGTACTTCAACTATTCAATCTAGATCTAGTGCCTTTTTAATTAATAAAAAATATGCTTTTTGCTTACCTGGTTCAAATTCAGCTGTTCAAGACGCTTGGAATAAAATTCTTTTTTTTCAATTAGATATCAGACACAAACCTTGTAATTTTGTTGAATTAATTCCAAGATTAAATGAATAACAATATTATAGGAGTTGATGAAGTTGGTAGAGGTTCACTTGTAGGAAGTGTAATAGTTTGCGCTTTTAAATCATCAAATATTTTTTTTAAAAATTTTCCTTATGAAATCAAAGATTCAAAAAAACTATCAAAATTAAAAAGGAATCTAATATACAAAGAATTGAGAAAAGAAAAATTTAATGGTTCTATAGATTACAAAATTTGCTTTGGAAAAAAAAGAGAAATAGAGTTATTAAATATTCATAATACTGTATTAAATTCAATGAATAAGGCAGTAAATAAAATTTATAAAAATGGGGACAGGGTAATAATAGATGGGTCTTTTATACCTGAAAAATTAAAGCAAATGGATATTGAAGCCATAATTAAAGCTGATGACAAGTTTCCTCAAGTGTCTGCTGCATCAATTGTAGCAAAATGTTTTAGGGATAAATTGATGACAAATTTACACAAACTCGATGAAAGATTTTTTTGGGACAAAAACTCAGGATATCCAACAAAAAAACATCTACAAAGTATAAAATTAAATGGAATTAGTGATTTTCATAGAAAAACTTATCAACCTATTTCTAAGTTTATCAATAACTTATAACCAAAGATATCAACAGGTATTTATTAAAGATTCTTTATTGATTCCAAAATTATATAAGATTCTTTGGTGCTCAAACTTAACAAAATTTATAATGGAAAGTGTGAAAATTTATTTAAAAAAATAGATAGTAAATCAATAGACTTAATATTTTTAGACCCTCCTTATTTCCTCCAACTTAATAAAAAATTAACTAGACCAAACCATAGTATTGTAAAAGGTGTTGAACAAGATTGGGATAAATTTGATAGTTTTAGCTCTTATGACTCATTCACTTTTAACTATCTCAATGAGTGTAAAAGAGTTCTCAAGGATAACGGCAGCTTATGGATTATTGGTTCTTACCATAATATTTTTAGAATAGGCACTATTTTACAAAATTTAGATTTTTGGATTTTAAACGACGTAATTTGGTCGAAATCTAATCCTCTACCAAATTTTAGAGCCACAAGATTAACCAATGCACACGAAACACTAATATGGTGTTCAAAATCAAAAAAATCAAAATATAAATTTAATTATCATGCTCTCAAAACAGCAAATGAAGATACTCAAGAAAGAAGTATTTGGAACTTTCCAATTTGTTCTGGAAAAGAGAGGATAAAAGATAAAAATAATAAAACTGCACATCCAACTCAAAAACCTTTATCTCTCATGAAAAAAATCATTACTCAATGCTCTAATAGCGATGATTTAATTTTAGAGCCTTTTGCTGGAACTGGAAGTTTTTGTGCAGCCGCAAAAAATTTAAGAAGAAAGTATATAGGATTTGAAGAAGATAAAAATTATGTTAATTTGGCAAAAAAAAGGTTATCTAAAATTAAAACTACCAATAAAATAAATATAGAGCCTCTTGAAAAAGATTTACCTAAGAAAAAAATTCCTTTTGGCAATCTTATACATGAGGGTTATCTTGAACCTGGTGATAAACTTTACAATAACAAAAAAACTACAAAAGCTATCATTCTAGCTGATGGAAGTATTAAAATTGATGGTAATAGAGGATCTATACATAAAGTAGCTGCAATAGTAAATAAAACTAGCTCATTTAATGGATGGGATTACTGGCATTATAAAAATAAAAATAAAGAACTTGAATCAATAGACGAATTAAGAAAAAAACTAAGAAATCGAACTTAATATTTTTTTATAAAAAGTTGGTAGGGGTATTCGGTCTAAATTATTTAAACTTTTCCATTTAAATTCATTAATTTTAATTTTTAATAATACCTCATAAACATCAATTTTAAATTCATGATTTGTTATAATATAATTCATTTTTTTTATTTTTTTTGAATAATTTTTTCCATTTATTACTTTTGAAAAAGTATCAAAGCTATTTGGCAAATGATCAAAACCTTTAAAAAAATTTAAATTTGGTTTTTTTAAAAATGCTATTTGATTTTTAAATCTAAAAACATAAAAATTAATAAAAATTTGTTTTTTTTTAATTTTTTTTGCTTTTGGTATATAAAAATCTTCTTGATATTTTCCATATACAAATTTTTTCAAATTAAAATTTTTTGATATTGGAAAATTTTTATTCCTAATCTGTACTGAGATATCCATAAGCGCTTCAGTAAAATTACGACTTTGATTTTTTGGCCAAATATTTATAAGAATAAATTCAATTTCTTTGTGGCTTAATACCTTTCCAAATAAACCTGTAAAAATTTTGTAAATATTTATATCTACTGGTTCATCTACAAGATTAAATCCTATAGTCCTAATTGAAGCACAAGTATATTTTCCCACACCTGGGAGTTTTATTAATTTTTCTTTATCATTTGGGATTTTAGATCCATATTTATCATTAATAATTTTTACTGCTTTCCAAAGATTTCTAGCTCTTCGATAATAACCTAATCCTGACCAGTATCTAAGTAGTTCTTTTTCAGATGAGTACTTAAATGACTTAAAGTTTTTATATCTTTTTATAAATTCTGGAAATTTTTTTTCTACAGATTCTACTCTTGTCTGCTGAAGCATGATTTCTGATATATAAGTGTTGTAAGTTGATCTTTTTTTTCTCCAAATTAAGTTTCTATTATTTTTTTTAAACCATAGTAATATTGATTTTGTAAAATGTCTTTTTTTAAGAATTTCAGTAAACTCGATGATATTGCTTTTCATTTAGTAAATTACTCTAATAAAAAAAAATTAAAATTGAACCTACTTATAACAAAAAATTGGACTAATATTATAGGCAATAAGTTAGCAAAAAAATCTCGACTCAAAGATGTTAAATACAGCAAACTAACTGATTCTATTTTTATAGCCATTTCTTGTGATCCTTCTATCATTTTAGAATTGAGATCTAGTGTTGAAAAAATTACATTAAAAATTGAATACACAACTGGAATTAAAGTAAAAAAAATCAATTTTTTCCAAGATATTTTTAAAGATTCTTTTAGTGAATTAACTCAAGATAAAAAATTAAAATACCCTCAATTAAAAAATGTTAATAAAAATAAATTAAATGATATAAAAGATCAGGAGATTACTTCAATTTTTGACAGAATTAATCTTGCAATTAAAAATGAAAAAAATTAGCTTTTTAATAATATTTCAGCTATTTATCTTTGGTGATATATATTCAGAAGAATACGAATATAAAGATTTTATAAAAGATCAGGTTCCTTTGATAAGTTCATTAAATCCAAATGCAGTTGACATTATTGAATTTTCTTCCTTTACATGCTCTCATTGTGCTGATTTCCATGAAAATGGATTACAAGATATAAAAAATTCAAAACTAGGAACTGATATTAACTATTATATAATAGATTTTCCCTTGGATTATTTTGCTTTTTATGCTTCAAGAATTGCTAATTGTATTGGTTCATCAAGATATCCTTTTACAGAAGTAGTTTACAATCAACAAAAAAATTGGTTAAAACTTTATGATAGCTCAAACCCAGACTCTCAATTTGAAATAGAAGATACTTTATTAGGATACGCAGAACAAATGGGAAATAATAGACAAGATATCCTTCAATGTATTAATGAAGATAAAAATAAAAACATAATACTTACAAAACAAATTGAAGCGCAAGAAAATTTTAATATCGAATCTACTCCGACTTTTATAATTAATGGTGAAAAAATTAAAGGTAATAGACCTAGCGTAGAGTTTTTAAAGATTATAGAAAAGAAGTTAAAATAAAATAAATTGTTAAATTTACAAAAATTATCAATTAGGGGCTTTAAATCATTTGTTGAACCAACTGAAGTAGAAATTAAAAATGGCTTAACTGGCATAGTTGGTCCAAATGGTTGTGGAAAATCAAATATAGTTGAAGCAATTAGATTTAGCTTAGGCGAAGTTTCAGCAAAAAAACTTAGAGGAAAAGAAATTGATGATTTAATATTTAATGGAACAGATAACAGACCTTCATGGAATTTAGCAGAAGTTAGTCTTCATCTAGATTTAGAAGGTTCTGATTTTGAAAAAAAATTTGAAAGTAAAGAATTAGAAATAAATAGGAAAATATTTAGAGGGGAAGGTTCTAATTCTTACATTAATGGAAAAGAAGTTAGATTAAAAGATATCCAACTATTGTTTGCCGACGCATCAACTTCAGCCAGATCAACTTCTATAGTAAGTCAGGGAAGAATTGGAGCTATAACTCAAGCAAAACCTGAGGACAGAAGAATGGTTCTTGAAGAAGCAGCCGGTATTTTAGGTCTGCAAACAAGAAGACATGACACAGAATTAAAAATAAAAGCTGCTCAAAATAACTTACTAAGAATAGAAGATATAATTAAAACTTATGAGGAACAATTAACTATACTTAAAAAACAATCAAAAGAAGCGGAAAGATTTAAAAGTATTTCTTCTCTTATAAAGAATGCGGAAGCTTCTGTATTTTATGTAAAAAGAGAAGAAATAAAAAAACTTATTCTTGATCTAGAAAATGAAAGAAAGGATATAGAATTTAAAGTAAATGACCAAAAAAATGAAGTTCTAAAAAACAATAAATCTTATGAAGAGCTTAAAATAACAATCCCTCCTATGAGAGAGAAGTCATACTCATTAAATTCTGAGCTAGAAAGATTAAATATGTCAATAGAAAATTTAAAACAAGAGGAATTAAGGTTTGAAGAACACAAAAGTAATTTAGAATATCGTGTTACTCAATTACAAAAGGATTTAGAAGTTGAGTTAGAGCAGCAAAATGAAACACAAATAAAAATTCAAGTTATATCCAAAGAATTTAATGAACTGAGTAATAAAGAATTTAAAGAAGGTGTTGACCTAAAATCTCAAGACAAATCGGATAAAAGTCTACTAAATCAAATAGCTTTTAAAAAAGACTATGAAAAAGTAGTGGCTGCAATTTTTGGAAAAGAATTACTTGCCGCCTTAGATAATGATGGGGTTTTTTACTGGTCAAAGAAAAATACTGAAATAAAAAATAGTGAGTTTAATTTTCCTTGTATTGTTTCTGACACAGTAATTCAAGCACCTGAACAGACTTCAATTAAATTAAATTACATAGCCATTGTAGAAAACAAAGAGTTAGGAATAAAGTTTTCAAACAAGTTAGCTCCAGGCCAAGCAATCGTTGACTTGGAAGGTAATTTTTGGAGATGGGATGGGCTTTTTATATCTCATGACTATGAACAAAATGTTTCATCCATTATTTCAGAATTAAAAGAAAAAAGATTAGGGGATCTAAATAAACAAATGACTGAATGGAAAAGTATCCTAGATGTCACTAATCAAAAAATTAAAGATTTAAATGAAAGAATCGAAACTACAAAAAAAGAACTAGAACTTTCCGGTTCAAGTCCAGAAAATATTGAAGAAAAAAGACAATTTATTTTGAATAAAGTTCAAGAATTAAGTTCAGAAAAAAATCATTTTGATATAAAACTTCAAAAAGAAGAAGAGTTACTTGAAAAACTATCTAAGGATTTAAGAAATACTGAACAAAGCTTTTCTATTATCAAAGAAGAATTAATAAGAAAAGAATCTGAAATACAAAATCAAAAAAATTTATTAGATCAATTAGCTGCTAACTGCAAAGAAAAAATTAATGTTAATTTACATAATTTAGAAAATGAGTTACCAGATTTTAAAAAAGATAATAATTTAGAAACTTCTGAAAATAGAGTTCACAGACTATATGCAGAAAGAGAAAGAATTGGTGCGGTTAATTTATTAGCAGAAGAAGAATATTCAAATTTAAGATCTAAAGTTGATGAAACTATCAAAGATAAAAATGATATAGAAGAATCTATAGAAAAATTAACTTCAGCTATAAATAAAATTAATAAAGAAGGTCTAGATAGACTTAAAAATGCTTTTAAAATTGTTAATGAAAACTTTGAAAGACTTTTCACAAAGTTGTTTGGTGGAGGAAAAGCGTATCTAAAACTTATACAAGATAACGAAGATCCTCTAAATTCAGGATTGGAGATTTATGCAAGTCCTCCGGGGAAAAAAATGAAAAATATAACTGGATTATCTGGTGGAGAACAAGCATTAACGGCTATATCTCTTTTGTTTGCAGTATTTACTGCAAATCCATCTCCTTTTTGTATATTAGATGAAGTAGACGCTCCACTTGATGATAATAATGTTGATAGATTTTGTAGTATGGTTGAGGAAATATCTGAAAAGGTTCAAACAAAGTTTATAGTTATAACTCATAACAGAATGACTATGTCGAGAGTAGACAGACTATTTGGTGTTACTATGCCCGAGGAAGGGGTTTCACAGCTTGTTTCTGTAGAGTTAGAAGAGGCAATAAAGTATGCCGATTGACTCAAAAAAATTAAAAGGATTGAGTTTTGCTTACAGAATCTCTAGTGAGCTTTTGGGTGCGTTAGTTGTAGGGGTTTTATTGGGTTTATTTCTTGATAAAATTTTTGATACAAAACCATTTATGTTAATCTTATTGATAATACTAGGTTTTTTGGCAGGATTATTAAATATTTACAGGCTTATAAGTCGCATAGAAAAAAAGGAATAAAATTGTTTATATAGCGCATGTCTAAAGGTGACAGTCCGCTAAAACAATTTGAAATTAAACCACTAATAGATATTGAGTTTTTTGGTCAGAATATTTCTTTTACTAATTCAGCCCTCTGGATGGTTATTACTACTTTGCTGGTCTTGGGGTTTTTTTCATTACCTTTTTTTAAATCAAAAAAAACTAACTCAATTGAAGACCTTTATCCTTCAAGATTTCAAGTGGCAGCAGAACTAGGTTTTAACTTTATAAGTAATTTAATCGAAGACACGGTTGGCAAAGAAGGAAGAAGATTTTTTCCATTAGTGTTTTCTTTATTTATGTTTATTTTATTTGGAAATCTTTTGGGGATGATCCCTTATAGTTTTACTTTCACGAGCCATGTTATTGTAACTTTTGCTTTAGCACTTGGTGTATTTTTATTTGTTACAATTTTAGGTTTTGTTAAACATGGAGCTAAATTTTTTGGTTTTTTTGTAATTCCAGGATTGCCTATATACATGCTTCCATTACTTGTACCTATTGAAATAATTTCATATCTTTCTAGACCAATAAGTTTATCAGTTCGATTATTTGCTAACATGTTAGCTGGTCATACCCTTTTAAAAGTGTTTGCTGGCTTTGTGTCAGCATTAGGTTTTTTAGGTATCTTGCCACTAGTATTTATTGTGGCTTTAACTGGTTTAGAAATTTTAATAGCTTTTTTACAAGCATATGTTTTTGCTATATTAACATGCTTGTATATTAACGATGCGTTACACTTACACTAGAGTTACATAAGGAGGTAAATATGGAACTAGTAGAAGGACTAAAATACTTAGGAGCTGGCTTAGCAGTTATCGGCGTTATTGGTGCTGGTATAGGAATCGGAAATGTTTTTGCAGCTTTTATTACTGCTGTCGGTAGAAATCCAGCAGCAAGAAACGAAGTATTCACTATGACTATGCTTGGATTTGCTTTAGTTGAAGCTATTGCTCTTTTTGCACTGGTTATTGCTTTAGTAATTTTGTTTGCATAATAAATGCCGCAAATAGAACAAACTGAATTTTTTTTATCTCAGCTTTTTTGGCTGATGGTGTTGTTTGTAGTATTATTTTTAGTACTTACATACTATACAATCCCTAAAATTAGAGCTTTTTTGAACAAGAGAGATAATTTCGTTAAAGATCATCTTTCTAAGCAAGACGCGCTTATCAAAAAAGCTGAGTTACTTATTCAGGAATATGACGAAAAAATCAATAAAGCAAAAGAAGAAGCTAATCAAATAATCGAGCAAGCAAGAAATACAGCCCAAAAAGAAAGTGAAGTTATTTTGAAAACTACTGAAAATAAAATACAACAACAAATTAAAGAAACTGAAGATAAGATCATGAAAGAAAAAACAATAGCTTTTAATAATCTTGAAAAAGAATTAAGAGAAAGTGCTACATTATTTGTATCAAAAATAACTGACCAACCTTCTGAAAGTATAAAATTATAATGTTTCACCATTTACTTGAAGATCCTAAGTTTTGGATATTGGTTTGCTTTATAGTGTTTGTAATCTTAATGATTAAGCCATTCAGAAAAATTATGTTAGGTGGTCTTGATAATAAAATTGAGGAAATAAAAAATAACATTAATCTATCGCTTAAAAGCTTCAGGTCTGCAGAAAAACAACTAGAAGAATCTATGGATAAAACGAAAGATTTAGATTTGAAAATAAAAGACATCATTGTTAATGCTAAATCTCAATCTGAAATGCTTTCTAAATCTATTATTGAGAAAACTAATGCTTTAATTAAATCAAAAGAAAAAAATTCCTTGGAGAGGATAAGGCAAATAGAAATTTCAGCTGTGCAAGAAATTAAATCTCAAGCTTCTTTGAAACTTAATAAAATATTGATCGATTATTTTGAAAAAATGCCCTTAGAAAATAAAAAAGTTATTCTTAATAAAAAAGTTTCTTCTTTGGATTCTTTTATTTAAAATTATTTAATTTATCGCAGTAAAAATTCTTAATCCTTTTTTATAAATTTCGTATTTTATTTTCATACTTGCAAAATGTTGGATTTCCATTTTATTTAAATATGGCGTATTGACCGTTGACTTCCAATTTTTTTGGTTTGTGAAATTTATTTTTTTTTCATATGAAGACAATTTTAATGTTTCTTCTCTGTTTGTTATAAAAACCAAAGCATTAAAACTTTCATCAAAAAGATCATATTCAGGAATATCAGAAATCTTATAGTTCATTATAATATCAATAAAAACATCATCTGGAGAACTAATTTTTTGATAACAATTTAAATTTATATCATTTACTAAGGTCAGTATTGAATTATTATCATATAGAATTGTAGTTGCTTCAGAGATCAGAAAATATTTTGGACAGTCTATATTAATACTAATTTCTTTCTCTTTTTTAATAGAGCAACTAAATAAAAATTGTGACAAAATAGTAATTAAAATGATAATTTTGATCATTATGTTTAACTTAATTATTAATTAATAAATGGAAAAATCAATCAATATTAATGTACATGTAGCTGAGTACAGGGGGTTTTGTGCTGGGGTAGAAAGAGCTATTGAAATGGTAGAAAAGAGTCTTAAAAAATATGGTTCTCCAGTTTACGTAAGACATGAAATAGTTCATAACAAATATGTAGTTCAATCTCTTAAAGCAAAGGGTGTAATTTTTGTTGAAACTTTATTAGACATACCAAAAAACACAAAAGCTCCAGTAATTTTTTCAGCTCATGGTGTTAGTAAAGAAGTTATATCGGCTGCAAAAGATTTAAATTTATTTCACCTAGATGCAACTTGCCCCCTAGTAAGTAAGATACATAGAGAATTAGAAATTTTAGAAAAAGAAGGTTATAAAATAGTGATGATTGGTCATAGATATCATCCGGAAGTTATTGGAACTATTGGGCAAGCAAAAGATAAATCTAATGTAATACTGATCGAAGATAAATCTGATGTCGAAAAGCTACAATTAAAAAAAAATCAAAAAATTGCATACGTAACTCAAACTACCTTATCTATTTATGATACTAAGGAAATTGTAAAAACAATTAAGGAAAAATACCCAAATATTGTGGAGCCTAAAAAATCTGATATTTGTTATGCTACATCTAACAGACAACTTTCTGTTCAAGAGTTGTCAAAAAAAGTAGACTGTTTTTATATTATTGGTGCTTATAATTCATCAAACTCAGTAAGACTAGTAGAAACAGCAAAAATGTTTGGATGTAAAAATGCAGAGTTAGTTCAAAATATAGATGACTTTGATTTTAAAAAAGTTTCAAAATATAAAGAAATTGGACTAACTGCTAGTGCTTCTGCTCCGGAAGAGTTAATTAAAAAATTTATTAACCAACTTAAGTTGCATTTCAATATTAAACTAAATGATCAAAAGATTCCTGAAAATATTAAGTTTAAAGTACCAAATTATTTAAACTAATGGCAGTTTTTACAGAAATATCCATTAATGACGCTGAAAGATTATTTAGTAAATTAGGGAAAATTAATCATATAACAGGAATAGAGGAAGGTGTTGAAAACACAAACTACATAATTGAATTTGTAAATAGACAAAAATTTATTTTTACAATATTTGAAAAAAGAACAAAAAATGATGATTTACCTTACTTTAATAGCGTAATGTCTAAATTCTATAATGATGGGGTTCCATGTCCAACTTGTGTAAATATTGATGGAAAAGAAATTTTTAAAATTAAAGGAAAATATTCCTGCCTATATAAATTTTTGGAAGGTAGGCCAACACAAGATTTAAATAATCAAAAACTTAAATCTTTATCTGATATATTAACAAAACTTCACAAAATAGGTAAATCTTCAAATTTATATAGAGAAAATAATATGCTAATTCCTTCATGGATTTATATTTTAAATAAATTTAAAAACCATAGTAATTACCAATATAAAGAAGAACTTAAATATGTATCAAAATTGATTAATGATTTACAAGACTTGTTTCCAAAAAATCTAACAAAGTCCATAATTCATGCTGATATATTTCCCGATAATGTTTTTTATAATAATAATGAAGTATCTGGAATTATTGATTTTTTCTTTACATGCAATGATACTAAAATTTATGATTTGGCAATTTTAATAAATTCTTGGTTTGTTATTGGTGAATTTAATGAAGATAATTGTATAAATTTTTTAAAATTCTACTTAGAAAAAAATAAATTAACTAATGAAGAAAAAAATTATTTTAACTTTTATCTAAAAGTAAGTGCAATAAGATTTTTTTTAACAAGATTGCATGATATGCATTTTAATTTAAATGGACAAGTCAAACACAAAGATCCTTTAGAATTTTTTAATATAATTAAATTTCATTATAATAATAATTTACAGGATTTAATTTGATTACGATTTACACTGATGGATCTTGTATAGGTAATCCTGGAAATGGTGGATGGGCTTTTATTATTCTTAATTCAAAAAATGAAAAGATTATCAAATATGGTTATGAAAAAAATACTACAAATAATCGAATGGAATTAATTGCAACAATAAATGCCATAAAATTACTAAAAGAAGAAAGTAAGTGTAATATAATAACTGACAGCAATTATGTAAAAGAAGGAATAAATTCTTGGATTAAAAATTGGAAAAAAAATAACTGGCTCACTGCTAATAAAAAAGATGTAAAAAATAAGGATTTATGGATTAAATTAGATAAGTATATCAATAATAAACAAATAAATTGGATTTGGGTAAAGGGCCATAGCAGCGATGAAATAAATAATATGGTTGATGAAATAGCTCGAAAAGCTGCAAAAGAATTAATTGAATCTCTTTAAAATTTTATTGTGGGAATCTAAATTTTTTATTGGACCAATTGCAGATATTGTAAGAGGAGATTGTATAATGTTTAGTCTAGCTTTTTCCAAATCTTCTAAAGTGATTGCATTTATTTTTTTCATTCTTTCTTCATCATCTATTATTCTATTATATAATAATTTTTGTGTAGCATTTGACCTAGCTCTAACAGAGGTACTCTCCTTACCCATGAGTAGCGATGATTTAAATTGAGCTTTAGCTCTTTTTAATTCATCAGGTGTAAAGCTACTTGTGTGAATATTCAATTGATCACATAAAACTGGAATTAATTCTTTTATCTCTTCAGAACCTGTTCCAGCATAAATTCCAAAAACGCCGGAATCAGTAAAAGAGGAAGAATAACTTGAAATAGAATATACAAGTCCTCTTTTTTCTCTTATTTCTTGAAAAAGTCTTGATGACATTCCTGAGCCAAGAACAGTAGAATATAAAGCAGTTGCATAATATAAATCAGAAAAATAATCAACTCCTTTAAATCCTAATATTAGATTAACCTGTTCTAGTTCTTTATTTTGTCTAAAATCTCCTCCTTCATAATTTGACTTTGGTGAATAATTACTTGTTCCTTTTGGTAGAAAATTAAATTTTTCTTCAACTAATCCTATTACTTCTTTTTCATTGAAATTACCTGAAACAGAAAAAACCATTTTTTCAGGATTGTAAAAGTCATTCATAAAGCCACTGACCTCTTCTCTTTGAATATTTTTAATAATTTCTGTTTTTCCAAGTATTGATCTACCCATAGGTTGATTTGGATAAGCTGTCTCTTGCCATTTATCAAAAACTAGATCATCGGGTGTATCTAAATACATTCCTATTTCTTGAAGAATAACACCCCTTTCTCGATCTAATTCTTTTTTATCAAATGAAGAAAATTGAAGAATATCACTAATAATATCAACTGAAGTTTTTATATCTTCTTTAAGTACTTTCATGTAGTAAGCAGTAATTTCCCTTGAGGTATAAGCATTTACATGGCCTCCTATCATTTCAACTTCTTGCGCTATTTCAAGAGCCGTTCTATTTTTAGTACCTTTAAAGGCCATATGCTCTAATAAATGAGCAACTCCATTATTATTATCATTTTCATTTCTTGCTCCAACTTTGATCCACATACCTACTGATATAGTTTCTACAGTATCAACAAAGTCTGTAATCAAGGTAATTCCATTAGATAGTTTTTTTGTATTAGGCATGTTCAATAATATATTTTTTTAAAACACTATAGTCATTACTTAAAATGTCATATCTTTCAGGGTTTTTAAAATTAATTGATTTATCATAAATTAAATTATTTTCATTTATTGCCCTATTTACAGTGTCTTGAAATTTAACCGGGTGAGCACAAGCTAGTGAGCAAATATTACTTATTTGCATTTTCCTTGCTACAGAAACTCCTACAGCGGTATGAGGATCTAAAATAAGATTATTATTTTTATATGTATTTTTTATCTCATTTAAAACTTCAAAACTAGTAGTCATGCCAGATTTAAAAATATTTTTTATTTTTGAATATGCTTCTTTTTCTATATGCAAAGATTTTCGCGTATCCGAGAAATTAATAAATAATTCAGATGTATTGTCCGGTCCAAGAAAGTCATAAACTAACCTTTCAAAATTACTGGATATCATTATATCCATGCTGGGACTGTTAGTTTTTATCACTTTTTTTAAAGATAAGTCATTTGACTGAATAAAACGATCTAGAATATTATTTTCATTTGTCGCAATAACTAAATCTTTAATTAAAAAACCCATTTTTTTTAAAGCATAAGCAGCATATATATTTCCAAAGTTTCCTGTAGGCACAACAAAACTTGAAATATTATAATTGCTTATTGCCCATGCATAATAAATAGTTTGGGGCAGTATTCTGAACCAATTTATTGAATTAACAGCAGTAAGACTTTGTTTTTGCAATAACTCTTTATCATTAAATGCTTTTTTTACTATTGATTGGCAGTCATCAAAACTACCTTCTAGAGCAACATTAAATACATTATCTGAGCCAACAGTAGTCATTTGTTTTCTTTGAAACTCAGAAGTTCCGTTATGTGGATGCAGAATGCAAATCTTGATATTTTCTAGTCCCTGAAAGGCGTTTATTGCTGCTGATCCGGTATCCCCTGAAGTAGCTCCTAATACCATTAAATTTCTGTTATTTTTTTTTAAATAATATTCATAAATTTTAGCTAATAGAGACATAGCATAATCTTTGAATGCTAATGTAGGTCCGTGAAATAAATTAAGAAGTTTTAAATTATCTAATTCCGTAATAGATACAATTTTATCGTCAAAAGAATAATAAGCTTCATCGATAATTGTTTCAATTTCATCTTTGGAAAATAAATCTGATAAAAATTTTTCTAGTATAGAAAAAGCAATAAACTTATAACTTTTGTTTTCTAATTTTTTTATTTCTTCTTTAGAAAAGGTAGGGAATTTTTTAGGAATAAAAAGACCTCCATCTGGGGCTAATCCTAATTCTAAAACCTCATTAGTATTAAAGACTTTATTAATATTTCTTGTGCTTAAGTAATCCATTTTAATTTTTTCTTCTTAGAATTATTAACATTACAATACTAGATATCCCTAATAAATACCAAGTAATCATATATTCGAAATGCCTATTATTTAACAATGTTCTTGGATCAACAAAATATTTGTTAATTGCTGGTTCAGCAAGGACAAAATAATAATTTTTTTCAGAATTAAAATTATGATCAATATTGAAATACTTTAGTTGGAAATCAATTTTTTCGGGATAAAACCATTCATTTTTCAATAAATTATTATTAGGTACAAAAAAATTTTTTTTTATAAAATGCCTTATGTAAACTTTAAGTTTTTTTTTATTTTCTATGTGGTGTAGCAAGTTTCCATATATCTCTTCAGCATAATCAATTGATCTTACCCATCCAATATTTATTACAGAATTGTCTGTTGCATAATAATTTATTGGTAAAAAAACATGAAATCCCACTAAACCATTAAATGTCTTTGATTGCATAAATATAGGATTATAAGAAATATCGTAAACTCCTATTTCTAATAAAACACTTTCAAAATCACTATAAAATATCTCCTTACTAGCTTCAAATCCTCTGTACTCAACATATTTATCAGGGATTTCAAAAGTATTTTCAATATTATGAATTAAGTCATTCTTCCACTGAAGTCTATATAACTGCCATGTTCCTAAGCTGCTTGTAAGAATAATTATAAAAATAAAAAAAACTGATAATGTATTTTTTTTATTAATAGAAAGTATTATTTATCTACCCCACCAGTAAACACTGACATATAAAAAAAGCCATACTACGTCAACAAAATGCCAATACCATGCAGCTGCTTCAAATCCGAAGTGTCTTTTTGGTGTTAAATGACCTTTACTAGCTCTTCTTAAACAAACAAATAAAAATAATGTTCCTATAAGGACATGGAATCCGTGAAATCCCGTTGCCATGAAAAAAGTTGATGGATATATTCCATCAGTAAAGCCAAATTGTGCATGATGATATTCATAAGCTTGTAAAAGAGTAAAGAATACTCCCAAGCCAACTGTGATTCTAAGAGCTTTTACTGCTTCTTTTTTATTTCCTTCTCGCACCTCATGGTGAGCCCAAGTACAAGTGGTCCCAGATAATAATAAAATTAAAGTATTTAGATAAGGAATATCTAAAGGATCAAAAGTCTCAATTCCTTCAGGTGGCCAAATGCCAATTCCAAGAGAGCCAGTAAAAACATCTTTATATTCCTCAATAAAAGATCTAGGTAATAAACTAGCATCAAAAAAAGCCCAAAAAAAAGCTACAAAAAACATAACTTCTGAAGTTATAAATAGAGCCATGCCATACCTAAGTCCAATTTCAGTAATTGAACTATGAACGTTTAAGAAAGTTGTTTCTTTTATTATATCCTTCCACCAAAAATACATGGTCAAAAGAATTAATACAAAACCAACAACAAGAGGCCAAATCATTTGATAGTGCATGTATAAGATACCACCTGAAACTAAAAACAAAGTTGAAAAAGCTCCAAATATTGGCCATGGACTTGGGTTTACAAGATGGTACTCATGTTTCTTTTTAGAGTCTTCAAATACTAAATCTACCATTACAAATATTATTTCAATCTATTTTAGGAAAAAAGGTATATGACAAAGTGACATTCCTTACTTTACTAGCTTCAGGGTCATTTCTAATAAGTGGGTCAATATAAAAAGTGACTGGAAATTCAGCAATTTCACTGGGTTCCAAAGGTTGATCTAAGAAGCAAAAACACTCTATTTTTGTTAAATAAGGACTAATTTTTGGAGGTAAAACGTTAAAAGTAGACGTTCCAGTTATATTAACATTTGAATTATTTTTTGCTTTAAATAAAACACTATATTTTTTACCTTCTTCAACATTCATTTTACTAGGGGCATCAAAAGACCAGTTTAATTCGTCAGATACATGCGCATCAAATATAAATTGAAAATTTAAAGAGGAATTTTGTTTAGCATTAAATTTTTCTTCCAAATCAATTTTATTGAAACCTTTAAACCCTGTAACTTCACAGAATATTTTATATAAAGGCACAGAGAAGACTACTAGGGATGTCATTAAAATAAGTAATGAAGATAAAAGTAGTAAAGTTTTATATTTATTATTTATCAAACAAAACCGGATTTAATTCTATAAATTGTGAAAAAATAAAAAAATATGACTGCTAAAATCAAAAATAGCAAAGTTATAAAATTCTTTTTTTTCTTCATAAATTAAATCAGAAAACTATCAATTACAGATAATAAAAATATTAAAAATAAATACATAATAGAAAATCCAAATAATTTAATTGCATCTTTTTTTGGAACTTTTGAAATATTTAATAAATATAATTTGTAAATAAAATACAAATTCAAGATATTTGAAGTTATAAGGAAGAAAATACCATTATAGCCAAAAATAAATAATAAATTAGTGCTTATTAGCATTAGAAGAGTGTAGAAATTCATTAACTTAAATGTAGATTTAAATCCATAAATTGCCGGATACATAGGTACTTCTGCTTTTGAATAATCATCATTTCTGTATATAGCCAATGCCCAAGAATGCGGCGGTGTCCAAAAGAAAATAATTAAACAAAAAATTATTGAGTTCCATAAATCAACATATGTAAGACTAATCCAAGCAATCACAGGTGGTAATGCTCCAGCTAAACCACCAATGACTATATTCTGAGATGTACTTGATTTTAAAACTACCGTATAAAACAGTGAATAATAAACAATTGTAAATGCTAAGAGACCAGCGGCAAAAATATTAGTAAAAAAAAATAAACCATAAACTGAAAATATTGAGAATACCAAACCAATTGATAGAGCTGTATTTGGAGAAATACCTCCGGAAGGTATAGGTCTAAGTTTTGTTCTATCCATTTTTTTATCTAAAAATCTATCATACCACATATTTAAAATAGCAGATCCTGAAGCACCAAATGAAATTAAAATTAAAGATATAGATTTTATAAATAACGACTTATCAGATGGAGCTAGAATAATCGAACATAAAGCAGTAAAAATAACAAGAGATATTACTCCAGGTTTAATTAGAGCATATAAATTTAAAATGAAGTTTTTTATGAAAGCAAGAAAACTATCTTGGCTTTCGATACTTTCACTTTTTTTATTATAGTTAGAATGCACTAGTTCTTAACTTCTGGTAAGGTATCATATGTATGATGAGGGGGTGGTGATGATAGAGTCCATTCTAAAGTTTTAGCGCCCTCACCCCATGGATTATCTTCACATCTTTTTCCAAATAAAAATGCATGGGCCATTACAAATATAAAGAATAAGAATGAAATAGCAGAAATATAGGAGCCAATTGATGATATATAATTCCAACCAGCAAAAGCATCAGGATAATCTGGAATTCTTCTCGGCATACCTTGAAGACCCAAAAAATGTTGAGGAAAAAAAGTAATATTAACTCCAATAAAAAACAACCAAAAGTGCATTTTGCCAAGAAATTCTGAATATTTTTTTCCAGACATTTTACCAAACCAATAGTAAATACCAGCAAAAATTCCAAAAACAGCACCCATACTAAGAACATAATGGAAATGTGCCACAACATAATAAGTATCATGTAACACTACGTCCACTCCAGCATTAGCCAAAACAACACCTGTAACACCACCTAAGGTAAATAAAAAAATAAATCCAACCGCAAATAACATGGGTGTCGTAAAAGTAATTGAACCACCCCACATTGTTGCTATCCAACTAAATATTTTAATTCCAGTTGGTACTGCAATAATTATGGTAGCTAGCATAAAATAAGCTCTAACATTTGCGCTAAATCCAACTGTGTACATATGATGGGCCCATACAACAAAACCGATGAAACCAATGGCAACCATAGCATAAGCCATACCTAAATAACCAAATACTGGTTTTTTAGAAAATGTTGAAATAATGTGACTTACAATACCAAATGCTGGCAATATCATAATATAAACTTCTGGGTGTCCAAAAAACCAAAATAAGTGTTGAAATAAAATTGGGTCTCCTCCTCCAGCTGGATTAAAAAAAGTGGTTCCAAAATTTCTATCAGTTAATAGCATTGTTATCCCGCCACCTAATACCGGAACTGCTAAAAGAAGTAAAAAAGCTGTAACTAGCATAGCCCATATAAATAAAGGCATTTTGTGCAATGTCATTCCAGGAGCTCTCATATTTAATATTGTCGTAATAAAGTTTATTGCTCCTAATATTGAGGAAGCTCCTGCTAAGTGCAATGAGAATATAGCCATATCAACTGCAGGTGAAGAATGTCCAACCTGTGAACTCAGAGGTGGGTAAATTGTCCAACCTGTGCCAGCCCCACTTCCGACAAACATAGATCCAGAAATAAGAAGCAAAGAAGGTATTAATAGCCAAAAGCTAATATTATTTAATCTTGGGAAAGCCATGTCAGGAGCACCTATCATAAGAGGTATAAACCAATTACCAAAACCTCCAATTAACGCTGGCATTACAACAAAGAAAATCATCAGCAAACCATGTGCTGTTATAATTACATTCCACATTTGTCCATCTGTAATAACTTCCATACCCGGACTAGATAACTCCATTCTCATAACTACAGATAACAAGGCACCTACAATTCCAGCAATAACAGCATAAATTAAATACAATGTTCCAATATCTTTGTGATTGGTTGAAAAAAACCATCTTACAAAAAAGTTAGGCTTATGATCATGACTATGATCAGAAGATTCTGATATCGAACTCATAATTATTTATCTCCTTTTATTAATAAATTTTTAGTTAATTTGATCTCTTTAAACTCTTCGATTATTTCATCATTAACAGCATATGTATTTTTTGCCGACTCCACCCATACTAAAAATTCTTTTTTAGGTAATACTTTAACAACTGTGGGCATAAAACCATGGCCTGTTCCACAAATTTCAGAACATTGACCTCTATAAACACCTGGTTCTTTAACATTAACCCAAGTTTCATTTAGCCTTCCAGGTACTGCATCAGTTTTAATTCCCATAGATGGAATAGCCCAACTATGTAATACATCTCCAGCCGTAATTAGAATTTGAATATTAGTGTTAGCAGGAATAACTAAAGGATTATCAACTGTTAATAATCTTATGTCATCTTTTTTTAAATCTTCGTCTTTAATCATATAACTTTCAAAGTAAAAGTTGCCATAATCTGGGTACTCATATTCCCAATACCACTGGTGACCTATTACTTTAACTGTCATTTCATAATCTTCTGACTTTTCTTGTTCATAAATTAATCTGAAAGATGGAATTGCCATTATTACTAAGATGATAACTGGTATAGCTGTCCAGAGCACTTCTAGAATAGTATTATGTGCGGTTGTTGAGGGTTTAGGGTTTCTTTTTGCACTAAACCTAAAAGAAACATAAAATAAAAGACCTAAAACGAACAAAGTAACTAAAAACATTACAATTGAAATACCATTGTGCAGAGATATAACTTTATTCATTAAATCAGTTGCAGGTTTTTGAAAACCAAACTGCCAAGCTTCAGGAAACTTTGCAAAAATTGTGGAAGGAAAAATAACCATACATATTAATAATAAAAATCTCATAAGGTTATTTTATTGAATAGTCCTGATCAGTATATTGACAGGTTGTCGCTAAGACAACTTATTCACTATCAAAATAGTGAAAAACTAAAGTAAGTGCTGAGACTACAGCTGTATCAGCTTTAAAAATCCTTGAGCCAAGCTTCAAATTATAAAAATTTTTTGAAAATGACTTTAAAAGATCTCTTTCTTCATCAATAAAACCACCTTCAGGCCCTATAATGACACAAATATCTTTATTTTTATCAATTTCTATTTTTGATATATCCAAACCATCTAAATTTTCATCAAACATGAAAATATTTTTTTTTACTAAATTAGCTTTTTGATCCTTTAATTTTGTCATTTTTTTAATTATTGGAATTTGAGTTCTTCCAGATTGTTGAACTGCACCAATGGCATAAGCATCAAATTTTTTTTCGTTTATGGTTTTTAAAACAGTTCTTTTAAATAAAGTCGGGTATAAATTTCTAATTCCTAATTCAGTTGATTGCCTAATAATAGTCTCTGAATTTTTATATTTAATTGGTGAAAAACACAGATCTATATTTGGTATATTTTTTGGATCTGATATTTTCACTAAACATTTTACAGAAATTTCCTTTTTTTTATTAATATTCTCTATTACAGCAAGCCACTCACCATCATAATTATTAAAAATAATTACTTTATCATTCAATTTTAGTCTTATTGATTTGGATAAATGAATGGATTGATTATAATCTAAACTATAGATTAAATTTTCTCGTAGTTTATTATTGAGATAAATTCTTTTCATGTCAGATATAAATAAGAATAAAATAATATTTAAACTTTTACCAGTAAGTCTTCATAAATATATTATTCTTCTAAGATTAGATAGGCCAATTGGATTTATGCTACTTTTTTATCCTTTAGCTTTTAGTATGGCTTACTCTACAACATTTAATTTATTTTTTTTATATTATATTTTTATATTTTTTATTGGTTCTGTGACTATGAGGTCTGCGGGCTGTGTGATCAATGATTTAATAGATAGAAAAATCGATATTAAAGTATCAAGAACTAAAGATAGGCCAATTGCCTCCGGATCAATTAAACTTAAAGAGTCTTTTATAATATTGTTTTTATTATTATTATTAGGTTTATTAATTCTATTTTCATTAAATAAAAACTCTATAATTCTTGGATTTATTATTTTTCCTTTGGTTATTTTATATCCATTAGCAAAAAAATATTTTTTTATGCCCCAGTTAATATTAGGTTTGATTTATAATTGGGGTGTTTTTATTGGATGGAGCACTATGGGTTTAAAAATCGAATTTAATGAAGTAGTTATTCTTTATTTTTCATGTGTATCTTGGACCTTAATTTACGATACGGTATATGCAACTCAAGATATAGAAGATGACAAATATTTAGATCTCAACTCCTCAGCAATTCTATTTGGAAGTTATAAAAAGCCAATTTTAGCTTTTTTGATCTTTATACAGTTTTTTTTATTAAATTTACTTGGAAGTTATCTCAATTTAGGTGTTTATTATTCTTTACTTATAAGCATAGTAGGAATTATTATAGTCTTAGACTTGTTATTCATGTGGGATTTTTCCAAAACAAAATCATTAGATTTTTTCAAAAGAAATAACTTATATGGATTAATAATTTTAATTATAATTTTAATTAGTAAGAACTTTTTACATGTCTGAAAATAAAAAAAACTTTTTTAGAATTTCAGCTTATTTTTTAAATTATAAGTTTAAATTATTTATTTCTATAGTTTGTATGATTATAGCAGCTATTTGTACAGGATTTCATGCTTGGCTAGTAAAACCAGCTCTAGACCAGGTACTAATTAATAAAGATCAATTTTATTTATATTTTATTCCCGCGGCAATCTTAATTACAGGAATTATAAAAGGTTTATGCAGCTATGTACAGGTAACCTCATTAACTTTTATGAGTCAAAAAATAATCGAACTTTTAAGAATTCAGGTTTTTCAAAGAATAATTAATCTTCATTACAGTTTTTTTCTTGAAAATAAAACTGGATCTCTAATTACTAGAATAACTACAGATACTTACTACCTAAATGGCGCCATGGCAAAAACTTATACCGCTTTAATTAAAGACTCTTTAACGTTAATTGTTTTAACTGGAAATATGTTTTATCAGAATTGGAAACTTTCAATAATTTCTCTAATAGTTTTTCCTCTAGCTTCTATTCCAATAAGAGTTTTAGGAAAAAAAGTAAGGAATGTTACAAAAAATCTACAACATCAAGTTGGAGAATTAGCTTCAATATTAGAAGAAATTTTTAAAGGTGCTAAACATGTAAAATCTTTTAACGCTGAGGACTTTGAATTGAACAAATCCAAAAAAGAGATAGAAAATGTAAGGTATTTAAACTTTAAACAAGAAAAAGTTATTGCTAGGGCTAGGCCTTTTACTGAAACCTTGGGAGCTTTTGCTGCAAGCTTAGCAATTTTTGGAGGAGGATTATTTGTTGTAAAGGAGGGTATGACGGCGGGGCAACTTACAAGTTTTTTAGTTAGTCTTATGCTAGCTTATCAACCTTTAAAAAACCTAATTAACCTTAATGTAACTTTGCAGACAGGCCTAGGAGCTGCCTCTAGAATTTTTTGGATAATAGACCATCAAAATGAAACAAAAGATGGTAAAAAATTTATAAAAGATAAATTTAAAAAACTTTCATATAAAAATATTTTTTTTAAATATAAAAATCAAAATAAATATACTGTTAAAAATTTTAGTTTAGAAATAATAAAAGGAGACAAAATTGCTATTGTGGGGCCTTCTGGATCAGGTAAAACAACTTTATTAGGTTTGTTAATAAGATTGTTTGACATAGAAAAAGGAGAAATACTTCTGAATAACTATAATATTGAAAAATTAAAATTAAAAAACTTGAGAAGTTTTTTTAGTTTAGTTAGTCAAGACACAGTTTTATTTGATGGAACTATTGAAGAAAATATAAGGTATAATTCCAAAGCAAACATAAGAAAAATTAATAAAGCTGTTGAATATTCTTGTATTAAAAGTTTTATAAAAGATCTTCCTCAAAAACTTAATACTAAAATTGGTGAAAATGGAATTAAATTATCGGGCGGACAAAGACAAAGAATAGCAATAGCAAGAGCCATTATTCAAGAAAAAGATGTCATACTTTTAGATGAACCTTCTTCAAACCTTGACTTAAAAACAGAATCTGAAATATTTAAAAACTTAGACAAATTAAAAAATACAACTCTTGTAGTGATTGCTCATCGACTTTCTACAATTCAAAAATTTAATAAAATAGTTTTCGTTCAAAATGGTGAAATTAAGGAAATTGGTACCCATAGCATTCTTATGAAAAATAAAAAAGATTATTACAAATTATTTCAAAAACAAAATAAAGATTAGTGTTAAAAAAAGTTACTAGAATAAATTGTATTCAAGAAATTATAGCTTCCATATTGTATTATTTATTATCTTTAATTAAGATTCTTAGTAATTGGCAAACCATCAATCCAGAAGTTATAGAAAAAATAGCAAACAAAAAAAAACCATTAATAATATTACTTTGGCATAATCAAATTATTGGAATACCGTACTGTTGGAACATAAACAAAAAATTGTATAATATAGTTTCCGATCACCCAGATAGCAAACTAAGTGCAAAAGTTCAGAAAAAATACGGTTTTGAGTCTATTGAAAGATCATCAAAGAAACCAACTACTATTTTTAGAAAATTAATCGAAATAGGAAAAAAAAATGACTGTATATTTATTACACCAGATGGCCCCCATGGCCCAAGATATAATGTTAATTCAAATATATTTAACTTAGCTAAAAAAATTAAAGCAGATATCATATTCCTTTCTTTTAAAACAAATAAAAAAATATTTTTAAAAACCTGGGATAGGCTAAGACTCCCTATGCCATTTAGCAAGGGTTATTATTATTGGGGTAAAATAATTTCAACTGAAAAATATAATGAAAAAGAATTTAATGAGACAATTATTAAAAATTTAAATAATGGTAAAAAAATAATAGATGACTATTTTAGTTTATAATACCATTCAATTAGTTACATATCCTTTTTTAATTTTTTATTTTTTAATAAGGATATTAATTAAAAAAGAAAATTATAATTCTTTATCACAAAAATTGTTTTGCAGTCAAAAAGAAATTAAAGAATATGATTATATTATCCATGTATCAAGTATAGGAGAGTTAAATTCTATTAACTTTTTATACGAACATCTCTTATTTAATAAAAAAATACTTATTACCTGCTCTACACTAACCTCATATAATTCTGCAAAATCAAAGTACCCTAATCAGGATATTTATTTTTTACCTATTGATATGTTTATAATTACGAATATTTTTCTAAAAAAAAATAAAACAAAGGTTTTTATTTGGATAGACTCTGAAATTTGGCCCTATTATATTTTTGCCTTAAATAAAAAAAACATAAAGACCTATCTTATTAATGCCCGCATATCAAAAAAGAGTTTTAATAGATGGAAATTTTTTAAAAACTTTATTAGTATAATTGGCTCTAAATACGAGAAGGTATTTGCTTCAAGTAAACAAGATCAAGATAGATTTAGTGAATTATTTAAAAGAGATATTTTTTATTACGGCAATTTAAAATTTTATCAAAAAACTAATATTACAAAAAAAAATAAAAATATAATTTGTTTTGGAAGTATTCATCATCAGGAATTTAAAGATATCATTGATATTATTTTAAATATTAATTTAAAAAAAATTGATGAAGTAATTATTATTCCAAGGCACCCAATTAATGCTAGAATACTTAAAGGAGAAATGATTAAAAGCAATTTGAAAAATTCTAAAATTAAAATTATTGAAGAAATTGGTCAAAATATAGAAAGTTATAAAAAATCAAAAGTTACCATTATGGGGGGATCTTTTTTTAACCATGGTGGACAGAACCCGTTAGAGCCAGTTTCTTGTGGTTCTTATGTAATAAGTGGAGGGTACATTCATAATTTTAATTCAATTTATCAAGAACTAATTAAAGAAAATCTTTGTCATATTTCTAAAGGTGGTGACAATGATTTATTAGCTAGTTATATTGGGGGTTTAATGTCAATAGAAGAATTAATGAATCAAGATAAAATAGAAAAATTATTTAATAGCAAACTTAATAATTTAAACAATATTATTGATAAAATTAAAGATGATTAAAGCTCCCAAATTTTGGTACAAAGAAAATATTAGTATATTTTCAATAGTTTTATTGCCTTTAAATATATTGTGGATATTTGGAGGATTAGTTAAAAAATTAATTTCAAAAAAAAGAAAAGTAAGTATCCCGGTAATTAGCATTGGAAGTGCTATTATTGGTGGATCAGGCAAAACACCAACAGTTTTATTTATTTGTGATTTACTTAAAAAGATAGGATTAGATGCTCATATAGTCTCTAAAGGGTACGGGGGATATTACTCTCTAGCTAAAAAAGTTACAAAGGAATTAACTTATCAAGAAGTTGGTGATGAGGCTTTAATGATGTCATCTTATCACACTACTTGGGTAGCAAAAAATAAATATCAAGGTTGTAGAATGGCTGAAAAAGATGGAGCAGATGTAGTCGTATTAGATGACGGTCTTCAAAATTCAAGTATATTAAAAAATTTTTCAATTTATGTATTTGATGGAATTCAAAAATTTGGAAATAAATTTTTAGTACCAGCTGGACCTTTAAGAGAGAATGTTAAAAAAGCTTTATCTAAATGCTCTATAGTATTCCAAATAAATGAAGATGAAGTTATGAATGAATTTAAAGATAAATTTCAATGTTTTGCAAAATATAAACTTGAAGAAAAACATCATTTATTAGATAAAAACATTATTGCTTTTGCAGGATTAGGTTTTAATAAAAAATTTTTCGATCAACTTAAGAGTTACGGATTTAAAGTTATAAAAACTGTAGATTTTCCTGATCATCATAAATATTCAGTAGAAGATATATATAGTCTCTTAGATATAGCAAATACAATTGATGCTCATTTATTAACAACAGAAAAAGACCATATTAGAATTCCTAAAGATTTTAAAAAATCTATTAATTTTATTAAAGGACGTATTGAGTTAGAAAGCGAAGATGATTTGATACAGCAATTGAAGAAAAATATTGCTTAAAAATATAAATCATTTTATAGAATATTTATTTTTTAAAATATTTCAAAAAATTTTCCATATTATAGGTTTTAAAAAAACTTCAATTTTAGGAGGTTATATATTTAAAATAATAGGACCTTATACTAAATATAATAAAATTATAAAAAATAATATGAGTTTAATATCTAATAATAAAGATACATTACAAATAGAAGTAAATAAGAATTTAGAACAAATTGGAAAAACTTTTTTTGAATTTTTTTTAATAAATAATTTAAATTATATAATTTCAAAAGTCACAAATGAAGATGTTTTAAAAAAAATTAAAAATGAAAATCAATCATATTTATTTATATCGGCTCATTACGGAAACTGGGAAATAACTAGGAATTACTTGGTAAACTATGGTTTTAATCTTCATTCTATATATAGACATGCAAATAATAAATTCATTGAAAATGAAATACAAAATATTAGAAAAATGTCTGGGTCATATTTTTATAAAAAAGGTAAAGAAAGTGCTAAAAATATGATTAAGGCAATTAAAAACAATAACCATTTGGCAATACTAATTGATCAAAAAGATAACAGTGGCGATGATATTAACTTTTTTGACAAACAAGCTAAGACTAATACTGGATTTGCCTCTTTAGCCTTAAAATATAAAAAAAATATTTGTCCAATTAGGTCTTTAAGAAAAAATGATGGGAGTTTTGAAATAATTATCGATAATCCTATTGCTTATCATACTTTTAAAGAAAAATCTGAGATTGAACTTACAGAATTTATATACAAAAATTATATTGAAAAATGGATTTTAGAAAACCCTTCCCAATGGTTATGGGCTCATAAAAGATGGGGCACTTAATTTTTTTTTATATATAGTTCCCCTTCTTTAAATCTAATAGTAAATCCTTTTAGTTTTTTTAAATCAGATTTCTTTTTAATTATTTTTTTTTTGTCTAAAATCAAACTGTATCCTTTGCTAAGATTTTTATCTATAGATGAATATTCAATCAATCTTTTGTAAAAAGATACTTTTTCTATCTTATTTTTCATTTTAATATCTATAAATTTTTTAATATTAATTAAATAATTATTAATAAAAATATTATGGGCTTTTATTCTATTGAAAGGATTTGATTGGTTTAATTTATTGTAATTAATTTGAATTTTTTCTTTTTTTGAATCAATTATATTTTTAAATGTATTTGTAAGACTATTAATTAAAAAATTAATTTTTTCATTTTTTATAAAATTTTGATTAATAGATGTATTTAAGCCACTATGAAATTGCTTAATCCTAAATGAATAATTTTTATATATTAATTTAATAGATTTTTTTAAATCTAAATTAATTTTATCTAAATTTGAAAGTATCTCAATTTGACTAGGTGTGCATAATTCTGCTGCCGCGGAAGGTGTTGGCGCCCTTAAATCACAAACATAATCTAATAAAGTATAATCAGTCTCATGACCTATTGCTGATATATTAGGTATATCAATTGAAAAAACTTTTTCTATAAGTTCAGTTTCGTTAAAAGGCATCATTTCTTCTAAACTCCCTCCTCCTCTTGCAAATATAATCAATGATGGTCTTAATGAATTTTTTTCATCCATAAATAAATCTAAATATTCAACTAATTCTTTGTGTGTATTTTTTCCTTGAATTGTTACCGGACATATAAGTAATTTTGCTATTGGATATCTAGAATTTACTCTTTGAATAATGTCTCTGACAACAGACCCTGTAGGAGATGTAATAATAGCTATTATTTCTGGATGAGTTGGAATTTTAAGCTTAATTTCTTTATCAAAATAACCAAGTTTTTGAAATTTTTTCTTTCTTTCTTCTATTAATTTTAATATAGATCCTTCACCACTATATTCTAATTGATCTATAATAAGCTGATAAGAAGACCTTCCGGATTTTGCATAAGTGGTGATTCTACCAAAAAAATTGTATTCGACGCCTTCCTCAAATTTAATCTCTAATTTGTCTAGATTTCCTTTCCAACAAATACATAAAAGAACCTCATCTTTTTCTTTAATAGAAAAATAAGCATGACCTGATTTTGCTATTGTAATTGGCCCACTTTCTCCTTTAACTTTTACATATTCAAAAGATTTTTCTAGAGTATTTTTAATTTCTAAGTTTAATTCAGTTACAGAATATTCAGGAACATTATTCATAATTTCAGTGTATAGTAATTCAATATAATGATTGTAATAGTAATTGGCTCAGGTGCAAGAGAACATGCTCTATGTAGATTAATAAATAAATCAAAATTATGTGAAAAAATCTTCTGCTTGCCTGGTAATTATGGAATTAGCAAAATTGCAGAATGTATAAATTTAAGCTCATCTGAACAAATTATTAAAAAATGTAAAGAAATAAATCCTGATTTGGTTGTTATTGGTCCAGAAAAATTCTTGGATGAAGGTTTGGCTGATAAACTTAGAAAAGAATCTATTAATGTTTTTGGTCCAAATAAAGAAGCAGCCAAATTAGAATCATCAAAAGATTATATGAAGCTATTTTGTAATGAATTTAAAATTCCAACTGCTTATTCTAAAACATTTGATAATTTTAATGATTCCATAAATTTTTTAGAAAATAAAAAAGGTAAAATAGTTGTAAAATATGATGGGCTAGCTGCTGGTAAAGGTGTTTTTGTGTGTGAAAATATTGAAGATGCTAGACTAGCATGTAGAAAAATTTTCGTTGATAAAATATTTTCTGATCAAAATAAAATTATAATTGAAGAATATATAGAAGGTAAGGAATTGAGCTATTTTGTATTAGTTGACAACAAAAGCTATGAAGTAATTGGTTCTGCTCAAGACTATAAAAGAATTGGAGATAATGATACTGGTCCAAATACAGGTGGAATGGGAACTTTAAGCCCAGCTCCTATCTTAGACTCAGAATTAGAGAATAAAATTATAACTAAAATTGTAGAACCAACTGTAAAGGGAATTCATAAAAAATCTTTAGTATTTAATGGCGTAATTTTTTTAGGCATAATTGTTGATAATCTTACTAGTGAGCCAAAACTTCTTGAGTACAATACAAGATTTGGTGACCCTGAAATACAATCCATCTCTATGCGATTAAAATCAGATTTTTTAGTTACCGCTCATTCTGTTTCAACAAATAAACTTTCATATGCAAATATTAAATTTTATGATAACCAAAAAGCAATTTGTTTAGTTCTTGCCACTAAAGGTTACCCAAATAGTTATCCAAAAGGTACCGTTATTAGAAATTTAGAAAAATTTAAAAATGACGAAAGTTTTTTTATATTTCATGCAGCTACTGTTAAAGAAAACAATCAAATTACAACTAATGGAGGAAGAGTTCTTTCTTTAGTAGCTATAAATGAGGATTACGAAGGTTGTAGGAACAAAGTTTATAAAATAGCTGATGAAATTGATTGGAAAGAAAAATATTTTCGACTTGATATTGGTCTTATTGATTAGATATTCTTTTAATCTTAAAAAAATTTTTAATCGAATTATCTGCCTCTATTTTGTGTTGAATTAATTTTGGATTTTTTATGTTTTTTCTAGAAGGATTTTTATTTTCAAAAATATAATGTACCTCTTTAATTCTTGAAGATTTAATTGCCTCCAAACATAAATTACAAGGCTGCATATTAGTTATCATTGATAATCCGTCTAACCTTTTTTGCTTCAATATATGACATGATTTTCTAATCACTAAAATCTCTGCATGAGCAGTTGGATCATTATTTGATAATTCTTTATTATGATCAAAAGCTATAATTTCAAATGTATTGGGATTGAATATTAAAGCTGCAACTGGAATTTCATTTTTACTTTGCGCAATTTTACTTTGTTGCAATACAATTTTAAAAAATTCTGTTAATGTATTTTTCAATGATTAAACATAATAAACCATTAATAGGAATAACAACAGACTATGAAAATAACAATAAAAGTTATTCTAAATATCCTTGGTTTGCTTTAAGAGAAAATTACGTAAAATCGTTAGAAAAATTAGGCGCGAATTGTGTTATACTGCCTTTATCAAATAACATTATGAATTTAAAATTATTAGATGGTTTGGTTATAACTGGGGGTAATTTTGATATAGACCCGAAATACTTTGGTCAAAAAATAAAATCTAAAAAAATAAAATTAAAATCTAAGAGAACTATTTTTGAATTAAAACTCATCAAAAAATTTATTGCTTTAAATAAACCAATACTAGGTATCTGTGGCGGAGCACAACTTATAAACGTATTTCAAAAAGGTACATTAATACAAGACATCAAAAGCTATTTAAATCATGAACAAAAAAATCCTAGAAATGAAACAAGCCATGAAATTCAAATTATTAAAAATTCTTATATTAGCATGATTTATAAAAAAAAAATTGGTAAAGTAAATAGCGCACATCATCAAGCAGTTAATAAGCTTGGAAAAGATTTAGAACTAAGTGCAAAATCCAAAGATGGAATTATTGAAGCTTTTTATCATAAAAAACATCCTTATTGTGTTGGTGTTCAATGGCACCCAGAGTTTCTAATAACTAAACTAGATATTAATTTAATTAAAGATTTTGTAAAAAATGCAACTTTTAACATTAAGTAAAAAAGTTTCAAAACATCTTAAAATTTCAAGAAAAAAAGCTGAAGAGGTTATTAAAAAAGGATTTATTTTAGTTAATAAAATTGAAGAAAAAAGACCTTTTATAAAAATCCTAGATGGTTCTACTATAGAAATAAAAAAAAAATTTAATGTAAAAAAAATTCAATTATTAATTTTTAATAAACCTAAGGGATGTATTACTACTAGAAATGATGAAAGAAAAAGAAAAACAATTTATGATTTCCTACCCAAACGTTTTAATAATTTTCATTATATAGGTAGACTTGATTTTAATTCTGAAGGACTTTTACTTCTTACAGATAATACTAATTTAAAAAAAAAACTTGAAGATCCAAAATCAGAAATTGTAAGAAGGTATATAGTAAAAGTAGAGGGGTCCTTAAATGATAAGAAGTTAAAATCAATGAATCAAAAAATTTATTCTGAATTTACATATAAAAAACCTAATATTAAAATAATTAACCAAAGAAAAAATGAAGGTTTAGTTATGTTTGAATTAAAAGAAGGTAAAAATAGAGAAATAAGAAAGATATGCGATTTATTCAATTTACGGGTTATAAATCTAAAAAGAGTTAGCTTTGGAAAATATCATCTCAAGAACATACCTTTAGGATCTTATAGAAATATGACTATAGAATGAAAGTAATATCTGGAATACTAAAAGGCAAAAACATAGATATACAAAAATCTATAAATTATAGGCCTACTCTTTCAAGAATTAGAGAAGATATATTTAATATATTACTACATAGTCCAAAAATAAATATTGATTTAAAAAATGATATTTTTGGAGATATTAGTTGTGGTTCTGGATCAATAGGAATTGAAGCTTTATCTCGAGGTTTTAAACATTGTTATTTTAACGATATCAATGAAAAATCATTACAAATAATTACTAATTTTTTAAAAAATTTTAATAATTTAAGTTTTGAATGCCATAATGAAGATATCGAAAATATGAATAATAAAATTAAATGGGAATTATTTGATATCATTTATTTTGATCCACCTTACGAAATGGACGTAGAAAAAATCATTAAACAAAATATTTTTAGTATTAAAGATAATACAATTCTAATTATTGAAAGTAATAAGAATATATTCAAAAAAATTGAGGAGTTATTTCTAAAGAAGTATAAAAATAAATATATTAAAATTTATAGTAGTAAAAAGATTAAAAAATTTTTAAACGTCTAAATATTTTTTTTTCAATTTCAATAAAATAACTAAATTGACCAAATACAATTGCAACAATTATTAAAACAATTTGATATATAGGAAAAATAATGATCAATTTTAGAATTATATAAAGAGGATAAAACTTAATAATATTTTGAAGATTTAAATAAATTAACAGTGGGCCAGATAAAAATAATGACAAACTACCGCTGATACCAAAAACAAAAAAAATTATAATTAAATGAAAAAAAGATTTTGCTTTAAATAATTTTATTAAATAATTCAAATTTTGATTTTTGTATTTTTTTTTAATTTTTCCACAGCCGGCTGATTCAAAAAATTAATATTTTCAATTTTTGCTCTAAGAAAAATATCATAAATTAAAGTTATAATTAATTTAGTATAATCTTTTAAATTATTATCTATGCTTATTTCACCTATTATAGGTTTATTTTCACTGAGAGTTTTAATAGCACCTTTTTGAAGAATATCTAGCAAACTCTTTTGTTTATTTTTATTTTTTAATATAAAAAAAATATAAGATTTGTCATTTGGACCATCAATATATAATTGAAATTGACTATGTTGATCTATGGATCCCAAAGAAGATATATAAGTTATAGAATTTTTATTTTTTCCTAAACTTTCTGCAAAAATCTGTCTATACCATTCATTTAGAGTAGTTAATTTTTCATTATAGGAGAATCCTACAAAGATATTTGATTTTGATTTTTTTTGATAAAAATAAAAATTAAATAAATATTTACATATTTTTTCTCTATCTCTTCTAAATTCGGCAAATGCACTTTTTGATGATTTAATAATATTTTTGATTGGGTATCCCAATAACGCTAATGGTAACAAGCCGGTAATAGAAAATATACTAAATCTACCACCAATATTGTGATCATGTTCAAAAGTTAAGATATTGTTTTTAATTGCATAATTTTTTAAAAAATTATCTGAATTTTCAGTTATAAAAATAAAATTTTTTTTAAAATTTTTTATCTTTTTTGTTTTTAGATACTTGCATACAAATTCTAAAAAATAATTTGTTTCTAATGTTTTTCCCGATTTAGATATAAATATGAATTTATCAAAGTTACTTATTTTGTGGTTATCGAGTTTTTTTATTATTAATTCATCGTAGGGATTATCATAAATAAAAAGTCTATGGTCTATATTTGCTGGTTTTAAAAATTGCATAAGCATTTTGGAACTTAATGAAGACCCACCCATACCAAAAACATGAATTTTATTTTTTTTATTAACTAATTTTTCAAATTTATATCTTTTAAAATAATTTTTATCAAAAATCGGTTTAAAAAAAGAATGATTTTCAAATTCTTCAATGAAATAATTTTTTTTCTCTAAATTTTTATAATGTATTTTATCTGTACTTAATTTATTATTTAAAGATAAATGCATTTATTTATTCAGAAATATTTTTTGAATTTTCTTCAAATGGATCTATAGTATCTCCTAATGCTTTATTATTTTCTCTTTTACTCTTCCCCTTAAGTAGCCACTCAAAAAAACCATCTTCATTTTTATATCCTGTTTCATAATCTATTTGATCTCTGATATCTGAATTAGCATCTTTAGAATTTGTTTTATCAAGAATATCCTGCACTAATGTTTGATCTGAAAATATTTTTTCATTAGATCCAATTATTATATCTTGCACTTGATTTTCATCAATACCATCAACCTGCCCCGGCTCAGGTAAATCATATACTGGTGGAATAATTAAAGTTTTATTAAAATCAACAGATAATTCATTTAGTTTTCCTCTTTGACAACCAACAATGATAAAACTAAGAGTTAATATAATAATCAAATTTTTCATCAAATTTTTTTCCCAGATAAGATAGTAATCATTATGATAATGAAACCAATAGAAATATAACTATCCGCAAAATTAAACGCAGGCCAATGATAATTGGAAATATATAAATCTATAAAGTCAATTACATAACCTCTTAATAATCTATCAATAAAATTACCAATTGCCCCGGAAAGTATTAATATAAAAGAAATTTTTATAATAGTAGATTGTGTTTGAATTAATAAAAAAATTAAGTAAATAATTATTATCATTATTATTATCATTATTAAAACCTGACTTGAGTTAGGGTCATTAAATATTCCAAAAGCAAATCCGTAATTGACTATAAAAGTAATATTTAAAAACCTAATTAATTCATAAGACTCATATAAATTAAAATTGTTTTCAATTAAATATTTAGAAAATTGATCAAATACTATTAAAAAAAAAATGGTAATAGCATTTAGTAAATTTGTTTTTTTATTTTTTAACTTTATTCCAAACATCATCACATCTGTTACATAACTGGAGTTCATTTTTACTTACCTCTTCTTTAATGCACCAACATCTAACACATTTTGCGCCCTCAGCACATTGAACATCAACGTAAATTTGATCATTATCAAAAGAGATTGAAGAGTTATTTTTATTTTCTAATTTATTAATATCTGTTTTACTAACTATACATATTTCTGACATATCAATATTTTTAATATTACTAATTAAATTTGGAGCTAAATACATAATAACTTTGGCCTGCAAACTTGATCCAATTATTTTTTCATTTCTTTTTAACTCTAAAGCAGCTGTAACTGTTTTTCTAATTTCTTTAATTTCAGACCATTTTTCTTCTAATTTTGCATCATGATAAATATAGTCATTATCATTTAAGCTTTGTAAATGAATACTTTCAGAATTATTATATGTTCTTGATTTCCATGCTTCTTCACTAGTAAAAGACAAAATGGGAGAAAACCATTTTGACAAAAATTCAAATATAAAATGTAAGCAAGTTAAAGAAGAATTTCTCTTTAGATCATTTAAGGAATCGCAATAAAAACTGTCTTTTCTAATATCGAAATAAAAAGCAGATAATTCTATAGTACAAAAATTTAAAAGCTGAACATAAATTGAGTGATAATCATGTTTTTCAATAAAATTTTTTAATTTATTGTGCATAGTAGATATTCTAGACATCATCAATTTTTCTAATTCTGGCATATTTTCAAATACAACTTTATTATCCAAACTAAAATTATTTAAATTGCCTAATAAAAATCTAAATGTATTTCTGATTTTTCTATATGAGTCTATTTGAAAATTTAGTATTTTATTGTCTATTCTTATATCCTCAGAATAATCTGAAGCTATAACCCATAACCTTAAAATATCTGCTCCATATTTATTAATGATTTCATCTGGAGATATAACATTACCAATAGATTTAGACATTTTCCTTCCTCTTCCATCAACAACAAAACCATGTGAAAGAATACTTTTAAAGGGAGCTTTGCCTCTCGTCCCACATGATTCAAGTAAAGAAGAATGAAAAAATCCCCTAAATTGATCTGATCCTTCTAAGTACATTGAAGCAGGTGAGGTTAAATCTTTTCTATTTTCTAAAACATAGGAGTGAGTTGAGCCACTATCAAACCAAACTTCAACTACATCCTTAACTTGTTCATAGTCGTTTTCATCATAATCTGGATTCAGAAATCTAGAAGGTTCAGAGTTAAACCAAGCATCCCCTCCTTCTAATTCATAAATTTTAGCAATTCTCTCAATCACAGAGATGTCCCTCAAAGCATCGCCTGTTTTCTTGTTGACAAATATAGGTAGAGGGACTCCCCAAACTCTTTGCCTTGAAACACACCAATCTGGCCTATCAGATATCATAGTTCTCAATCTATTTTGACCTTGAGCTGGGTAAAATTTTGTTTCATCAATTGCTTTTAGTGCTTTTTTTCTTAAATCGTTAGCATCCATTGAAATAAACCATTGCGAGGTATTTTTATAAACTAGAGGTGCCTTAGATCTCCAAGAATGAGGGTAGCTATGAGTTAAGGAACCTTTTGAAACTAAATTTCCACATTTTTCTATTTCTTCGCAAACTTCATTATCGACCTTAAAAATATGTTTACCTGCAAAAATTGGAATATGATCATAATAAATACCTGCTTCATTTATTGTCATCGGTAATTCTAAATTATGTTCTTTACCTAGTAAAAAGTCATCAACGCCATGTACTGGACATATATGCACTATTCCTGTGCCTTGTTCAGTAGTAACAAAATTGCCATGTAAAACTGGAACTATATATTCATATCCAGACTTATAAAGGGTATGAAAGCAAGAAGTTTGCAGAAGATCTTTTCCCTTAATTGAAAAATTAATTTTGTAATTATTAATTATATTTTCCTTTAAAAAAGATTCACTAAGATTTTGAGAAATTAATATCTTATCTTCTAAATTTTTTTCTTTAATTGTGATTGATATATAATCAAGATCATTGTTAATAGCTAAAGCTCTATTTCCTGGTATTGTCCAGGGCGTTGTAGTCCATATAACAATTGAGTGATCTTTTAACTTATTAACATCTGTTTTAGCAACTGGAAATTTACAATAAACTGTTGTCGATTTATGATCCGCGTACTCTACCTCTGCATCAGCAAGTGCTGTCTTTTCAACAACAGACCATAACACAGGTCGATGACCTTTATATAATCCACCACTTTCCAAAAACTTACCAAGTTCTCTAACTATTTGAGCTTCTGAATGAAAATTCATAGTAGTATATGGATTATCCCAGTCTCCAATAACACCGAGTCTTTTAAACTCTTTTCTTTGAATATCTATCCATTTATTTGCAAAATCTCTACATTCTTTTCTAAATTCTAAAATTGGCACATCGTCTTTATTTAATTTTTTTTTTCTATACTGTTCTTCTATTTTCCACTCAATTGGCAATCCATGACAATCCCAACCAGGAACGTATATAGAATCTTTATTAAAAATTTGTTGATATTTAACAACAACATCTTTCAAAATCTTGTTTAAAGCATGTCCCATATGAAGATGACCGTTAGCATAAGGAGGTCCATCATGTAAAATAAATTTTTTCTTATCTTTTGATTTTTTTCTTAACTCTTCATAGAGATTATCTTCGTACCATTTTTTTATAATCTCAGGTTCTTTTGCAGGCAAATCTGCCTTCATAGAAAAATTAGTTTTCGGTAATAAAATTGAATCCTTAATTTCCATTATTTAAAATTTCTTTAGCTTTAGAAATATCTAAAGGTATTTGTTTTAACAAATCTTCAACATTATTAAACTTAATTTCATCTCTGATTTTTGCAACAAATTTAACTTTGATTTCTTGTCCATAAATATTTTTATTAAAATTAAATAAATGAGTTTCAAGCAAAGGGGTTTTTTTATTAAATGTTGGTCTCATACCGTAATTCGAAATACCTTCAAACTGTTTATTATTTAACAATACTTTAACACTATAGACACCTTCAGATAATTCTACTTGGTTTTTATTATATAATATATTGGCAGTTGGGATTCCAATAGTTCTTCCTCTTTGGTCACCTTTAATTACCTTACCACTAACTTCAAAAGGCCGTCCTAGCAAGATATTGGCTCTCAAAACATTTCCTTCTTTAATTAGATTTCTGATCATTGATGATGAAATTTTATTTGAAGAATTAACTTCCAAAAAATCATCAAATGTTAATAAATCAATATTATTTTTTTTTGAAAATTTTTTTAAAGAATTAATATCCCCTTTTCTATTTTTGCCATATCTAAAATCTAATCCAGAAAATAATAATTTTAGATTTATGCATTTTAATAAAACTTTTTGTTCAAAATCTTCATAAGAATAATTAGAAAAATTTTTATCAAATTTAATTGATATAAAAAAATCAAGTCCTATTTTATTTAATAAATCTAATTTAGTATCACTTGAGTCAATTAAAAACCCTTTATCTTTTTTAAAATATGAAATTGGATGAGGATTAAAACTTAATAATCCTGTGAAAAGATTTCTTTTTTTGGAAAAAATTTTTAATCTTTTTAAAATTTGTTGATGACCCAAATGAACTCCATCAAAATTCCCAATAGTTAAACCTAAAGGTTTTGTAATATTTAAATCTTCAATATTTTTATCAAAATATTCCATTAAGTCTTAACTAATATAGCTTCTATCAAAATAGATGAGTGGATTACCTTTATTTTTATTTATAACTTTTTTAAAATTACAAATTATAATCTTATGATCACCAGAATTTATTTTTTTTTCTAATATACATTCTAATGTTACTAGAGATTCTTTAAAATATGGTATTTCTTTATTTGAAAGAATGTAACTTGTACTTTTCCATCTTATTTTTGGATTGGAAGAAAACTTATTTGATAATTTTTTTTGTTTATCAGAAAGTATACTAATATTTAAATAAGTATTTTTTTTAAATTTATTTAGGAAACTATTTTTATTATCTATGCAAAATAAAATCTTTGATGGGACTAGAGACACACTTGTAAATGAATTTACTGTACATCCGTAGAATCCTTTCGATATATTACCTAAAGTTATTATTGTGATACCAGTTGCAAATCTGGAGAGTGACTCTAAAAAATCTTTTTTTTTCATAATTCTAAGTTTTTGGTAGCGCTGGAGAGACTCGAACTCTCACAAGGTTTCCCTTACCAGATTTTGAGTCTGGCGCGTCTACCATTCCACCACAGCGCCTTAGTTTTTTCATATGATTTTATATATATTAAATTAATAGAAATGCCATTTTCTTATTTTTATTAATTTATGATTTGAAGTATTTTATTATTTACAAATAAGTCTAATATCTGAGTGCTTTGATATATTTCTCCTATATTTTGCCAATATTTTTATACGCTAATATTATGGCATTCACTCCTGGACCCAACAATATAATATTATCAAATAACAGTATCAATCACGGCTTTAAAAATACTATACCATTAATACTAGCAGTTTTTTTTGGATTTCTAACCGTGCTCTCTTTAGCTCTTTTAGGTATTGGAAAAATTTTTTTATTATACCCCTCTCTTACTTTAATAATGAAAATTATATCTTCCATATTTTTGTTATTTTTATCCTATAAAATATTTTTTTCATCAAGTTTTTCTGAAGATAAAAAGACAAAGCCATTAAGTTTCTTTCAGGTTTATTTTTTTCAAATAATTAATCCAAAAGTTATATTTGTTACAGTTTCTTCAGCTTCATTATTTTTACAAGGTAAATTCAATTACGAAATGGAATTTTTTATGATATTTTCATGTTTCGCATTTTCTACTATAACGAGTGGTATTACATGGGCATTAATAGGGCACTTATTTAAAAGATTTGCAGATGAAAAAAATAAAATAATTATTTTTAATAGATTTATGGCTGTTGCTTTAGCAATATGTATAATCATGATCATTCTATGATAAATTTTAATTTTAGATTTATAATTAATTTTATAATAGGAATTGTTTTTTTAACACCAATAGTTTTAATTTTTTCAAAAGGATTATTTTCAATTTTTGAAATTAATGAAAAAATTTATTTAACTAGATATCTTTTTGGTTCTTTAAGCATTATTTTATTAGTATCTGTAATTGTTTTATTTATAAGCGTACCGCTTGCTTGGATAACCACTATGACAGAATTTAAAGGAAGAAAAATTCTTCAAATCTTATGTATTTTACCTCTTGCGGTTCCAGCATATATATCAGCATACTCATACGCCGAAATTCTTGAACCTGCAGGTTTTTTAAGCATAGTATTAAATAATTTAGGCATAAATTTTATTGGTTTCTCAATCAGAAATATTTATTTTGCTTCTTTAATATTGTCTTTGTCTTTGTTTCCATATGTTTATTTATTAACAAGAATTTCAATAATAAATCTATCAGCTAGATATATAGAAGCAGGAAGAACTATAGGGAAATCTCCTTGGGATTGTTTTTTTAAAATAGGCGTACCCATGAGTATGCCTGGAATAATTGCGGGATTAGCTTTAGCTTTAATGGAAACAATCAATGATTTTGGTGTTGCTTCGTTTTTTGCAATTAATACTTTATCTATTGGAGTTTATAACTACATATCAATTCTCAATAATCTTGATGCTGCTTTTGTATTATCTTTAACAATAATTATTTTAATGTTTGTCTTATATTATTTTGAGCAAAAAATAAGAGGAAAAAAAAGTTATAGCAATTCAAATTATGAATTCTTAAACTGGACTAGATATAAATTATCTAATAAAAAAGCTGCTTCTGCATTATATGTTGGTATTTTGCCAGTATTGTTTGGTTATTTTATTCCAACAATATACATGATTTATACATATATAATTAATATCTATAAAATAGATTATGGTAACTTTTTTGAAAGTTTAATTAACACATTATTTTTAGGTGGAATTGTAGCGCTTGTTTGCTCTCTTATATCAATCATAATAAATTATTCTCAAAGATTTTCAAAAAATATTTTTTCTATATATATGAAAAAATTAATTAATTTAGGTTATGCCATACCTGGTGTGGTAATTGCCCTAGGAGTGATTTTTTTTATCATGGGATTAGATCAAATTCTAGACTACTTAATAATAAATAAGGTTATTATTAGCTCTACTTTGATAGGTTTAATATTGGCTTTGAGTATTAGATTAATTTCTTTATCAAATAATAGTATTGATTCAGGACTAGATAAGATTTCAAAATCAATTGATGATGCCTCACGAATGATTGGAAGAAGATACTCAACTACTTATTTTAGAATTATTATACCACAAATTAATTTAAGCATATTTGCGGGAATATTTTTAGTAATGGTAGATACTATGAAAGAATTACCAATTACTCTCCTTTTAAGACCCTTTGGCTTTGATACTTTGGCAACAGAATTATACGTTTACTCTTCAAATGAAGATGTTGAATTGGGTTCTCTTAATGCCATTGCTATTATTGCTTTTTTAACTTTTGCTATTTTTCTTTTGGATAAAGTTATAGATAAGAAATTAATATTAAAATCTAAAAAATAATTTAATTAATGAAAATTTTTTAAATTCAAATGTATATAAATATATAATTTTATTTATAATTATTTATATGTTTATAACAAAAATTATTGTTGCTGGCATAATAATTGCTTTTGCAAGCTGGTTATCTGGTAAAAAACCAGAGCTAGCAGGATTTATAATAGCATTACCAATCACAAGTTTAATTGTTTTAGTTTTTTCATATTTGGAACATAAAAATGTTGAAACTAGTATTACATTTGCTAAAAGCATTGCAATAGGAGTGCCAATTTCTTATTTGTTTTTTTTACCTTTTTTTTTATCAAAAAGTTTTAACATGAACTTTTGGTTGATGTATTTTATTGGAATTTTAATGATATTTATTGCGTATATTGTACACAAATTAATTATGAGTTTTTTATAATTTTAAAAAAATTAATTTATAGTTTTAATCTAAAATATTTTGTAAAAAATAAATTACTTTTTTATATATTTTTTCATAATAGATAATGTTTCGGAACTTACGTGATGTTCTATTCCTTCACTATCTTCTTGAGCTATTTTTTTAGAAATACCTAGTTTGAGTAAAAAATTTAAAACAATTTCATGTTTGTCTTTTGACTGTTCAGCTAAAATCATTCCCTTATCAGTTAAAAAAATTGATCTATACGGCTTTGCATCTACTAATTTTAAACTTACTAAGCGTTTAATATTTTTATTTATTGTCGGTTTCGATACACCAAAATGTGAAGCTAAATCTGTATTTCTAGCTTCTCCTCTTGATTTAATTAAGTCACTTATTGCCTCTACATAATCCTCAAGAATTTCTTTTTTATTTTGGGTTCTAATCTTTGAATATTGCCTTGAGTTTTTATACTTATTTTTTGACATTTAAAATCGATCATATTCATAAATAAAAATAATGCAAAATATAGTTTGTATTTGTTAGATATGACTATATAAGTTAGTCAAGGCTAATAAATTATGACAGAACTAATTTTATATCTTGGTAAGCGTTTAGAATATTTTAGGATTTCAAAAATGATACTGTCTTTAGTTCTATTTTCTCTTTTACTTTTTGAGAAAACTAGGTATTTGTTTATTCAATCAGTTGCAGATGCCTACATTGCTGTTACATCTTTTGTAGCCTTAACTTTAATAATTTTTTACTCGTTAGAAAAAAAGAAATTTAATATTCAAAAATTTATAGAAAATAATAGAAGATTTGAAATATTTATTTGTGCTTTCTTGGGAGTTATCCCAGGATGTGGCGGGGCAATTATGGTAATGAGTCTTTATACAAGAGGGGTTGTGTCTTTTAGTTCTGTTTTAGCAACTTTAATTAGTACAATGGGTGACGCTGCCTTCTTGCTTTTAGCTTCAAATCCAAAAGCGGCTATGATTATTTTACCTATAACTTTATTGGTTGGTATATTAACTGGATATTTGTCACAACCTATCTCTTATAAAATTGCTCCATCAATCATTAAAAAAAATATTGAAAAACTTAACTTACCTTTAAACAAAATACCAAATTTATTTTATAAAATATGGTTGTCTTGTATTATACCAGCTGTATTTCTTGGGTTCGTTAATGCTTTTAACTTAAATTATGAATTTCTATTTCTTCAAATAGATTTAATTACTTTATTTGCTTTTTTTGGAGGAATTTCATGTTTGTTTATGTGGGTATTTAATCCTTTAACAGATATTCAAATGGCTTCTATTAATGAAAATTCATTACGTAAGACAGTTGATACAACTTGTTTTGTTACTGTTTGGGTTATTACTGCATTTGCTTGCTTTGAAATAATAAATTTAATGACAAATGGCAATATGTTTAATTATTTATTATTTCTTGGACCTTTTGTTCCTTTAGCTGCAATTTTAATTGGCTTTATTCCAGGATGTGGTCCTCAAATTATGATTACTTCAATGTACATTAGTGGGCAAATACCCTTGTCTGCACAATTAGGTAATTCAATATCTAATGATGGTGATGCTCTTTTTCCTGCTTTAGCTATTTCACCAAAAGTAGCTATTTTAGCCACGTTATATAGTGCAATTCCGGCTATTATAGTTGCATATCTTTGGTATTATTTTGTTTAAATAATAATATTTTAAAATTTGTTTCATAAATTAAAATTACTAATTCAAAGCAAGTCTAAATCAAGATTTGCTCAACCGTTGCTAGGATTTATAGCTTTTATTGAAAGTATTTTTTTTCCTATACCTCCAGATTTACTTTTGCTACCAATATGTTTTTTTAATAGGAATAAAATATTTTTTTCAATTATAAATTGCACATTATTTTCTGTATTGGGTGGATGTGTTGCTTATTTTTTAGGATTTTTCTTATACGAATCAATTGTTATTTATCTAGATGAAAGCAAAATTACAAAATATATTGATTTCTATAATAATTGGGGAGTTTTATCTGTCTTAATAGGCGGTTTTACACCTATACCATTTAAAGTCATTACAATAACAAGTGGTTTTATGAAATTTGATTTTACATTATTCATAGCCAGTTCAATTTTTGCAAGAGGGTTAAGATTTTTAATTGTGGGATTAATTATAAAATATTTTTCAGAAAAAGGGTTTTACTTTTTAAATAAATACAAGTTATATATATTTGTATTATTGCCATTTTTAATAATTATTTTAATTATAAAAATAATGAAATGAAAAAATTAATTAACATACAAAATTTAAATTTAATTATTTTTTTATTTTCGCTAATTGCTATATCCTTTGCTTTAATTTTACAATATTTTTTTGATCTAGCTCCTTGTGAATTATGTATTTTTCAAAGAATACCTTATTATATAATTATTTTCGTATTCTTATTTAAGATCTTTTTTAAGGTTAAAGAATATTTTATAACAACAATTATTTTTTTATGTTTAATATTTGAATTTGGGATTTCAGCTTATCATACACTTGTTTCTATAGGAATTATTGAATTGGGGTCTTGCTCTAGATCGGTGAATCTACCTAATAATATCGATTCATTAAAAAATGCGCTTGAAAATAATACTTTGATCATAGACTGTAAGGAATCAAATAAGCAAATATTTGGAATTTATTTATCTGCCTATAATGTCTTTACTTCAATAATATTTCTGTTATCAATCTCAATAAATGCATTCAAAAAAAAATAGAAAGCGCCTAACCTCTGAAGAAAAAAAAATAATTGAAGAAATAATAAGAGTTGATCATGCTGGTGAGCATGGTGCTACTCAAATATATAGAGGACAATTATCAGTATTTAAAAAAAAATCCCCTATATGGAATAAGATATTAGAAATGGCTGAGCAAGAAGAAATTCATAAATCAACCTTTGATGAATTAATTGTAAAAAATCATGTAAAGCCTACTGCTTTATTTCCCTTTTGGAATGCTGCTGGATATCTACTGGGTGTTGGCACAGCTTTATTGGGAGAAAAGGCAGCCATGGCTTGCACAGTTGCTGTTGAAGAAGTTATCGGCCATCATTATGAAGAACAAGCTGAAATATTAAAAACAAAAAAAATTGATTCAAACTTGCTTAAAATAGTTAAAAAATTTAGAGAGGATGAATTAGAACATCACGATACAGGTGTAAATCATCATGCAGAAATGACAAAGGGGTATGTATATCTTAGTAAAGCTATTAAGCAGGCATGTTATATAGCTATTAAAATTACAAAAAAGTATTAGTTTTTCTCTAAAATACTATCCCAATATAAGTAATCTCTCCAACTTTCATGCAAATAATTAGAAGGAAAATTTTTACTCTTAATTCTTAATGAATATTGTGATGGTTCTTGAGGGTTTTTTAATATTTTAAATCCTACTTCCTTGAGAGATTTACTACCTTTTTTCCAGTTACATAATGAACAAGATGTGACAACATTTTCCCAGCTCGTAATTCCTCCCTTTGATCTTGGAGTTAAATGATCAAAAGTTAATTCTCTAGTTTGGAATTTTTTATTACAATATTGACAAATAAAATCATCTCTTAAAAATACATTAAATCTTGTGAATGCTGGTTTATGACTATGGGGTATATAATCTTTAAGAGATATAACACTTGGTATTTTCATCTTAAAACTTGGTGAACTTACATATTGATCATACTCATTAACAATATTTACTCTATCTAGGAAAACGGCTTTTACTGTATCTTTCCAGGACCATATTGATAAAGGAAAATAACTTAAAGGCCTATAATCAGCATTTAAAACAAGAGATGGACAATTATTTTAATCGAACACAGTTTATAATAACATTTAAACTTAAAATGTTAATTAATTATTATAGCCATTGATTTATTTTAACTTTCATATTTTCTATCGCTTCTTCACTAATACCATGATCATGATCTTCTTGAATTATTAATTCATTAGTTATTTTTTTATTATTTAAATATTGGGTTAATTGTTCTGATCTTTCATATGGAACTACACTATCAGACCTACCATGAAATATTAAATAATTCTGATTAACATTAATTTCTTTTAATTCATTTAAAATTGAATTTGGCAAACCACCTGATAAAGAAATAATACCCGCTAAATTATTTTTTGTTTTCAAGCCATAATAAGAAGCTAGCATTGCGCCCTGAGAAAAACCAACCAAAACTAAATCCTTGAAGTTAACTTTATGTTTATTTTTGAGATCTTTAATTATAGTGTCTAAACTTATAAAAGATTTAATGAGGCCTTTGTATATCTCTTGGGGTGTTCTTTCAATTAAATCAAACCATTGGTAACCAAAATAGTTGATAGGACATGGTTCTGGGGCATTCGGTGATTCAAACAAAATCTTACCATTCTTATCATTAATGTAGTCTTTTAGACCTAAAAGGTCAGACCCATTAGCTCCATAACCATGAAGAAATAAAACTAATTTATTCATCATTCATTCGACTTTTCAAATTATTTTGATATTGTCCGCTTATGTTAGAAAGCAACATTTTGCCTTTAGTTTTAGTTATTTGCATGTTTACTGCTCTAATTGTAGTAGTCATAGGAGTATTAGCAATGGCTAAAAATGGTAACTTTAATAAAAAATATAGCAACAAATTAATGAGAATGCGTGTCTTATTTCAAGGAATTGCAGTAATTATTTTTGCGGCAATTATATATCTTTCAAGATAAAATATTAAATTCATGGCTGAAAAAAATAAAAAAATATTATCAACACGTATTAATAACAAAACTTCACAGTTAATGGAGTCAATTAATTCGTCAATAGATATCGATTCTAGATTATTTAACGAAGATATTGAAGTAACTAGGGCTCATGCAGCAGCATTACATAAACTCAAAATTTTGTCTAATAGCGAATTAATTAAAATTAATAAAGGATTAAATAAAATTTCAAAATTACATAAATCAGGAAAAATTAAATTTAATAAATCAAATGAAGACATTCATATGAATATAGAATTTTTTCTTTATAAAATTATTGGCGAAACAGCATCTAAAATTCACACAGGAAGGTCAAGAAATGATCAGGTTTCAGCTGATACTAGACTTTGGGTCTTAAGATCTTGTAAAAAATTGCAAAAACAAATTAAAAAATTAATGTCTGAAATTGTTAAGAAATCAAGATCCTATCAAAATAATTTGATTCCTGGTTTTACTCATTTACAAGTTGCTCAACCCGTGACATTAGCTCATCATTTATTAGCTTATTATGAAATGTTTAAAAGAGATTTAACTCAAATAGATTTTGTAGAAAAAGCAACTAATGAAAATCCACTAGGTAGTGCTGCTTTAGCAGGAAGTAACTATGATCTAGATATAAATTTACTAAATAAAGAATTAGGTTTCACTTATTCTAAAAAAAATTCTTTAGATGCTGTTAGTGATAGAGATTTTTGCATTTATTTCCTTCAAAGCATATCTCTAATAAATCTTCATTTAGGTAAATTATCATCAGAACTAATACTTTGGTCTTCTAGTCAATTCAATTTATTCAAAATTAGCAATAAGTATTCAACAGGGAGTTCAATTATGCCTCAAAAAAGGAATCCTGATTCTTTAGAATTAATCAGAGGTAAGGCAAATTTAACAAGAAACCAATCTTCTAATTTTTTAAATGTAGTCGCTAATTTACCTTTGACATATTTTAAAGACTTTCAAGAAGATAAAAAAATAGTCTTTGATAGCTATGACTCAACAAAATTATGCTTAGAAGTTATTACAGAAATAATAAAAGAGTCTAAATTTAATACTGAAAATTCTCTGGCTATTTGTGATGATAACTTTGCTTCTGCAACAGATTTAGCAGATTATTTAGTTGTTAAAAAAAAATTACCTTTTAGAGAATCTTACAAAATAATAGCTTCAATTGTAAAATTTGCTCAAAATAACAATAAAACCCTTGCTAAGCTTAGTTTGAATGAATTTAAAAAATTTTATAGCAAAATCGATCAAGAGATTTACAATTATATTGATATATCCAAAAGTATATTTAGAAAAAAAACTCCGATGAGCACTAATCCAAAAAAAGTTGAATTAGCCATCAAAAGAGCTGAAAGATTTTTAAATAAAAAATAATGATCCCAATAAAATTTTTTATATGTTTTTTTATAATTATTTTTTTAAATGGTTGTGGGAATTACAAGCCTAATAAGTTACCAATGGGAGTTATTGATAAGTCAACTTATGTCTATCCCCCAGATCCAAATAAAAAGGATAATAATTAAATATGATCGAAGATTTAACCAAAACATATGAAACTCCATTCTATTGCTATGATCAAAAAATTATACAAGGTAAAATAGATTTTTTAAAATCACTTAATTTAAACTTCAATTATAGTTTATACTTCTCAGTAAAAGCTAACCCAAATTTAGCAATTATTAATTTTTTTAAACAAAATAATATTGGGGCAACTGTGGTTTCTTCCGGTGAACTATTTAAAGCTATTAGAGCTGGAATAAATCCATCAAATATAGTTATCAATGGATCAAGTAAAAATGAATTTGATTTGAAGTATGCAATTACTCAAAAAATTAACTGTATAAATATTGAGAATATTCAAGAAATAGATCTTATTGAATCTTATTCAAAAGAAAAAAATTTAAAAACAAACTTTGGAGTAAGAATCAATCCTGGAATTGATGCACAAACAATTGATAAGATTAGTACAGGTAAAACTGGTGACAAATTTGGAATTGAGATAGAACAAATAGATTTTGAAAAATTAGCTAAATTAAATTATTCTAATTTAAAGGCCCTATCTATCCATATTGGAAGTCAAATAACAAATTATAATAAATTAATAGAGTCCTATATAGCATTAATTGATTTAGCAAATAATTTAAAGAATAAAGGTTTTGAGATAGAAACACTTAATTTTGGTGGTGGGTTTTCAATACCAGAAGAAGGATATAAGAGTCTTGATTTTAAAATGTGGGCCGAGGAATTAAACAAAATAATGAAAAATAATAATTATAAAATAATTTTTGAACCAGGTAGGTTTTTAGTTGCTGAGTCAGGAAGTTTAGTAACTAAAGTTAATTATATTAAAAAATCAGGTTCAAAAAATATTGCTTTATTAGATAGTTCTTTTTCTGAGTATATAAGACCAGCTTTTTATAATATTAATCCTATGGTAGAAGTTTTAAAAAATAATTCGCAAAATAAAATTAAATATGATTTAGCTGGTGGTGTTTGTGAAACAAGTGATTTTTTCTTAAGAGATGTAGAACTGCCTATATTAGAAGTTGGAGAATTTCTAATTTTTAAAAATGTCGGCGCTTATGGATCTTCGATGTCCTCTACATATAATAGTAGACCAAGACCTTTAGAAATTTTGTTTAAAAATAATGACCACAGAGTTATTAGGTCTAAAGATACTTTAGAAGACTTATGTAATAATGAAATTATGTAACTGTGCTTACTCTTTTTAAAAGAATTAATTTTTTTATTTTTATTATTATATTAATTTTTTTTATAGGATTTTTAAATTTTAAAAACTCTATACCTAAAGAACCTATGTCTTACAAACAAACAGATGCTGTCGTAGTATTAACAGGAGATAGAGGTAAAAGATTAGAGAAAGGGTATGAACTTATTGATCAAACAAAAGACTCAAAAATGTTCATATCGGGTGTAGGTGGTTCAAAAACTGTACTTCAAAAAATTTTAGGTTTTGAAGAAAGTAAAATGGATTGTTGTATAGAGTTTGGATATAAAGCTGAGAACACATATCAAAATGCTGTAGAAACTAGATATTGGGCAGAATTAAACAATATAAAATCTATAACTTTAATAACAACAGATTTACACATGCAAAGATCTCTATTTCTTTTTCACCAAATCACTAATTTGGAGATACAAAGTTATCCGGTTAGTTATAAAGAGTCCGTTATACCCTTAGAAAAATTATTTTCTGAGTATATTAAGTACTTTATTTCTAGGATAATATTCATTAAAAAATATGAAATATAAATTTCTACTATTCTTTTATTTTAGCAGCGCTTTAGTTCTAATTTTCTCAATTCTTGGAATATTTATGTCTTACAAAAAATTTAGATTTTTTATAAATTTATTTACTAAAAATATGACATTTTCACTAAAAAAAATATGCAATATAGACGTACAAGTAAATAAAAATTCAGTAAATAAATTAGAAAATGGTTATTTGTATGCTTCTAAACATCAATCTATTTTTGAAACTGTTTACTTTAATAGCTTATTCTATAACCCTGTTTATATTTTGAAAAAAGAGTTACTTAATATTCCACTATTTGGGACTTATTTAAAAAAACTAGGTATGATTGCTATTGATAGAAAACAAGGAATAAAAAGCTTAAAACTTGTTAATTATCAAGCGGCTAAACTAATCGATCATAGACCAATTGTGATTTTTCCTGAAGGTACAAGAACTTCTTTTGGCGATCAACCAGATTTAAAACCTGGAATATATTCTATGTATAAAAATTTAAATCGACCTGTTATACCAATTGCATTAAATACTGGAAAATTTTGGCCTAAGAGTAATCAAATGAATTTAGGTAATATGCAAATTGAATTTAAAGATCCAATTCAACCAGGTCTATCAAAAGAAGAATTTTTATTAAAGCTAAAATTAGAAATAAATTCTCTTAATCATTAGGTATAAATTTTCCTGCCATTTTAGCTTTAATAATACTTTTTCTTACTTTTCTTGTTTTTTCTAATTTTGAAAGGAGCAAAGAGGACTTTTTTTGCTTCATTTCTAAATTTAATTTTTTCATTTCTGAGATAAATGATTTTGAAAAATCATGAATTATATTTTGATTAACTAAAAAAACATCTCTCCAAAAATTAGGATTATTTTCTGTTATTCTTGTAAAGTCCCTGAATCCTCCAGCAGAATATTTTACTATGCTTGATTTCATTGTTTTTTCTTTTTTCATTGCAGTAAGCACTAATGAATAAGCTATCAAATGCGGCAAATGAGAAGTTAGGCCAAGTATTTTATCGTGTTTTTTTGCTGACATTATATCAACTTGCATTCCGAGTTTACGCCAAAAATCTTTTACAATTGTTATGCTTTTATTTTTTTTATTACCAACTGGACAAATAATATTATAACGATCATGAAAAAGCTCAGCAAATCCATGTTCTAATCCTGATTTTTCTGTTCCAGCTATAGGATGAGAAGGAACAAATTTAAAATCATTTTTATAACTATCATTGTATAACTTTACGATATTTGATTTTGTTGAGCCAACATCTGTAACAATTGTAGTTATATTATTATTATTTTTTAAATACTTGAAAATTCCCTCATATTGAAGAACAGGGGTACAAATAACAATAAAATTGGCATTTTTTATAGCTTCAGAAACTGATGAAAAGTATTGAACTTTTTTAAATTTTGCCTTTTTTAATCTATTCTTAACGGTTTTATCTTTATCATAAACTAAAATTTGATTTGTAATTTTTGCTTTAAGAGCTCCTCGAGCAATTGAAGAACCTATTAATCCAAAACCTATAATTAGTATATTTTTAAACATTAAAATTATTTAATACTTCAACTACTCTTTTAATTTCCTTTTTAGTTCCAACACTCATTCTAATAAAATTAGGCAAGCCATAGGATTTTAAAGACCTAACAGTAATTTTGTTTTTTATAGCAAAATTATTTAACATTTTGGATTTTTTTTCAGAACCTAATTTTAATAATACAAAATTTGCATCTGTATCAATTATTTCAATATTATAGTTATTTAGTCGAGATAAAATATAAGATTTATTAGAAATATTTAATAAAGCTTGTTTTTTGACCCAATTTTTATTTAAAATATTATATGCCGCGGCTGAAGCGATCCTACTGACATTAAAAGGTTTTTTCACCTGATAGAGTTTTTGAATTAATTGATTTTGAGCATACCCCCACCCCACTCTTAAACCTCCAAGCCCAAATATTTTGGAAAAAGTTTTAGTAACAATAATATTTTTAAATTTATTTACCAAATGGATACCATCAGTATAGTCTGCATTTAAAAGATATTCGCTATATGCGGAATCTAAAACCAATATTGTTTTTTCATTTATTGATTTTATAAAATTAACCAATTCTTTTTTCAAAAAAATTGAACCTGTAGGATTATTGGGATTAGCCAAAAAAATGAGCTTAACTTTTGAATTATATTTTTTTTTAAAATCTTCTAATTTAAATTTAAAATTTTTATCGTTAAAAACTAATGACTTGCATTTAAAATTATTTGCAAAAACCCTGTACATTGCAAATGAATATTTTGAATACATTACGTAATCGCCTGGCTTTGTAAACGCATTAAAAATCATTTGAAGAACTTCATCTGAACCTGCGCCAATAATTATATTCTGTTCTTTGATTTTATTATAATCAGCTATTTTTTTTATGAGAGATTGACTATTTAACTCAGGGTAAATATGAGAAAATTTCGCATTTTGAGATATTATTTTTTTTACTTTAGCTGGAATACCATTATTATTTTCATTCGACGAAAGGCGAATAAACCCTTTAAAATTCTCCGCGCCTCCTTGATAGGTATTATTTTTATTCATAATTTTTCCCATATATTTAGACATAATTAAACTAATTAATGTCAAATATCACTATTTATCTATTGACAAAATATTGAATTTAGCGATTATCTCCCATTACACCGATTTGATTTCAGCTTGCGGGTGATAAACAGCTAAAGCGCTTCTTTTCCCCAAAATGTAGAAATTTTTTCGGTCGTAAATAAATAAAAAGTATTGAAAATGAGAAATATTGTTAAAAATAATGATTATCCTGGTTATGTTCTCCAATGCAATGAAGAGCTAATTTTAGATAGTGGAAAAATTATTAAAGATTTCAAAATTGCATACCAAACATATGGTTCATTAAATAAGGAAAAAAATAACTCTATTCTAATATGCCATGCACTAACCGGAGATCAATTTCCTGCAGAAAAAAACCCAATTACAAAAAAGTCAGGTTGGTGGGACTTAATGATTGGCCCTGGTAAGACTATTGATACTAATAAGTATTTTGTAATTTGCTCTAATGTATTAGGGGGGTGTGTGGGAACTACAGGTCCAAATGATATTAATCCAGAAAATAATAAGATTTATGGAATAGATTTTCCTACAATAACTATTCAGGATATGGTCAAATTACAAAAAATTTTAGTTGATGAATTAAAAATTGATAAGTTGCTTTCAGTTATTGGAGGTTCAATGGGTGCTATGCAAGTGCTTCAATGGGCAGCAACTTATCCCAATTCTGTTAGGTCAGCAATTTCTATAGCAGGAGCTTTAAAACACTCCGCACAAAATATTGCTTTTGATGAAGCAGGTAGACAATCTATTATGCTTGATCCTAATTGGAAAAATGGGAATTATTTAAATGAAAAAACTAAACCCGAAAATGGCTTGTCAGTGGCAAGAATGATAGCTCATATTACTTATTTATCTGACGCAGCTTTTCAACAAAAATTCGGAAGAAATCTTCAAGAAAAAAAAGATTTATCTTTTGGTTTTGATATAGACTTTCAAGTTGAAAGCTATTTGCGCTATCAAGGAAAAAGCTTTGTAGATCGATTTGATCCTAACAGTTACCTTTACATGACAAGAGCTATGGATTATTTTGATGTTTCAAATCAACTGATAGAGAATAAAAAAACTATTGTTTCAAACAAAATTAGGTTTTTAGTATTATCTTTTACTAGTGATTGGTTATTCCCAACTAAAGAATCACGATCCATAGTATCTTTGCTAAACTCAGTTGGTTCTCCTGTAAGTTCGGCAGAGGTAGTATCTGATAGGGGTCATGATAGTTTTTTACTTGATGTGCCTCAACAATTTAAAATAATAAGAGGATTTTTGGAAGGAATTAAAATTTAAAATGAGAAATGATTACAAAATTATATTTGATTTAATCCCTTCTAATTCAAAAGTTTTAGATATTGGATGTTCCTCAGGAGAACTGTTATCTCTCTTGAACCAAAAGGAAAATATTCAAACTCAAGGAGTTGAAATTAATCAAGAAAAAGTAGTTAAATGCTTAGAAAATGGACTTGATGTTGTACAAGGTGACATCAATCAAATTTTGGAGGATTTTCCTCATAATCAGTTTGATTATTGTCTCTTAACAAAAACAATTCAAACTGTAAATCAACCAGATAAGCTTTTACAACTTTTAAAAAAAGTAGGTAAAAATATTATTATTAGTTTTGATAATTCTAATTACTATAAAAGGGTTATTGAATTTGCTTTTAAGGGAAGTTTCGATAAATTACTTCAAAAATCAAATAAAGAACAATGGTTTAATTCTCCAAATATTCATCCATGTAGCATTAAGGATTTTACTATTTTAGCAAAGCAACTAGGTTTTAATATTATAGAAAGCTTTGATGTAAAAAATAATAGAAGATTTAAATTTCCTAAAACTCCGTCTAATATATTCTGCAAAGAAGTTTTATTTAGTTTGAATACATAAATATTTGAATATGAGAGAATTTTTTTTTATTTATAATGCTAAAGGAGGTAAATTTAATGAAATTCTTGATTTTATTCATAAAAAAACTTCGCCTTCAACTTATAATTGTTCCCTTTGTATGATTACTTACAATTTTAAAATGAAAGAAAAATGGAAGAATTTTTTAAAAAATTCTTCTCATAAATTTTTATTTTTACATATTGAAGATCTAGTTAAATACAAATTAGAAAAATTCAAAAATGACCTTCCTATTTGTCTTGAAAAAATTGATGATAATTTTGAAATAATTATTGATTCAGCCACAATGAAACAATTACAAGATCAGGATGATTTAATAACATTATTTGAAGAAAAAACTAAACTCCAATAATTCCCTGATATATTAGTCTTAAAGAAGCTAAAACGATAAAAATATTAATTATTAGAAAAAAAGATTTGTCAGATAATTTACTGTTCATCCAATGACCTAAGATTACCCCAAATATTGCTATGGGAGAAAAAATCAAATACTCAATTATTTGTTTAAAAGACAGTATTTCTAAATAAAAGTACGGTAATATTTTTGCCACATTTATGAAAGCCATACTAAAAACTAAAGTGGCTACAAATTCTGTTTTTTTCTTATATTGGCTTATTAAATATGTATTCATCGGTAGCCCCCCTGAATGGAGACAAAAACTTGTAAACCCACTTAAAGAACCCCAAAAAGATTTACTTCCATAAAATGGAATTGATTTTAAAAATTTTTTTTCTAATAAATAATTAAAAGTAACATAAGCTAAAGACAATGATCCAATAAATATGCTGATAATATTTAAATCTATATTTTTAAATAATATTGTTCCTATAATTACTCCAATTAAAGTATATGGCATGAGCCCTAACACTCTTTTTTTATCGAAATATCTTCTATTTAAAAAACTAGCTATGGCATCACAAACTAACAACAAAGGTAAAAGAATTGAAATAGCTCGAAGAGGACCAAAGTTTATTGAAAGAACAGCAACTGAAATTAAAGCCAAACCTCCTCCAGAAAAACCAGATTTTGAAATTGAAAAAAGCAATACACAAAAGGATACAATTAAATAATAACTTAAATCCATAAAGATTAAGGTATTATAGTTAAATATTTATTTAAGAGAAGTTTATTAATTATTAGATTGGAGCAAAATTCCTTTGAATATTTTGTTTCTTTTTTTTGTTTTCTAAATTTTTGGCATAGATTATTTTTTTTGAAATTTCCATTTTTAAACCACCTAAAAAAGGCACAGTAAGAGGTCCAATTTTTTCCAAAAACGGAGAAGATTTATAATTTATAAAATGCTTCCAAGGGGGAGTAAACAAATAATAGTAACTTCTTTCAGAGTAAAAATAAGGATCTAAAAGATAACTTATTTGTTTTTTAGAAAATGATCTTCCAAAACCAAATGGATTATTATCATATCTAGTCCATAAACCAGATCTTCTCGGAACTATTGAAACTAATACTCCATTGGGCTTTAAAACCCTCTGAGCTTCTTCAATAATTTTTTCAGGATTTTCTACTAACTCGAGTATATGAGATAAAAATATCACATCAAATGTATCTGGCTCAACTGGTAGAGCATATTCATCTACTACCTCCTGCTTAAGTTCTGAATTAAATTTTATAATGCCTCCTAGGAAATCGGGAACCATTTCATGTATATCACTTTGATGGTTTAATTCTTGAAAAAATTTAGTGTATGGAGAAGTATATCCCAATCCACAAACTTTACTTAAATTTTGATCAATTAATGCTTCAGAAAGTTTTTTTATAGTTTCCTTACAAACAATTTCCCCAATATTAGAGTTGTAAAAATTATTTATTGAAGAAGTTGTAATTTCCATGGTTGTATTTTACATTTAATTTTCTTAAGATTCTATTTGAATGCAAAAACCAAACATATATATCTTCCCCCAACTAACAGATAATTATGGATATTTGATTAAAAATCCGCATGAAAATGAAGGTGCTATTATAGACCCTTCTGATTTAGAAATGTGTGAAAAAATTTTAAAACTTAATGATTGTTCTTTAACCTATATACTCCTTACACATCATCATGACGATCATATTAGTGCCGTAAGTGACTTAAAAAAAAAATATAATTGTACTGTTATTGGTAATGAATCAGATGAACTACTACCGAGTTTGGATTTAAAGGTCAAGACAGATCAAGAAATATCAATATTAAATTCTAAATATAGAATTATTTCTACCCCAGGTCATACTATGCAGCATATTTGCTATTATAATAAAGATCATCATTTATTGTTTGCTGGCGATACTTTATTTAGTGTTGGTTGTGGAAGAATGTTTGAAGGAACTCCTGAATTTTTTTGGGAATCTCTATCAAAAATTAAACTATTGGATAATAAAACATTAATTTACTTTGGTCATGAATACACTCAAAGTAATGTTAAATTTGCTCTATCAATTGACCCAAATAATTCTGATCTTATTGAATATGGTAAATGGGTTGAGAGACAATATTTAGATTCCAGACCTACGGTACCTGCTAGTCTAGAAAGTGAATTGAAAATTAATCCTTTTTTAAGATGTGATAATTCATACTTTAAAAATTTTTTCAAATCAACTAATCCGGTTGAAATATTTAAAAAAATGAGGGCTGCCAAAGATACTTTTTGATTGCTTGATCTATATTAATAGTTCAAAATTTAGTTATGTCTGAATTAACTATTGAGCAACAATTTAACAACAATAAACCAATACCTTTTAAAAAAGAATTGGAAAAGGCAATTTTAAATATTGAGAAAGCAAATGGCATTCCAAATCAATATTATATTGATCAAAAATGCATGGACTTAGAAAAAAAAATTATTTTTGATAAAAATTGGGTAGCAATAGGATTTACTAAAGATTTAAATGAACCAGGATCAGTGAAACCAATTACATTTCTAAATACTCCTTATCTTGTAATTAGGAGTAAAGAAGATAGTAAAATAAGAGTTTTTCAAAATGTTTGTCCTCATAGAGGAATGAAGTTAATTCAAGAACCAACTATTCTTAAAGGTGCTATAAGATGCCCCTACCACTCTTGGTGTTATAGTCAAACTGGAAAAAATTGTGCAACTCCTCATATTGGTGGCCCTGGAATTAATTTTCATAAAGACATTTCAAAAGAAGATTTAAATTTAATTGAGGTTAAATCCTTTATATGGAGAGGTGTTATATTTGTAAATTTAGATGGAAAAGCAAAAAACTTTGAACAGGTTAATGAATCTATCTTAAAAAGATGGGAGTTATTTGATCAACCAATATTTAATGACAATAGTGAGTCTTCATTTAATCTAACAGTAAATGGAAATTGGAAATTAGCTGTAGAAAATTATTTAGAAGCCTATCATTTACCTTGGATTCATCCTGGATTAAACTCTTATTCAAAATTAGAAGACCATGAAAATATTGTAAATTATGGGCATTACTCAGGTCAAATTAGTCATAAATACAAAGCTTCATATTCAACTGCTAAAAATTTTAAAAATTTTAAAAATTTAACTTCTGAATGGGATTCAAAAGGTGAGTATATTGTCCTTTTTCCTAACTTAATTTTAGGAGCTCAAAAAGATCATTTATTTAACTTAATTATAGAACCAATTGCAACAGGACAAATCAAGGAAAGTATAGAAATATATTACTCTGATCCAGAGATGCTAAATGAAAATTTTAAGTCTACAAGGTTAGAAAATGCAAATCTTTGGAAAACTGTATTTGAAGAAGATATTTTTGTTGTTGAAGGAATGCAAAAAGGCAGATACGCAAAGGGCTTTGACGGAGGAAAATTTTCACCAGTAATGGACTTACCTACCCATGTATTTCATGATTGGTATGCAAGAAAGCTTTTGGAAGCTTAAATAATTTGAATTTAAAATACTTATTTACGAATAGTATTTATATAAAAATTTGATATTGTCACCACTCATGGATGATATTTCTAAATTAGACACAGATATTACAGAAGCTTTTCAAAAGAAACAGATGAAAAAAGTTTGCTCACTTTATTTTGAAGCAGCAAATTATTTTGAAAATAAATCTGATATCGAAGCTGCATGTTTTTTTTATACTCAGGCTCTTGTAATGGCATTAGAAGAGAATCATGACTTAAAAGAAAAAATCATTCATAAACTTGAAAAATATGGCAGAAATCAAGATACAACTTTAAATTAGATTAAAATTATTGAATGGTATCTAATTCTATTCAACTTCCTCAAAGCTGGTTAAAGCATTTAGAAGAGGAATTCTCTAAACCCTACATGCTGTCTCTAAAGAAAAAACTAATTGAGTGTAAAAAAAGTAATAAAATTGTTTATCCAGAGGGTTCGTTGATTTTTAATGCATTTCAACAAACATATTTTGAAAATGTTAAAGTTGTTATTTTAGGTCAGGATCCTTATCATGGAAAAGGTCAAGCCCATGGGCTAAGCTTTTCTGTCCCAAATGGAGTTAAGCCGCCTCCTTCTTTAGCAAATATCTATAAAGAATTGCAAGAAGACTTAAAAAAAACATTTGATAAAAATAATGGAAATTTAGAAAGATGGTCCTCTCAAGGAGTTTTTTTACTGAACACCACTCTTACTGTTGAAAAATCTAGTCCGATGTCTCATAAAAATTTTGGATGGGAGCAATTTACAGATAAAGTTATTGAAGTTTTAAGCGAAAATAAAAAAAATATAGTATTTATACTATGGGGCTCTCATGCTCAATCTAAAATTAAATTAATTGATGAAAAAAAACATATGATTATTAAATCTGCCCATCCATCTCCTCTTTCTTCTCATCGAGGTTTTTTTGGAAGTCAGCCATTTTCTAAAACAAATAATTTTCTTGAATCTAAAGAAATTGATATTATAAATTGGTAAATGAATAAAGATTTGTCACAGCTTGTAAGCTTTTTAGAAAAACTAATACTTTTTTTAATTCTAATATGCACAATTATTGCAATTGTTTTCGAAGTATTAGAAATGGTTGAGTTAAAACATGTTGAGTTAGCAGATCTTCTTCTTCTTTTTATATATGTAGAGGTTATTGGAATGGTAAGAGTTTATTATGTTTCTAATAGGGTTCGCATGACCTATCCATTATTTATCGCTATAACAGCTCTATCTCGATTAATTATACTACAAAGAAAAGATCTTAATCCAGAAATATTACTTTATGAAGCTGGAGCGATTGTCCTCATTGCTATCGCAGCTGTAATATTAAGACTAAGATACCTTAAGCCACTAAAACCAACAGAGGATGTAGATGAATTTACAAATAAGAAATCTAAGAAATAATTTCTTCGTCAATTATCATTATATTGAATAACCATATATGAAAAGTGTTGCCATTATTGGTACTGGTTTATCAGGATTATCTTTAGCTCACCATCTACCGCCTTTAAATATTACTTTTTTTGAAAAATCATGGAAGCCTGGTGGAAGGATTAGTACAAGAAAGCACGAGCAAAATAAGTTTGATCACGGAGCACATTATTTATCAATTGACCACGGAGTTCTAGGTCTAACTGATTTTTTAGAAAAAAAAGATGCTATTAAAAAAGTTGATGCACTTTATACACCTAATTTCTCTAAAAATTCTAAAAAAGAAATTAAATCAATTTTAATTGGCACTCAAGGTATTGAAACTATACCTATGAACATTCATCGGTCACTTCATTATAAGACTAATTTTTCCACAAAAATTACCTCAATTAAAAGAGAGAAAAATTCTTATTTCTTACACTCTGAAGATAATCAATTTGGTCCTTTTGATATGGTTTTTTCATGTATTCCTTTTGAACAGGCAATACCCCTTTTTCAAGAACATATAGATTTAAATAATTACCCAAAACCAACATTTAGTTCTATTTGGACTGTAATGTTAGGATTTGATAAGCGATTAGGCACAGATCTTCAGTATGGATATTATTTAAATGAAAAAATAAGTTTTTTTATGAATCAAAATTTTAAACATGAGCAATTTGATCAGGAAAACTGGGTATTTAATATGAGATCTGATTGGACTGATAAACATTATCAAATTGAATCTTATGTTTTAGAAGACTTTGTTGCAAATGAAGTAAAAAAAATATTTGACTCGGATGCCAGACCTATTTTTAAAAAATCACACAGATGGAAGTATGCTAATACTAAAAAAAGCTTAAGAGAATTAATAGGCAAGAGTTTTATAGAGTCTGTTGACCACAAGTTATACATATTGGGGGATTGGTGCGAAGGTCCAGCTATGCAAGATGCTTGGTTAGCCGGAAAAAAATTAGCTAAACATATTAAAGAATTTAGTTTAAAAGCTTACTAATACAATTGTGGGGGATTAGCTCAGCAGGGAGAGCGCTACGCTGGCAGTGTAGAGGTCAGGAGTTCGATCCTCCTATCCTCCACCACAAATTTTTATTATTTGATAAATTTATAGTTATAAAATAATTCAGTTTAAAAGGGGCTCTGAAGAGCCCCCAAAATATATAATAGAAGAAAAAATAATTTAAACGCTAGATTCTAGAACCAAGCCAACCAGCTACTAGCCAAATGGCCATAATTATAAAGGGATAATACCCCCCAAACATCATTAAATCACTCATACTAATACCCTCGTTTCCTTATAGAATTATATATAATATGTAAATTATGCATATTAAATATTTAAATAAAAAAAATATAAAAAAAAATCAATATTTTAAAGGTTTTTTTTAATCAGGATTTATTAAGATATGTGTTATTTGCATTATATTTTTAATTAATCAAGTAATTCTACGAATCTAAATGTAAAAAAATACATTTATTTATCAAGCAAGATTTTTATTAGGAGATTTAAATCAATTAAAAATTGATCTTCATTTATATTCGTATGTAGAAAATCAAAACACTTATTATTCTTAAAACCTTTATTTAAGTATTGATAAGGATCATCATAACTATTCCAACTTTTTGAAAATTCTTCGGCCGCTTCGAAATATGAATCCAAAGAAGAACTAGTGCACTCATCACCAAATGCAGGACAATAATTTCCATGAGGATTATTCAAAATGAAGTTACTTATATAGGAATTTAATATAATAATTTCAAAGTTTGGATAATTTGTTTTTTTAAAATTAGTTAAATCTTGATTATTAATATTAGTTAAAAACTGTCCTGATTTGGAATCATAATAAAAATTATAATTTAAATTAATTGCTTCATCAAAATTTTCATTAAAAAAATCTTTTATATTTTCCCTGACAGATTCCTCTTCTATTGGATCCAACGTCCAATAAAGCTCTCCCAAATAACCTGCACAATAATCATTTAAGTCATTATCTATGATTGACTTCCCATAGACAATGTTTGTAAAAAATAAAAAAAATATTACCAGTAAAAATTTCACATTTATAAATGTATAATACTTTTAATTTAAATTAAATTAATTCAATAGAATTTTCTTTATTCATTACAATAGGCCTTCCATCATGGGCCGTGCTTAAAGGTATTATTTTTTCTTTATAACTTGCGCATAAAGTAGGAGCAGATCTAGTCTCTTTACCTAAATTTACCTCTAAATCTACAATGATTAATTTGACTTCTTCTAGAATTTTTAGCACTTTCATCTAATTTCTCCTTATTTTTATATTTAATGTTCATAATTTAATTTGCATTTTGGCTTATTTAAATCAATATTTAATCTTGTTATCATCTTTATTTAAATCAAAAGAAAGTGTTGCAATTGCTTTTGCTATAGCTGCATATCTTTCTTTTTCTTTGTTAGACTCAATTCAAAAAAATTTAATTATATACTTCGCTGCTTTCCAATTATTATTCATAAAGTATATCTTCACTTTAAGTCTCTCTTTAATAGAAGCCATAAGAAAAAGAAATTCCAAATTTTACGTTACAAGAAATATTAAGTTACAGCTACTAAGATGCATGTTATCAATTTTAGAATCTGGGTTCTTTGTACTAGCGTTTCGCTATTTAAGTCTTGCCGATGCTCATACGATAGGAGCTTCTACGCCCATAATAGTTGTGATTTTTTCAATTTTATTTTTAAAAGAAAAAGTTTCTCCAAAAATTTGGGTAGCAATATTTATTGGTTTTTTAGGAGTTTTGGTAATTATGCGTCCTGGTTTATCAGTTTTTGATACAAAATCATTAATACCTTTAGCTGCAGCTTTTTTTTTAGGGCTATATCAAGTTGTAACTCGAAAAGTTTCCGAGTTAGACCAAAATGAAACATCATTATTTTATAATGGCATTACTGGAATTAGTTTAATGGGATTTTTATGCATATTTTACTGGAAGCCAATTAGTATTGAGTTTATGCCCTTTTTTATAGGTATAGGATTTTTTTACTCATTAGCCGTTTATCTACAAATAATCGCTTTAAGTAAAGCTGGAGCAAGCGTTGTTCAACCTTTTCATTACACACTTATTTTTTGGGCAATAATTTTTGGATACTTGTTCTATAATGATATTCCTGATTTATTTACTATTTTAGGAGGTATTATTATTGCTTCATCTGGGATCTATATATTAAAAAATAATTAAAACCACCTTTATATATCTGTTTTGTTAGTTTAAATTAAAGATGCTAAATTTTATGAATATCAATGAGCTAAGTATAAAATCAATTGAATACAGAAAGACCCTGTTAGAAATTATATACAATTCTGGTGCCGGTCATACTGGAGGAAGTCTTTCTTGCGTCGATATTTTAAATGTACTTTATAATGATGTATTAGGAATATCTCCTGATAATTTTGATTCAATTGAAAGGAATAGATATATACAAAGCAAAGGTCACTCAGTAGAAGCTCTCTATACTGTTCTTTGTGATAAAGGTTTTTTTAGCAGATCAGAACTGGATACTTTAAACAAATTCGACTCCCATTTTATTGGACATCCGACAAGAAAAGTCTCTGGTATTGAACATAATACAGGTGCCCTAGGTCACGGTCTCTCAGTTGCTACTGGGATAGCTCTAGCTTATAGAATTGATGCAAATCCTTTTAAAGTGTTTACTTTACTTGGGGATGGTGAACTGTCAGAAGGTTCGGTTTGGGAAGCTTGTACTACGGCCAATAAATACCAACTTGATAACCTTTATGTAATTGTAGACAGAAATAATTTACAAATAACTGGTGATACTGAATTGGTTAATCCAATAGAACCTCTTAATCAAAAATTTGAGTCTTTTGGTTTTTCTGTGAAAGAAATAAACGGACATGACCTTGGTGCATTAAAAGAAAATTTAAATGGAACGCCTTTTGAAAAAGATAAACCTAATTTAATAATTGCTAATACAATAAAGGGAAAAGGAATTAGCTTTATGGAGAATATAGTTTCATGGCATCACAGAGTTCCGACAGAAAAAGAATACAAATTAGCTATGTCAGAACTAGAAAAAGAATTAAAAAAATATGAATAATACAATTGGTAAACCAAATCTAGAAATTTTTGCGGATACTCTTTTAAACGAAGCAAAAAAAAATAAAAATATTATAGTAGTTACTAGTGATTCAAGAGGATCAGGAAAACTTGTTAATTTTGGAAAAGAACTTCCCAGTCAATTAATTGAAGTTGGAATTGCTGAACAAAATTTAGTGGCAGTCTGTGCTGGTCTATCAGCCGGAGGAAAGAAAGTTTTTGGAGTCTCTCCTGCCAGCTTTTTGACCGCAAGATCTTTAGAACAAATTAAAAATGATATTGCTTATTCAAATCGTCCTGCTGTTATGGTTGGAATTAGTGCAGGCATAAGTTATGGACAATTAGGAGCTACCCATCATTCGATACATGATTATGCAACTTTACGCACAATCAACAATATGACCATAGTTTCTCCTGCCGATAACTTTGAAGCGTCTGAGGTGATTAAGCAATCTATAAATTACGAGAAGCCTTTGTATATTAGATACGGAAAAAAACCTCTTTTAAATTTATATTCAAAAGAACAAAATTTTAAAATCGGGAAAGCCAATATATTAAAAAAAGGTAGTGATTTAGTTTTTATTGCTACTGGTGAAACAGTGCAAAGAGCGTATTTGTCAAGCCAACTCTTGGAAAAAGAAGGAATTCAATCAACAGTTGTAAGTATGCACACTTTAAAGCCTTTTGATAAAGAAACTTTCTTGGAAGCTATTTTAAATCAAAAAGTACTAATTTCTCTTGAAGAACACAGTGTATATGGCGGGCTTGGTGAAATGTGCGCAAGCGTAATTACTCAAGAAAAAATTAATATAAATTATAAAATTTTAGGCATACCTGATGAATATATGGTTAATGGCTCTCAATCTGATGTTTTAGATCATTACGGAATGTCGCCAGAAAAACTTACAAATTTAGCAAAATCTATGATCGAGTAATGAGTTATTTAACTATAGATCAAAGCACATCCTCTACTACAGTATTTTTGTTTGATGAGAATTTAACGATTAAAAAGAAAATCTCAAAAAAACACCAACAAATTTATACGAGTGAAGGATATATTGAACATGACCCCAATGAAATTTATAAAAATCTTCTAGATTTAATGAAGGAACTAAAGGAATTTGTAATTTTACCACCAAAGTTTTTATCTATAACTAATCAAAGAGAAACTTTTGTTGTTTTTGATAAATCCGGTAAGCCACTTTATAATGCTATTGTATGGCAATGTAGAAGAGGTCAAAAAATTTGTGACTTAATTGCTCAAGACAGCAAAGTAAATGATATAATATCAAATAAAACTGGATTAAAGTTAGATACTTATTTTCCAGCTTCAAAATTGAAATGGCTTTTTGATAATCATCCTGAAATTAAAGAAAAAGTTGAAAATGGTGATGCTTTATTTGGAACAATTGATACTTATTTAATTTACCGTTTAACTAATTGTATGAATTATTTAACTGACTCCACTAACGCATCGAGAACTTTATTGTTCAATTGCAAAAATAATAATTGGGACGATGATTTGAAAAAAATATTTCAATTAGATAAAATATCATTACCAGAAGTAAAAGAAAGTTCCAGTGAGTTTGGCTCAACTTCATTTGAAGGTTTATATGATCAAGACATAAAAATTTTTGGTGTAATTGGTGACTCACAGGCTTCTATGGTTGCAAATCAATGTTTTAAAGAAGGTGATACAAAAATTACTCTAGGTACTGGTGCTTGCACTTTAACTAATATAGGTACTAAACTCATTTCTTCTAAAAATGCCCTTACAGCACTTTCTTTTGTTCATGACAACAAACCTCAATTTTCTTATGAGTGCTTAACGGCTTTTGCTGGAGCGACAATTTCTTGGATAGAAAATAATTTAAAGATTATTGACAGCCCTCAGGAAACTGAAAAAATTTCTTTAGAGCTAGAAGATAGCGGGGGTGTTTATCTAGTACCGGCTTTTGCAGGATTAAGTGCTCCATTTTGGCTTCCTTCAGCAAAAGCTATGTTTTATGGAATAACAGCTTCAACAAATTACAAACATTTTGTTAGAGCTTCTTTGGAGTCAGTTGCTTATCAAATAGTAGCTTATCTAGAATATATAAAAGAAAAAGAAAATATCGAAATTCCAAAAATCATTATTGATGGAGGAATGATTAATAATCATTTCTTAATGCAATTGATATCTGATTTAACAAATAAAAAAGTTTTGACTCCATTATTTGCAGATATGTCAGCTTACGGTTCTTTATTAATGGGAATGCTTGTAAGTTTAGGTTCAAAAAGTTTTAGCGACTTAGAAAAATTTTTAGTAAAATATGATACTTACTCTCCAAAAAATAATGAAAAAGCATATAAAAATTTTCAAGCATGGAAAAAAGTAGTTAATAATCATTTTATAAAAACATAAATAATCAAGCATATTTAGCTAATATCAACACCTTTAACACAAACAATGTTGTTATTAACAGCTAAGTTGATAAAATTAAAAATGTAAAACGTAAGTAGAGAGGAATAAGAAATGAGAAATAACTTTCTTAAGATTTTTACTATTATTGCTTTTAGCTTATCCACTTTGTTTAGTGGAAGTGCTTTCGCTCATGATGGTAAAAAATATACAATTGGTTTTGCGGCTGCAAACCTTCAAGCAGATTTCTTTAACTTCATTAAAGAATCTGTTGAGGCAGAAACTGCAAGACTTGGTCATAACAGTATTGTTGTTGATTCAGGTGGTGATGATGCAAAACAAGTAAGTCAAATTGAAGATTTACTAGTTAAGCAAATAGATGCCTTAGTACTAATTATCTCCGGTAATACTGATGGTAATGCACAAATCAGAAAAGCAAAAGAAGCTGGCATACCAGTAATAACTGTTGATAGAAACACAACAAACCCTCCAGGGGATTCCTTTATTGCATCAGACAGTGAAGTAGCTGCATATGAAATGGGTATGTGGGTTGCAGAACAAACTGGTGGAGAAGGTATTGTTGGAGTTATCCAAGGTCAATTAGGTTCAACTCCAGAAATCGCAAGAGATACTGGTTTTGAAAATGCAATTGCTCAATACCCTGGCCTAAACACAGTTGAAAAACAAGCAAGTAAAATGTGGAGTAGAGACGAAGGTGTTTCTATTGCTCAAGATCTATTGACTAGAAATCCAGAAATTACTGTTCTATTCGGAAGATGTGATGCTCTAGCTCAAGGTGCTGCTCAAGCTGCAAAAGCTATGGGTAGAGATGACATTTTAGTTGTTGGTTTTGATGGAGATAGAGCGGCTTTACAAGATTTGAAAAATAATAATACTTTGTTAGCTGCTACAATGACTCAACAAACACTAACTATAGGAAGAAATGCTGTTAGATTTGCAATTGATGCTATTGAGGGCAGATATATTCCTAGTGAAATGTTGTATGGATCTACTCTAACAACTCCAGGCAATGTTGATCAATTTATGGGTGAAGGACATCCATAATTTTAATTTAGAAAATAATTTTTTATAAAATTATTTTATAATGAGCGATCACCAAGGCCTTATAGTTAAAGAGGTTTCTAAGAGCTATGGTAATGCCAAAGTTCTCAATGAAGTTTCTTTTGAAGTTAAAAAAGGAGAGGTGGTCGCTCTACTCGGTGAAAATGGTGCTGGAAAATCAACCATATCATCAATAATTGCTGGATCTGTTAATCGTGACTCGGGAGAAATGTCATGGAAAGGCAAAGATTATAATCCTTCTTCACCTGGACATGCAATTCAAAATGGCATTGGACTAATACATCAAGAAACAAGACTATTAAAAGAACTCTCAGTAGCTGAAAATGTATTCGTGGGGAAACTTATTACTAAAAATGGGATAGTAGATTTTAAAACTATGAATAAAATGGCCAGTGAACAATTAAAAAGACTAGGTCTTGAAATTTCACCAAAACAATTAGTTAAAAATTTAAAAATGTCTTCTCAGCAACAAATTGAAATTGCTAAGGCACTAACTCTAAATTCTGAATTATTAATTTTGGATGAGCCAACTTCATCTTTAGGGGAATCTGAAACAAAGTTTTTATTTGATAAAATTAAACAATTAAAAAGAGAAGGTGTTTCTTTTATATATATAAGCCATAGACTTGAAGAAATAGAACAAATAGCTGACAAAATTGTTGTACTAAGAGATGGTTATCTTGTTTCTACATATGACAATGCAAATATTCCAATAAATCAAATTGCACACGATATGGTTGGCAGAGATGTTGATAGAATTTTTCCAACAATTGAAAATAAATTTGATGAGGAAATCTTAAGGGTTGAAAATTTAAACTCATTTGATGGTTCTTTTTCAAATATTAATTTTTCTATAAATAAAGGTGAAATTTTTGGAATTGCTGGACTAGTTGGCGCTGGAAGAACTGAATTAGTTAGAGCTATCTGCGGGGCTGACAAAACCTTATCAGGGGACATATATATTAATAATGAAAAAATTCATTTACGTAGTCCTCAGGAAGCAATAAAAAATGGTATTGTGATGGTACCGGAAGATAGAAAAAGTTTAGGGTTATTATTAGCTCAATCAAATTCACAAAATATATCAATATCAAATTTTGATGTATTTTTAAAAAACGGCTGGGTTTGGCCTAACGATGTTTTAAGTTTTGCACAAAAAGGAATAGATCTAATGGGTGTTAAAGGAGTACCTGAACAAAATGCTAATGAACTATCAGGCGGCAATCAACAAAAATTGCTAATTTCTAAATGGATATCACGTAATCCAAAAGTACTAATTTTTGATGAACCAACTAGAGGAATAGATGTTGGTGCAAGACACTCCATTTATCAAGTAATGAAGCAACTATCTGAGAAGGGAATTTCTATTATTGTAGTTAGTTCGGATTTAGAAGAAGTTGTGGGGTTATCACACAGAATGTTAATTTTAAGTCGTGGAGTTCAAAAAAATATTTTAACAAACAGTGAGAATATTTCTCGAGTTGAAATAATGAAACAAGCAACAAATTGAAAGGATACTTATGGAAAGATTTAATAATAAAACAGTAATTATAACAGGATCTGGTAGAGGGATTGGTAAAGAAATTGCTTTAAGATTTGCTAAAGAGAAAGCAAATGTAATATTAACCTCAAATGAAAAATTAGTTCATGAAACTTGTAAGGAATTTAATGAAATGGAACTAAAAGCTTCTTCTTTTGAAGCAGATGTTAGTGATAAAAATTCAGTTATAGAATTATTTAACTTTGCGGAAAAAACGTACGGAGAAATTAATATATCCGTTCATAATGCTGGGGTTATAACAATTGCAAAAGTTGAAGATCTAACTGAAAAAGAATGGGATTTTAATCTTGATGTAAATACCAAAGGTGTTTTTTTATGTTGCCAACAAGCTATTTCCAAAATGAGGGCTTCAGGTAAAGGAGGTAGTATAATCAATATGGCTTCTGGACAAGCACGCGATGGTTTTATTTACACTCCTCATTATGCTGCAAGTAAATTTGGAGTTGTTGGATTGACTCAGAGTTTGGCTAAAGAAGTAGCCATAGAAAACATTAATATTAATGCTATTTGCCCTGGTATAATTGATACTGATATGTGGACTTACAATGATACAAAATGGGGAGAAATTCTTGGGGGATATAAAAAAGGTGAATTAATGAACGATTGGGTTCAAAAAAATGTACCAATGAAAAGGGTTGGAACTGGAAAAGATGTTGCTTCTCTTGTATCTTTCTTAGCTTCAGAAGATGCTAATTACATTACTGGTCAAACAATCAATGTTGATGGGGGATTAATTATGTCCTAAGCTTCTTAGGAAAATTATTAAAATATGGAAAATATAATCACATTTACAAAAAAAGTTTTTAGAGGAACTCAGGGCACTCTTTTAGGACTAATTATTTTAACTGTTTTCTTTTCCTTGGCTTCCCCTTATTTTTTTTCAGCTAGAAATTTTATAAATATTTTAGATCAAGTTACCGTTCTAGGAATTATGGCTTTGGGAATGACTGCCGTCATAATTATCGGTGGTATAGACTTATCTGTCGCTTCCATTCTTGCTCTTTCAATGATGGTAACCGGATGGGTTTGGGATGCATTTGGAGTCCCTTTGCATTATGCCTGTATAATTGGAATTTTTATGGGTTCAGTTGCAGGATTAATTAATGGTCTTTTGATTTCATATTTGAGAATACCAGCTTTTATTGCCACTTTGGCCATGCTTTCAGCAGCTAGAGGGTTAGCAAATATATTTACCGACGGTAAGCAGATTTATGGATTTCCTGAATGGTTAACAAATTTATCTGTGGTAAGACATTTTGGTTTTATACCTGTTACAATGTTAGTTCTTATATCCTTAACTATAATTTGTTGGGTATTACTTAAATACAGAAAAGAAGGAAGGAATCTTTATGCTATAGGTGGTAATCCAGAAGTAGCTAGATTGTCAGGTATTAATGTTAAAGGTACTACAATTGTTGTTTATACTATTTCAGGTTTTTTAAGTGGTATTGCTGGGGTCTTGCTTACTGCTAGACTTAATACTTGCGTACCTCACGCTGCTTTTACATATGAATTAGATGTTATTGCTGCGGTTGTTATAGGTGGAGCAAGTTTAAATGGTGGTGTTGGGGGCATAGCCGGAACAATTGTAGGAGTTTTTATTATTGGTGTATTGAGAAATGGTCTAAACCTTTTAGGGTTTTCTCCTTTTGTTCAGGGTGTAGTAATAGGAGCTGTTATAGTCTTTGCAGTAGCTCTAGATACTTTCAAAAAGAAGGAAAGATAAATTATTTTGTATGAATTTTAATGGTCTATTTAATTTAGAAAATAAAGTTGTTTTTATTACTGGTGGGGGTAGAGGCATAGGTCAAAGTATGGCTACTGGATTTATGGAATGTGGAGCAAATGTCTCTATTTGTGATCAAAATACAGAAGGAGTAAATGAAACAAAATCAATTTTAAAAGAAAAATTTGGTGATAAAAAAAAATTTGAAGGATTAGAGGTTGATGTAAGAAATCAAAATGAAATAAGAAATGCTATCCAAATAACTGAAAATAATATTGGGCCAATTGATATTGCTATTAATTGTGCAGGGATAGCTAATGCAAATCCTGCTGAGACTTTATCTAAAGACCAATGGCAAAATATGTTTGATATAAACCTTTCTGGTCTTTTTTATTCTTGTCAAGAAGAAGCAAAAGCAATGATAACAAGAAAAAAAGGATCTATAATAAATATAGCTTCTATGTCAGGATCTATAGTCAATAGAGGTTTAAAACAAGTACATTATAATTCTTCTAAAGCAGGGGTTATTCATTTGACTAAAAGTTTAGCAATGGAATGGGTAGATTATGGAATTAGAGTCAACTCTATTAGTCCAGGATATACAAAAACACCAATGAATTTAAGACCAGAGATGGTTGACCAAGTAAAAATATTTGAGAATGAGACACCTATGAAAAGAATGGCAAGTCCCGATGAAATTGTTGGCCCAGCAATTTTTTTAGCAACTGATGCCTCATCTTTCTGCACAGGTATAGATTTAGTAGTTGATGGTGGTTTTGTTTGTTGGTGAAAAATATATGATATAATATAATTTATATAAGTTGGAAAAATTATTCACAATTATAGAATTGATTAATTAAAAAATGACAAAACAAAAATTCGGAGCAGGTATATGGCACTTCGCAACATACTTAGATAGGTATGCCACTGATGGTTATGGCGAACCAAGGAGCGTATTAGATGCCATAGCACTTGCTGGAAAAGTTCGAGACTTATCTGTAGTAGATATTAATTATCCATATTTTGGTGGTAGTTTTAGTAATGAAGATATTAAAAAAGCACTTGATAAAGAAAGTTTAGGTGTAATTGGCATTACACCTGAAATTTATACCAGAGAATTTTCCAAAGGAGCTTTTACTAATCCAGATCCAGGGGTAAGGCGAAGAGCTCATGATCTTATAACTGAAGCTTGTGACGCAGTACGTTACTTTAATGCTTCTTATGTAAAGCTTTGGCCTGGGCAAGATGGTTGGGATTATCCTTTTCAAGTTGATCATGGAGTAGTTTGGAAAAATTCAATGGATGGCGTTGGACAACTTGCGAGCGAAAACCCTGATTTAAAATTTGTTATAGAGTATAAGCCTCGTGAACCTCGTGTACATATGAACTATGACTCGGTAGCTAGAACCTTACTTGGAATTGAAAAAATTGGCTTACCTAATATAGGAATACTTCTCGACTTTGGTCATGCAATTTATGGAGGTGAATCCGCAGCCGATTCAGCTCAACTAGCTATAGATTATGGACGGCTTTTTGGAATGGACGTTAATGATAATTACAGATCTTGGGATGATGATTTAGTTGCAGGTAGTCTTCACCCGATAGAACTATTTGAGTTTTTCTATGTATTGAAAAAAAATAATTGGGAAGGTGTTTGGAATCTTGATCAATTCCCTTTTCGTGAAGACAGTGTAGAAACAGCCGACCATGCTATTGATTTTTTAAAATCTATAGAAAAAGCACTTGAAGATTTAGATATTGAAGCATTATCAGAAGCACAGTCTAAGCACGATGCAATAGGCGCTCTTAAAATTGCACAAAAAGCTTTATTTAAAAATATTTAAAGTCAAATACAATTAAATTTAATTGATTTACAGATCTGAAATTGATGGGCTAAGAGCAATATCTGTTATTGCGGTAGTATTGTTTCATCTAAAATTAGATTTTTTTAGTGGTGGATTTTTAGGAGTAGATGTTTTTTTTGTTATCAGTGGATACTTAATAACAAATATTATTTACCAAGATTTAACAACCAATCAATTTAGTTTTATAAATTTTTATGAGAGAAGAATAAGAAGGCTTCTTCCAATGATACTCATAACAATGATTATTACTTTGCCATTTGCTTATATTCTAATGATACCTTCTGAATTAATAGATTACTCTCACAGTTTTATAACATCTAGTTTTTTTACATCTAATTTTTATTTTTGGAGAGAGGATGGGTATTTTCGAGGAATTGATGGACTTAAACCTTTGCTTCATATGTGGAGCTTGTCAGTTGAAGAACAGTTCTATATTTTATTTCCAATATTTTTATTTTTTTTATTTAAATTAAAACAAAAGATAATTTATTTTATTATAATTTTTGCATTAATCAGTTTTTTTATTAATTTAATATGTCTTTATAAATCAGAAATTTCTAGGGAAGCTGTTTTCTATCTACTGCCTACAAGGGGTTGGGAAATTTTACTTGGAAGTCTATGTATATTTAAAAAAAATATTAAATTTAATGTATCTAGTAATCTGATATCAGGTTTTGGTTTAATTATAATTCTTATTTCTTTTATTATTTTAGACTCAAGTTATCCTTTTCCATCACAATATTCACTATTGGCAGTAATAGGTACTGTTTTAATTATATTGTTTGGTTCTAATGAGACAATTGTAGGAAAAATACTTTCATATAATCCTCTAGTTAAAGTTGGTTTGATAAGTTTTAGTATTTATATTTTACATCAACCTTTATTTGCTTTTATTAGATTATCAAACCTGGAAGGAAACTATAACTATTTCATTTATATAATAAGTTTACTTTTATTGCCTACATCTTATTTATCATGGAAATATATTGAAAAGCCATTTAGAAAAAGAGGAAAAAATGAGATAATATCAACAAAAAACACATTTATAGTTTTTTTTATATTTTTATTATTTTCTGTTTTTATTTGGCTGACAATAAATAAAACTGATGGATTTTTAAACAGGTATGATGATAAAGATAAATACCTTGCAAATTTTGATTTAAAAGAAGCTGAAGTTTTTGTAGAAAAGAAATTTAATAGTCTTATTTTAAATCAATTTGAAAACAATAAACTTTCAAATGTTTTAATAATTGGCGATAGCATAGCCATGGATTTCGTTAATATAATTAACGAAAATAATCTTTCGGGTAATATTAATTTATCAACTTATTATATAAGTAGATCTTGTGGTAATCTTTTTTTGAAAAATGATTACTTAGTTCCTAAAATGAGTAAAGCCGATATTAATAGATGTCTTAATACCGACAGGTATTATAATGAGGTTCTAAGAAAATTAATCATCAAATCTGATTACATTATTTTGGTATCTGCTTGGAGGAAATGGATTATACCTCTGCTTCAAGAAAGCATAAATAATATAAATAAACTTTCTAAAGCTGAAGTTATAATAGTAGGCAATAAAAATTTTGGTGATATAGAATTTAAAAAATTATTGAAATTAAACTCAGAACAAAGATTAAATAAAAGAAATAAAGTTTATCAAAGACACACAGAAATAAACGAAATTTTAAAAAATAATTTTGATAATTTTGTAGATTTTCAAGAATTATTTTGTCAGGACAAAATAACATGTAAAATTTTTACTGATGAAAATTATTTAATAACTTTTGATGGTGGTCACTTGACTAAAAAAGGGGCTAAACATTTAGGTAATAATTTTATTAAAAAATCTGCCATTCTTAAAAATATTTTTTATAAAAATTAGCTGAAAGAGATCCATTTACTGTTATGTCTACTTGACTCAACGGATTTTTCTACAAACTTAATACCATTCAATCCATCATAAACACTTGGAAATATAAACTGAGAAGTTGCCTTGCCTGTTTCTATTTTTTCCCAAATGGCATTTGCAACATCGGAATAAATATTAGCAAACCCCTCTAAATAACCCTCTGGATGTCCCGGAGGAATTCTTGAAACAGCATTAGCATCAGGGTGAGTTTCTGCTCCAGAGCGAGTAAGAGTCACACTAGGCTTTCCATGTGGAGAAAATTTTAGATAGTTGGGATTTTCTTGGTTCCAAGAAAGACCTGCTTTTTCTCCATAAATTCTAATTGTTAATCCATTTTCATTTCCCGGCGCTACTTGACTTGACCAAATTGAGCCCTTTGCACCCCCTTCATACCTTAACATTACTTGAACATTATCATCCAAGACTCTTCCTTCAACAAAAGTAGATAATTCTGCAGAAAGTTCCTTTAAATTTAAACCAGTAGTAAAAGAAATTAAGTTAAATGCGTGTGTGCCAATATCACCTATACAGCCACCAGCGCCGGATCTCTTAGGATCAGTTCTCCATGATGCTTGCTTGTAACCGTCTTCACCCTCTTTGGATTCAAGATTAGTAGTTAACCAATCTTGAGCATATTCAGCTTGTATAACTCTAATTTTTCCTAATTTATTATCTTTAATCATTGCCCTTGCCTGTCTAACCATTGGGTAACCAGTGTAATTATGAGTAAGCGCAAATATAGCATTGCTTGATTCTACAGCTTTAACTAAAGAAACTGCCTCTTCTAAATTTAGTGTAAGTGGCTTATCGCAGATAACATTTATATCTTTTTTTAAAAAAGAAACTGCTGGCCCATAGTGAACATGATTAGGTGTAACAATTGCTACTGCATCTACTTTGTCTTCCCTAGTAGACTCTTTTTCTGCCATTTCTTCATAACCGCTATAACAGCGACTTGGATCAACTCTAAGTTCACTAGCTGATAACTTCGATTTTTCTAAGTCAGATGAAAAAACACCTGCAACTAGCTCATAGTGATCATCAATTCTTGATGCTATGCGATGAACAGCTCCTATAAATGCGCCTTGACCCCCACCTATCATGCCAAGCCTAAGTCGCCTTCTCACTTAAATACCTAAAATTTTCTTGTTAGCGGCTTTGTCCATACCTGATCCTGCAAAATCATCAAAAGATTTTTCGGTTACTCTAATTAAATGTTTTGTAATAAATTCTGATCCTTCTCTAGCTCCATCCTCTGGGTGTTTTAAACAACACTCCCATTCTAAAACTGCCCAATTGTTAAACCCGTAGGTTGTTAATTTTGAAAAAATTCCTTTAAAATCAATCTGTCCATCTCCTAAAGATCTAAAACGACCAGCTCTATTTTTCCAAGATTGATATCCTCCATAAACTCCTTGTTTGCCAGTGGGGTTTAATTCTGCATCCTTAACATGAAACATTTTTATTTTTTCATGATAAATATCTATATGTGCTAAATAATCCAAATTCTGTAAAGCATAATGACTAGGGTCATACATCATATTACAACGATTATGATTTTTAACTTTTTCAAGGAACATTTCAAAAGTTATTCCATCATGAAGATCCTCACCAGGATGAATTTCATAGCAAACATTAACTCCACACTCATCAAATTTATTTAAAATAGGCAACCATCTTTTTGCTAATTCATCAAAAGCATTATCAATAAGCCCAGCTGGACTTTGAGGCCAAGGATAAACATAAGGCCAAGCTAAAGCTCCAGAAAAAGTCACATGATTGTGCAGTCCTAAGTTTTTTGAAGCTTCTGCAGCCATCATTAATTGATTAACTGCCCATTCTTGCCTTTTCTTTGGGTTTCCTCTTACTTCCTCAGCGGCAAAACCGTCAAACATAGAGTCGTAAGCTGGATTAACAGCAATGAGTTGACCCTGTAAATGTGTGGATAAATCGGCCAATTCCAGGTTATGATTTTTTAATGTTGAAAGTATTTCCTCACAATAAGATTTACTTGAAGATGCTTTTTTTAAATCAAACAGTCTTCCGTCCCAAGTTGGAATTTGTACAGCTTTATATCCTAAACTAGAAGACCACTTGCAAATGGCTTCTAGAGAGTTAAAAGGCTTATTGTCTCCAGCAAATTGTGCTAAAAAAATACCTGGTCCTTTAATAGACATTATTTACTAATAATATTCCATTTGTATAGATTATGCAAAATAATCATTTTCTTATCAAGACTATTGTAATAATATTCATAAGGTTAATTAACGGAGGAAATAAAATGAAAAAAATAATTTCATTAATATTATTGCCTTTTTTTGCATTAATGTTTTCAACTAACGTAAAAGCTGAATCATTAACTCTTGGTTGGGCCGCATGGGATCCAGCAAATGCTTTGGTAGAGCTAAGTAAAGAATTTACTGCAGAAACAGGTATTGAAATGAACTTTGAGTTCGTGGATTGGACTAGCTACGCTGACAGAATGCTTAACGAACTAAATAACAAAGGTAAGACTTTTGACCTTTTAGTTGGAGATTCTCAGTGGATTGGTGGTGGCGCAGTAAACGGTCACTATGTTAAACTAAATGATTTCTTTGATAGAGAAGGCATTTCAATGAATGACTTTTCAGATGCTACTGTTTATGCGTATTCAACTTGGCCAAAAGGTTCAGAAAATTATTACGCTCTCCCTTTAATGGGTGATGCTTTAGCATGGGCTTATAGAAAAGATTGGTTTGATAGACCTGAACTACAAAGCGAATTTAAATCTAAGCATGGTTATGATTTAGGCGTTCCTAAAACTTGGACTGAATTGCATGATATGTGTAGTTTCTTTCAAGGAAGAGAAATTGATGGTGTAGTTCGTTATGGCGCAGCATTAAATACAGAAAGAGGTTCTGAAGGTATTACTATGGGTGTAACTGCAGCCATGTATGCTTGGGGAATGGAATACGAGGATCCAAGTAATCCTTATCATTCTGATGGCTTCTTTAATGCTCCTAATGTTGTTGAGGCAGTTGAATTCTACAAAAAAATGTATGAAGATTGCTCACCTCCAGGACACTCAAATGCCTATATGGGTGAAAACTTAGATGCGTATAGTTCAGGACAAGTTGCATTTCAAATGAACTGGTATGCTTTCTGGCCAGGTGTTGCCAAGGGAGATAAAGACGGAAGAGTTACAGGTTTCTTCGCAAACCCTTGTCAAGAAATCTGTGCAGCTACACTTGGTGGCCAGGGAATATCTGTTGTAAATTATTCTGACAAAAAAGAATTAGCTCAGCAGTACATTAAGTGGTTTGCTAAACCAGATATTCAACAGAAATGGTGGGATCTTGGTGGATATTCATGTCATAAAGACGTACTAGGATCACCTGATTTTGTAAAGTCAGCTGTTTACGCTCAAGGCTTCTTAGACTCAATGGGAATTGTTAAAGACTTTTGGCAAGAACCATCATTTGTTGAGTTGTTAATACCTATGCAAGAAAATATGCATGACTATATAGTCAATGGCAAAGGTTCTGCTAAGGGAGCTCTAGATAATATTATCGAAGAGTGGGAAGAAGTATTTGAGTCTGAAGGTAAACTTTAAGACTTAATATTATATTAGTTTGGGCGGATGTAATATCCGCCCATCAAAATCTTATTTAAATTAAAATGAAAAAATTAGTGATTAAAAGTAAGGGGCTGTCAGATAAAGCAATTGGGTGGCTATTCATCGCCCCTACTATTATTTTGTTACTTTTAATCAATGTTTACCCTCTTATCTACGCGATAAGAATGTCCTTTACAAACTTTTATGCCAACAAACTTACACAAGTTGTCAAAAATGTTGGTCTTAAAAACTATTACAAAATTTTAGGTAAAGAAGCTATTTGGGAAAAGATGCAAATTACTGCTCACTTTATGTTTTGGACTTTATCCCTTCAAATTATTATTGGTTTATCTCTTGCTCTTTTACTAAATAAAAAGTTTAAGGGAAATGAGCTTTTAACAACGACGATCGTGCTTCCAATGATGTTATCTCCTGCAGTGGTTGGAGTTTTTTGGGGTTATTTATATAACCCTCAAGTAGGTCTTTTTACCTATATAGTTAATTTTTTTTATGACTTTGGTTCATTTGATATGCTTGGTTCTGGCACTCTAGCTCCATGGGCAATAGTTATAGTTGATACATGGATGTGGACTCCTTTTACGATGCTAATTTGTTTAGCTGGACTAAGATCAATCCCTGGATATTTATACGAGGCAGCAGAAGTAGATCGAGCAAGTAAGTGGCAACAATTTGTGTACATTACACTGCCTTCTGTTTTACCGTTTCTTTTGTTGGCTCTTTTATTTAGGGGAATAGAAAATTTTAAAATGTTTGACATGGTCATGGAATTGACTGGAGGCGGACCTGGATCTATGACTGAGTTAACATCGATGAATTTGAAAAGAGAGGCTTTTGAAAAATGGAAAACTGGTTATAGCTCAGCTTATGCAGTCATTTTATTTGTAACAAT